>Ga0163144_10014966_pt1 | contig 16046 bp, 13 predicted proteins | sample OliLak19BULKMAT1_FD_123175 | JGI IMG/M metagenome (GOLD analysis project Ga0163144, IMG submission 123175) | Freshwater microbial mat bacterial communities from Lake Vanda, McMurdo Dry Valleys, Antarctica - Oligotrophic Lake LV.19.BULKMAT1 | ecosystem: Environmental > Aquatic > Freshwater >... | reverse complement strand
TCCGGCAGAAAGGATCTACAGTCACCACGCTGTCCCCAGGTTCGAGCTTCGCTCGAAAATCCTTTCCGGCAGAAAGGATCTACAGTCACCACGCTGTCCCCAGGTTCGAGCTTCGCTCGAAAACTCTTTCCGGCAGAAAGGATCTACAGTCACCACGCTGTCCCCAGGTTCGAGCTTCGCTCGAAAATCCTTTCCGGCAGAAAGGATCTACAGTTTCCGGCAGGATCTGCCGGAATTTCGCGGCCCGTCCGACTGTCTTTCACTGCCAATCCAGCGACGCCGGAATCTGGGAACACTGCGGACACGTTTGAGCACGGGAGATCTGTAGTGGAAATGCAGGAGTCCGGCGATGATGTCGCTGTCAGCATACGGGATCACCCTCCCGAAAATTGCAACTCAGTTATGTGTTCTGACAGAACTTGTCGCTGCCGGAGCAATCCGGCAGAGTTGAGCAGCTTCTACAGGGATATTCAGGAGGACGACGAATGTCATGCAGGATTTCTTCGCCGACGCTGCTTGTCTGCGGACTTGCGTCTGTTCTTTGCACCGGCTGCGTCTCCGGTCCAAGAACGTTTGGCGCAAACGCTGCGCGCACGGAAACTGTGCTGTGCAGTTTGTCCAGCGACCCGGAAGGATGCACGGACGCTGCTCAGATTGTGCAGGGCAAACCGAATCAGTTTGTCGATGGTGTCGGCTGGGTTCTCGGGATTCCGCACAAGCTCATCCTTTGGAACAGACGAGTCGACAACCACAATGTTCAGCCTGAAACGCTTTCCGACGTGGCGACGTTCGCTCAAGTGAACGAGTTGGATGGCGTGTGCGTTCGAGTCAACCAATACGCACCGCTCGACGAATGGGACCGGTTGCGTGCCAACAAACGAGTCAGCCCCGGTTGGCGGTATACTCTGGGCACGCTGAGCCTTGTCGGTTACACGCTTCTCCCTGGACGATTGCTCGGTGGTGACCAGTACAATCCTTACACTGACAGCGTCTACGTTTACTCCGATGTGCCCGCTTTGGCGATGGAAGCCACGGCTTATGCCAAAGATGTTCGTACACGGCGATATCCCGGCACCTACGCGGCGGTTAACCAGTTGCCGATTGTCTCGATCTGGCATGAAACGGTGAACACTCAGGACACGCTCGCGTACCTGAAGTCCAACGGTACTGTTCAGGAGCAAAAAGACGGACTGAAGATTCTGCACCCCAATTACGGAACCGATGTCGGTGCTGCGATCAACAGCGGGTCTGCGATGCCGCTGGCCTTTGCCGTTGTCGGTCACATCACGGGTCGCGTTGAAGCATCTAGGCTGCCGACCTCAGAGACCGGCGCCGTTCGGCTGTCGACCAATGAAACAGACAGTGAGCATTCCATTCGCACGGTCAATCATGAAACGGTCAATCATGAAGATGACGACGCGACGGAACGTTAGGCCGAACTGTGCCGCGAAGCTCCGCGTCGCGAATCCCCGATGCGGAGCATCGGGGCACATTGAGTCTCCCAGCTCCGGTCGGCAAATACATCCGCATCTTCCCGTTCTCCGGCGTGTCGAATTACAACCTTGCGGAGAGTCTGTTCGCCTGACGGAACGGGCTTTCGACAGCCACGGTGATGCTCCCGGAAGCCCGATGTTTTGAAAAAGCCGGGCTTCTCCCCGTGCGAACGGTCCTCAACTTCGATGGCGAATTTGGCGATTGGCTGGTATTCTCACGCCGCCGTTGAAGGATTCAGAGAATCGTTTTTATTGAGGTCGATCGGTGATGCTGCGACGTCTGACAGGTGCCCTGGCAATTTTCGCTCTCATGCCAACTGTGTTCGCTCACGAGGGCCATGGGCATCCGGATCATCCGCAGGGAATTCTTCACTATGTCGTGAACCCGTCGCACGCGCTGCCGATTGCCATTGGCTGTGCTGCTGCTTTGATCGCGGGACTGGCGGCGCGAAGGATGTTTCGTTCTGGGTCAGGCGACGACCAATCCCGCTGAATCATTGTCAGCCATAGTCGCGCACAGTTTCATCCGCCGCAGCAACCAGCCAGCGCCGCCGAGTCCACTGGCAATTCCAATCAGGATGATGCTGCCGGGTTCAGGGACTACAGGGGAATCCGTCGGCTCTCCGCCTGGCACGATGTCACCGCCGCTTTTGCCTGGACCATTTCTTCCGGGGATCTCCGGAGTGCTGTCCGGCACCGGACACGCTGGGGGATCAATCTGTGTCAGATCGCCGCCCGGCTTCGGATTGCTGCCGGGGACGTAACCAGATCCGTTATTTTTCGAGCTGGAGCTGCTTCCGTTCGGGGAGGATGAACTCTTCTCGACGCTTTGAGAGAGAAGCACCGAACTCTTCATGCTCGTGGCGGGCTTTCCCGTCGAGCCGCCGCCGACAGCACTGCCCTGATTGCTGCCCGAACGTGCACTCCAACTGCTGGAGCCACCGATGGAGCTTCCCGTACTTCCTCCGGTTCCTCCAGTAAAGCCACCGGTTGCGCCGCCGCCTGCTCTTCCGAAACCGCTTGTGCCTCCGCCAACCGAACCACCAACGGCGGAACTTCGTCGGGGCGACTGAGCTGTTTCCGTCTTCGCGTGTCGCGCGCTGATGTCGGCGTCAAGTTTCGTTGCGTTGCCGGTCATACGGGTCTGCATGTTGGCAGGGATCATCTGTCCGCTGAACGGATCGCGGACGCTGGCATCACCGATCGTGACCGACTTCCTGGCGACGTTTTCAGTCGTGATCGGCGACGACCACTGACGAGGCCAGCCGGTCGGCAGTTGCGAACTTTCTGCAACTGCGTCAGACCATGGTCCCCGCGAAAACATTGGCACCTGCTGACTGGGAAAAAATCCAGTCGACGGCGCGAAACCTGCCTCGCACTGACACGACTGTCCCCAGACAACTCGGGTCGGTGACCACAAGGCCGCGGAGGCTGCAGCCAGCCGAACAATCAGTTGTTTCCAGTTCATCGCAGACTTTCCATGTTCTGTTCCTGTGGTTCGATGTTGCGTTTTCGCAACATCGCCGGAGTTCGTGAAAACGTAGGCTTCGATGCTGAGTCAGCAGGCTGCAGCGGAAGGGAATTGCCGTCACTGCATTGCAAACGCGACAGTCACTGACGATTGCGCCGATTGCAGCATCTTCCCACGGAGCATCCGCAAGCGGAATATTCGTCACGGAAACCAAAGTCCGCGCGGATCGACCGGATTGCCCGGTTTCGCTGACCAGAATGCCTGCACCGTCCGCTGTGCGGTGTAGCGTTTCGGCAACAGTCCGCAGCTTTATTCACACACGCACGACGCGCGAGCGAGTGGTTTGCGGGATGGCCACTCGCTGGCGCTTCGTGCTTGTTGTGCGGCGTCAAAACAGCGGATCGGGAACCTTCACTATGGCATCAACGAAACCGATCGCCCGCTGGAGCTGTCCTGACTGGCCGGCGCGTGTGGTGGTGTCGATCGTGCTGGTTTCCGGAGTTCTGTTTCTGTTTCGCGATCTGCTCGTCAACTGCATCAGCCGCTGGTCGACCGAACCGCAATATTCGCATGGCTTTGTGATTCCGCTTCTGGCGACCGGACTCGGATGGATGCGTCGCGAAAGGATCACGCCGGGGCAGGCTCGCAGTGGCGCAGCAGGACTTGCGCTGCTGATCATCGGAGTTTTGTTCCATCTCGTGGGCGTCTACTGTTACATCGAAGCCGTGGATTCGGTCGGCCTGATGACGGCGATCACAGGCATCGTGCTGCTTGTCTGGGGCAAGCGCTTCTTCCGCGGCGTGTGGCCGGCAGTGCTCTTCGCTGGATTCATGCTGCCGCTGCCGTTTCAGTTCGAACGAATGCTGTCCGATCCGCTGCAGGTTCTGGGAGCATCGCAGTCGGCGTGGATCATTCAGACGTTCGGAATTCCGGCGATTGCTCAGGGGAACACGATTCTGATGAATGATACCCAGTTGGGAGTCGCGGAAGCCTGCAGCGGGCTGAGAATGCTGATGGTCTTCTTCGCGATCTCCGCCGCCGCCGTGATCATCTGTGAGAGGCCTCGATGGGAAAAGCTGCTGATCCTGTTCAGTGCGATTCCGATTGCCCTGATCAGCAACATCGTCCGCATTGTGGCGACCGCGGTGGCTCATCAATCGGTCGGACGAGAAACAGCTGATCTGATTTTTCATAACCTCAGCGGATGGCTGATGATGCCGTTCGCGATCGTTCTGTTGTTTCTGGAACTGAAGCTTCTCGACAGCCTGTTCGTGGAAGTCGCCGACAGCAGGCCAGGGCTGACGTATCACAAACAACAGCCGATCCCGGCGCGCCGGGACGGGCAAGAAATCTCCAGCGTTTCCCGGACAAGAGCCCGACGCTAGTGCGTTCGGCTGGCGTTAAGAATCACTCCCATGACCACCACCTCTCGGTCACTCACTCGACGCGACTTTGCTCTCTGTGCCGGCGGACTGGCCGTTCTGCTGGCGGCAGCCGGAGCGGACGCGGTTCTGAACGGCGGAATGCATGATCCTCAAAAGCTCGATGAAGCGGCTGCGAAGCTGGATCGCCTTCCCATGACCATCGGCTCGTGGACATCGACCGCAGGTGAGATCGACGAGCGCGAGAAGAGACTCGCCGAAATCGCCGGCAGCGTCCGTCGCCGGTACCGACACTCAGAGACCGGCCATGCGGTCACTCTCACAATCCTCTGCGGAGCCGCCGGTCCAATGAGCGTTCATCCTCCCACCGCGTGCTTCGAGGGTGTCGGTTATGCACTCGTCGCGGGCCCGACCGTCACCGGTGTGGACGACAACGCTGGCCAGGGAGTAACGCTGAACAAGGCGTCGTTCCGGCTGCAGGACTCGGCTCTTTCGGAAGTCGTCCGCGTCTTCTGGGGATGGAGTATCGCTGGTCAGTGGGATGCCCCCGCCAATCCGCGGCTGACTTTCCGGGGCGAGCCGGTCCTGTTCAAACTGTACGTCGTTGACCGCGCTTACGAAACAACCCACGATCTGACTCAGTCCGAGACCTTTCTGGCGGAGGCCCTGCCAGTCATTCGAAAGGTCCTGCAACCATGAGCGACAACGCAAAAAAGAGCGTTCCGCGCCGCAGAGTCCTGAATCCTCGCGCCGCGCTGCTCGTACTGGTCATCGGCGCGGCTGGTACCGTCGGCCTCAGCCAGCTCCACGATCGGCAGTTCGGAAAGACGCTGGAATTCCTTCGCGGTGCAGCTTTTGACGCGCTCGGGAAAGCGGACTATCTGGCGGCTCAGCGAAAGCTGACTCAATACCTGGCAATGAAACCGCGTGACCTGGAAGCTCGGGAAAAGCTGTCCTGGCTGCTCACCGAGCACATCCGAACCCGCCCCGCGCTGGAACAGGCTTTTCGTCTGAATGAAGACCTGCTGCGAAGCAATACACCTCAGGACGAGCTGCGTCTGCGTCAGGCGCGGGCTGCCGTGGAGTTGTCCCTGATGTCGGACGCGGAGGCGCATCTGAAACTGTTACAAACATCAATGCCGGACAACTCAGGAGTCTGGTTTCTCAGCAGCAGGACGGCCATCGCTCGCAGGGACATGAACGCCGCTGTCTTGTGCCTGAAGCGGGCCATCAAGTGTCCAGCACCTCAGCCGGAGGCGTTCGCGGAACTGGCAAAGCTCGCAACAGAATCCACAGCTCCGGAGTTTTTGCCGGACGCGCTGATGGAGGACATGGTCGCTCAATGTCCCGGTTCGGATGCACTTCTCTTGCGAGCCGAGTGGCTGATTGAGAACGGTCGGATCGGCGAGGCCATCCAGGATCTTTGGAAGGCCCTGGAAGACTCTCCCGACAGCCTCGTCTTGAATTCGATGCTGGTGCAGTGTCTGCAGAATGAAACGTCAACGACCAGCGACACGGCGACCGCGCGCTATGAGAATAGAACGAAAGCTCTCCGACATCTGCAGACGCAGTCCGATCGGTTTCGATTGAACACAAAGTTGCGTCTCTGCCTCGCGGCTGTGCAGCGGCAGAACGGTCAGAGGCGCGAGGCCATACAGACGCTCGAAGACGGTATCCGACGGAATTCCCGCGCTTTCATTCTTCATGAAACGCTGATCGAATACCTGGTCTCTGACGGAGATGCGGCCAAAGCACGCTGCATCCTGCAGAGCATTCCCGATGGCAGTCTTGCTCGCAGTCGGCAGTCGTTCTGCGAAGGACGCATCCTGATGGCTGAGGGTCAGTGGAAAGAGGCTGTAACGGAGATCGAACGCTGTCTGGCGTTCGCCGAAAAAGGGTCCGGCTTCTATTCGCGAGTTCAGCTGAGTCTCGCTGTCTGCCGCAGCCGATCCGGGGAAACTGACGGTTCAATCGAAGCCTTCCGGTCAGTCATCGAAACCAACCCGGAGTCGCTCACGGGGCGATTGGGAATTGCTTCGGCCTGGGTCAGTTCCGGACAACTCGAACTGGCTGTGGCTGAGTACCGGCAAATGCTGACTGTTCCGGGAGTGCCGGCTTACCTGGCCGACATTCTGATTCAGAAGACCATGCGGCAGCCGGCCGCTCTTCGGGACTGGTCGGAGATTGATCGACTCATCACTGAGGAAAGGCCTTTGATTCCCGATCCGGTTCAGCGAGCGCTGCTGCGTGCTGATCGGCTGTTTGCGTCCGGACAGATCACACAGGCGATCCTGTCCGTGGAACAGGCATCGCAGAAATATCCCGATCGCCCTGAGATCGATGAGGCTCTGAAACATCTCCATGGAGAACATTCGGCAGGATTGCGGGACCGCCTGCTTCAACTCGCACAGGAGGAACCGGAGAATACCGACGTCCATGCGGCGATCGTTCGACAACATCTGGCCGACGGCGAACTGAGTGAGGGTCTGGATTGGGTTGAAAAGACTGCTCATCGTTCCCGCATCGACCACGACCGAGAGATCGCCCTTCAGGTCGCACTGTCGACGCTGGCGACAATTGTTACTCTGGAAAACCGCATTGCTCGGTCATCGTTTCTCGCAGAGCTTCAGGAAACGGAACTCAAGTACGCCCGCGAACTCACGGTGCTGAACAGCGTCCATCAACCACAATTGGCACGAGCGCTTGTGCGTGGCGGGCGGACGGATGAAGCCCTGAAGCTGCTGCATGATCAGGCATCGGGCGACTCTGTTGATTCCGTGGCCGCGGCTCTGCTGGAGATCGTGCGTTGCGCACCGGATCGCGGACCCGTGCTGCAGCCGGTTATGCAGGAATTGTACGCCCTGATCAGCCGTCAGCCGGAAAGTACCGAACTGCGACTCGTCTATGCCGACCTCATGCTCTATGCGCGAGAGTACTCAATCGCACTGCAGACTCTGGATCCACTCCGGAAGCTGGCCACCGATGACGGCAGGCTGTTGGCTCGACGAGCATGGATTCTTGCAGTGCAGGGGCTGAGTCTGGCCGAAGCATCTGAGCTGGCCGAAGCGGCCATCCGAATGCAGCCCGAAGAAGTCACCTACCAGGAAGTTCAGAGCCGCGTCCTGATGGCTCAGGAGAAATTTCCCGAAGCTGTCGGTGTTCTTAAGAGTATCCCTGTGGAACGGCAGTCGCTCGCCGGGAAAACTTACCTTGCCAGCGCCCTGCGGATGCTCGATCGTGACAGCGAGGCTCGTCTGGTGCTCGATGACATCACGACCCGGCTCGACGCCGAGCCACTGTTTCCTGCGGATGAAGACCTGTTGGACACGGTCAGGAAGCAGCTGCGTCAGCCAGCGGCCCCGTAGGATTGGCCCATCCGGCCCATCCTGGATTCACATTGTCAGATGCGTGACCAGGAATCAATTGCTCGGCCCGGATGCCGCCAGGCTACGGGGCCAATCTACTTCCGTGCAGGAAATTTTGGGAAGAGTCCGCTCGGCAGCGGCGGCAGGTTACCTGGGGCGATCGGGAGATGGTCCTCCAATCGGCCGGGCAACTTGCTTCCGTGAAGCACACCGTCCATTTCGCCGAGCGCCTTGGAGATCTTTTGTTTGTCTTTCTCTTTGATCAGTTTTGAGTTTGTCACGTTCCGAAAGACAGTCGACGGATCGACTTTGCCGGACTGCAGCGAGGCGACTATGGTCCGAACTTGATTGACCTGTTCCAGCAGGTCCGAATTGTCCGCCATCAGCTTCTGATAGTCTTCGGAGAACCGTCCTTTCAGCCTCTGAATCTGATCACCTGCATAAGAATTCACTTCCGACAACAGCCGCTCTTTCGCTCGGTCAAGTTGATGAGTGAATGCCAATTGAACTCCCTGAGCCACCTGCTCGCCCAAATCGGACTGAAGGTCAATCTCCGGCTTCAGCAGAGAACCGCTCAGCATCACAGACGCATTCAGAGTCTTCACAGCCGAGAAGGCATCATTCGCAGCGTCAATGATTTCCGGCCGGACATCATCGGATGCCTGAAATATGAGATTCCCGATCTGAGAAGTGAGGTCAATCTGACCTTCGATTTGGTCTTCGATCAGGGACAGCCGCGATGTCCAGTTCAGATCGTTCAACGTTGCGTGCAGCGATGCTTTGTCGGCCTTGCCGGCTCGGAGCGGAACGGCGTTCGTATCGCGATAATCAGCCAGCAACTCCGACCAGGGAATCTCTCCCGTGGCGTCATACGTCACACGCAGCTGCAATGGCCGACTGCCATCCGCTTTCAGCCGCAGCACACAGGGTCTGCCGAGCAGCTTCGGATCCTCGGTCACATCGGACAGCATAGCCTTGAACGGGATGAATTCTTCATTGACGGAGATCTGGCCGGACAATGCCAGTGTTTTCAGCAGGAAATCGGGTGCCGGAGTCTTCGCCGCGAATTCAAAATCTCGTCCAGAACTGCGCACTGGCCGAACCTGTTTGTGCAAGTCCGATTGATACTGACGCGCCGCGTGAACCCACGTCAGGGCCTGCTGAATCTGGAGATACATCGTTTTTCCCAGCAGCGCCTGAGAAATGCGGCGGGCGTCCGGTTTCAGCAGCAACAATGCGTGCCGGACTTTCTCCTGATCATGGACGCGGGCTTCGTTCAGTGTTGCGAAGTCTTGTCGGACGTCAGGCACAATGCTTTTCAGGTCGTCACGAAACTGCTGCACTTCCAGGACGACCGCTTCCGCCTGCTCGGCAACCTGCATAAACTGCTCGATCTGCTGCAGCGTGTCGCCTTCGCGAGCGTTCTCAAACTGCGTTTTCAGGGCCTCGACGCGCGGCTTCATCGCCTTGGCGCGTGTGGTCAGATTCTGAAAGTGAACGTCCCACTTTTCATAGATCTGAGTTCCCTCGCGATAGGTTTCCAGGACATTGGGGTCGAGCTGCGATTGAAACTGATCAGTGAGATTGCTGAGCCAGTCGCTGCCAAGTTCGGTCAGTTGTTCTGTCATCCACGACGGCTCTTCGGACACGGGCTCGGCCGTTTTCTCAAGCTGTCCGTCGTCCGTGCGGCGAGTATCGAAACTTAGACCGTCGATGCGGCCTTCTTCGACGACAAACCGCCGGTGCGCCAGTGAATCGGCTTCAAGCCGAAAGTGCAGTCGATCGAACTCCAGCAGGTTCTTTCCCGGTCGCCCGGCACTGGCGAGCGCGACCCGGTCCAGCGTGACGGACGGAGGAAAGAACTGCGTCCTCAGGCTGCCGATGTCGGCTTTTGCTCCTGTCACCGCCTGCAACGCCAGAACACTGGAAGAACGCAGCAGCGGATCCACTCCGAAGGCCACGAATGCCCACAGCATGGTCACCAGAATCAGTCGCGGAATAATGTACGTCCAGCGCATTCGACTTCACTCCACGGCACTGATTCGGTTGGCCCATTCGGCACCCAGCAGGACGCGCGCGATCCACCAGCGCCGAGCGTGAAGCGCCAGTTGCGGGGAGTACTTCTCGAACACCGGCCGACTGAGGCGATGCACCGGCCAGATCAGCACCAGCCCGGTCAAAAAGCTGCCCATGACGATCGAGTTGTTGAAATCAGTCCACAGCATAAACGGAGTGTTGTAGATCGCAGTCCACAGATTCTGCAGAGCCGGCTGTGACAGTACATAGCCGCCGATCTGATCAAAGACCGGATCGAGACTTCCGGATGCAAGCGTGCAGATCACAACCGCACACGCTGCAATCGCCAGATTGACTCGAGTGGCAGCCAGCATGATCCCCAGCGCGATGGCCAGCAGATTTCCCTTTGGCACCAGCCCGACGAGGACACCCAGCGCCAGCCCGAACGACATCTGCCGCGGCGTAGATTCCGTGACAAACGCCTTCAGCAGCAAGCGCACGGGTTTCAGTATGAAGAACATCAGATCCTCCGTGATCCAAAACCGCGAAAGGCGCGGACGAATGGATCGTCAGCGGAATTCGCATGCCCGGACTCTGAGTGGCGCCGTGAACAGGGTCAAGATCCGCCGGGGATGAATTGCCGCGGATCATGACAGGCAATTGTGATAACCTGGCTTGAATCCGCAGGCTCAGCAACGAGCCCCTGGCCAAACGCAGTTCGTGCCGCTGCCTGAGGGCCGGTGGATCCGTTGTCACTGTTCGATTCCTGCTGCAGGCTCGCCGCTCCGCCGGCGGGCACTTGCTCGATCGGCGAGTCAGCACCTTGGCGGTCAAATCCAGATCACGCGTATTAGTGCTCTGGCCGTTGCTTCGTGCCCAGGATTCTTGTCGCGCGTGTCGTCTTGCCGTTCTCCTGGCACTGTTGTGCTGCTGTCGTCCTGTCGAGCAATCCGTCGTAAAACGGACGTAGATTGGTTCTTGACTGGCAAAAAAAGGAGACGATGCTCATTATTTACACTGTCCCTTTCCAACAAAATGAGCTGCGTCCCTTTTGTTTACCCCACTATTGCCGGAGATGCTCTCAAGGGCTGATGTCGCGATTTCAAAAAGCGACTACTTTCTGATCGCCCAGAAGATGGGGCCCGATGAGCTTCCTGCTGACGTGACCGAAAAGCTGAATGTGATTCAAGCACTCGTCTGCAGGTAATCTCTGATTCCGTAATCACACTTGTGGAGATCGATGATTCGATATTCATTCTCACTCTCGCATCACGGACAGAATCAGCGATCCCGGCGGGAGTTGTGGTGGGTCGAGAACAGCTGAAGGGATGCGTTTCCTTGTTTCAGCGGCAGCCAGCGTTCCGCCGCCTTCGATCCACTCTCGGACGTTTCAACTTTTTACTAAGGCGAGCGACAGAGAATTCCTTCCCTGTTTCGTAGCTGAATTCGCAAGAAGTCAGAGTCTCCCTGAATTCTTGCGAATCCAGCTTCGGTCGATTCGTTTCTGCCGCTCGCCTAAGCCGACGCAAATCGAATCCCTGCCGGCGGAGTCCTGGCGCGCCAGGAGACAACATTAAGTCACAGTCGCGGAGCGAACGGCGACGGTCGATTTCACAAATCCGCCCCGGTGCCATCACTCAGCAGGTCGCTTGCGGATCGCATCTCCTGCGCAATCCGATCGGACAGGCATGATGGTGCCGATTCGGAATCGTCCGGCATCACAGGCCAGGTGTAGGTTTCCACTTCCAGATGCGGTGCGTAGTCCAGCCGGGCGACTCGTTGCAGGGCCGCGGCGAGTTCCGGGCGAGTCGTCCGCAGCGGGCCGAGCGTTTCCGCGAACACCGGTACATGAAAATGGACTCGCCAGCGGTCGGCCTGCAGAAATCTGTCGACAGGCATCCTGCGTATGTCGGCTTCCAGCAGATCGACTCGTTGCTCCACGGTCCCGTCAGCAAACTGTGCATACGTCTGATGCAGATACCGTGGTTCAACGAACCGGCAGAGCGCTTCGCGGCCTGCGGCGTTGTTGGCCGGATCATTCAGTTCGACGGCGTTCGTGATGTGGACTTTGTTGATGCGAATGTCGTTCCGGACAAACGCATCGATCGACTTTGTCACGTCTTCGAACTCGACGGCCTGGTGACAGACATCAAAACACAGGCCGATAAACTCTCTGACCACAACTTCACAGCCCAGTGCTTCGGCCTGCTGAAACAGTGCTCTGAAAATGGGCAGTGTCCGCGCGTCTGTTCCTGACATCTCGCACATCGGCTCGGGCTCCAGTCCAAGACGAATCTTCCGACCTGTGGTCTGATACAGTTGCTGCAGGAATCTGGCGATGCGGATCAGACCGGAGAAACAGACCGCGTGAAAATCCGGGCGGTGTGGATTCATTCGTCCGCCCAGCGGGACCGTCGACAAACTGCCTTCGCCACCTTCCGGAAGCAGCTGAGCCAGCAGACTGGCGCACTCTTCCGTGTACGTCAGGCGATGCGGACTTGTCCAGTCCGGAAGGTAAACCTGCTCCTTCACGCGATGATTGTGAAAGTCACCGAAGGGGAATGTGTTCAGTGTGTAGCAGCACAGGTCGTGCTGCCACAGCGCCTGGGCAATCAGTTCGAGCCGTTCGGGCTGTTCGGCGAGTTCTTTCATGACGCCCGCCGAAAGCCAGAGGCCCGCGGCCATCGGAAACTCCAGTTGTCGCCGAGCCTCCGCCGAGTAGTTTGTGATGCCGTCAATCACTTCGGCGACAGTACGTCCGGGATGCACGTTGGTGCAGTAACTCAAGGGCAAAGATGAAAAAGTCATGCGGATGGAGATTCAGAAAGTACGGCGACACATCGTAACCCCGACATTGTGGAGCCGCCAGACCTCGCTTGGCAAGGCAGTGCCAATTCGCCCTGGCAACTCCCGTCCGGTCTCACTCACATGGCCCAGTCGCTCCGAGACTGGTCTTCCGTTTCACCGGCCTCCTTTCTTCTTCTTCACGGATCGTTCATCATGCTTCACTTGAATTCGCTCGATCTAAACAGCTGAAATCTCACGCGAGGAGTTTTGAAGAATGTCTTTGCTGACACGACACGTGCTGACGACCAGTCCTGGGACATTTCTGACTGTCTGCGTGGCCTTTGTCGTCGTGTCAGCGGTCAGCCCGGGAGCCGTCGGCGGAGTTCCGAGAGCCGATGCTGCAACAGCAACGGGGGTTGTCTACGTCGATGCGAATCAGAATCAGGTGCGCGATGCCGGCGAGATGCCGCTGCCGGAAGTCCGAGTTTCCAATGGTCGAGAAGTCGCGGTGACCGATGCGAATGGCAAATACTCGCTGCCGGTGGATGAAGACACCATTGTGTTTGTCATCAAGCCGACTGGTTACAGGACGGTCCAGGATGAGGATCATCTGTCGCGGTTCTACTACATTCACAAGCCGAATGGATCTCCGAAGCTGGACTTCCCCGGGGTCGAACCGACCGGGCCGCTGCCGGCGACGATTGATTTTGCGTTGTATCCGTCGGAAGAACCGTCCGTCTTTGACGTCATTTTCTTCGGCGATCCTCAGCCGCGGGATCAGAAGGAAATCGACTATATCGCGCATGACGTGATTGAAGATCTCGTGGGTGTGAAAGCCGCATTCGGAGTAACGCTTGGCGACATCCTGTTTGATGATCTGAATCTCTTCGACAGCCTGAACCAATCAATCGGGAAGATCGGCGTTCCGTGGTACAACGTCATCGGCAACCACGACATCAACTTCGCCGCCGAGGAAGATGAGCTGAGTGATGAGACCTACGAGCGAGTCTACGGGCCGGCGTACTACTCGTTCGACTACGGCCCGGTCCATTTTCTGATGATTGACGATATTCACTGGCTCAGAGAGGGCGAGAAGAAACTCTACCGTTCAGGGCTCAGTGAAGAGCAGTTGACCTTCATCGAGAACGATCTGAAACATGTTCCTCAGGACCGGCTGGTCGTCGCGATGATGCACATTCCGCTGGTCAAATCCAACGCATGGCTTGAACCGCGCCGCGAGAAACTGCTGCGGCTGATGGAGAGTCGCGAGCACTGCATTTCGCTGGCCGGGCACACTCATCATCACGAGCATGTGATGATGAAGCAAAGCGACGGATGGAAAGGCGCTCAGCCTCATCATCACATGATCAATGTCACCGTGTGCGGAGCGTGGTGGTCGGGAAAACCGGACGAGCACGGGATTCCTCATTCAATGTGTGCCGACGGAACTCCTAACGGTTACACGATCATGCACTTTGACGGCACAAAATACGTGTTGGATTATCGAGCCGCCCGACGCGGGGCTGACGAACAGATCCGGATCACGGCCCCGGAAGTCGTCGCACCCGCCGAATCTGCCGCTCTGGAGTTCCGCGCGAATGTCTTCAATGCATTTCCTGATGCCGTCGTCGAATGGCGCATCGGGGCCGGGGCATGGCGTCCGATGACGAGGACCGAGAATGAAACGGATCCGGTTTTTCAGGCCCTCTTTAACGAAGAGCAGCCGTTGCTCCCGGACAACCTTCCGTGGAGGAAGCTGGCGAAACCAATGGTGTGTCCGCATCTCTGGAAAGCCAGACTCACGGATGCACTGGAGTCGGGGGCTTTCGTGATCGAGGTTCAGGCGACAAATCCGAATGGTCAGGTTCTCAAGGGCGAACGGCTGTTCCGAGTGGAGTAAACATCGAGCGGAAAATAAGTGTCGCCTTTCGCTCCGCGAAAGTTGCGAAGACGCTGCTTTCGCGGAGCGAAAGGCGACTCTAAAAAGCCGCACGATGCTAAGCAGCGACGTTCGGTGGCCCGCTATACCCCGCTATTCCTCGCACAGCCATATCTGTGACGGGGCCACGATCGCCCGAGCCTGGGCTTTCGGCTTTTGAACGGTCGGCGCTCTGGCGAGCGTGGCTGTTGTCCAGCCGCTCCGCCGGCTGGGATTCGTCGCTGACATGTGAGAAGTTCCCGCGGACGGAGCGGCCGGCCAACAGTTGAAACTCGCGTCCGGCGCCTGGTCAGAAATCATAGTTCTCGCCGTCGGTCACCAGCATTCGTACAGTGCCCCGCAGGTCCATCAGGAAGCAGCGGACGTTGATCGTCCAAAGCTCGCGGTCGCCGCCGTTATCGAGCTGCTCCGCACAGTGCTTCAGGATTTCGTCGCGCAGAAGGCAGGCGTACTTCTGGTGTTCCTGTTCCTCTGCTTCCTGGCCTTTGGGGCTATCATCAAAATTGAACGTCGGTCCCAAAAAATGTGTGTAGGCACCGCAGTTGCGGTGTTCCATGATGTAGACGTCACGGATTTCATGCAGCTGCACTGCGATGTCGAGATGCTGAAAAAACACCTCCCGCCACGGCGCATGAGTCGGCTGCATGACACCCAAAGCGGCTCCGGCAAACACCAGCTGGTCGTACCGGTTCGCGAGGTTGTCGCCTTCCATGAACTCACACATGTCATCGAGCAGCCTGAGGTCCATACAACTTAGCAGCAGCACGTTCTTCCGCGGAGGCGGATACGGACGATGAGCGGGCGTACGACGATGAACTTCCACGTGGAGTTTTCCTCAACAAGCGGTTGATTCCGGAGTCTGTGCGAGTCTATGCGGTCTGCTCAGGATTCTCAATGGTTGCTCGACCACGCAATCGTGGCTGAATAAACTCCCAGGATCTCCGCCGGAAGACTCTCACTGGATCGTCAGATGAATCGTCTGTTACTTCATTCTGTCCTGCTCTCAGCCGTCCTGTTCGTCGCGGGCGGCGCCGCCTCGAACTTTGCCTCGGACGAGGACCCCGCAAAGTCGGTTGAGTCTCAGATTCGCATGACCCTGGAAGCTCAGGTAACGGCGTGGAATAACGGAGACATCGCGGGATTCATGGACGGCTATGTTCGTGGTGACTCACTCCGCTTCGCGAGCGGCGGAACGGTGCAGCGAGGCTGGCAGAAGACACTGGAGCGGTATCAGTCCCGCTATTCGACTCGGGAACAGATGGGGACGCTGACGTTTTCTGATCTGGAATTTGCAGAGATCTCTGCAGATTACTCGGAAGTCTTCGGCAAATTTCATCTTGCCCGCGACAAATCTGTCGGGGACGCGTCCGGGCTGTTTACGCTCCTGATGAAGCGGGAGGGCCAGCGCTGGCTGGTACTGCATGACCACACTTCGGCGGCAGACTGAATCTTTGCATATCGGCCAGCACGCGGAAGGCAACACAACGTGACGCGTTCGAGGCGGAGATCATTCCTAAGACCACTCAGGAGCTTCCGCCGAACGCAACGCAATGGTCGACACGGTTGCTGGCCAATGCATTGGAGTGCCGAAGG
>Ga0163144_10014965_pt1 | contig 16046 bp, 7 predicted proteins | sample OliLak19BULKMAT1_FD_123175 | JGI IMG/M metagenome (GOLD analysis project Ga0163144, IMG submission 123175) | Freshwater microbial mat bacterial communities from Lake Vanda, McMurdo Dry Valleys, Antarctica - Oligotrophic Lake LV.19.BULKMAT1 | ecosystem: Environmental > Aquatic > Freshwater > Lake... | reverse complement strand
TAAAGCCAACGCGGAACAAAAATCGCATAAACATAATTCTTGCCATCTGCTATTTGTCGCACAGCCCAGGCTCTGCCTGGGCTGTGCGACAAAGGCCAGTTTGGCTGTTTTTAACTATTCGTTTTCTTGGCTTTTCGTTCCTGCAATCTGTTGGGCTAAAAAAATCGCCAAGCAAAATCGCCAAGTGCCTTGCACCGAGTTACCCACCGAGTTACCCCGCACCGAGTTACCGGCACCGAGTTACGCAATCGGTTTGCGAATTAGCGAAGACGGAGAAAAGATGGGGCTGGACCTTAGCGATCACGCTGAAACAGCTTACACCGTTTCTTAATCGGTACTAAGAACTTTGTTTTATGAGAGAAGCGTCCAGGAGAGTCGAGGCTTTTTTCGTTTTCAAAGCCACTGTTTACGTTCTTCGCGCCCGCTTTGCCTACGGTTTGCTAGAAACAACCGGAGGCTACAGACCTCGTATGTGCTGTCCAACCCAATCAGCTAGTTTCTCTGGACTGACCGCTGCTACAGGCATTCCGACGGATGCGACTAGTTTCGCAGTCCCTTCATGAAATCTTGCCACGCCGCGATCATCGAGCGCCGCCAAGCCGATGCATTTTACCCCCATCTCCTTCAACGTGCGAACTTCACTCAGCAACTGACCAACCGATACGCCCTCCTCGAAATCCGATACCAATACCACGAGGGATCGCGATGGCACTTTGATCCCCGCTCGAGCGTGTCTTAACCCCAGTCCAATGTTCGTCCCGCCCCCTACTTGTACCTCGAGCAACAGGGTCAAGGGATCTGAAACCTGCCCGCTCAAATCGATCACCTCCGTGCTGAACGCTATAAACCGGACCGTAAGGGCTGGTAGCTCCGAAAAGATAGCAGCGCACAGTGCACTATAAACCACCGACTCCGTCATCGAGCCCGAAACGTCCACAACAAAGGTCAAATGCCAATCCATCTCGCGCTTAGACGAAGCATTGAAAACCAATCGCTTGGCCAGAATGCTCGATCGACCATCCTCACGCCGATATGCGTTCACCAAATTATCGCGAATCGTTCGGTGTAGATTCAATCGACGGGTTCTTCGGCGCGTCGGCCTGGGGGCAGTCAAACCCGACAAAGCAGGCCGCATACGGACGGCCAACTGATTCGCCAGTTTCTCCGTAATTTGCTTGGCTAACTTTCTCAAATGCTCCGAGCGGTGCTCGGGTAAACCACCCGCTATCGATAACACATTGCGAAGCAAAGCAATGGATGGCTGAACCGTCTCTGGATCGATGGCTTCGACGGCGGCTAAATTGCCCGCTGCAGCCGACTCACCTAAAACCTCTTGGCAGACCTGAGAGCCGAACAGTTCCTCTAAATCGTCGGACCATTCAGCAATCGTTGGCTGGGCCGCTTCTGTTCCGCCACCCGAGCGACTTCCGGGCCTGTTCGACAGCTTGTTGCGAGCCCCTTCTCCTTGGCCTCGACCATACAATTGGTCCAAACTTCTAGCAGCCATACTCGCCCTCGATTGCGATTGCGGTGGGACACCTAGCATCATTCGCCAACGATCGCCCATCCCGATGCCATGCATTTGTGATACGTCTGTTTCATCGCGATTCGCGTTTGCAATTGGATCCGCATTCAACTGGGGGCCAAAGACCCAATCGGGCATCTCCGCTTCGACCGCCTGCCTCGCCTCAAGATCGCATTGACGCAGTATCGCATAAAGTTCCGTAACATCCTTTTGATCGCTATCCGAATCAGCGCTGCTCATCAACGTCTCTCGCTCGCTATAAGTCTCCAGCTTAGAAGCCAATAGGCGTTCGCGATCCGCAGGCGAGAACTCATGAAACGCACCACGCAAGGCGGGCAAACGGGTCAAAAAAACCTCGTCTGAATAGGATCGGATTCGCTCTTCCAGACCGTCCAGCCAACTTGGGTCGCTTTGCATCCTGGCTAGCAAGATCTGTAATGCCCCCGAAAGTGTGTTCCGCAACCGCTGTCGCAATTCGGTATTCACAGCACTATCGACCCAACCGCTCGACAAGGATACAAACTCCGACTGAGGCATGACCTCCAACACACTTAGTATTCCCGCCGCTGCCCCTTGCATGCGCTGACCGCCATTTCGAAGTGTATTCTCGCTCCAAGTTGTTAACCTCGCCATTGCCACTTCGTACAAGCCGACCTCACCACTGGCCAATTGATCCGACAAATCCTCACGAAACCAGCCGAGTAGCTCATGCAACCCAACTACATCGACGGGATCTTCGGAACCGCTCAAACCCTCCAGCCGATCCAAACAAACCCGTAATAGACTCGCTGTCAAACCTGCAAGCTTGTCATAGTGAAACACTCGCAGCATCGGTGCAAAAGCTTGCTCTTCGGAAACGGGTAGCCCAACCACGTGCCCAATGGCGATTCTTCCGACGATGGTTGCGGCTTCGACTAGCTCGACAAGGCTGGCCAGTTGTTCGAAATGCGATTCAAGCGAATCGAGCCAATTGCGAGTCCTTTCCTGCAATCCACACTCGGTCGCGATGCGAAGCTGCTGAAGCACAATCGTTGGGGCTGGCCCGAGTTCAGACCCTTCATCTTGTGTGTCTTGTTTTGCAGCCGCTTGCAAAACGCCTTCAACCACTTGCGCTAACTCAACACCGTATCGCGACATGGCTTCGATCGTTGCCGAGGTCCCTTGCTGGAAGGCAACGTCCCAAGACTCGATGAGATTCTCGCGGTTCCCTTGCTCGATCGTGTCGGTCCTTTTCGCATAAGGAATATTCGCGGCACACAATTGCCTCAAAACGACGGCTCGTGCGCGATCTTTGTTGCTGCGAAGAACATCGAGCTTCAACTCGCGAGCCTCCGCTTTCGAAGCGAATTTGTCGGGCAGACCCAGCGATTGCAATAGCGACTCGACGGAAACCGCCAAACCGCATCGAGGGACGCGACTGCAAACCTTGCCCTGCACTCGCCCGACCAGAACCAATTCCATCGCTCGGGCTACCTCGCGCCCTCGACCGTAAAGCTCCCCTTGGACCAAGCAGCTCTGAAGGGCCTCCATCAACTCGCCTCGACCGGCAATCGCAAGCCCACGAAGGGTGGCCAAGTCCCGCATCATGCGAATCGCTTCGGTCGCATCCGGGGTACTCGCTACAAATCCGCGACGACGAAGCTCTTTGCAAATCGAAACGATTATTGATACTGAGATGGAATCGATCTCTTCCGCAGAGTTCGCTTGAACCATACGTTGATGCCAAATCGGATCGCGAATACCTGCTGGGTAACCACTCCTCTCATCCAACTGCTCAAAACTGTACGGAACGAGCGAGACGCCGACTCCAATGTGGTCTCGGTTCAACATCGTGAGCAGCTCTGCGTCAAGTTTCGCAGTCGAATCCAAGAGACTGGGCAATAGAGCAGGAGCATGAAAAGAACCGATGAGAGCCACGCTGTTTGACCCTTTCGAATCGCGGACCGCTTGCCGCATGGTCGCTTCGCGAATCAGCGTCCTCGCGTCGATGGCATGTTCATTGTTTCTAACAGCCCAACCGAACAGGAGACTCATCGTCCTGATCGTTTCATGCGATCCCAACATGGCTGGTGACTCGACCAGTCTCTCCCATAACTGACCGCTATCGTTGCAATGCAGATGACGCATCAACCGATCCATCACACCTTGCCCCTCGGGCAACTGCGACCTCGCCGCCGATTTCAATCGTTGGAAAACGCCTTGAGAATCTGAGCCTAGAACATTTCGCCAGCCGGAACCGACCGATAAATCGAAGGGTATGACTGGCACGTTGTGCTTACGCCCCCATCGGATCGCAACGAGTTCTGGCGAGAAGTCCGCCATCGGATAGAAAGCCAATTCGCCGCTCCTTTCGGCAGCAGCGATCGCGACCGGAGCGACCGTTTCCGGATCACCCAAGTAATCGATCCAGTCCGCGAAATCGGTTGGTAGCTCAAGCAGGATACAAGTTGGCGAACGGGCCGCCAGCATATCGGGAAGCGACCGAGCGATGGCTGCCGAATGATGTCGAATCCCAATCAACGATGGCGTGCGGCAGTCGTAGAGTGGCCGCACCCAATCATTCAACTCCTCACAAATGGCTTCTCGATTCAATTGATCTGCGCCCCTTGTTTACGCTTCAAGGACTATTCTCAGCTCGCTCAAGCGTTTCCAAAGCGGATCACCTGCTTCTGCCCGTCTCCTCACAGGCCCATTCCAATAAGCGATCAGCCTTTCGCGGTCCTTCGCATCATCTTTCATGACCACACCGAGCAAATGCCCTGGCAACCTCGATACCGGATCAAACCCGGATGGGAAAAAAGCTCCCTCTCGGACAATGGCCGTTGTGACAGCCACAGCTTCGGCTGTGCTCATAACGGTGCTTGGCTGCTGCACTTGCCAGCCCTCTGCCGTCCGCCCGCTTCGCAAATCGCGAAAGACAGTTACAAGTAGTTGCACCAAAGCGTTGTCGATCGGATCTTTTCGTTCGTCTTCTGTTAGCATACTGGTGGCTCGCGAAGAAACCAGCACTGCTTCACGCTCGGCGTCCGCGATGGGCGCGATCGTTTCAAAGTTGAAGCGGCGTTTCAACGCAGCAGACATTTCCGACACACCCCGATCTCGCAAGTTGGCAGTCGCGATCACGTTAAAGCCTGGTGCAGCAAAGACACTTGACTGTTCACCGAGCAGTTCCGGAATGATCAATCGACGTTCGCTCAAAATGGAAATGAGGCCATCTTGAACTTCGGGCAAGCACCGGGTGACTTCTTCGAAGCGCATCAGCTTGCCCGTCCGCATGGCCTGCATTACTGGCGATGGAATAAGTGCCTCGGGAGTAGGACCACGGTCGAGGAGCATCGCATAATTCCAACCATATCGAATTTGATCCTCAGTTGTGCCCGCAGTTCCCTGAACGGCCAGTGCACTCGTACCGCTTATACCAACGGTCAGCAATTCTCCGAGCATCGACTTGGCAGTTCCCGGTTCGCCGACGAGCAGCAAACCTCGTTCACCCGCCAGTGTCACCACGCAACGTTGCACGATATCCCGAGAGCCAACAAACTTTTCGGAGATCGCCATCGAATTACTTTTGGAAGGCCCGATCTTTTGACCTTCGGTGCCACAGATGAAATCGACGACCGATTGGGGCGTGAGCAACCAGCCACCTGGACGCGTCTTATCCGCATCCATCTCTTGCAACAATTTTAGTTCAGCAGCATAGCGAACCTCGGCGGGGGGCGATTGAATCGCATTGGGGGTAGGTTCACTTGCGGACGGTTGTTTTGATTTTGCCATAGGAATCATTTGCGTCCTTTCTTGACTGGAGCGTCTTCGTAGGTGGGGACATCCCCCGATTCGATTCGAGCCCAAGCGCGAGTGAACAATCCACTCAATGAATCTTGACACACGATCAGTTCAGCGGCTCCACCCTTGAGTTCTTCTTTTGAGTCGTAGCCAAACAGCGACAGCTTCCAAGTCTCGATTGGCAAATTCGGTAGTTTCAACGGCTCCCAGCCGCCTGGCAAAAACAGTTCGCGTCCCGCGCGTTCTCGTTTGGCTTCGATTACATGCAGACCATCGATCAGTTCTTGTGCAAATTCTTTGAACTGCTTTGGTGACCAACCTGTCCATTTTCTAATATTCGCGGTAGTGGGGTCATGCAGAGCTAGCAGTTGCAAATAAAGAGCAGCTGCTGCGGCGCTAGCCCCAAGCTTCTTCGAACACTTGTCAACGAGCTCCGGCACCGAAACAATCGGATTCTGCTCCCACAGTTCGTCGGCCATAACACCATCGCGATTGCAATCGGCCAATCGGGAAGTTGGGTCCGACAACATCTTCATGACAAAGGCAGGACACCCCGTTATCCCGGATATGCCAGCCATCTCTGAGGTCAACTGATGCATTATTGCCGAAAGTACCGAGAGTTCCTTTTCTGATTGCAGTTGGGATGTTCGAAAGTAGAGTCTAAAATGAGGCGGAACGAAGCCACCGCGGATCAGAGGCGTCTCGAATCGCATAATGCCATCGCTGCCCTTTTCATAAGCACCCGCAATGGTCGAAATCTTGCTCATGAGTACTTTGTGCTCCGGATCGGGTACTCCAGAAAAATAGTATTGTGGACCAAAGGGCAGCAGCGTTTCCGGTTTCTTCAAGTAGGCACGGATCGCATCGATTGCAACAGGGAGCCTTTTGCGTAATTCGTGTCCTGTTGGCAACAGATAGTTAACAAGGCCCATTCCTCGCAGGAGTTGCGAAAAGAACAGATCAAAATCGACTGAGTACGGGGGATCCATTACCGACGTCATCGTCTCATTGTTCCGTTTGCGACTCGGTAGCTTGAACTCAACTTTTCGACTTAGGAGCAACTGCGAGTTCTCGCCGAGTGTTAGCAGTTCGGAGAACTCTTTGATGGGCAATGTACCATAGACTCGACACCGATCGATCTCGCGAGCAACCTCAGGAGGAATAGCGACCAAGTTGGACCGCGTTTCCTTCCACTTGGTCGCCATCTGATCGAAAGCGCTCCCATACCCGGAAATCATGACGTCAGGTCGTTGGGTCAACGCGTTGTAATTGATACCATCCGGTATTGCTATCGACGAAAGTTCGCTAATTGCATCTTGAATGTCCTTTACTTTCCATCCAAATTTTTCCCGAAGCTCTTTCGTTAGTTTCTCTTGTCCGTACTGGATCGTCCTCAGTTCACCCATCCAAACCATGGCCAAACCGATCGGATGCATACCGAGCGAGGCTGCCGTCTTGTTCAACAAATCAGGGGAAGGTAATGGCAGAGCTTTGACCTTCGGCAACGCTTGAAGAAACGCATTGAGTTCGGGGCCACGCCACATCGGCTCAAACGGTTGGCTTGACTCAATTGCGTAGTGTTTAGGCGGTTTCAGTTTACCTTTGGCGGAGTATTCGACAGTGACGATGACGCTCCACTGGTAGTCCGACAGAAGATTTGCAACGTAATGACTACTACCGTCCGAGAAGCACGCGGACTTTTTGGATTGAAGCTGCCCCAGGATCGACTCGTCTTCCGGGTTTATGTCGCTCGGCATCGTCGACACATAGAGACAGAATTTGTTTGGCAAGTCCAGGATGCCGCTCTCAGCCAACTGCTTCAAGCACATGACCCACGGACCAGCGATTCGTTTTTCGATGTCGGGCGTTTCGTCCTCTTTGGTTGCCAATTTCCAAAAGGTATACCAGATCACTCGGGGCAAATGGGTTAGGAGTGGTACCCAATAGTGATACACCTTATCGAGCACGCACGATTCGCCGGTCTTAAAGAACTTCGATACTTTAGTCAACAAGCTAGCGAGATCGGTATCGGAGTAGGTATACAAACGTCGGTCTAGCAGCGAAGGCATCACCAGTTCCTTGAAGCCAGCGTTGACCATCAAGTCTTTGTCCTCTTGCGGCAATGCGACGCTATTTGCAGCCGCAGCATTTGCTTCGTTGGGTTTTAGCTTTTCGATTTGCCTGAGCAAGCCTGCATGTTCTGTTGCAGCGATTCGGACAATACGAGCGACCCCTTTGAGCAATCGCTTTGGTGCTTTTGGCAAGAGGCTTTGAGCTGCGACTGTCGCGGCAAGTCGATTCGGATCGGGTTTTTCAAGGACATCCTTCAGTTTCAAAGCAGCAGCCTCAACGACCCCTGCGTCGAAAAGAGCGGAAGTCTGTTCCTTGGTAATCTGCCGCAATCGCCCCGACGAATCTTGGCAGCGAACCTCCATGTGGTTCATGAACATGGGCGGTAGCGAAACGGGCTGACCTGAATGATAACGGTCCTTGCCCATCGCTTGGCCGATAGCCATCCCGGAATCGGCATCGAGAAGTGTTTGGTCACTCATGACCAGCCAGTGCGACTTCGACCCGGGTTTATCCATCATCGCGACAGGCGCCAAAATTCCCGATTCTGGTTGGTGAGCGGCATCGAGGACGAAAGATCGACCATCAATGCCCGTCCCTTCGATCGAGCCATCGCGTCGCAAAACCGTTCGCCATCCAATCAGGCCATCTTTGGTGCCCAGCGGCGATGCCTCACGTCCAGCCGGTAGCAATTCGGTAAGCTGCCAGACAATACGTCCGCCAGATGGCATATTCTCTTCGAAAAATTTCGGCACGCTTTTCCGAAGCACTTTGCCTGTAGTCGGATCTATCTCTTCCGTATAAGAGGACGATTTCGAATCGAGAGCGGTGTCGGTCCGCCATGCGTACTCCAGTTTATCCAGCTTCCAAAATCGTTCGAGGTCATGGAACCACAGATCGCTACACGGCGGAATGGTTTCGTCGCCCAGCTGAATCATCCGGGTCCCATAGAACACACCGTCCGATACAGGAACGACTGCTTTCAAGCCGTTCAAAACGGAGTAGCCGTCTTTGATTTCATGATTGACGTTAGGTGCATGCGTCCATCTCAAAAAGGTTTGCCATCGGCTATCGCGATAGAGCACAGCCACAGAGTCTCCGACAGGCAACAGACCTGTGATTTCTTCCTCCTTGGCGAGCGTGATCGATATTGGACTTTTGGCTCCGTTGGGTCCTACGACACGAATTTCGGATTGATCCAAAATCGACACATAAGGATAAGCCCAGCTAAAACGGTCGAATCCGTGCATTGCCTTGCTCTTTGGAATCTTCCCTTGATCGTCGAGTTCGTCGATATGTTTCCAACCATACTCATCTAGAACGCCTGCGGCCAAGGTACGGTGCAACGTGTCGATCAAATTGAGGGCTTCGAACCGACCGACGATGGCAGGAAACTCGACTCCGGTCTTGAAACCCACGCAAGCGGTAAGGTTTTCCATTGCCAGCTCGAAGTCCAATAGCCCACCGGACTCCGCTTTCTTCAATAGTCGCTCGAGGTAGTTCCACCAAATTTCGCGAACGGCTGGATGGTCCAGGGCAGCTTCATCGAATGAGCGACGCGTTGCAAGCTTGCGACCATAGGTAGCGACTGAACCGGCTTTGTCGCCGCGAAAAACGATGAGCTTCGGAATGCTGTCTCGCAACGGAACGTTGAAGCGAGAATCCTTGGCCACGTGCTGTAGCTGCGAATTGCGTCTTGGGTGATCGATTTCTTCACGCAACCAACCACTGAAGTCGAGTTCCATATTCTGGGATGATATTTCAACTTGCACACCCAATTCGAGAAACGCTTCGAGCACGTCGACGTCCAGATTGGTTCGGTACGGTGAACCGATAAGCGGAACCGGTTTGCCATCGGCGAGAAGTGTCGGAGCCATCTGTTCGATAAGTTCAAACAAACGTTTCGGCGGCGAATTCTCGACAGTACCGACCCTACCAATCCAGCCAGCGCGACCACCTGGAATTTCGATATCCTTCGGTAGCTCCGAAGCAGGCGTTGAAAGCAATGGGAGTACGCCCCATTCCTCCAGAAGATCGATCCACTCCCAAACATTGCTTTCCGTATAGTAGCTCGTCTTCGGATTTGAATGCACCAACAGCCATACACCGATCCCTTTGTCGCTCTTGATCATCTTGCCAATGTATTTGCGCATCGACTTCCAAAATTGCATCGGTGCACGCGACATGGACGGGGCTGAAATAATCGCCCCAAGGACATCTTCCATTTCTTTATCGACATCGAGTTTGGCAAGCTTAGCCAAACGGGCCAAGTCGACACCAATGTTGGCAACGGGAGGCATGCCGCCGGTCGTACGCCGAACGACTAGATCCTTAAACGTTTCGTAGGCCTCTGGCGGAGGAAATTGCTTTTCAAGATCTTTCGAGTAATCGGTGAGAGCTTTACCGGATAGACAGCCACTCAAAGTGAACTCCAAAATAGCGTCGCGCCGATGTTCGCGATCCACTTCCAACGAGTGAACGCGTTCCGCCTCGAGGGCCTTGTTGAGCGCTCGGCCCGCATAAGTGGGATTGCCAAGCTCCTTGTAAGCCCTAGCCGCTTGTTCCCAGAACGGGGGCAAGAAGTGTCGAACCGATTTGTTGAGCTCTTCGGCCATCTCGGTATACAAATCCCAAGCATGGCCAGCCTTCGAAACCGCTTTTCTTGCGGCTGCTTTCATCCTTTTTACTAGGCTCAGCGCATACTTAGCATGCTTGGGTTGATTGATCAAAGCCCAATGAGCAAACTCGAGCGCCGTTCGATTCTGTTTGGCAATCGGTTCGCTCATGCCTGTCCCTTGCAAACCCAAATACTCCATCGCAAGATCTTCTGCGGGCACAAGTCGCTCAGACGTTAGACGCACCACAACACGATCACCTAGGACGGGAGCTGCATAAGTTCTCGCGACGGTCTTCTCGGTCAGTTTGTCATCGATAGCTGTTTTAAGAGAAGCGAAACCACCGGCCAATAATTGCGATGCAGAGTGTGACTTGCTCATTGTGTGTTCTCCTCTTTGTTTTCAACCTTGCGTTTCGCGTAAATGGATGACGCCATTCGAACCCCTTCGCTGAAGGTAACCCGCCCGACATCTCGGATCGGTACCGCAATTTGACGTGAATCAACGAAGATCAACTCCCCCGTCTCGGTTGGCGAATCTGGGGACTCACTGCCAATGTAGTATCGAGCTTCGAGTGGCAACTCTCCTTCCCAAACTTTGCAGGTTGCGTAGCCACCTCGGACAGGGTACCCCAGTTTTCGACACGCACCCATTGCAAACATCAACTGATCAAAGACTCCACTCTCAAAGTCTCGCACCGACTTGAGATCAAGCTGATCGGCGCGCGGTGCAAAGGTCGGTCGATAAAGCTGTTCGAGTTTTTGCTGGATGCCCAAGTCAACCGCAAGCTCTCGGACGTCTTCTAAGTCTTGGATCAATATCGGATGCGGGATTGCGACAAACTCATTGCGAAGCCATTTCGATTCACCGTCCACATCGACAATGCCAAGCCCCTTGGTGGCGTCGATATCCTTCAAAAGCCCACACGCCTCTAAATTCATTTTTCCATTTTCGGTGCATGGGCAAATGACGGTATTGACCAGGACATCTCGCCAGTCTGCATCTGGCCAAACTTCCATGATGATCGCTTGCGGGATAGTGAGGGACCGCAACATCCAACGCTCGGTTGTATGCAAACATTCGAGACAATGTTCGTCGAGCCACGAGCAAAGGGCCTGCAATTGGTCTGTGATTGGATCTTCTTTAAGTGCGGGCGGAACCGATGCTAGCCGCTTCCCTTTCGGGTTTTGGCAAACGATCTTGCCAGCCTCCAAGCCAAGTTTATGGCCACCCGACGCATCGATCCATGAAACCTTGGATTCGACTTCTTTCTCAGCAGTCTTGTTTTTCGATATTGCCGCCACGACCAATCCCCCCCTCTGATAAAAAATGATACTATTAGTTTAGCGATTTGAATTGCGTTCGTGTGTTGCCTACGCAAATTGCAACCAGTCGTAGAAAGAGCTCCGATTTTGGAATCAATACGTCCAACGATTGCGCCCCTTCTGCTAGCCAGCTTGATCGAAAAAGCCCCAAGCCGTTTGCGCAAACGACTTGATCAAGACCCCATCGCAGCCAACCAATGGACCTGGGCTCCGTCCGAGAACGGATGGATTGTTCAGGCTGGTGAAGAAATCGTGAAGATCGCTTCTAAGGCTGCTGACCCGAGCCGTTCAGTGAATGTGAGCTCGATCGAACAATTGCAATGCAGTTGTTTACTCACGCCAAATTGCTTTCACGTATTGGCATGCGTATCGGTGCTTTTGTCTCAAGAAAGCGATACCGTTCTTGCGTCTGAAAGCGTGGACTCGCAACCAGACACATTGGACTTAATAAGCTTGCCGCCGGAGGCGGAAACGTCGGGCAATCACAAGCCCACGGTGGCTGTCACGCAAGATATGAAACTCGCAGCGGAACAAACACTCGCAGCTGTCGAGTCGCTCCTTTCCATTGGTGCCAACAATGCGGGCTCGCTCATCCAAGCGGGGTTGCTGCGTGCTGGTCATCAGTGCCGAAGCGTGGGTCTTTACAACATTAGTCAAGCATTGCTGCGAATCGTCGAAGGAGTCCAACGGCTTCGTGCGAAAGATAGCACAGCCAATGCCACGTCCTTGTTTCACGATGTGACGTTTGCACTATTGGGCGCGCGTCGCATCGGTCGTGATATGCCTATGACTCAGCAATTTGTCGGACAAGCCAGAAGATCCTTTGAAGCGATCGACATTCGTAGATTGTATGGCGTTTTGGCTGAGCCGATTTTGACCTTGAGCGGCTACGCTGGGGTTAGCGTTTATATGCAGTCGCTCACTCCTCGGGACGAAGCTTGCGATGAGCTATTTACCGTGAATGAACTGCGACCTGGCGATTCACAGCTCGTGATCCAAGCCTATCGAGGTGGAATCGACCTTGGCAACACGACCCAATCCGCAAGTCACCTTTGCCGTTCGATCGTTTCCATGCAAAACTTAACGGCATCCGCAGACGGGCGGCTGGGAAAAGGCAAATCGACACGATGGGCTGTCGTAAGCGGCGATGGCGAAACCAAGGAAAGTGAAAGTTCGTTTGCGTCCCAAGGTCGCTTTGGGCGTTCGTTGAGCGAGCAGATTCGATCTGTTTTCAGCAACATGTCTTTGCCGATCGAAGAACGAAGAAATGGCTGGGATCTCATCGCTTTCCATGCAACGATACTTGGGCCGCAAGGTTCTGGTTTGTTGGTGACAGTCGATGGTGCGACAAAACCATGGCAACTAATCATAGCGATCGATGATCCGCTCGTACCGTATCGAGAGAACATGGAACTGCTGGCCCGTTGTCCTGGAATGGGACTTCGTTGTGTGGGAAGACTTCGAACGGATCGCGTTGGCTTCTGCGAGCTATTGGCCGTGCGTTCGAGCAAAGGAACCGGTGAAGATATCGAGTTTGAGTTGCCAAAAGAATGGGGAGGTCACTGCAATCTAGGCTTGGATCGACTGCAGCGGCATTTCATCAAGGGGATAAGTCGATGGAGCGACGAAGTTGCAATGGAGATGTCGATGGTAGAATCGGCAGATATTGCAGCAGGTCAGCAAATTCAACGCCGATTGATTGGCTTAACGCTCGGTGGGCGTTCGGCGGTCTCACCCTTAGCTTCCGCATCCCACCGTCGCGACCTAGCATCGCTTCGCAGCTCGTTTCAAATCACTGGCGCACAGCTTCTCGACACATTCGTAGCTAGCTCCAATCCAGCTCGACAGAGCGAATCGTCAAGCTGGAAAGCAAACAACTCCGTTCGCAAAAAGGAATTGTCCGATTCCTTCCTTTCGAATTGCGTTTATTTGAGTGCACTTCGCACATCTCTCTCCAAGCATCGTTGGTTGGAGACGCTGAGCGAAGCCTAGTGACGCAACTCATAATTGAGGACCTACAGCAATCATCAGATTAAAAGGCATTCATAGACCCCGGGGCTTGTTGATTTAGTCGAAGAGGAAATCGTAACAATTAGCCGATGGGCGTTAGCCCCGGTTTTCGGAGAGACAACCGCCGCCAACTCGGTGCGGATTGGAATCCGACATTGACCAAAACAAGGAGGCCCTTCGATACGCAAACTCGACAATCATTTCTGCAACGACCCGGTCTCGAAATGTCGCAGGAATTCGACCGAGAACTGCCGCATCCGTAAGAATCGCAAAGTGCCTGGAATCGCAAAGTGCATGGGAATCGCAAAGTGCCTGGCACCGAGTTACTTTTACAAGTAGGTTCAATATCGTCACGAGCTTGCGGATACATGCAACAATCGCGACCTTGGCTTCTTTTCCTTTCGATTTCAAGTGAACATAGAAGGCTTTGATCGTTGGGTTGTGTCGGATCGCTACCAGTGTCGCCATGTACAGCACGCGACGTATCTGACCACGTCCAACGCCCAACTTCGCTGGTTATCAAGATTTTGGCTTTAACGCAACACTTCACGAGGGATGTAGTTTAGAATTCTAAATGCAGCATGTATTTATTTCTTCCAAAGTGGTCCAGGGAACACTCTCGCTCCATGCACAAAAAAATAGTTTTCGCCACTCTCGCTTCTTTCCTTGCACTTACTTGCTGCTCGGCTTGGGCTCAACGACCATCAGCCCCTAAGATGTTCTCGCAGAAAACGCTACTCTACGCACGAGTAGACGACACGCGAGAGCTTAAATCGAAACTGGCACAAACCTCCACCGGCAAGATTGCCGACGACCCACAGCTAAAGCCCATCATTGGTACTTTTTACTCTACTTTCTCGTCACTCGTTCAGGGGATGCAGGAGACCGTCGGGGTAAACCTCGATGAGTTGCTCTCGATACCTAATGGTGAACTTGCGATCGGTCTAATCCCAACCAAGACGATTCCTGTTTTTTGCGCGCTCGTGGAAGCAGGAGACGAATTGCCAGCGGTGGAACTCATGATTGGCCGATTGGAAAGCCGCTTGTCGTCTTCTGGCGGTCTCAAGACAACGAAAGAGATTGGCAACATTACCGTCAACCAAATCAAGAATGGGAATCGAGAAGATCGACAGCTGGGATTTTTTCTGAATTCAGGAGTGCTCGTAGTTTGTAGCAACGCCGAATACGTGGAGACCTTAGCACAAATTTGGCAAGGAAGTGGCATCGACCATAAGTCGCTGGCGGACAACCGTGAGTTCACAACGATCATGAGCCATTGCGTGGGCACCGCTGGCGAAAGACCTCAAGTGTCGTTTTATGTCAACCCGTTAGCGATGTACCGAGAATTCTCAAAGACCAATGGCTCCAGCCTCATCGTCTTGACCACGCTGAAGACGCTGGGAATCGACGGAATCAAGGGGCTTGGCGGCAGCGCTATATTCGCTCCAAACGACTTTGACTCGATCATCCATGCTCACCTGCTCTTGGATACCAATCGACGCGGTGCGTTGAGAGCAGTGCGACCGAAGAGCGGTTCGACTGAGCCAGAACTCTGGGTCAACGACAAAGTAGCAAGCTACAGCACGATGAACTGGGATTTTGCCAAAACGGTCAAGGCAGTCGCAGAAATCGTTGACTCTTTCGGAGGTGAAAACACCTTTGAAAACAACGTGGTCAGTCGCGGCAGCAGCCAAGTCGGTATCGATCTGCGAAAGGATTTTCTAGATCTACTAAACGATCGTGTAACTTGGGTGCAACTGATTCTTCCGGCGAAACGGATCGATAGCCTAAGCAACTTGGTTGGTATTCATATCAAAGATAGTCAGCGATTCAAAACGGATGTCCTGCCTCGATTTTTCGAGTACCTGAAAAAGAACGATGCAAAACTGGATAGTGCAACTTTCAACTTTGATGCGAAATGGAAATCCAAAACGATCGGTGATGCAACTATCTACTTTCTCGGTGACCCCAAGCCAGAACCTTTTACCGAACCCTTGCCAGATGGAAGAAATGTGGTGAGATTTGGCCGAACCCCACAGCTCTGTTTTGGCGTCGCTGGAAATGATCTCCTTGCGAGTGACTCGGTTGATTCGATTGAGCAGGCTATTAAAACGCTGTCGAGTGGCGATGACCTTTTGAGTGACGCGATTGAGTACAAACTGATTCGCGATCGAATCAAGGCACAGCTTAAGGACAAGGAAACTTCGATCATGACGTACCAACGTCCCGAAGAGTCGTTGCGTACATTTTACGATGTGGCAAACGATCCATCGAACGTCAAACAACTTGAATTAATTTCTGCTAACAATCCATTCTTCACCGCTTTGGTAACTGCTCTCAAGAGCAAGAGTCTACCACCGTTCGAAGTGATTGCGAAATACTTGGCTCCATCCGGCGGCTTTGTCATTGAAGAAGAAGACGGTCTGCACTACACGACATTCAGCTTACGACGCGATTAATGCCGCGGCCTTTAATAAATTGTGATAGCTTACGTCGACGCTATCTGCAATTTCCAAACGTGGCCTGGTCGTCAAGTGCCTGGCACCAACCGTCGGTCAAGTGCCTGGCACCAACCGTCGTGGCACCAACCGTCGAAACTTGAAACGCCTCCGCAATCGTCATCTTGGCCGCAAGCGATCCCTCGCGATCCGCGAGTTCGCCCTGGGCATCGAGGCCCTTGAGCGGTTCGTTCGCAAGGAACCGCTGCGCCGAGTTCAT
>Ga0163144_10014962_pt1 | contig 16047 bp, 11 predicted proteins | sample OliLak19BULKMAT1_FD_123175 | JGI IMG/M metagenome (GOLD analysis project Ga0163144, IMG submission 123175) | Freshwater microbial mat bacterial communities from Lake Vanda, McMurdo Dry Valleys, Antarctica - Oligotrophic Lake LV.19.BULKMAT1 | ecosystem: Environmental > Aquatic > Freshwater >... | reverse complement strand
CTACCTTTGCAGCCTGCTGCTGCTGGTGATGACTGTTTGGGCCACCAACGTCCGCGCCGAAGTCAATCAAACGCTCGACGGACAACTAAACGGACTCGTAAATGACATTCGCGAGTTGCTAAAGAACGATGCTGTACTAGGTGCTGGCCGCAAGCTGATGTTGGAAACGCCAACATCGGAAGGAATGGATGACCACTTGAATCCGTTCTTCGAGCAAGCCCTTAGGGAACGCCTTGCCGATGTGCTCGACGCGAACTCGCCGTTACGCTTAAAGGTGGTTTACTCGTACATCGAAAGCAGTTCGCTTGAGAACCAGGGCAAGCGGGTGATTCAAATGGTCGCCAAGATCTTTGACAGAGGCAAGCCCATCAAGCTGCCTGTTCGCGAAGGCGAGATTCCGATAGTTGATTTGTCAGTTCGAGACGTGAACAACACTGCGGATATCGGCAAGTTGTTAGGAGTAACGATGACTTCCATTGATTCTAACAAGCATCAGGAGCGATTGGATGCAACCGAGACCGCTTTCGAAAGCCCGAAGTTCAAATTGATCGGAGCTAGTCAAGTCGCTGCGCCCGGAACTCCAAATTTTGCTATCGAACTGCGGCGGCGAGTGGGCGGTTGGGGTGATGCGATTTCGGTACCTGCTCAAGATTTGCATGGCCAAGCGTTTGCGTCGATCGATATCGGCGATACGTATGAGATTGCTCTACTGAACTACGATCCTGATCGGGAGGTTACCGCGAAAATCAACATCGATGGATTAAATACCATTAGCGCGTTCTGCACCGACAAGGACGCGAGTGGCTATAAGATTATTTACCCGGGTTACTTCATACCGCGAGCTTCCGGCGGTCAACGAGGCGAGCACATAGTGCAGGGTTGGCTAAACACCGTGAAACGCGGTGAGGACAATGTTTATGAGTTTGTCGTCAACACACTTGGCAAAGGCGCTGCATCATCGCTCAATGTGAAAGGTAAAACCGGCGTGGTGACTGTTAGTTTCTTCGTCGCTTGCAAGCTAGGTGAAATACCGCGAGGACGCAGCTTTGGAGAAACCGGCCTGGGCAAGCCTCGCAAACAGGATTACGACTTGCAAGAGGTCCAAGTTGAATCTGAACCGCAATCGATCGTTTCGATCCGTTACTCCCGCAGTCCGAAATAAGCGAGCGGAAATCAGGCGCACTAGAGACGATCTACTTTTATCAAGCGACGGTTGCAGTGTGCAGTGTGCAGAGCGTATCGCTGGGCGCTAAAGGCACACCACAAGTTTGTTTCGAAAGGCTTTGCAGGAAACAACTTTGTTCGCCGCGAGTCTCCTTTCTCTTGCTTCGTAGCTTGTCCTTAATAAAACCAACTTCAAAAGTTATCCGGCTTTGTCGGACTTCGTGACGGTGACTTCAGTTACAACGACTTCGGTGTTGGGGAGAACGGATGCAACAGCGGCGGCTATGTCGTTGGTGCTGGTGGCTGCTGCTTCAGTGGCGGCGATTGGGACCGACGGGCGTTCGGTCCGCTGTTGTTCAAATTGCAGCAACTCGCGCTGCAAAATACCCAGTAGCGTTTGTAGCAACGCCACCACCATCGGCCCGACCACGATACCAACTGGCCCCAACGCTTGCACGCCTCCCAAGACGCTGAGTAACGCCAGCAGAGGATGCAATTGCGATTGGCCGTGCAAGACAAAGGCTTTTACCACGTTGTCGATCGTACCAACGACGAGCACGCCCCAGCAGGCGAGCGCGATGGCGGCGGTTGGTCTATTCTCAAAGAAGGTCAGGTAACAACAAACTGGAATCCAGACGACAGCGGGTCCGACGAAGGGAACGAGTGCGAACATGCAGGTCAACATGATCAGCAGGGGCAAGCTATCCATGCCGGCAAAGTAGTAACCAACGCCAGCGGTCAGTCCTTGCACGAGGGCGGATAACAAAGTTGCCAACACGACCGCGCGACTTATGCGATCGAACTCCAGTAACAATTCCTCTTCGTAGCGATCGTCGAGCGGACTGAGATGCATCATGTTCTTAATCATACTTGGGCCATCTAGGAAGAAGAAGAACGTCGCGACCAACAAGATCACTCCTCCGAAGATGGTCCGCACCAGGAACGAACCTGTCGCTCCAGTGAACGTCACCAATCGCGGTCGCAAGAATTCGACGATCTGTCCTGTTGATTGTTTGATTTGCTCTTGAGTCGGGTTGGCGATCTCTTTGGCAAAGGCCAAGTAAGTTCCACCGAGCAGTTTGGTTTTGAGCGCCGCGAATTCCTGCGATAGCTCTACCGCAGTCTTTTGAAAACCCAGTTCACCTTCAGCAGGCGTTGCGATCTTGTTGGCAAGCGTCAAAATTGATTCGAACTGGGAATCGTACAGCGAACCATTGGTTGCTCGAACCTCTTCGCGAAACTCCGCAAATGTCCGAGCGGCTGCTTTACCCAGTCGCGTCAGATCTTCTTCGCTTTTGGGGGGCGTCGTTTCATCGGCGGCCTCCATGATTCGATCGACATCTAACTTCGAGGCTCGCAAGACTTCTTCGTAGTCCAGATGCAACCCGAGCGAATCGCGAACTTTGGTCAGCCCGATGCGAATTCCGGAGGAGGAGACTTGCGAAACGAGTTTCACTCCCTGAACGCTCGCCGCCGTGATGACCGCTCCCAACGGCAACAACACGCTGATCATGATCAGCAGAGTTGTAATGGCCGCCGACAGCCGCTCCCGCTGCCCGGTCTTGGTCAGCACCCAGCGATGCAGCGGATGAAAAACCACCACCAGAACGGCTGCCAAGAAGACAGGAACGAAGAAGCCGACCATCACGTTATAGAACAGGAGGCCGATCACAAGAATGATCGCGATCAAAACTGCAAACGATATCATTCGACTCATAGCGAGATTTTCAGCAACTCTAGTAAAGCGGAGGGTGTAAAAAACGGCTCGTCAGCCAGCGCCTTCGAAAGCGATGGACTGGATGACTTCTCAATTGTTCAGTTCCAAAAGGTTGTTCGCCGCAAGACGCTTGCTATTGAAAACGCTAGCGTTTCAATTGAGGCAGTATTGAGGCAATATCGAGGCAGCATTCAGTGCCGGAGTTTTAGCCAATGGCTAGCAACGCATGTGCATCACTGCGTTAAACCCGCAGAGCCGAATGGTGCATAGTTTACGCGAAATCGCGGGCTCCTGTTCGCGTTCCCAAAAGTGCGCGAGCCGCCATCGGAGCTATCCGTGGGCGGCAAGGTCGTTGAAATCGACAAAGTCAACCACGACCGCTTTAGTTTCTGGGGCCTGAGCGTCGATAGCAAGACGGATGGATTCTCTTTTCGCCATGGAGGCCCGACGTTCCTATGAATCAGATTCAACCGATTCAGAGACTCCGAACGCAAGCAAAATGCTTTATTGAACTGGGCTTTCGCAAGCTAGCCGGGCGCGAACTGGCGTGGCGCGAACTGGCAGGCATTTTGGCGATGTTGAGCCGGACGGCAACTGCATGCGCAGCAAGAGTCCCGAGCTTGATTCCCGCTTTAGCGGAACGGCGCAAGCCGTCCGGTGTCACGGGACCGGAGGGCTCGCGCCCTGCCGCTACAATTGAATTGCGGAACTTGATTCGGGGCTGTTCCTTGGCAACAGTCTGGACTGTGGCTGGAATCGGATTCCTTCCGGCGACAGTATCAGCGCAAGACAACTTAACTGTAGCTGTTCGAAACAACGAGCGTTCAGCGTCCGACCGAGCCGCTGCGAATCAGTCGGCGACCACGCAACTGACCGGCACCGTGGCTGCCACCGAAGCCAGCTCGAATTCACTCGAGATCATCATCAAGCCGCTTGAAAATCAACTTTCCGCGCCGGTCGTGACCGCGATGAGTGCCTCGCATGATGGCAAGTATCTCGCGATTGCTGGTGACGATCATGTGATTCGATTGTTTGATGTGGCGATGCAAAAGACCGTTCGCGAATTGGCCGGACACACCGATTGGATTCAGTCGCTAGTCTTCTCGGCCGATTCAAAGTCGCTTTACTCTGGCGGCAATGATGGTCGAGTGCTGCGGTGGGAGCACGCTTACCCGGTTGCTCCAGCAGAGATCGTCAAGCTTTCGTTTGCGATTCGTTCGCTTAGTCTTGCGTCAGAACGTCAATTGCTCGCAGTTGGTGGATTCTCTGAAGAAATCAAGGTTTGGGATCTGGCCCATGGAACTTGGAAGCATCAATTCAAATGCGATTGCGGCGATCAACGCTGTGTTCGTTTCAGTCCCAATGGCAATCGGTTGTTGTGCGGTGGGCGAGATGGGGGAATTCGAGTGTGGGATGTCGAGTCGGGTGAACTGATCTTGGACAAGCACCTGCATCGCTCGAAAGTTTTCACCGCTGCCTTCTCGTCGGAAGGTGACATGATTACGAGCGCTGGTGAAGATCGTCACTTGATCCGCTATGACCTGACGACTGACCAAGTCAAACTGGATCGCGAGATTGCGACTACTAAGCTGATGTCGATGTGCTTGGTGAATGATCAGCTCGTTGCGGTCGCGGGATCCGACAATTCCATTCGACTTTACGACATGCTAGCAGATGGTGTCATCGCAAACTTGCACGGTCATTTTGGGACAGTGGCGGTGATGTGCCCCTGTGGCGATTTGCTGGCAAGTGGATCGTTTGACACCACCGTGAGAATTTGGGATCTGGAAGCGGAAGTTGGTCAGCAGTCGAAGCTCGCGATGCCAGTTGGTTTGGCGCCGCTTGATGTGGACGCCAGGATGCGGATTAGGTAGGCATTGATCGGGACGCTGCTTGGTACCGCCAGTTTTGACACGGAGGTGTCTGTTGTTTCTGAAGAACAAAGTTCGTCAACTGTCACGTTGGTTTGGTTCAGTGGAGCGCCCAGCGGCGCACGCAGCAGCCAGAGTCGTTGCATTACAAACTCGATCCAAGCGTTCGGTTATTCGTACGCAGATGCTTGAGACGATGGAGAAGCGTTACCTGATGGCCGCTGATCCAATTTGGGTCGGTGGTGTCTACGTTGAAAGCGACGTCGGTAGCGATTTGCATGGTGACGATTTTTACATCACGTTCAAAGGTGGCGCCCCTGGTACGCAACTCACGCGAATTACGATCAACGGCGATTTGAACACACCCGGGTTTGGACTGGGCGATTTATTCTTTGACACCGCTGACACCGGCTACGGAGCCGACCACTCGTACGCGTTCCGAATTGAAAATCTGAACACGGCCAATCCAAATGCTTCGGTGCGCGCCACGGTGCAAGATGGCGGTACGCTGCTGGTTCTCGATTTCACGAACTTCGTTGCCGGCGACACGTTGATCTTCTCGATTGACGTCGACGAAGTGCAGTCGTTCGATCCGCATGAAACGGATCTCGCCGTACTTAATTCGAATTTCGATCCAATCACGTCAGGTGTTGAGTTTCAGAACTCGCTGTTCAGGGCTGAGTTCACGGCGCCGCACTATGAGAACGTTGCCGGACAAGATAAGTATCTGAACGTATACGATTCCAAGTTTGTTCCTGGTGGCTTGCAGTTGCCGGCCGACAATGCGGATGGAAAACGCGATCGTTCCGCCGGCGCAATCTTGTCGTTGCAACAAGTGCCGAAGCCAATCTCGCTGGCCGGTATCGTCTTTGAGGACAACAATCAAGACTTGATCATCCAGTCCAGCGAAGCGCGGCTTGCCAACGTGCGGCTCGATCTCTATCGACTCGAGAACGGTGTCTATATAGCTACCGGCCACTCGACCACAACCGATGCGCAAGGCAATTATAAGTTCGGCGTTCAACTCGCCCTGCAACCAGGTACTTATCAAGTCCGCGAATCGCAACCTGCCGGTTACTTCAGCGTCGGTGCCAAGCCTGGGAAGATCGACGGAGTTGGCGTTGTCGGCAAAACGGTCAGCGGCAATCTCGATTGGCTGACCGAGATCACGATTCCATTGGGTGATCAGCATGCTACGGAATTGAACTTCGGTGAAATTCGCCCATCGTCAATCAGTGGTAAGGTCTGTGTTTCCGAAGGTGGTTTTACCTGTTTCGATGCAACTGCAATAACGCGACCGCTGGCTGGAGTTACTGTTCAGTTGCGGAATGCCAACGGCCAAGTGATCGCCACGCAATTGACCGCAGCAGATGGCACTTACAAGTTCAGCGACTTGCTGCCTGGAACGTATTCGATCGTCGAGCTTACACCGGCGAACTTGCTGGAAGGCGATGCGCGCGTGGGCTCGATCGGTGGCCAACTTGCCAACGGTAGCGAGATCCGTCAAATCATTTTGAACGGCGGAATTCATGCGACTGACTATGATTTCTGCGAACTGGTTCCCAGCGAACTGAGTGGTCACACTTACTTCGATCAGAACAACAACGGCCGTCGCGATAGCATTGAAACGCCGCTGGCGAATGTGCTCGTAACGCTATGGAATGAACAAGGGCAGAAGGTCTCGGAGACTCGAACCGACGCGGCAGGTTTTTACAAGTTCAGTGGTCTTCGTCCAGGAACCTATCGCGTTACAGAAGTCACTCCGGTCGGTTACTTGCCAGGCAAATCAGCGATCGGCACGATCAGCGGCAGCGTCGTTGGTGCGAACGATTCAACCGGTGACGTGCTTACACAAATTCGTTTGCCATCGGGCCGCCAAGGTATCAACTACGACTTCGGTGAACTGCTGCCCGGTAGCATCGCTGGGCGAGTGATGGTCGACACCGATGGAAACTGCATCGTCGATGCAGTCGGTGATCGTTACCTTCAAGGGGTGACTGTTCAACTGCTCGATTCCAACGGCGTTGTCATTCGCACAACTACCACGGATGCGGGGGGCAACTATCGCTTTGACGATTTGCCGATGGGCACTTATGCAGTCCGCGAAGTGCAACCGAGCGGCTTGCTGCAAGCTGGTCAACGCGCTGGCAGTGGCGGCGGTGACGCATCGCAAACCGATTTGATTTCACAGATCGTGGTAGGAGCCGGCGTAGCGCTCGTTAATTATGACTTCTGTGAAATTCCGCCGTCTGAAATCAGCGGCAACGTTTATGTGGATACAGATCAAGACTGCATTCGTGATGCTGATGAAGCTCCGATCGCCGGCGTAATCATCACGCTACTGGATCAAGACGGCAATGTGGTTGGTACAACTCAGACCGACGCCAACGGCCAGTATAAATTCACTGGGCTGCGTCCTGGCAACTATACCGTTCGCGAACTGCAACCGAACGGTTACTTCCAAGGCGGACAGAAAGCTGGCTCGGGCGGTGGCAACGATACGGTCACCGATGTGATCTCATCGATCGCGATTGGAGTCGGCGCGACACTGGTCAACTATGATTTCTGTGAACAACTGCCCGGTTCAATTTCTGGCAACGTCTTTGCGGATCTCGATTTCGATTGCGTTCAAGATCCAGGCGAAGTGTCACTTGAAGGTGTGTTGGTGGAGCTACTCGACGGTTCCGGAAACGTGCTCGCGTCAACGCGGACTGATGTGAACGGCGATTACCGGTTTGCGAACTTGCGGCCAGGCACTTACAGCGTTCGGGAGACTCAACCCGCCGGCTATTTTCATGGCGGCCAAGTTGCTCCAGCGACAGGTGGCAACGCTTCAGTCGATGATTTGATCAGCGCTATTGTGCTTCGGTCTGGGATGGTTGTGACCGAAGCGAATTTCTGCGAAACGCCGCCGGCCACGATCTCCGGGTATGTCTACCAAGACGGGCCAGCGATCAAGACACCCGATGGACTCGCGCCGCAGGATATCCGCACCGTTCGCGACGGTCAAAAGACAGCCGACGATACACCGATTGCTGGCGTGCGTGTGCAACTGCGTTCAATCAACGGACTGCCGTTTGAAAGTGCTCGCGCGCTGCCGGGCATTTACTCGGGTGAGTTTATCGAGGTTGTTACCGACGCCAACGGCTACTTTGAATTTAAAGGTTTGCGAGAAGCGACCTATCACATTTTTCAGACTCAACCGACTGGTTTCATCGACAGTCTTGACACGCCTGGAACGACGGGCGGATTGGGTGTCAACAAAGGCGACGTGATCCCCGTCGACATCACCGCACCTTTTCTCGCGGATATTATTGCCCAGGCCAACTTCGACGGTTTGTTGATGATCAATGTCCTGGCGGGCGGCACTTCGCAACTGAACAACTTCAGTGAAATTGTTGTAACGAAAGATCCACCTCAAGTACCTCCGCTGCCACCGAAGCCGCCCGAAATTGACATCAAGTACCCGGAGCGACCTTTGTACGCACCGATGGCTCCGATCAAGTGGGAACCGCTGTTGTGGGAGCCGCTGCCATTGTTGGTTGGAGTTGGACATGACTCACCACCGACTTGGCATTTGAGTGTCATCAACGGTGGCTTCCCGCGTGGTCGTCGCAATGGCGAACCGCTCGACGAAGCCGAAGTTGCCGAACGCGCCGAGCGATTGGACGTTTACGCGTGGACGGTTCGCGGAATGAAGCAGAGCACGTGGAAGATTGTCAGCACTAATGACAAATCGAAACTGGGCGCTGACATGCAATCGCTTCCAATGTCGAGTCGTATTGTGTTCGATCTCCCCGATGCTCAACCGCTTGCAGGCGACTTCAATGGCGATGGCTTTGATGAGATCGCATTGTTTGTCGATGGCGAATGGTTCATCGATCTCAATGGCAACGGTCGCTGGGACGAAACCGATATCTGGTTGAAGCTTGGAACGCGCGGCGACCAGCCGGTGGTGGGCGATTGGGACGGCGACGGTAAGGACGATGCGGGCGTGTTCGGTAAGAAATGGAGCGGTGATGAGCGGGCGATTGCTGCCGAACCTGGTTTGCCTGATCCAGAAAACTTGCGTCGCATTAAGCCGAAGAACTTGCCGCCGCGCAGCGACGAAGCTCCGGATGAACCACGCTGGTTACAGCGCAGCCAACAAGGGCCGGCTCGGGCCGACTTGATCGATCACGTCTTCCTGTTCGGTAGTGGTCGAGACATCGCAATCAGCGGCGACTTCAATGGCGACGGTATTACCACGATCGGTGTCTTCCGCGACGGCAACTGGACGCTCGACATCGACGGTGACGGTCGACTCAGCATGACTCATGATCGTCAAGTTGAATTTGGTGAAGCCGGTGACATTCCGTTGGTAGGCGACTTCGACGGTGACGGCATTGATGAACTCGCAGTAGTGCGAGACGATCAAGTCTTCGTCGACTCCAATCGCAACGGTCACATCGACGCGACCGATCAGGTGTTCCAACTGGAGTCGGAAGAAGGAACGGTTATCGTTGGCGATTTCGACGGCGACGGTCGCGACGAACCCGCTCTCCATCAATCCACTCGTTCTCGCGCACTACAAGCACGCCGCGCCGGATGATCAGGTTAATAGCATGGACGCTTGCTTGGTAACTCGCATGGGCAGGTTGCGTTGAGTCGTTAAGGACTCCGTGGCCGAGTCGCACCAACGTCCGGTTCTTACTCCCTGAACCGGGTGCTAGCGCACTCCGGCTAATTCAGGACTTGAGCCTTGCCATTTACTCTTGCCGCGAACCAGCCGAAAACCGAGTTTCGCCCGCACTAAACGCCACGAATTTGCAGTCGACTTCCTGATTGCCCCTCGACAGGAAGAGCGGATAGAAAAGACAAACGCAACCACTAACCACAACCAATAGACGGAATGTAGCACATCACAATCACGACGGCACCATTTTGTCGCTCCCAAAACAACAAAAACAAACCTCCGGATCTACGCAGAAACCCCTTGTTGAATTGGGATTCGGTTTGAGCTTACATTACGTGTTTTGGCGTCCTGTCTTCGTGTTTCTCGGCCTCCATCTCGTTGTTGGAGTGCGCGAGAAGCAGTCCAATCCATGATTAACAGCTCGAATTCATAACAGAAGGGTAAAGCTCTACACGCCGCGTGCGGTCAGCAGCGCCATCTTTGCAAACTTTTCCAAAGATCGTTTAACGACGTCGCTCGCAATGGTACTACGAATCGTGGGATCTGTAACTGGCTCACCATTTTGGTGGGCGATCAGTAGCCCGAGATCCATTAAATTGCACACCTCTACAATCAACTCTTCCAGAGTCGTTACCCCATCTAGCTTGCCCAGCAGTCGTTGTTCGATATCGGTTAAATGAACAGTTTCATGCCGAAGATTTGTAACGGAGACTTGCTGCATTGCCTGTTTGCGAACGAGATCTGACGCGCGTGGATGTTCACTCGGGATTGTTTCATACTTCGCCGGTTCAACGGAGAGCTCAACGTGGCCCGTTGCGTAGCACCGCAGCAGCGACTTACCAAGTCGCTCCGCTTCGATGCTGGACCCAACGGTATCTACAATTGAAGGCTGATCTGCAATGATCGATTTTGCAATGGCGACTAAGCGTCCAAATGAAATATAACTTGGCCAAATCGTTCCGAGATGTGCTAGTGCAGCCTTCACAATCGGATCAGTCGTCCTTGTGACTGAAGCTCCAGACTCGAAGGTTGCAGGACTGTTGTCACGCAAACTACGAATTGGTTCTGATGGTTTAGTGTTCGAACAAACGTGCAATTCTCGCAATCGCAATGGAGATAGATTTCGATCGATCACTAGTCCGCTTCGGCACAACAAAGTCTGCCGGAACATTCGGTTACGAACAAAGTCCATGTACTGCTCTCTCTCAATGATATTCTCCGCGAGACTATTCAACATAGATGCAATACTTGGAGAAAAGTTCTCAACCGCCATTACCGAAAAATCGGCTTCTCCAAGATATTGAAACCCTACCCTTTCTGCTCGTTCCGCAAACTCGGAGAAATAAATAGGTTCATTCACATCCTCCAGATGTTCGTGAATTAAATAGTAGTCTTCTTTGTCCCTTAGTTGTTCAAGCTCAGCATTAAGCAGCATTCCGTAAGGGTTTCCTTCTGTCGGGACAGATTCAGCAAGAAAATTAAGAAGCGCTCGGGCCTTGCGTAGCCGATCATCGGGTCTTCCAGGTTTGCGCGTATGATAACTCATGATATCTCGGATCATTCCACGCATTCGCCAGCCGGGAAACGTGGTCACGAATTCGCTTATACCGTGGGGTATGTCGAGGGTGCCATAGCGGGCGTGGTTGTGCAAATTGGCATCGGCGTCTTGTCTGGAGGCGCATCGGCCCCCGCGTGTACGGCCGCGATTCTTAAAGTTGGGTTGGCAGCGGCGCGTGTCTACTCGTTCATCGACACAGTAGCAGCGGTGGGCCAAGGCATCCAGCAAGCTCACAACTTGGTGACCAACAGCGGCAACATGACCGGCTGGCAGATCGCTGGCAACGTGGCCATGATCGGTCTGAACTTCGCGCCTGCCCTGGGCGCAGCCGGTGGTGCGGCGCTGAAGAAACTTAACGGTCCCGACTTCCTGAAACTCGGCGGCTGCTTCGTCGCTGGCACCCCAGTCCACCTGTCCGCCTCGCCTGTCGCAGTGTCGGAATTGGAACTGGCGTATGCTGAATCCGCATTCGAATCGGGTGGAACCTCACGTCATGCTGAAGTAGACCTTGCGTTTGGCAAGCCTGAGCCCCGTACTGTTGCAATTGAGGAAGTGCCACTGGGCGCAAGAGTTGGAGCTAAGAATCCCGAACGATTCGATTACGACACTTCGCTTCCCGAAGTCGATCGTCATGCATGGTCCAAGATCAACATGGTGTTCCATCGCGATGACGGAGTTGTCGTCGATGCGGAGCTATTGCGGCCCGACGAATGGGTCATCGAGCGAGGTGCCTACATCGGTAGTCGCTTACCAATCCACATCGACGAACTGGATGTCCACGGATTTGCAGAAGTAACAGACCTTTCGCCTTGCCCAGAGATTGCGGACGGAGATGGTGAAGTAGACATTGGGCGGTTTGCGACGCGGCAAGTCACCAAGACAATCCGCCTTACGATGCAAGACGGAACTGTGCTCGAAGGCACACCGGTCCACCCGATTTAGAGCGTCAATCGCAACGAATTCGTGGAAATGTCGCAATTGCTCCAAGGCGAGCAACTGCAGACTCTCATCGGACCGATGTCGATCGACCGCATCGAGGTCTGCAACCAACCCGTCCCTGTTTACAACATCGAAGTCTTCGGTGAACATGTTTACCAAGTTACCGAACTTGGGATTTTGGTGCATAATGCGCGCCCCTGTATCCAAGAGCTTGACGTGCGACCGTACGGACATTTCAGGGATAACATTAATATTGGAGACGGACTTACGGGACACGAACTATTGCAGAGTGCTTGGATCAGGCGTAATCACGGGCATTCCAGATCCTCGCCGGTCGGTGGTAGAAATCCAGCAATCGCACTTTTCGAAGACCTGCCGAACCAAGTCTCTCACAAGTTCATTAGTGACCTACAAAAGGATGCAAGGTTTGATTACGGCTCACAGTCGGCTCGGCGAAACGCATTAGCAAATGTTGGCTTTTTGCTACAGGCAGATCTTTCGCGCGAGAAGGCAGCTGAACTATTGATCGCGACACGACGATTTATCTTAGAGCAAGGATGGTAAATCTCATGAACGTTCCCCCTCTGCATGAAAGACTAATAAAACTTGGGTTCTTCGATAAACTTTATGACAAGAACGGCAAGCTGGCAATTTACGATGTGAAGTTTCCAACTAGGCCCTTAGATGCTTATATTAGCACTGACCGAATCGTTGAGATTCTGCCGTTTGCAGTGAATGGTGCCGGAGATGCCTGGGGGTATCTCTGTTCTAAATTACCCTACGCGCCGGTGACACTGTTTTATCATGACGATACCATCGCGGAGGAGGTCGCCACCGACATTGAATCGTTTTTTGTGCTTCAGCTAGTAAACGATGCCATGTACGGAACGAGCGAAGAGCATCCAGGGATTTCGAAGGGCTGGACAAGGTCCCACATACTCAGGATGTGCAACGAGCTTTTGCCGCTTTTCTCGACGCCCGCAGTCGAAGCTTTGGAGGAACTAAAAAATACAATAGAAAGCGTACCCGAGAACTACGATCTGCATCCGATCGATGAAGCAACTGGCAGAAAAATTATCGAAAAGTTGGTGCCTCAAGGTGTCCAATTCGCCACCTATGAATGGCAACAGTATTAGATTACTAAAGTATACGTTTGCCTACATAAATAAAACATAATAACGGTCCCCATAAAATGGCAAATGCACTCCTCTCGATTCGAACCTTGCTTCCAAAAAACACAGCAGTCGACGCTTCTACAATTGCTGTCGCGACTGACATTGATGATCTGTCAAGTCTTGAACCATTCGTTGCCTCGGTATGTCAACAATTCAAGGTCTTTCGTACCACCTGTCCCGCAGCCAAATACAACCTTCTGATTACGGTAATTGGCACGAATTGCGCAGAAGCATTCGCACAAGTCTGGAAGAGGTTGGCTAAGGATGATTCTGTCTTACACGCATACACACAAGGCCTCGTCAGTGCGGAAGTACTCATAGGAACGCGTGAGGGTGAGATTATTGAATCAGCTAGCCTACTTGGTTGATCGGAGCGGTCATGCGCACGTCCGTCGCACTGGAATCATGCATGTCCGCCGCGACGTTCCTTCTCTGCGTCCTTGTAGGGCAACTTTGCAGTATTTCACTGTGTGGTCGTGTTTGTGCTAAGGATTGCATAGCGTTCGGTGCAGAAAATCCGATTCCGGATGCTCACCAAACGACTTGGCGGTTATTGTCGGCGGAAATCGAGCGTGACGACGGAGCACGCGTCGACGTCGAATTACTTCGGCCAGTCGCCTGGATCGAAGAGCAGGGATTTACAAATGGTGCTCGCATCTACCTGCGGCTAGAAGAACTGAATGTCGCTGGCTGGGCCACGATCCGCGGTGATCCATGCCCAACGCTATCGAATGGTCATGGCAACTTGGTTACCGGTCGCTTCATCACACGCGGTGCAACAAAACTTGCTGAAGCCACTTTCAGCGACGGCCAGCATAACAAAACGGTACTAAATGGTACTAGCATCCATCCCGTCTGGTCGCCAGACCGCATGGACTGGGTACCACTCGGTGAACTTGCCATCGACGAACAAGTTTACAGCAACGACGGCCCGCTCCAATTAATTGCACGCATCGCACACAACCAGCCCACTGACGTCTATAACATTGAAGTCGACTGCGAACACGTCTACCAAGTCGGCAACGCTGGTATACTCGTGCATAATACATGTGATACCAATATGATGGGGCGAATTGGTGAACGACTCGCAGCAGACGTTCTTCAGAAACGCGGTTGGACAATTCTTGGCGGCTTGTCTCGCGGAAATAACGGCCTTGATTTGATAGTCCAAAAGAATATTGGTGGCAAGCTCCAGACGTTGCTAATCGAAGTGAAAGTTAACGGCAGTCGACTATCTGAATTACAAAATCTCGGACTGAGGAGGTACGCAGAAGATGTATTGCGCAGGTTTACTGATGCTGGCCTCGCAAATAGAACGCTTGTTCAAAACCTCATTGATTCCGGAACTGAAATTCGGGGCATAGTAATTCGGATGGATTGGCGATCTGGCGATCTGATTGAAAAACTTCGCCGATGGTACAACTGAAAGTGTGGACACGATAATGGCAGATAAAAAGGTTTGGTCTTGCGAGCGATTCAGGAAGAAAATCGATGCTGAGATTCGTTCGCCTAGGACCTATACGCAGTGCGATGATAGCTTCCGTCAATCACTAACTGAAAACTCAGGACAATTGATGTTAGTTCGAGCATCGCTTTTCAATTCATTCTTTCCAGGACTTGCAATTGCTTGCATTTTCAACGCATGCTCTCACCCACACGATGCGATAAATGCACTTCATCTGATCTGGCGACTGAAGGCAATAAGTGTAGCAGCAATGCTTGAACACATGGACCAACTGTTTGGCAAGCGAGCGAGGCCTCGAATACGACCATTGGGTACTTTCGATGTAAATGATATACTGATGCTGGTAGCGGCTGGCAATGTTCTTGGCTCAAAGGATGCTGCTGCCTTTTTTTGGAACAAAGCAAGCTTCCTGATCGAAGCTGACTCATTGAGAGTGGAGCGTAGTGCGTTCTCCGCAGGACCGGTGGAGCCTTTCTTGTTCAACCTATGCGCTAGGCTGTACGGTAACACAAAGCTATTGGCGATTCCCGACTTGGCTTCAGCACAAGTGTTTGTTGATATTGAACAAAATTGCGAGACGGCGACTTTCGATTCTGCGGCAGATGAGTTGCTTGCGTTAAAACGAAGAAAACTGCTTGCCAAAGGGTTGGATAACGACCTCGTTTTCGGGCTTAACTCGTATGTTAATTTTTTTGTCCCATTCGAATACTTGTTCTTGAGTCATGTTCGTAAAGAGACGGGGTTCGCAATGAAGGAAAGCGATGATGAACTCCTCAATCTCCCTGTATGTAAAGCAATTCCTTTTCTTGCCGAAACCGGATGCAATTCTCATATTCAAGAACTAATCAAAGCTATCCGTGAACTATTGCCTGATTTCTCGCTCCCTTGGGAGGACCGCCTACAGAGCCTGCCTACATCTGAGTTTCAGAGCGTTATCGTCGAATGACCGGCTGGCAGATCGCTGGCAACGTAGCCATGATCGGACTGAACTTCGCACCCGCCCTGGGCGCTGCCGGGGGTGCTGCGCTGAAGAAGCTCAACGGCCCCGACTTCCTGAAACTCGGCGGCTGCTTCGTCGCTGGCACACCAGTGCACCTGTCCGCCTCCCCCGCCGCGGTGTCGGAATTGGAGTTTGAATTGGCGTTTGCAGAATTCGCATTTCAATCTCGCGGAAATGCACTACAACTGACGTAGATATCGCGTTTGGCCTGCTTGAACCGCGCAGGGTTGCTATTGAAGGAGGGCCACGGTGTCAGCAGGCGTAGCCATTTATGGAAATCCCGAAAAACCTTCTCCCTTGCTGGCTAAATCGGCTCATTCGATTCAACCCAAGAAACCACGCTCTGCCATGCGTCCCCGCCGAAGCTCGCAGAATAGGTTTCGGAAATCTCCATGGCTGCTTTATGAAAGCCGCTGGTCGAGCAGACATGATTGATCGCTGCCCCAAGCTGCGAGACATGTTCGGTCGAGAGATAGACTCCTG
>Ga0163144_10014961_pt1 | contig 16047 bp, 5 predicted proteins | sample OliLak19BULKMAT1_FD_123175 | JGI IMG/M metagenome (GOLD analysis project Ga0163144, IMG submission 123175) | Freshwater microbial mat bacterial communities from Lake Vanda, McMurdo Dry Valleys, Antarctica - Oligotrophic Lake LV.19.BULKMAT1 | ecosystem: Environmental > Aquatic > Freshwater > Lake... | reverse complement strand
GTCCGTTGCACGAGCCGTCAGCGAGTAGGTCCCCGCCGCGACGCTCGTCCAAGCGAATGAGTAAGGCGCAGTCAGATCTTCGCCTAACTTCACAGCCCCGTTGAAGAATTCAACCTTGGCGACGGATCCATCCGAATCCGCCGCCGTCGCAGTGATCGTCACCGCTGCCGGAGCCGTAAACGTCGCGCCGGATAGAGGCGCAGTCACACTCACCGTCGGAGCCTGATTCGCCCCACCGGCGCAGGTCAGACTACCCGCGCCGAAATCGTCGAACGCCGTTCCCGCACCACCGACTATCCACACACCAGCCATACCCGAAGAGTTCTGGCGAACCCATCCGGATACGCTCGCCGTGCCGACAACGGAACCATTACGGTAAACCTCCACCGCGCCAGTGGCCCCACGAACACGAGCGCCCAGGACATCTCCATTCGCCAGCGCAACACTGTGCGTCGAACGCTGCAACCAATCGGATGCGGCGTCATAGGTCCAAACCTGTATTTGTTGCAACGCGGGAACGTAGGAAATCACCAGCGCGCCGCCATCCCAATTGCTGGTCGCAGACTTCAGCACCAGATCGATCTCCGACGACGAACCGTTGATATTGGTGAGCTTGACATACGCTTCCTGATCGGCCCCCAACAGCGTGCTCGAGACGATAAACGCATCGGAACCCGCCGACGCCACCTGATTGGTATTGATCGCGTAGCCGCCAACGTTACCGATCCAGGATCCGCCCAACGCACCATTCGCGCGATTGAAGTTGTCGGTAATCGCCACCGACGGAAAGGCGCAGTTGCCGCCACCACCCGCGTTCACCGCTATGTTCACAACGGCAGAAGTCGCCGTCGCGTTCGAAGTCCCAAACGCGCGCGCCGTCAAACTGTGCGCGCCAACAGTGGCTGAGGCCCACACAAACTCATACGGAGGCGCGGTATCGCTATTGAGCAATGTCGCGCCGTCATAAAACTCGACCCGCGAGATCGCGCCGCCGGCCTGCGAAGCCGTTGCCGTTATTGTGATCGAAGTCGGCAGCGTGTACGTCGCGTTGTTCGCCGGCGCGATCAGCGATACGCTCACCGGCGGCGCAGCCCCCGTGGTAATCGTCCAGTTGAAGTTGACACTCGTCGTATTCGAAGCCGTATCGCCAACCGTCACCGTCACAGAGTAGCTGCCGGCGACGGTCGCCGTGCCGGATATCGAGCCGGATCCGTTCATGCCAAGCCCCGCCGGAAGTCCGGTCGCCTGATAAGTCAACGCCTCCCCTTCCGCATCCGAAGCCACAATCTGCAAGCTCGCCGCCGCGTTCACCGGTGTCGATTGCGCCGCAGGCGTCGTCACCGTGGGTGCGAGATTCGGAACCACGGGATAGCCAAGTCCACCGGAAGCAACTAGCGCATCGAAGGGCATCAGAGGCGTCGCGCGGCCAGCCTGACCAACGGCCGCAACCAAAACAACGCCAGGATCGCCATCGTTCAGCGGCAGTTCCGGATGATCGAAAGGCGCGCGCTCGAAAGCGACGCGATCATCGGTCAATGCGACCTTCAAAAACACAAGCAAAGCTTGCCGTTCCACACCGGAAAGCTCGATGCGAGGCAGTCCCGCGGCCAGATTCGAAGCGTTCGCGCCGAAGCCGGTCGAATCGCTGGCCCCATTGATGCGGGCATCGCCGCCGCGCACGTAGAAGTCGACCACTTCCTCGAGCGTCGCTCGGCTGCCGTCGTGAAAGTACGGTCCCGTCAAAGCAACGTTGCGCAGGCCCGGCGTCTTGAATGCGCCATCCACAACCGCACGCGTCGTATTCGTCACCGGCGTACAAGTCTCCGCGCTGAATGCACAAGGCGTCACCGCGAAAGTATCCTTAAGCACGCCGCTCACCGCTTGCCGGGTGAACGAAAGCGGATTCCCAAACGGATCCGCGCCGCCCAACCCGAGATCCGCCGACGTCGTACGCAGACCGATGTTGTAGTAACCGAAGTCGTAAACGCCCGTCGCGCCATTACCTTGGAACATTCGATCGGCAATCACACCGTTCTGTGCGGCCTCTTGCGCGGGGGTGCCCGCATTGGTGAACTGCGGACCATTGTGGCAACTCACGCAGTTTCCCTTGCCCTGAAAGATACTCATGCCTTGGACTTGCTCGGCCGTGAGCGCGGCATTGTTCGCGGGTGTGGTGCTGGGATACGTCCCAAAATATCGATCGATCGGCGCGTCATCGGATACCAGCGTCGACTGATACACCTGCACCGCCAAGCCAAAGAACAACGAGAAGTTCGCTTCCGCCTGCGAATAGGTCTTGCCGTTGAGCGTAACCAGCGTCGTGGAACTCCACAAATCATTCGCAAAAGCGGCCTTCACCAGTGCCTCGTAGTCGCCGTTCAAGCCCTTGACGCCATTGGTGACATAGGAAGCGAGCACGCCATCCGTCGCCGCGACAGACTGCCGAGAAAGGGGCTTTGCCTTCAACAAACGCCGCCCGATATCGGGCCATGTGCGTCCACTGCAGGACATTTCGCCGTCATTCACCGGAGGAATCATCGCCTGCGAGGCAAGCGAAGAATTTTCCAGCGCAATGCGAGTCGCCAACGCATTGGCACCGCGATAAATCACCGCCGCCGTGTTGCGATTGCCAAATGAATCCACTCCGTTGAAAACATTGTTGGCACGTCCATCGTAGAAGTTGCGATGGTTGTAAGCCGCATTGATCACTGTCGGAGCATTGCGCGCCGTAACTTGCCGCGAGCTTCCAAACACCGGATCCACCGTATCGCTACAACTATCCGCGACTTGGCCCGAAGCCGCCGACGCAAAGCTTTTCCGGATCACGCCTTGCGAACCCACGACGTCGGTAGTTTCGAACGTTGCGGTCGAGTTGCCGTTGAACGGATCGCTCAACACATACGTCGGAAAATCCGCCGAAGTCATTTTATAGTTCGGTCCCGAAGCCGCCACACCTGATTTCGTGGGCGCAAAGCTATACGTCGAAACGCCAGTACGATTCATCCCGGGATTGCTCTGATTCTTGAAACGCACATCCGCGCCAGCTTGAAAGTGGCACGAAGCACAAGCCGTGCGTCCATCGCTGCCCACCTGCGTATCCCAGAACAGTGCCTTGCCCAATGCGATCGCCGCCGTTCGGTTCGCGATGTAGCTGTTGATCGACGCCGGCTGTGGCACCGGAGCGCCTTTCAGCGATTGCAACACTCGAGCTGGAGAACCAGCCGGAGCATTCACCGTGACGTTCGCCGTCGCAGTAGCTGTCAAACCCCCAAGATCGGTGACCACTGCACGAATCGCGTACGATCCCGCCAGAACATTCGTCCAGCTAAACGTAAACGGCGCAGCCGTCCGTTGCGCAAGCTTGGTGGTTCCATTGAAGAACTCCACCAAGGCGAGATTGTTGTCGGGATCCGAAACATTCGCCGAGATCACGATATCCGCAGGTGCCATATAGGTCGCGTTGTTCGCGGGGGAACTCAGCAAAATCACAGGCACTCGATTCGGAACAATCGCCGGAACCGCGCACGACAAACCAAACGTGCCAACCAGCGTCCCAGCCACGCCGCGAATGCCCGCTGCCGGAACCGGTGCCGGGCAATACACCGGAGCAACCACTCCCCCACCAGTGCCTCCCACCCCACCCAGAAATGTTCTGGTCCCGCTCAGATTGCCACCGGAAGAAAGCGGCTGGCAAGCCACATCGAGTTGATCGACACCGAAGCCAGAGCGGCCTTGAAATCCAGCAATCGCCTGATTGGCGGGACATGTCTTGTTGAATGTCGTTCCGCCGGAACCGCCTGCCGCGCCACGCGCCACCGGCGATCCCTGCCATTGCCCGTCGGTATTGACGGCAACGCACAGAGGTGCCACCTGATCCACGTTCCCGGATGACCGCCCGGCGACGCCCACCAGCACTTCGGTCGCCTGGCAGGCCAGCGTGAAGTTGGTTCCCACCCACGCGCCTTGAGCCGTCCCCATGGTCACGGTATTGGTGAAGATCTGCGCGGCACTCACCGTGATCGGCGTCGTCGCCGAAGCCGTGTATCCAGTCGCATCCACCACCGTAGCCTTCAACGTATAGGCACCCGCCGCAGCGCTTGGCCAGGTGAACGAATACGGTGCGGTGGTGTCTTGTCCCAACAAGGTTGTGCCACTATAAAATTCCACACGCGTCACGTTCGATGCCGGATCCGTCACCGTGGCGTTGATCACAACCGAGGCCGGCGCAACGAAGTTCGCTCCACTCGTTGGCGCAGCGATCGCCACCGTGGGACGCGGCGGAGCCTGCACCAGCACGACTCTCGCGACGCTCGGCACGCCATTCGAATCGAGCGCAAACAACATGTAATTGCCCGGGGGCGCCGCCGCAGATCCTGGAATCGACAGGCGGAACACCCCATTGCCTTGCGATGCCGCCACCAGCGGCACCCGGCGCTGATCCGTATTCACGGAATGCGTCGCCGCGCCAAAGCGAACCATCGAAAACTGCGTCGCGCCACCGGTCACCGTGATATCGATCGCCCCACTGTGCAGCGCTGTGCCCGGTGCTTGCGAAATCACCGGACGAACCGCCGCTGTGCCGTCCGCTTTGAACAGATACGACGGACTATAAATCTGAACGTCCGAATGATTGGCCGAGCAGCCCTGTCCGCAAAGGCCTCCGCCGCCGGAAATCACACGGCCATCGGGCAGCAGCAACGCAATGCTGTGGTAATTGCGAGGCACCGAAGTGGATGCCGCATCGCGCCATGACCCTGTCGTGGGGTTCCAGATCTCCGTGACGAAGATCGAATTCACATCGGAAAAGCCGTTGGGAACCGGCATACCGCCCACAACCATCACTTCTCCATTCGGAAGCACAACCGTGTTGTGCATGCCGCGCGCCAACCGCAGCGAACCGGTTGGCGTCGGCGCAATGCCGCCATTGCCGATGTCGATTGTGTAGGAATTGGCCGTCGCATTGGCACCGCCATATGCCGGAGCACCGCCAGACTTCAAAATCTTCCCAATGTCGTACATAACGGCCGTACCGTTCTGGCTGAAGACATCGCCCGTGCGATTGCCAGCCGAAGTCGTCGATCCGTTCGCCACCGTCGTATCGTAGATGTTCATCGCCACCGACGGCCCGACATGCGCAACCTTGCCGTTGCCCATCGCAAACACCCAGGGATGCCGGTCCGCTGTCGCCGCGCCACCCGGATCCGGACCCAATGTCACACTCGCCAGCGTATTCGGAAGATAGCGCCACACCCCGTTCGACCAGACTTCGCCATTCTTGCCAAGACTTCCGCCAGACCACGAACCGCCCATCACAAAAGCGCTGCCGTCATCGAGAACCGTCTGCCCCTGATAGCCTCGCGCGATGTTCATGTTGCCGCCGGAGATCCAAGTCGCGGTCCCTGGATTGTAGATCGAAGACTTTGCGGCCGTATCGCCACCGGTAACCATTAAGCGCCCATCGCCGAGAAACGACGTTCCCGGGCAGAACATGTCGTGCGCGGTTTCCACCACCATGCGCTCCGTCGTGGTTCCCGTCGCAGGATCGAAGATCGCCGTCAGCGTCTGATCGGCAACGCCGGGGCTGAACGTATAGCGGTCGTACGAAGACCAGATCAGAACCTTGCCATCGGGCAACACCGCCGCGCCGACCGGATTCACCGAAGTCGTCACGACGTTGCCCCATTGCCCCCGAAACGCCGGCGTATTCGTGTTGTTGCCATCGATGACATTCAGTTCCGCAATCGATGTCCAGGCCCCGCCGTTGACCTCGCTCAGCGCACGCAGACGGATATAGCGAGCCGATCTGGTTGCAAACGTAACCATCCGCTCCGGCGGTATCTGGCCGCCACCGCATGCCAAAGTCACGCCTCCGTAAGTGAACGTTCCGGACACCGCCGCGGCACCCCAGTTGACACCATCGGCGCTTGTGTAAAATTCAAAGTCTTTGATTGTGCCGTTGCTGCACCCATCTTGTCGAGCCGTGTACGTAAAGCCCGCCACACTGCGCGAAGTGCCAAGATCGATCTGAATTTCGTGAGGCGGCGTCGGCAACCCACCCGTAAACTGTGTATGCCAGACCGTCATCGGATTGCCGTCAAACGCTAGAGATCCCGGCGCACCGGCTTCGGCACTATCCACGGACTTCAACGTCCAGCCGGTTCGCGCGACATAGGTCAGCTCCGCAACGGGCTTCGAAACAAACGGCTTGGCGGAAGTCTCGGCATAGGCCCGGGTCAAAATCAGCGGCGCAAAGGCCGTGATCGCTGCGAGAAAGATGGCAATGAGAGTCTTGCAAATAGTAGTCATGGGTCCGTCTCTACAATTCTTCTCTTTAATTCTGCTGCGGAAAAGGCATTCATAGTACCCGGACGGTACTAGTTTGCCTAAAATTGAACCGTATGTGCTTACCAGTACCGGGATCGTGCCGAAGTGCCGATCTGAAAGGTAGAATGCAGTGGCATTGGTGGATTGTATTTGTGGCTACGCTCTGCGCCGCGGATCTGGAAAAAAAGAGCACTCACCACACGGTAAAGGCATCGGTTGACGTTGCAGGCGCGAGTTTCCGCGACTTCCACTCGTGGACTCTTTCCTTCGAACCCGGCAACGCCATCGACACCGTGGCGTTCGAAGCCACCATGCCAGAACACGGTCATGGCTTGGCTACTCAACCTTCGATCCGCGCACTCCCAAACGGCAGTTTTCTCGTAGAGGGCGTCCGGTTTCACATGGCCGGAAATTGGGTACTGCGGGTACGCATCCATGACCGGAAAGGCTGGGACTCTGTCTCAATCCCTTTTCGCGTCGAGTATGCCTCCGCAATACTGAAAAGCCTGTGGATCGGCTCCCGCACGGGTCCGCCTGCGGATCCCTCGAACAGATTCGCCGATCTACCCGCTGCCGCAGCCCTAGGCAGGACGCTGTTCGAGGACAAACGCCTCAGCGGCGACGGCTCGGTATCCTGCGCCACTTGCCACCGTGCAGAGGCCGCCTATGCGGACAACGAGCGGTTCTCGCTTCCCGGCTTGCGCCGTAATACCCAAGGGCTGCTGGGCATCGCCGATGCTTCGTGGTTCTTCTGGGATGGCCGCCGTGACAGCCTCTGGTCGCAAGCGCTCGCGCCGATCGAGTCTCCGATGGAAATGAACAGCAATCGCAAAGCCGCTGTGGATCTCTTGCGCAATCACTACCGCGAAGCCTACAGCAAGCTGGCAGGGCCACTCGATGGCGATGTGGACCGCGCCTTCGCCAATCTTGGCAAATTCATCGCCGCTTACCAACGCACGCTCTCACCGCGCCCATCGCGCTTTGACATGCATGTGCAAGGGTCCGCCTCGTTGAAGCCCGACGAACTCGCCGGACTGGCAATCTTTCTGAAACCCGAATCCCAGTGCTTGAACTGCCACAACGGTCCGCTCTTCACAAACCATGCGTTCCACAACATCGGCACCGCGACGCTCGATGGCGGGCATCCTGACTTTGGCCGCGCCATGGGCGTGCAGGCTCTCGCCTTCGATACCTTCAACTGCAGGAGCGTATTCAGCGATGCCGCCGGAACCTGCCCCTCGCAGGATCATGCACTCACAGCGGACCACGAAGGCGCACTGACGGGAGCCTTCAAAACGCCCACTCTGCGCAATGTCGCCTTGACCGCACCGTACATGCACGATGGATCCTTCGCCACGCTCGAAAAAGTCGTCGAGCACTATCGGCATCCGCCGCAAGGCACGACAGAACTGAAGCCGCTACAAATCACAGACGCCGAAGCGCGCCAACTCGTGGCGTTCTTGAAGACGCTAACGAGCGATAGGAACCGCCGCTGACGGGATGGAATCGATCTGGCCAGCCAGGTGGTGTTACCGAACGGCGTTCCGGATGCAGTAAAGGCTCCCCGCCGTGCGAATGAACAGGCTGCTACCCGCAATCGCCGGAGTCGCCATCGCCATCTCATCGAGCGAGTTCTTGCGCAGCACCTTGAAGTCCGCACCCGCCTGCATCACGAACGTATCGCCATCCTCGCTGATCGCAAAAATCTTGCCGTTGTAAGCCCACGGTGACGAAGTAAACGCCGTCGTCGCCTGATCGATACGCTGCTTTCCATAGATCTCCTTGCCCGTCTTCGCTTCGTGGCAGGTCAGAAATCCGCGATCGAACAGCGTATAGTAGTTGTCGCCATAAATGATCGGCGTGGGATTGTAAGGGCCCGCCTGCGGCAGATACCAAGCCACATGTTCCGAAGCTGTCTGCCCCTTCTGCATCGTGATATCGCCCGAAGCGCCCGGCTTCACCGCATACACCGGTCGATTCGGATCGCCCACATACCCGGACGACAAGAACAACAATCCAAACTTCGAGAACGGCGTTGGGATCGCAATCGACGACATACCCTTGAATTCCCACAGCAGTTTGCCGTCGAGATCGTACGATCTCGTCTTGTCGGTGCCCGGCGTCACAATCTCGGTCCGCTTGCCCGATTCCCAGATGTACGGCGTCGCCCAATTGGTCTTCTCTTCGCGATCCACTTTCCAGATCACATTGCCCGTCTTCTTATCGAGCGCCATCAAATAGGACTTGTCATCGTTGTCGTTCACCAGATACAACCGGCCCTGATGCAACACCGGAGACGCCGCCGTCCCCCATCCGTATCTCGTCTTCACCTGCTCGAACTTTTTGCTCCAAACCGGCTTGCCCTTCATATCGAAGCAGAACAATCCGACCTGTCCAAAATAGAAGTAAACGCGCTCGCCATCGGTGACCGGCGTCTCGGATGCATACGAATTCTTCAGGTGCCGCGTGAACGTCGGAATCGCGTTCTGCACCTCGTTCTGCCAGACAATCTTGCCAGACTTCGCGTCGAGCGCATACGCCACAAAACGATGCTCGGCTGGCGAAGCTTTGCGCTCGCCGCCAAAGTACAAGCCCTTCTTCGGCGGTTCGATCTCGGCGCTGCTGATCACACTTGTGAGGAAGACTTTGTCACCCCACACTACCGGTGACGACCAGCCAAGCCCCGGGATCGCAGTCTTCCACGCAACGTTTTCAGTCTTGCTCCACGTGTCCGGAAGCTTCGGATCTTCGACCGCAACGCCAGTCGATCCAGGTCCGCGAAACTGCGGCCAATTCGTTTCCGCGGCAAACATCGCTGAAACCGTCAAAGCAATAAAGAGGAATCGCATGCTCTGCAATTGTAGAATACGCCGCACACCGAAGTCGCCCTCTACCTAAGCGCACCAGCCAGGCACGGCGGACTTCAGTCCGCCCAACCGTGCGAAATCAAATTAACTCCCGGTCACGACCGCATAATCGTTCGCTGTTCACCCACACCAGCCAGGTACGGCGGACTTCAGTCCGCCCAACCGTGCGAAATCAAATTAACTCCCGGTCACGACCGCATAATCGTTCGCTGTTTACGCACACCAGCCAGGTACGGCGGACTTCAGTCCGCCCAACCGTGCGAAATCAAATTAACTCCCGGTCACGACCGCATAATCGTTCGCTGTTCACCCACACCAGCCAGGTACGGCGGGCTTTAGCCCGCGGCGGACTTCAGTCCGCCCAACCTAGCGCGAAAGCAAACGCGAGGCTGCATAATGATCAGAGGGGATCATTGCTCACTTCAGAACAGTGGCACAAAATCGAGCGCTTGTTCGAAGCCGTCGAAGACGCTTCGCCGGGCGAACGCGCGCGCATCCTCGCGTCATCCGAAGAAGACGACAGCGTCCGCGGAGAAGTGCTGCGCATGCTCGACGCTTCCGGATCCGGCCTGCTCGACGTCAACATCCGTTCCCGCCTGCTTTCCGCCCACGCACCCGGCGACATCCTCGCTGGACGCTTCCGCATCGAAACCCTCATCGCCGAAGGCGGTATGGGCGAAGTCTACCGCGCCTTCGACACCGAACTGCAGATTCCGGTCGCTCTGAAGACGATTCACCGGATCCTCGCCCGAGACAATTTCGCCATCGAACGTTTTAAACAGGAAGTACAACTTGCGCGCTCGATCAACCACCCCAATGTCTGCCGCATCTTCGACCTTCAGAAACACCAGGGCCGCAATGGAGAAGAGTACTTTCTCACCATGGAACTGCTCGATGGCGAAACCCTGCGCGCCTACCTCGATCGAAAGAAGTGCCTGAGCGAGAAGGAAGCACTCGCCATCCTCGATCCCCTGCTCGAAGCCATGAAAGCTTCGCACGAACGCGGCGTACTGCACCTCGATCTCAAACCTTCGAACATTTACCTCGCAACAATCACCAACTCGAAAACGCCACGAGTCGTCGTCACTGACTTCGGTCTCGCCACCACTTCCTACGAAGCCTCTACCGCAGAAATCGTCTCCGCCGGAACCCCCGCCTATATGGCACCCGAGCAGTTCGATCGCAAGCCCGCCTCCCCCGCGACCGACATCTATGCGGCTGGAGTTGTCCTCTACGAAATGCTCTGCGGCAAGCTGCCGTTTGCCGCAAAGACGGCACCCGAGATGCGCGCACAAAAGGCCAAAGGACGACGGATCCCCGCACGCCATGTCATGCCATCCCTTTCCGGCAGCCTGGACTTCGTCTTCGACCGGACGATGGATCCCGACCCATCCAAGCGCTTCTCCTCCGCCACTGCCTTTCTTGCAGCCATTCGTCCAAACCCCCATCGTTATTGGATCTGGGGTGCGCTTGCCGTCGCCACACTCACGGCCGCCGCCTTTCTCTGGTGGCCTGGCCGTTCGGGATTCAACCCGCTACCCTCGATCCGTAAGCTGACTGCCGACGCTGGCTACGCGATGGATCCAGCCATTGCCAACGATGGCGAGACCGTCTACTACACATCCGACCGTGGCCCCAACGGCATCCGCAACATCTGGCGCATCCGCCGGGGCGGATCCCCCGCCCAGGTCACCAACAACGCCGTGGATGCTTCCGCCCCAACTCTTTCACCCGACGGCCGCTGGCTTGCTTACCGTTCTGAACGCGATGGAGGCGGCATCTACCTCATGCCTCGCGACGGCAGTTCCGCAAACGCAAGGCTGATCGCCAACGGCGGAGACCAACCGCGATTCTCACCCGATAGCCAGTGGGTGCTGTACATGGTGAAACCCGCGACATCTTCGCAGCGCCCGGAAGTCCTCGCCGTATCGACCGAAGGTGGCAAAACCGCGCACATCAGCGACGGCTTTCGCGATGCCCACAACCCCATCTGGTCCCCGGATGGGAAGTACGTGCTCTTTTGTGGAACACGCACCCCTGGCGTTGCGAGCGAAGAACACGATTGGTGGTTGATCGACTTCCCTCTCACCGATAGCCGCGCACGCAAAACCGGCGTAGCCGCGGCGATCAACCAGGCGCTAGGGGTTCCGAACACGCTAACTCGAGTCAACGACGACTTGGCAGCTTGGGAAGGCGACTACGTTTACTACGTTTCTCCCATGCCCGATTCCAGTTCCATCTGGCGCGTAAAATTCAAGCCTGGCAATGAGGGCATCGTCGGCATTCCCCAACGGCTCACCTATGGAACGACCCACGACACCCATCCCGCCGTCTCCGGAAACAAGCTGGTCTTCGCAAGCACCATCACCAACCTCGATATCTGGACACTCCCGCTAGACGCCAACGCAGGCAAACCTACCGGCGAACCAAAGCGTGTCACAGACCATTTGGATATGGAAGTGTCGCCCGCCGCGGACCACTCAGGCACACGCGTTGCCTTCACCTCCCGCGGATCAAAACGCGAGGTCCGCGTCTTGGAATGGGGCAAAGAGGCCGATAGCAAGCTCGTCTCCGAAGCCGGCGAACTCGCCGAACAAGCCATCTGGTCGCCCGACGGCCAATGGATCGCCTACCGCGTCCTCGATCGTCCCAAAATCCGCATCTACATGCGCAATCCTGAAACCGCGGAAAGAAGGCTCATCTGCGCCGATTGCGGCGGACCAACCGACTGGAGTCCCGATCAGCGCTACATTCTCTACGAACCCGGTGCGACAGTCGCTTTCGTAGGCCGCCTCGACATCGCAACAAGTGAATGGACCGAATGGATCCGCCATCCGCAGCACAGCCTCCGCAGCGCCCGATACTCGCCCGACGGCAAGTGGATCGCTTTTCAAGCCGAGACCGCCACCACCGAACGCCGCATCTTTATTGCTCCCAATGAGTCGCAGAGCGACGAAGACAAGTGGATCCCGATTGGAGGTCCCAAGAGCCGCAATATGGTGGACTTCATGCCAAGTTGGTCCCCCGACGGCAACGTCGTTTATTTTCTCTCGCAACGCGATGGCTTCCGCTGCATCTGGGCACAAAAGCTGAATCCTGCAACGAAGAAACCCGTTGGCGATCCATTCGAAGTGGAACACTTCCACCGCTCGAGGCGGTCGTTGCTACGCATCGTGAACACACGTTCTGAACAAGTGGGGTTCCGGGTCAACAAAGACCGCGCGTTCTTTTCCATGGACGAAGTGACCGGAAACCTCTGGATTGCGGACCTGCCCAAATGATGGCCCTCTCAATCACACTGCTGGCCGCCGACAACCGATTTGCTTGGAGATTACTGGTGGGGCAAGCTTTAGCTTGCGCGAGGCTCCAGCCTCGCCAGGCATCTACACAATTTCTGAAAAGGCTCTAGCTAGAAAGGGAGCCCAAGCCCCGAAGACTTGACTACGTGGCGGGCATTCGGAGAGGCGAGGGCTGGTGCAAATCCATCGAAAAACCTCATTTCTCACCCTCCAAGTCTAGGGGAGAAAGAGCTGACCAACGCCAAAAATCCTACGAATTCCCCGAAACCTACCCCCGCTCCACCAGCCACCGCCGCATCAGTGGGACCCGCAATCGCCACCTCTCCCCATCCATCAGAACCAACTCCCGCCGCTTGAGCGACCTCGCAATCGCCGCATCCTCCGGCGGACTCTGCATCTGCCATTGCTGGAACCGCTCCAAATACTCCCACTCGCCCACCAGCCTCGACTCTCGCCGCAGCAGCTCATAGAACACCGCCTCGCCGCGCACCACGGACTTCTCAAACGCCTGTTCCAGAATCGTCGCATTCACCGCGGACTGAGCTTGATCGTTGAGCAAGTCCACGCAAGTCTCGGCAACGAGTTGGACCAGATGCGGCCATCCGCCGGTCTCTTCCTGAATCTTCTCGATGCCTCCATCTCCCCAGAATCCGGCCGGGTAGCCGGGACGCAATGGAGAGTCCTTTGGCCAAAGCGTCGAGTATTGCGCGGGCGAGGTCAGCAGCATCCGCGTCTCGGCAAGCGTGAACAGCGGGACTTCAATCAGTCGCGCAGAGACGAGATAGCTGGTCCAAGGGGCGTTGGGAAGCTCAGTGATCTGGTGACTGCCCGCTAGAATCCAGGTGATCGCGCGATGAGTTTGAATGGACTCGCGAAGGGTGTCGAGCAGATCCGTAGTAAAGACCCCAGCGCCGATCTTTCGATCGAGCATCTCGTACTCGTCGATCGCCAGCACGAGTCGCTGCCCGGCCTGCGTGAGCTTGTCGTTTTCCACGGCCAGGACGCGCAAGAGTCCTCGCAAGTCTTCCGGTGGCGTTGCATCCGCGGACGCTGCTTTCCCGATCGCCGCAACAAACGATTCCGTCGAAATAGACAACTCCGGCGACTGCGCCGATAGATAAGCGACCCGCACATTCGTCGGCAGAAAACCATCCAAATTCCGAAGCACGGTCGACTTGCCCACCCGCCGCCGCCCGTACAGGATGACTCCCGGGCAACCCGTAGACAGCATGATCTGCTGCTCAAGCTCGCCGGTAACTTTGTTCCGCGGAATGAACGCCTCGCGATTGCGATCCACCGGGTCTCCGGCCCGAAAGAACTGCTGCACCGGTTCTTGCTGCAGAGCGCCAGTGATATGGTCCAACTGGGTTTGCGCGAGTCCCTCCCACTGGGCCGCAGCTTTGCGGAACTCGGTCTTAAGCGGCTCATCGAAGCCGGCGGCTCGATGCCCGAAGCTCTGAATCTCTTTCACCACCAGTTCCGCTGTCGGTTGCCGAAAGAGCGGATGGTCCATCGTATCGAGTCTGATTTGGAGTTGAACGATCTTCTCTGCTGCGTCGCGAACGAAATCGCACTGTGCGAGATAGCCCTTGGCACCTTGCGGGAGTTGCGCCGTGATGACTGGCAACTCGGTCAGCAAACCAATTTCGCAGGCCTTGCGAGCCAAAAGTGTCACCGTCGCCCGCAGTGCCTGATCGGCCTGAGCCGGATAGTTCTCGACAATCCGCTCAATCTCGGCCCATCCCGCGCCAGGCGCTTGCTCGGTACATGCCACCAGTAGCCGATCAAGCCTCGGGTATGGAATGGAGCACATGTTGTCCCAAGCAGCGGGGTGATAGCGATACCAACCTGGCTGGAGGCGAGGCCAGACCCAAAAAATAGAAAAAGGAATGTAGTAAGCGCGCAAGGATGCGATCCCGAATGCGATCCCGTTTGCGATCCCGCCTGCGATCCCGAATGCGATTCCGACTGCGATCCCGAATGCGATCCCCACTGCGATCCCGCCTGCGATCCCGCCTGCGATCCCCACTGCGATCCCCAATGCGATCCCGTTTGCGATCCCGCCTGCGATCCCACCTGCGATCCCGACTGCGATCCCGCCTGCGATCCCGCCTGCGATCCCGAATGCGATCCCGTTTGCGATCCCGACTGCGATCCCGCCTGCGATCCCGACTGCGATCCCCACTGCAGTGCGGCGAGCAACGGCCGCAACGAGACCCAGGGTCAGGTCATGGCCTAGACCCATTTCGAGACCAAGGCTCAGAGTCATGGAGACAAGAAATACATAAGGAAAACCATGAATACAGAGGCTCAGGGCTCCCCGTAGCGCCTGGCGTCGCGGTAGCCCACGAACCGCCTCCTGAAAATCTGAAGGACGCCGGTACAGCAGCCACAACCAAGCCACCGCTGCCTTGTGACTTCGCCAGTTAAACCCGATCTCTGCAAGCGGAATCATCGCCCGCGCAGCTCGATCTGCTTGATGTTCGTCCACGTCGACATCGGATGATCTTGCGGCAGCAACGACGCAAATGGCACTCTGGACTCAATCAACATCGTCAAATTGCGCTCTTCCAAGTGAAATCGCAAGTTTGCAAAAAAGTCGAAGCCGTAGTCGCGAGGCACAACGTTTTCAAATCGCAAGAACGCCAAAGTAGACACCTGGTTTCCAAGAAACTCAGACAACAAACCCAAATCCTTAGGCGACTCCGGCACCGGCCGCCCATCCCCATAAGCCCGCAAGATCTCCCGCACCAGCCCAGGCCGTTCCGCAGTCTTCCCGTCGTCTAAATTGATCCGCCGCAGCCCTGCCAATTCGGACTCCAACCGCGTAATCAATTCCCGCCACTTCGGCTTGCCGGAAACCACGAGATTCACCGAGTCCCCACGCGTCAAATACCGCTTCGCATCGTCTAGCGTACGCAGCCAATCCGGAGCCCCACAGCCCAAGTCCGCGCCACACGCATCCAGCATCTTCTGCCACTGCGCGGCATCGTCGTCAGACTGCAGATCCGCATACAAATGATTGGGAATGGGCTTCGGAAGCACGCAGGCATTGCGCAGCACGGGGAGAAACGCCCCACGCGCCACCGCGCGATCCATTTCATGCACACAATAAGCGCTCGCCAAATACTCTGGACTGAAGACCAAGAGCGAAGAATCCGCCTGATCCTGCAATGCGTCCATCTGCCCCACCACCGTCGGACCCACCTGCAGTGCCATGTGATCAATCAGGACCTCAGCCCCGCCAGCCTCCAGGCAAGCCGCCAGCCGCCCCGGACCCAATCTTTCTGTTGGTGCGAATAGCTAATAAAGATTTTCTGCCCATGCCGAGAAATCCAGACTATCATTCCCATCGCGCCCGAAGGGAAAGCACCAGCGCAATCTCTCGGCATTGCATAGAAGCGCGAAGGGATCGGCATCGCGATCCGCCACTAGTCCACTAAGGACTTGTCTAGAAATAAACTAGCCGATGTTGGAGGCGCTGCGAGGGCGAATCTGGTAGTTCCATTCGCCGTGGAATTTGTCGCGGTGGATATTGATGCGTTTAAGTTCCTCGT
>Ga0163144_10014959_pt1 | contig 16048 bp, 14 predicted proteins | sample OliLak19BULKMAT1_FD_123175 | JGI IMG/M metagenome (GOLD analysis project Ga0163144, IMG submission 123175) | Freshwater microbial mat bacterial communities from Lake Vanda, McMurdo Dry Valleys, Antarctica - Oligotrophic Lake LV.19.BULKMAT1 | ecosystem: Environmental > Aquatic > Freshwater >... | reverse complement strand
TTTGCTGGCCTCCAAGGGTGGACAGGGCCGAGCCCAGACCACCATGCAGGATCTCATCGAAGCCTGCCTGCGTCTGCGCCCGGATCGTCTTATGCTCGGAGAGTTACGCGGCAAGGAGGCATTCAGTTTCATGCGCGCCGTCAATACCGGTCACCCCGGTTCGATTTCGACGCTGCACGCCGACACGCCGGAACTGGCGCAGGAGCAGTTGATTCTCATGATTATGCAGGCGGGATTAGGCATCACCCGCGAGCAAATAAAAGCCTATGTAGAGAATGTTATCAATGTTATAATCCAGCTCAAAAGAGGGCCACGGGGCATGAGGTATGTTTCTGAGCTTTACTTCAAAGAATCGTTGTAGTTAAAATTTCCCCCTATGGCTGACAGTCTCAAAGCCCATAACGCCAAGCGAATATTATATAACCGGCTCGTGGTTTTATCCATTGTGCTGGCGATCCTGATTGTGCCTTGCTATATCGGCATCGGCGTGGCGTTTGCGCTGTATTACGGCGATGCTTATATTACTGCGCTGTGGGATCCGCAATATCTGATGACCCAATACTGGCCGCTGTTCCAGTACTGGCTGTCGCTCTATGATTACTGGTCGAAAGTAGGCGGCGAGTTCCCGCAGGACTTTACCATGAAGCTGATTGCGCCGCCCGCCGGGGCGTTTGTCGGCAGCCTCATGTTGCTGTTTATGCTGCGCGCGCCGCTGGTGGATTTCCGTCCGTTTAAATCCAAGGAAAGCGTGCATGGCGATGCCCACTGGGCGACCGAAGCCGAAATCAAGAAAGCCAAGCTGCGCTCCAAGAAGGGTATATTGCTCGGGCGCACCGGCAAGTCCACCTACCTGATTGCCGATGATTTCCAGCACGTCCTGCTCTTTGCCCCAACCGGTTCCGGCAAGGGTGTGGGCTTCGTAATTCCTAACATGCTGTTCTGGGAACACAGCCTTGTCGTGCATGACATCAAAATGGAAAACCATGATCTCGGCAGCGGTTACCGCCGTCAGAAGCTGAATCAGGAAATCTATCTGTGGAACCCGGCCGATCCGGACGGTATTTCGCATTGCTACAACCCGCTCGACTGGATCTCGGAAAAGCCCGGCCAGATGGTCGATGACGTGCAGAAAATCTGTAACCTCATCCTGCCTGAACAGGAATTCTGGCAGAACGAAGCGCGTTCGCTCATGCTGGGCGTTATTCTCTATCTCTGCGCCGTGCCGGAAAAAACGCAGTCCTTCGGTGAAGTGGTGCGTACCATGCGTTCGGATGACGTGGTGTATAACCTTGCTGTGGTGTTAGACACCATTGGCAAGCGCATTCACCCTGTCGCCTATATGAACATCGCCGCGTTCCTGCAAAAAGCCGATAAGGAACGTTCGGGCGTTATTTCGACACTCAACTCCGGCCTTGAACTCTGGGCCAACCCGCTGATCGATGCCACGACCGCGCGCTCGGACTTCGATATGCAGACGCTCAAGAAAAAGAAAATGACCGTGTTCTGCGGTGTAACCCCCGACAACTTGAAGCGCTTAGAGCCTCTGCTGAAGGTATTCTATCAGCAGGCGACCGACTTTATGACCCGCAGTATGCCGCGCAAAGACGAGCCGTATGGCGTGATGTTCTTCATGGATGAGTTCCCGTCACTGGGTGAAATGCCGCAATTCCAGGTCGGTATCGCGTATTTCCGCGGATACCGCGTGAAGCTCTTCCTGATCGTACAAGATACGCAGCAATTGAAGGGTATTTACGAAGAAGCAGGCATGAACTCGTTCCTCTCCAACTGCTTCTACCGCATCACCTTCGCGGCGAACAACGTGGAAACCGCGAACCTGATTTCGCAGCTGATCGGCAATAAGACGGCGCTCCAGCATTCGCACAACAAACCGAAATTCCTCGACTTAAACCCCGGCGCTCGCACCGTGAACACCTCGGAAGTGCAGCGCGCCCTGTTGCTGCCGCAGGAAGTAATCACCCTGCCGCGCGACGAACAGATCATCCTGATCGAGTCGTTCCCACCCATTCGCACCAAGAAAATCTTTTACTATAAAGACCCCTTCTTCAAGAAGCGCCTCATGCCCAAAGAGCCCATTCCGCAGCAGGAACCCTACGATCCGCGCAAGAAGAAAGCCGAGGCACCCGCTGCCGCCGCCGCCGCCGAAGCTCCGAAGACTTGATTATTTAGTATTTCTGCTGATTGCGAAGGCCGAGAAGGCCTGCTGGGTCGGCATCAGTTCCACGCGGTTGATATTGACGTGCGCGGGCTGGGTAATGCACCAGACAACTGTGTTTGCAACATCGTCCGCCGTGAGCGCTTCAACACCGTCATAGACCGTTTCGGCGCGCTTCTCGTCACCATGAAAGCGCACCAGGGAAAATTCGGTTTCGGCCATGCCCGGCTCGATCACCGTCACGCGGATATTTTTGCCAAGCAGATCGGCGCGCAGATTCAGTGAAAACTGAGCGACAAATGCCTTGGTGCCGCCATAGGCGTTGCCGCCGGGATAGGGATAGACGCCTGCTACTGAGCCGACATTGAGAATATGGCCTTTATTGCGCCCCACCATGCCCGGAAGTATGGCATGGGTGCAGTACATAAGCCCCTTGATATTGGTATCGACCATCTGCTCCAGATCGTCCATGGTCTGGCTCTCAAACCCGGCAAAGCCCAGCGCCAGCCCGGCATTATTGATGAGGACATCAATATCGGCAAAGGCGGGAGGCAGTGATGCCACCGCTTTTTTGACGGCGGTGTTATCGCGCACATCGAATGCCAGCACATGCGCATTGCCGCCCAGTTCTTTCGCTAAGGCCTTCAGGCGGTCTTCGCGCCGTCCGGTGATGATAACGCGCGCGCCTTGCTTTACACATGCCCGGGCGCAGGCCATGCCGAAGCCGGAAGTGGCCCCGGTGATAAAAACAGTGCTGCCTTTAAGCGGCATTATGCACCAGTACGTGCAGCGGCTTAAGGCTGCGTGCGCCGATCTGGGTGATGATTTCACCGGCGCAGCGGTTGCCGAGCTGCGCGCATGCTGCAAGGTCCCAGCCTCGGGTCAGGCCGTAGAGGAATCCGCTGGCGTAGAGATCGCCCGCGCCGGTGGTATCGACTACTTTGGCGACCGGGTTCGTGGGTACATCTTCCGTTTTTTCGCTGGTCAGTACCGTGCTGCCTTTTTCGCTGCGGGTAACGGCGACGATATCGGTGGCACCGCGCGCTTTGGACAGCGCAATTTTGAGATCCTTGGTCTGGTACAGCGATTTGATTTCCATCTCGTTGGCAAATAATATGTCGATATCGTGCTTGATGAGTTCCAGAAATTCATCCCGGTGCCGATCAACGCAGAACGTGTCGGACAGGGTAAAGGCAATCTTGTTGCCCGCCTTATGGGCAATGGTAATGGCTTTGCGGATGGCGGCCTTGGCCGTTTCGGTGTCCCAGAGATAGCCTTCGATATAGGTGATGGCGGCATTCTGAATGGTGTGTTCTTCGATATCCGCTTCCGATACGCGCGAGCAGGCGCCGATATAGGTGGCCATGGTGCGCTGCGCATCCGGGGTGACATAGACCAGACAGTTGGCTGTGGCGGGGCCGCGTTCCATCATGGTGGTTTCGAAATGCACGCCGACGGCATGCATGTCGTGGTTGAAAATGGCGCCCAGCTGATCGTTTTTCACTTTACCGATAAAGGCGGTCTTGGCGCCGAGCGAGGCCATGCCCGCCAAGGTATTGGCCACCGATCCGCCGGAGCAGGCGGTGGTTGGGCCCATTTGCTTATACAGGGTGGTTGCGCGTGCCTCGTCTACCAGTGTCATGCTGCCCTTGTTGAGGCCGTAGCTGACAATGGCGGCTTCGTCGGCAAAACTCAACACATCGACAATCGCATTGCCGATGCCAATAACATCAAATTTTTTATCGCTTATTTTTTTGGTCATGCCATTCCCTCGCTATAGTCAATGTTTCTTCGGTATCTACCCCAAGCGGAACGGTGTCAACGATGGCGACATCGATACGCATCCCCGCCTCAAGCGCTCTAAGCTGCTCCAGTTTTTCCCGTTTTTCAAGAAAACTCGGCGGCAAATGAACGAATTTCTCGAGCGCCGCACGGCGATAGGCATATAACCCGATATGGTGATAGAGCGGGCCCTCGCCCGATGGCACGGTAGCCCGTGAGAAATAGAGCGCACTGCCCTTCCTGCCGCTGGCATCCAGTGCGATCACGGGCTTGACCACCGCCGGGTCCTGTTTTTCGCGTTCCACGGTAATGGGTGCGGCGAGTGTGGCAATATCCACTTCCGGGTTATCGAGTAACGCCAGCGCCTGACGAATCAGCGCCGGGTCAAGCGTCGGCATGTCGCCCTGCACATTGATGATGACATCGTGCGCGCCCTTGGGGTCAAGGCGCTGCAGGGCCTGAAAAATGCGGTCTGAGCCGGATGGAAGGTCCGGATCGGTGAGGATGGCGGTGCCGCCTGCTTTCTCAATGGCCTCCTTGATGGCTTTCCCGTCGCAGGCTACCGCTACGCTTCCGGCCCCGGCCTCGCAGGCGCGCCGCCAGACATGGACAATCATCGGCGCATCGCCAATGATGGCCAGCGGCTTGTCGGGCAGCCGGACAGACGCCATGCGCGCGGGGATGAGAATGATCGGGTTCATAGAATCCTTTTATTTACAGGCTGCGATTATAATCTTTATTGCGAGAGCGTGGCCAGCATATTATAAAGGCGCCATCTATCTCATGTAATATAAGGATCAATATGTCGGGTGGAATTGAAATTAATAAAATTGCCGGTGCGGTATTGCTGGCAGGCGTTATCGCCATGGTGGCGGGATTGACGGCGGAAGCGCTCTATACGGGCAGCATTTCCGAAGAACATGGGCATGAAGGCAAGCGCGGCTATACCATCGCCGGAGCCGAAACTGCAGGCGATGGCCATGGTGAAGCGCCCAAGGATGAAAAACCGGTGGATATTCTTCCGCTCCTGGCCAAGGCCGATATCAAGGCGGGCGAAGGCCTGTCCAAGAAATGCACCTCTTGCCATACGTTCGATAAGGGCGGCAAGAACGGCGTCGGCCCGAACCAGTATGGGCTGATAGGCGCGCATTTCGCGCATAGCGACGGTTACAGCTATTCGCAGGCGCTGGCGGCTATGAAGGATAAAAAATGGGGATTCCAGGAACTCTCCGATTTCCTTGCTAACCCCAAGAAATACATCCCGGGCAACAAAATGTCCTTTGCCGGCATCTCCAATCCGCAAGACAGGGCCAACCTGATTGCCTACCTAAACACTTTAAGCGACAAGCCGTTATCGTTACCCAAATAAGATTATATCAAGGAGCTTCGCATGAATCCTGACGATTTCTTCCAGCATGCCGACTATGTGTGGTTAGTGGCAGGGGTGGTGCTTATGGCTATTGAGGCTTTCGGGTTTCCGGGTACCGGCCTGCTTTTCGCTGGTCTGGGCGCGGTGGTGGCCGGTGCGGCAGTGTATCTGAATATCATCAATAATGATGCCCATGTTACCCAGTTTATCACTTTCTTTGTCGCTACTGCAGCGTGGGCCTATCTGTTATGGAAGCCGCTTAAAAAATTCCGTGTGGCGCGGCCGCAGGGTGAATTCCATAACATCATCGGCGATACCGCCTATGTCGGCAGTAACGGCCTGACCAAGCGCGCTGGTGGTGAAGTCACATGGTCCGGCACCATCATGAAAGCGCAACTGGCAAAGCATGTGCCGGTGGAGATGCTGGAAGCGGGTGCGCAGGTGACGATAGTCGAAGTTTCGGGTGCGACGCTAATCGTAAAGCCTAAAGAATAGAATTTTTTACAGGAGGTTAAGGCATGGATATTATACTGGCGATTGCCGCCATCGTCATGATTGGCATCATCATGGGTGTCAAGACGGTGCCGCAGCAGCAGGCATGGATTGTCGAAAGCCTCGGTAAATTCGACCGGAAGCTCGAACCCGGCCTTAGCATCCTTATACCCTTTTACCAGAAGGTCGCCTATAAGCATTCGCTCAAGGAAGTGGCGCTGGATATTCCCGAACAGGCGGGTATTACCCGCGATAACGTGACGCTGGCGCTCGACGGCGTGCTCTATCTGCGTATCATCGATCCCGTTGCCGCCTCGTACGGCGTCAGCAATCCGAGCTATGCCGTGCAGTTACTGGCACAGACAACCATGCGTTCGGAAATCGGCAAACTCACGCTGGACAAAACCTTTGAAGAACGCGAAACGCTGAACGCCAACATTGTTATGTCCATCAATCAGGCGGCGCAGGCCTGGGGCATTCAGTGCATGCGTTATGAAATCAAGAACATTACGCCTCCGACCTCGGTGTTGAAGGCGATGGAATTGCAGGTCGCCGCTGACCGCCAGAAGCGTGCTTCCATCCTTGAATCGGAAGGCAAGCGCCAGTCGCAGATCAACGTTGCTGAAGGCCGCAAGCAGGAAGTGGTTCTGGCATCGGAAGGCTCGCTGACCGATCAGGTCAATCGCGCCAAAGGTGAAGCCGAAGCGATTTTAGCCGTGGCTGAAGCGACTGCCCGCGGGATTGAGCTGGTGGCCAGCGCTATCCTGAAGCAGGGCGGCGAAGAAGCCGTTGCACTTCGCATTGCCGAGCAATATGTCAGCGCATTCAAAGAGCTGGCGAAAGAGAGCACCACCTTGCTCCTTCCCGCCAATGCCAGTGATGCCGGTTCGATGGTGGCGCAGGCGCTTACCATTTTTGAATCAATCAAACATAAAACAGCCGCCGCTGTTCCGCCATCGGGCGGCACCACCAATAAGCCGGGCGGAAGCCCGTGGGGAAGCGCTTAGGCATGATAAAGGATAAACGGATGAAAGATGGGCCGATACGCTTTTTTACCGCTATCTGTTCATCTCTTATTCTCACATCTTTCATTACCCTTCCTGCGCAGGCCGCGCCCGCCAAGAAGCATTGCCTCTCGCTATACGGCGACTGCAAATACGGGCCGGAGTTCAAGCATTTTGACTATGTCAATCCTGACGCTCCCAAAGGCGGCAGCGTCAAGCTGGCGGAGACCGGCACGTTCGATAATCTGAACCCGTTTATCCTCAAAGGTGTCAAAGCGCCCGGCATTGGCGATCTGTTTGAATCGCTGATGGTGCAGTCGATGGATGAGCCGCAATCCATGTATGGGCTGGTGGCCGAAAGCGTGAGCGTGGCGCCGGATAACGCGTATGTCGAATTTACCATGCGCAAGGAAGCCAAATGGCATGATGGTACAGCGATCACTCCCGACGATGTCGTGTTCTCGTTCGATACCCTGAAAAACAAGGGCGACCCCAGCTTCAAGATTATCTATACCCCGGTGGCCAAATGCGAAAAGACCGGCGAACGCACGGTAAAATTCACCTTCACGGATGCCAAGAACCGCGAGCTTCCCATGATTGTCTCGCAGATGCCGCTCATCTCGAAGGCTTATTACAGCAAACATGATTTTGAAAAAACCACGCTGGAAGCGCCGATGGGCAGCGGTCCCTATCAGGTTGAAAGCGTCGATCAGGGGCGCTCGATCATCTATAAGCGCTTTGATAAATACTGGGCGAAAGACCTGCCCGTCATGCGTGGGCAGTATAATTTTGCCACCGTCCGCATCGATATGTACCGCGATGAAAACGTGACGCTCGAAGCATTGAAGGCCGGTGAATATGATTTCCGTCAGGAATATATCGCGCGCAACTGGGCGACCGCCTATGACACGCCAGCAGTCAAGGACGGACGCATCATCAAGCGCGAAATCAAACACGAAATACCGCAGGGCATGCAGGCCTTTATCTTCAATACGCGCAAGCCCAAATTCGCCGACCGCCGCGTGCGTGAAGCCGTTGGCCTGTCGCTGGATTACGAATGGGAAAACAAGACCATCTTTTACGGCGCGTATGTCCGCAATATCAGCTATTTCGAAAATACCGGGTTCCAGCAAAAAGGCCTGCCGCAGGGCAAGGAGCTGGAATTATTGAAGCCGTTTGACAAGGAGTTGCCTGCTTCTCTCTTTACGCAGGAATTCAAAAACCCGGTCACGGACGGTTCCGGCGAATCGCGCGAGAGCCTGCTCAAAGCCCAAAAATTACTGGAAGATGCGGGCTGGGTCATCAAGAACGGTAAGCGCGTCGATAGTAAGGGCGAACAGCTTTCGGTGGAGTTCCTGCTGCGCCAGCCGACGATGGAGCGCGTTATCGGCCCGATGCGCAAGAATCTGGAACGTCTGGGCATTGCGTCGTCGATTCGCAATGTCGATGATTCGCAGTACCAGAAACGCACCGATGAAGGCGATTTCGATATCGTGTCGATCTGGATCAATCGCGGCCTCTTCTTTCCCGGCAATGAGCAGACGGCGCTGTGGCATTCCTCACAGGCGGGCGTCAAGGGCGGCAATAATTTAGGCGGCGTCAAGCATAAGGCGGTCGATTCGGTGCTTGAGGCGCTGACCAACGCCAAGGACAAGGAAAGCCTGGTGGCGGCAGGGCGCGCTCTTGACCGCGTATTGCTGTGGGAAAATTTTGTCATCCCGCACTGGCATTCCAATTCCTTCCGCGTTGCCTACTGGGATAAGTTCGGAATCCCCACCGTCACGCCCAAATATAATCTGGGCTTCCAGACCTGGTGGCTGAAGAAGAATGAAAGATGATGGGATGAAAGATGGTTGGATATAGCTTCTATCTGTTCATCCTTCATCAAATCATCTATCATCGCCTCCCATGACCGCCTATATCCTTCGCCGAATACTGATGATGATCCCGACGCTTTTCGGGATCATGGTGCTCAATTTCGCCATTGTGCAGGCCGCGCCCGGCGGGCCGGTGGAGCAGATGGTGGTCAAGCTCACCAGCCTTAATTCTGAAAGCGCTACCTCGCGTTTTTCCGGCGGCGGGTCGGATTTTGCCGCCAAGGGTGATATTCAGGCCAATAATATCAACTCCATCTATCGCGGTGCGCGCGGGCTGGACCCGGAAATCGTCGAGCAGATCAAGAAAATGTACGGCTTCGACAAGCCGCCGCTGGAGCGCTTTACGCTGATGATGAGCAGCTATCTGCGCTTTGATTTCGGCGAGAGTTTTTTCCGTAACGAGCGCGTTATCACGCTGGTGATGAACACGCTGCCGGTGACGATTTCGCTGGGGCTGTGGACGACGCTGCTGGTCTATCTGATCTCCATTCCGCTCGGCATCCGAAAGGCGGTCAAGGACGGCTCGGGATTCGATATCTGGACAAGCTGGGTCATCATTATCGGCTATGCCATTCCCAGCTTCCTGTTTGCCATTTTATTGATCATCGTCTTTTCCGGCGGCAATTACCTGCAATGGTTCCCGCTCAAGGGGCTGACCTCGGATAACTGGGGCGATATGAATGCATTTGAGAGAATCGTGGATTATTTCTGGCATATCGCCTTGCCCGTAACCGCCATGGTTATCAGCGGTTTTGCCTCGCTTACCATGCTCACCAAGAATTGTTTTCTGGATGAAATCAACAAGCAGTATGTGCTGACCGCGCGCGCCAAAGGCCTGACCGAAAAGCAGGTGCTGTACGGGCATGTATTCCGCAACGCGATGCTGGTGGTGATTGCCGGGTTTCCCTCGGCCTTATTGCGTATTCTTTTTACCAGCGCGCTTCTGATTGAAATTATTTTCTCACTCAACGGGCTTGGGCTGCTGGGCTACGAAGCGGTGATCGGGCGCGACTATCCGGTGATGTTCGGCACGCTCTACATCTTCACCCTGATAGGGCTTATTTTCAACCTGATCGGCGATCTGACCTATGTGGCCATCGATCCGCGCATCGACTTTGAGAATCGCGACGTATGATGGCCCTTCCCAGCAAGATTATTTCCGCCGCTCCGTTCGTACCGCATACGCTGGAGCATTTAACGCAGGTGCGCGCCTTCCCCTCGCCTTTGCCGGAAGCCGCATACCAGAAAATGCTGATGGAATATGACCAGCTTGAGGGCGTTACCGTCTCGCGCATCGTGTATAAAAGCGACGGGCTGATGGTAACCGGCATTGCCGCGCTGCCCACAGAAATGCAGGCGGGTGCCCATCCCATCCTGATTTACAATCGCGGCGGCAGCCGTGAATACGGAAAGCTCACTTTGCTTTCGGCGCTGCGCTCCATGGTGCCTTTTGCCAAACAGGGCTATCTGGTCTTTGCCTCCAACTATCGCGGCAATGACGGTGGCGAAGGCCACGAGGAATTTGGCGGTATCGAACTCAACGATGTGCTGAACCTGCTGGCCATTGCCCGCGAACATCCTGCGTTCGACAGCAAAAACATGTTCATGCTCGGCCATTCGCGCGGCGGCATGATGACGACGCTCGCGATCAAGCATGGCGTGGCGCTGGGCGCCGCCATTTCGATTGCCGGCATATCCGATGCGCACAGCATGGTAGCCAACCATCATGTGCGCGAGGAGATGCTCAAGAAAGTCGTCCCCGGTTATAACGAGGATCCCGACAAGGCGTTAGCAGAACGTTCAGCGGTTCTGTGGCCGGAAGTCATCACCGTGCCGCTATTGCTCCTGCATGGCGATAACGACAAGGATGTCGAGGTCGAGGACTCGGTGCGGCTCGAGAAAGCCATTAAGCAGGCCGGAGGAACGACAGAGCTCGTTATCTACCCCGGAGGCAGCCACGCGCTTATTCGCTTCTGGGATGACGTCCTATCGCGTTCTGTTGCATGGATGGAGAGGTTCCGCCTATGAGCCCCATCACACGCCGTCGCCTGCATTTATTCAAAGCCAACCGCCGCGGTTTTTATTCGCTGTGGATTTTCCTCGCGCTGTTTTGCCTCAGCATTTTTGCGGAACTGATTGCCAACGACAAGCCCATCATCATGAAATACAAAGGCGAATTTTATTTCCCCGTCTTCTCGATGTATACCGAGAAAACATTCGGCGGTGATTTTGAAACCGAAGCCAGCTACCGCGATAATTTTATGATTGAGCGCATCACTGCCGATGGCTGGATGGTCTGGCCGCCTATCCGCTACAACTATTCGACTATCAATTACAACACCCCTACCCCCAACCCCTCGCCACCTTCCGGTGAAAACTTGCTGGGTACCGACGATCAGGGGCGCGATGTGGTGGCGCGGCTGATTTACGGTTTCCGCGTGTCCGTGCTGTTTGGACTGCTGCTGACCTTCTTCAGCTCCATCGTCGGCGTGCTGGCGGGCGCGGTGCAGGGCTATTTCGGCGGCTGGACCGATTTGCTGTTCCAGCGCTTTATCGAGATATGGTCGGGGCTTCCCGAATTGTTTCTGCTCATTATTCTGGCCAGCATCGTTACGCCGAATTTCTGGTGGCTGCTTGGCATATTGCTGCTCTTTACCTGGATGAGCCTGACGCATGTGGTGCGCGCCGAATTCCTGCGCGCGCGTAATTTCGATTATGTGAAAGCGGCGCGCGCGCTCGGTGTGTCGGAAATGCGCATCATGGTGCGCCATGTGCTGCCTAACGCGCTGGTATCGGCCATGACCTATATTCCGTTCGTGATGAGCGGCGGCGTCACGGCGCTGACTACGCTGGATTTTTTAGGCTTCGGCCTGCCTCCCGGCTCGGCGTCGCTGGGCGAATTGCTGTTGCAGGGCAAAAGCAATCCGCAGGCGCCGTGGCTCGGTTTTACCGGATTTTTCATGATTGCCGGGATGCTGGTGCTGATTATCTTTATTTCCGAAGCGGTGCGCGATGCCTATGATCCCAGAAAGGCAGTGAAATAATGCCGCTGCTGAATGTACAGAACCTATCGCTCACCTTCACCGGCGCGTACGGGAAGATGGAGGCGGTCAGGGAAATCTCCTTCAGTATTGCCAAAGGCGAACTGCTGGCCATTGTCGGTGAATCCGGCTCCGGTAAATCGTTATCGGCCTTATCCTGCCTCGGTCTGCAACCGGCCAGTGCGGCTATTTCCGGGAATGTGCAGTTTGACGGCAAGGAGATGATCGGGGCCAGCGAAGCGGAGCTGCGCCAGATTCGCGGGCGGCGCATCAGCATGGTGTTTCAGGAACCGATGACGGCGCTCAATCCCCTGCATACGCTTGGCAAGCAGATGGCCGAAATACTCGATTTGCACCAGCGGCTGACGCCGCAGGCCACGCGCGAACGCATATTAGAGCTGCTCGAACAGGTAGGGCTTGCCCATTTCAAAGACCGCCTTGATGCCTTCCCGCACCAGCTTTCCGGCGGCGAGCGCCAGCGCGTCATGATCGCCATGGCCATTGCCAACCGTCCGGACCTGTTGATTGCCGACGAACCTACTACTGCGGTGGATGTGACCGTACAGGCGCGTATCCTCAAGTTGCTAAAGGAATTGCAGCACAGCATGGGCATGGCCATATTGCTTATTACGCATGACCTGACCATCGTGCGCCGCCTTGCCGACCGTGTGCCGGTAATGTCCAAGGGGCAGATCGTGGAACAGGGCGCAGTGGCGGCGATTTTTGACCATCCGACTCATCCTTATACACAGCATCTTCTGACGTCGGAACCGAAAGGGTCTCCCCTGCCCGCAGAGCCGAATGCCAAGCCGGTCATTTCCTGCGAAGGGTTAAGGGTCTATTTTCCAATCAAAAAAGGATTTTTCAAAAAGACTGTCGACTATGTAAAGGCAGTAAATGACGTAACGATTTCGGTACCGGAAGGAACGGCTCTGGGTGTTGTAGGAGAGTCGGGTTCGGGTAAAACCACGCTTGGCTTTGCGCTGCTGCGGCTGATCAAAAGCACTGGCCGCATCGTCTTTGTCGGACAGGATATCCATACACTCCAGACCAAACAGCTGCGTGGGCTTCGCAAGCAGATGCAGGTGGTGTTCCAGGATCCCTATTCCAGCCTTAATCCGCGCATGAGCATCCGCCAGATCATCGAAGAAGGGCTGATGGTGCACTTCCCCGAGAAAAGCGAAGATGAACGCACTCTCGAACTGGATACCATCCTGAATGATGTCGGCCTGACGCCGGATATGAAAGACCGCTATCCGCATGAATTTTCCGGCGGCCAACGCCAGCGCATCAGCATTGCGCGCGCCATGGTGCTTCGGCCCCGCTTCATTGTGCTGGATGAGCCGACCTCTGCGCTGGATCTGTCGGTGCAGGCGCAGATTATTGATCTGCTCAAAAGCCTTCAGAAGAAATACGGCTTAAGCTATATGTTCATCAGCCATGATCTGCGCGTGGTCAAGGCCATTGCCCACCAGATTATCGTGATGCATAAAGGCATTGTCGTTGAGCAGGGCGATACGGCGCATATCTTCGCCCATCCAGCGCACGAATATACGCGTACTCTGATTAATGCTGCGTTTATGAAGGATTAGCTTATGGATATGGTCGATATTGTCGTGCAGAACCTTTATGGCTTTGCCGCTGCGCTTATCGGTGCGGTCATCGGCGGTATATTTACATTACGCGCCACGGCCAATGCGATTCGCGATCAGAACGCCAAAGAGCTGCGCCATGACGAAAGAGAAGTGCAGAACCTGCTCGATTCGATTGGCGTTGAAATCGGCACATTGTGGAATTTCCACATGCACCGCATTGGCGTTATGGTAGAACAGCTTCCCGACGGCGGCGCGCTGGAGTTTTATTACCCCCTCACCCAGGATTATTTCACTGTCTATAATACTAACGCGGGGAAGATCGGCAGCGTTAAGGATGCTATCCTGCGTGAGGCTGTGGTGGTGTGCTACAACAAGTGCAAAAAAATAGTGGACGGCTTTAAATATAATAATGAATTATTCCGTGATTACCGTAACTTGCTATTGATGCCCCCCTCTTCTCCCAACCATGCGGATTACGTTAAGGCCAAATACAGCGAATTGGTGCAATACGCGCAGATCGTCCGCGAAGACCATTTGGAGGTAAAGGGGTATGTAGAGCGGCTGCTCACGCTACTCGATCAGCGCCAGCACGTTTAGGCTCATATTTGCAGGATCAGCGCGCCGGTGGTCTTGCGTGATTCGAGATCGATATGCGCCTGCTTGACTTCGTCCAGATGATACAGCCCGCCGATGCGGATAGTGATGATCTTCTTTTCAATCAGCTCAAATAATTTGGCGGCATTGGTGGTATAGGCGTCGTAATCCTCGATATGGGTCATCAGTGTCGGGCGCGTCAGGTAGAGCGAGCCTTTCTGCGACAGCACCGCTACATCGAGCGGCGGTATCGGGCCGGAGGACTGGCCGAAACTGACCATCATCCCGAATTTTCTGAGGCAGTCGAGAGAGGGCATGAAGGTGGTTTTGCCGACCGAATCATACACCGCGTCGACGCCCCTGCCCTGCGTGATATCCTTGACGCGCTCGACTAAGTCTTCTTCGGTGTAGATGATCGGGTGATGGCAGCCATTTTCCTTGGCCAGAGTCGCTTTTTCCTCGCTGCTGACGGTGCCGATCACAGTGGCGCCCAAGTGCCTTGCGATCTGGCAGGCAATCAGCCCTACCCCGCCCGCGGCGGCATGGACCAGCACGGTGTCGCCGCGCTGCACGGCAAATGTCAGGTACATCAGGTAATGGGCAGTCAGGCCTTTGAGCATGACGGCCGCGGCCTGTTCGTTGGAAATGCTATCGGGCAGTTTGATGACATGGCGCGCCGGGATGGTGCGGTATTCGGCGTAAGCGCCTACCGGCCCGCCGCAATAGGCCACGCGGTCGCCGGGCTGCAGGTGATATACGGCTTTGCCCACCTGCTCTACGACGCCGGCGGCTTCCAAACCAAGACCCACTGGGTAATTCAGGAGCTTGTACAGCCCGGTGCGGTGGTAAATATCGATGTAATTGACACCTATTGCCCGTTGCTGGATCAGCACCTCGTTGGAGCCGGGTTGCTGGACATTGCCTTCTTCGACCTTGAGTACGTCCGGTCCGCCCGTTTCGTGTATTCGTACGACCTGAGCCATATTGCGTTGCTTCCCTTTAGCTTTTACATGTATAAGCGACCGCAACTTTAGCGTGAGTAATGCTGATGTCCAGCGCAGATACGATTTTTGCCTTAGCAACGTCACCGGGGAAGTCCGGTGTGGCTATTATACGTCTGTCTGGCGCACGGGCGCTTACGGCATTAAAGCACATCACGGGCCAGGATGTGTTTGCGCCGCGCCACGCGTATTTCACGACGTTTCGTACTAGCAACGGTGTGATTGATACCGGGCTTGCGCTGTATTTCAAAGGCCCGCACAGCTTTACCGGCGAAGATGTGGTGGAGTGCCATATTCATGGCAGCCTTGCGGTGATACGCGAATTGCTTGAGACACTCGGTGCGGTGAGCGGCCTGCGGCCAGCCGATCCCGGCGAATTTACGCGCCGCGCTTTTATCAATGGCAAAATGGATTTGATTGAAGCCGAAGGCCTGGCTGATTTGATCGATTCGGAAACCAGCCAGCAGAAATCGCAGGCCATGCGTCAGATGCAGGGAGCCTTAAGTGGCTACTATGATAATCTGCGCGAACATATCACGCGCTGTCTGGCACTGCTGGAAGCGTATATCGACTTTCCGGATGAGGAGATACCCGATTCGGTGTTACACGCGCTGGAGGACGATATAAAGGCCCTTGAAGCCAATATTGCGACCGCACTGGACGATCAGCAGCGTGGCGAGCGTCTGCGCGACGGTATTACGGTAGTGATTCTCGGTGCGCCCAATGTTGGCAAATCGAGTTTGCTGAATGCCATTGCCAAACGCGATGTCGCGATTGTGTCCTATAAAGCGGGCACCACGCGCGATGCGATTGAAATCCATCTCGACATGGCGGGCTATCCGGTGGTGCTGGTGGATACGGCGGGCTTACGTGAGAGCGACGAGGAAATCGAGCTTGAGGGCATACGCCGTGCATTGGCGCGTGCCGAATCCGCCGATATCAAGCTGGTGCTGTTTGACGGGGCAGGGTGGCCGGGCAAAGATGCGGGCAGCGAAGCGCTGATTGATGCGCAGTCTCTGGTAGTGGTCACGAAGTCCGATTTACTCGGTGCAGTGACCCGCGATCCCGGAGCCCTCTATATTTCGACCAGGACGGGCGAGGGGGTGGACGCACTACCTCA
>Ga0163144_10014958_pt1 | contig 16048 bp, 14 predicted proteins | sample OliLak19BULKMAT1_FD_123175 | JGI IMG/M metagenome (GOLD analysis project Ga0163144, IMG submission 123175) | Freshwater microbial mat bacterial communities from Lake Vanda, McMurdo Dry Valleys, Antarctica - Oligotrophic Lake LV.19.BULKMAT1 | ecosystem: Environmental > Aquatic > Freshwater >... | reverse complement strand
GGAAAGAGTATTAGAGAAGCTTGTAGAATTGGCAAGACGGTCGTACAGCATTTGTACTTGATCTTGCACAGGTGCTAAGCCTCTGATTAACTGGCGCAGGTTTTGATTGGTTTGGGCAAGTTGTTGCTGATTCAGTGCCAAACGTTCATAACGCACCAACAATTCTCCCACGGTGCCAGCGATTTTATCCATTTGATTGGTAGAAATTCGCAAAAAGGAAGTTGATTGGCTAGTTATTTTGGGAATTGCCTGAGATATTGCCTGAGATATTGCCTGAGTAATTGGCTGAGAAATCACCAGTGTAGGGATTAGAGCCTGCACTTTAGGCTGATCGATAGAATCAAGATTAGATTGAGAAGTTAGATTAGATTGAGGATTGAGATTAGATTGAGGATTGAGATAGGCTTCACGTTGCGATCGCAATGTTCTGATTAGTTCGGTACCGTATATCTGCCAGTTAGTTTGATTTGACTGATCTAGAGTACTTTTGAGCAGAGCTTGGATTGGCGCGATCGCCTTTAAGAGCCAGGGAATATCCAATGCCTCGCCAAAAAGTGTACATTCTTCTACTAGCCGATTTAAGGTTTCAAATTGTTGGGCGTTTGAGTCAGACTTTAGTTCCTGCTCAGCCAAAACCAAACATTCTTCTAAATCCTTGATCAAGGTAGATTTGACTAAGCCATTAATTTTTGAGCTATTAATTTTTGGTGAACTTACTTCCGAAATAGCGGGTTTATCTTGCTGAACCTGGCTCAAAAGATCGCTAAGCGACTGTTCAAGGTTGGAATCCACTGGCACATCAGCGAGAGAACCCATCGGCAGAGTTTGAACCTGGGCTAATACGCCTGCAATTTGATTTACACATTTAGAAAATACTGGGCTAAAGGTGGATAGATCGCTAGATGGGCGATCGCGCAAAATCTCCATTAAGTCTTCAAGCTTGTGGGCAAATCGACTGAGATGAGTGAGTTGGGCAATTCCAGCACCACCTTTTAATGAGTGGGCAGCGTGCATCATTGAGGTAAAGTTGGGCTTTCCCTGTTCCAACTGCTCTAAACTTTCATACAAACTTGCCAAGCAGCCAGGTGCATCTTCCTCCAAAAAGCAAGCTCTCGTTTCTAAAGTAATCGCCGCTAAAGTCTGAGGATTTAAATTAAAGCTATCCATGGTTTACTTCTCCAAACGGAATTGCGCCACAGAGGCTTGCAAATTATCTCCGACAGAAATCAGATTTTGCAGCATATCTACCACAGAAATTGTATCGGTTGTGGTCTTCTTAGCAATCATATTTACGGCTTCCATCATCCGATTTACCTGTTGAGAAGTGGCTGCTTGAGATACCGTACTTTGAGAGATGATTTGCAAATATTGGTCAATATTCTGGCTAATTCGCGCTAATCCTTGCAATGTTTCTTTCGCTTCACCTACTAGCTTTGTACCTGCCACAACTTCGGTCGTCCCATTTTCCATTACCTGTAAAGCCTCAGAAGTCTCTTCTTGAATATTTGTCACTAATAGTTGAATATCTTTAGTCGCTTCCGTCACCCGATCTGCCAGTCTTCTCACCTCATCCGCCACCACCCTAAACCCTTGCCCATTCTCACCCGCTCTTGCTGCTTCAATCGAAGCATTGAATGCCAATAAGTTGGTTTTTTCGGAAATATTTGTAATAATTCCGACAATTTGCGAAATCTCTTGAGAAGACTCGGCTAGTTGTTTCATCTTTTTAGAAGCAGAAGCTACAGTTGAACGGATGGTTTCCATACTAGCTACAGTTTGTACCATCTTCTCTTCCCCCGCTTGGGCAGTAGTCAAACCTAGTCGCGCAATTTCGGCGGCATCTTGGGCAGATTCTGATACTTTTTGAATAGAGAGACTATTCTGCTCAGCTACTTCTACCGCATTAGTAATCTCCTTGGTCTGCAACAGCGAGGACTTGGAAAACTCCTGTACTGTGATTTCGGTATGATGTACGAGTTGATTTACTTCGAGCGATGAAGTTTTTACCTGTTCCACCAATTGTCTTAACCGCCGAATAGTGGCATTAAATCCGTCTGCCACCGAACCTAGGGTTGTATCTGTTACCTTCGCTTGAACTGTCAAATCTCCTCTTTGGGCTTCTTCAATTTCCAATAAAAGGGTAATTACTTCCTGTTGTAATCGATCATTTTCTTCCTTCTGTCTTTCCGCTTTCCTTGCCTCTATTGCTGATTGATTAGCCAAGGACTGTTCGGATTCGGTGATTCGATCTGCCAAAATATTAAAAGATGTGGTTAGCTCCCCTACTTCATCTTGGGCAAATACTTTAGCCCTAGCACTGCGATCGCCCTGAGCAAATGCTCTTGCCACAGGAGTTAATGCTCTAATCGGTTCAGCAATTAATCGAGATAATAGACGAGCTAGTAGTAAGTCAATCATGATTACGACCAGAGTAGATAAGGCTAAAAGTCGCCAAGTGTCTTCTAATAGATTTAGCGTAGATGCTTCAGGCGTACCCCTAACCAAAATTGCCGAAGGTTCTTTACTAAATTTAGATGTAGGCTTGCCATCGACATCCACAATTTGATCGGGTAATGCCCTAGCTGCTACCGTATAAGACTGATTATCTATGCTTAATCTCTGGGTAATTGTCGCACCATTTCCCGCTTGAGCAGCTTGACGCAGTAAATCTTGGGCAGAATTATCGGTTAAGGATAAGGGCAAAAAAGGCTTGGGCGATTCGCGATCGGCTTGTCCAATGCTAGTTACCAATTCAAACTTGTCATTCGCTTGTCTCATATAAACGGCATTGTAGCCTCCTTCAACTTTAGTGCCGTTATCGCCAAACCTGGCTAAAGCTCTTAAGCTGTTTTCCACAATTGCAAGTTTCTGATCAACGATATCCCCAGAAATCAATACGCCAACTACTTGCCGATCGCTATTTCTAACTGGTGTAGCTGTATAGCGAATTAATGTATCTCTAAGTGCAAAATCTTTAGGTAAGGGTGGGGCTTCTTGCTTTAAATCTTCAGCTTTAACGATTGTGCTGGCTTTAATTTGGTTGGGATTTGCCAGTACCGCACTAACCAAACCATTGGGATCGAATGTTTCACCCGTACGATCGCGATTGGCATTTACGATGATTTGGCGATTACTTCCCACCAAAGTTGCATACTCAATTACCCTGGCTTTAACTTCATTTTGTAAAATCCGCTTAACTTCTGCCCGAACTTGAGACGGAATAGGATTGCCACGCGCCACATTAGCAGCCGCACTTATAATCGCTGGGTTGTCAGACTGACCGCGAAAGCCAAATCCCATCTGATTAATCTTGATATTGTAGTTAATTTCCATCACTGACACCTCAGATTGAGCTTGGGCCTGAAGTTGGTTATAGAGCGATCGCCCGATCAGAAATGCGCCTGTTGCCACTAAGCCTAAGGACAAAAATTTCGAAGCAATTAGTGTAGCTAACTGTTTTTGCCCCACGGATAAATTTTTAAACCAGTCAAAGCCTCTCCCAGTTGTTGGATTTTGGCTAACTCCAGCAGGGGCAAGCATCGGAATCACAGGTTCAGTAACTAGGGCGGACACTTGCAAAGTTAGCAAAGACTTTTCGGCAGTTTCTTTGTAAATACCCTGATCTTCAGCCACCACCTCTGCATAAATTGCTGCTGCTCGTTCTTTGTCACCCTGACGCTCTAAATTAGAGGCTTCTATAATTTTATTAATGAAATATTGTTCATCGACCGCATTAAATTGAGTAGATTGAGTCATGTGTAGTTCCAGGAGCAATAAAAATAAACTAATTTTTCGACTTAGGTCAATTCAGGATTTAGGCTCGAAAATAAAGCTTGTGGCTCTAAAACGGCGTAGGGATAATGTTCGGTTTTAGCAATCCCTTTAAAGAGTTTTTTGGGAAGATTTGGTAAGCGATCGGGGAGATTAAGCAATTTTTGATCGTCTATGGTTAGTAAGCCATCTATCTGTAAAGCTGAAAAGGCAATACGGCAATTTTGCTGGGAAATCACCACTGCTAAAAAGCTATTACCAAGAGGCGTGATTTTGAGCTTGAGAAATCTTTCAAAATTCAGTACCCATAAGAGTTTCCCCTTTTGATTGACCGCTCCCAAAACCGCTGCTAGAACTCCTGGAATTGGCGCAATCTCATCTATTTTTAGCTGTAAAATCTCATCAACATTAAAAGCTGGGATCGCTAATCGGAGGGAATTTGAAACGCGAACCGCACAATATTCTTGGATCATCTTTACTCTTGGATCATCTTTTATTTTGAATTAGAACTTTAATCTCAAATGGGTAAATCCCCTGACGCTTTCGACATTTACCACAAGCGGATTTTTAGTGCCCACACTCTTTAGTTGACGTGCTGATAAACTACATCTATTAGCTCAACAGGCGAAAAAGGTTTGGTAATGTAAGCATTTCCGCCCTGGCGTAAAGCCCAAAATCGATCGGATTCCTGATTTTTGGACGAACAAAATACAATTGGAACTTGGTTGAATTTCTCTTCCTTGCGGATTACTCGGCATAAATCCAAACCACTTTGTCCAGGCATAATAATGTCTAGGAGAATTAAATTGGGTTTAGTATTTGTAGTCAGCCAAGTCCACGCAGTTTCAGCACTATCATGAGGTATAACTTCAAATCCATAATTTTTCAGCAGTCTAGAGATTAGAAGCTGCTGGGAATTCATATCTTCCACTACTAAAATAGTTTTCATTATGCTACTGCTTGAGATTTAGTTTTAGTGAGTTGATTAACTAATGTCACAAGTCGGTCTGGTTCAACAGGTTTGGTCAAAAAATCAACTGCCCCCACAAACTGGGCTCTCATCCGATCAATGAGTCCGTCCCTACCAGTCAGCATCACAACTGGAATATCTCTTAGCTTTTGCGATCGCTTCACGATACTAGTCAATTCATAACCATCGATCTCAGGCATATTAATATCCATTAGAATTAACATCGGTTTTTGTTTAATCAAAGTTGAGAGTAAAGTAGCAGGATCAGTAATATTCACGACTGCGTAGCCTGCCATTTCTAGAATCGTTTTTACTTGGCGCTGCACAGCTTTACTATCATCAACACAAGCGATTAGCGGTTTATTAGATAAAACTTCAGGCTTTTGGATGGGAGAATCGATTACCGCTTTTACCACACCAGCGCTAATATAAGGATAGAGCCATTCCGCCAACTGTACTGGTTCCAACCCAGTTTGGTCTGCCAACTCATATAGAGATAGTCGTTTGATCAGAAGATGAATCCAGCTTGACATTGTAAGACTTGACATTGTAAGAGAATCATTGCCGATCGCTTGATTGGCTGGAGTTTTTTCCTTAATCTTCAAGAATTTACCAGCATCATCTTGATCTAGACATATCTGAGCAAAAGGAGAAGGGAAAAAAGAACGGAGGGTCTGCCATCTGCGAATATCGGCTAGAGATGATTTGACCATATCTTTGACATCTGCCGCCAAGAATAATGGTTTTAAAGTGATATTAGGCTCAAACTGTAAAGTCATTAACTCATAGGACAATACTTGATTAATCGCTTCCCTAGTTAGATATGCTAATAATCTTCTAAATTCTGTGATTGGAATCTGGTGCTCTTCCTTCCAGTCACATAGAAGTTGATAGTCACTTTTGCGAAAATCTCGATTAGCTAAATCTTGAGCCTTGATCCAACTGGGAAAAGGAAATTTTTCGGGTAAGTATTGCCAAAGAGATTCAATTCGCTGTAATGCCCCTTTAGTAGATGTGGCGTAATTAAGCCTCCCATCGCCAAAATAAATTTGCCAGCCTAGTTCAGGGCTATCTTTGTGACTAGCAGTTAGACATCCAGAAAGTTTGCGATTAGAAACAGACTGAATGACTCCCCAAGGTTTAGAAGAGAATTGTTTCATGACATTAACTTTATTAATCTATTAACCTCAGTTCAATCATTCTAGTTGGTTAGGATTTAGTAAAAGTGCTAAAAACTACAAAAATCCTAAAACTTGAGAAAAAGGCTATTAAACTATTTAGAGATATGAGTGCCTTTACTAATTGCCCGTTGCCCCAATTTCTACCTCAATGCCTAAAGGTTTAGCTCTATCCAGTTTACGGATTGTGGAGCTAACTGATCGTGAGAAATAAAATTGGCAGTCTGCAAGAGAATAGCCTAGAAGAACTAAAAACTGATTCGTTTTCTCTTTTGCAGATTTATTTAGATTTATTTGAGCTTAGTTAAATGAATGGTTCTATTCCCTTCCAAATTGTGTAAGAGATGCCAAAAGTAATAAATAAAGAGAGGGAGATAAAAAGCATTGATGAAGAGCCTGAATAACTTTACAAAAATTATGAATTGTAACCTTGACCGCGTGCAAACTAAACCCAGTCTTTTATATTAGTCTAGGTAGAATTTCAGCGTATTCTGTATTCAATATTACATTTATGACTAAATCGCTAGATCTAGCGATCGCATCGAAGACAAATAATGGCAGAATAGCAAAATATCTTTTTAACAGGTAAGTGCTGTGCAAAATCTGAAATTATTCAAACCCCTAGCTGATTCCTTGGCAAAATTCCTATCTAGTATTATAACTTTGAGCCTGGCTTTATGTTTGGGATGCACTCCCACGGTTTTTGCCTCCGAGCCGATTGACTTACCCGAACTAGCAGAAATTGAGCCGCATACTTGGGTAATTGACTTCGCTAATACGGTAAGCAGCTACACCGAGGGGCAAGTAAATACAAAACTAGATAAGCTAACTGCCGAAACTGGCGAAGAAGTGCGATTTGTGACCGTCGCCAGGATTGATTTTGGTCAGCCCACTAACAAATTTGCCCAGGAATTATTTCAGCGCTGGTTCCCGACTGCTGAAGCACAGGCTAAGCAAACCCTGGTTTTAATTGCTACTGAAGACCGTCGCACTGCGATCGCCCAAGGTTCTGAAGCTAAATCTCTGACAACTGAGGAGATTGCCAAGAGTATTGACACCGAAACCGTATTTTTCCCTACCCAAAAGGCAGAATTTAACAAGGCGGTAACTGAAGGTAGCGATCGCTTAATTGCCGTATTATCAGGTCAACCAGATCCAGGCGCACCAGTGGTATTTGTAGCTCCAGAGGTAGAAGTTGCCCCAGCCAAACCAGAAGATCCTCAAGCTACCACACTATGGGTAGTAGGCTTGCTGATCGCAGCTACGGTGATCCCGATGGTTACTTACTATGCTTTGGGTCGCCCTTCCTAAAGTCTAGATATTCGCTCCTAGATATTTGCTAAAGATTTACCAGCATGACAACCGATCAGTTTGAGCCAATTTTGACCGCACCAATTTTACGGGTACAAGATATATTCGCAGGCTATGTAGCTGGGGTAGACATTTTACAAGGCGTAAATATAGAAGTATTTGCAGGAGAATTAGTAACGGTAATTGGCGCAAATGGGGCTGGTAAATCCACCTTAGCAAAAACAATTTTTGGTTTGGTACCTGTGCGTTCAGGCTCCATTCTTTGGCAAAATCGTGAGATTATCGGCATATCGACTGAGCGAATGGTGGAAATGGGTTTGGGCTATGTGCCTCAAGTCACAAATGTCTTCCCTTCGCTCACCGTAACTGAAAATCTGGACATGGGGGCATATATTTCCCCAGGTAGTTGCGAAGCCGCAATCCAAAATGTGTATCAGATTTTTCCTGTATTAGCACAGCGACGTAACCAAAGAGCAGGAACGCTTTCGGGCGGAGAGCGGCAAATGTTGGCAATGGGTCGAGCGTTAATGGTTTCGCCTCAACTTTTAATTCTCGATGAACCTACCGCCGCTTTATCACCAATCTTGGTTCAGGATATTTTTGATTTGGTCAAGCGAATTAATCAAACTGGTACCACCATAATTTTGGTAGAACAGAATGCGCGCAAAGCACTAGCGATCGCTGATCGAGCTTATGTAATGGAAAGCGGCAAAGTCAGGTTTAGCGGCAAGGGTTTAGAGATTTTGCATGATCCCAAAATTGCTGAACTATATTTAGGACATCTAGCAACTAACTAAAAATTTTTGATCTTTTTTGATTTAGAGCATTTCTGTTTAAACTGCAAAAAGCCGCAAACTTAATTCTTTCTAGTTCAAGTAGCGATCGCTTATAGTTGAAATATTGGTAATGCGCCTGCAACTCCCGCAAGTTCCTCTAACTAATTATGAAAATAGCAGCGATCGCCAGGATACTTTTAACATTTGTTTTGACAATCTCAGTCATCATTGTTGGCGGATCTTTAACAGAATTTCAAGTTTCTAGCCAAAATCTAGCTCAAAATCTGCAAGCAGAAAGACAAGGTGCGAAAGAGCCTAAATTTAGTTTGCCGATTCAATGTAAGTTAGGGCAAGACTGCTTTATTCAACTTTATAGCGATCGCGATTCTGGTAAAGCCGAAATTGATTGGGGCTGTGGCAGACTCACCTACGATGGTCATACAGGCACAGATTTTGCTATTCCTAATCAAGCGGCAATGGCTAGAGGTGTGCAAGTCTTAGCGGCAGCTAAAGGGAAAGTATTAAGAATACGAGATGGCGTGAACGATCTACCCCTCAAAGATCGAAATGATCCGCGGATCAAAGGACAGGAATGCGGTAATGGCGTGGTAGTTGAGCATGGGAATAGCTGGCAAACTCAATATTGTCATCTTCGCCGTGGTTCAGTTGTGGTTAAGCCTGGAGATTTAGTTAATTCTGGCAGCCAATTGGGCTTAGTGGGAGAGTCGGGCATGGCATCTTTTCCCCATGTACATTTTGAGATTCGCCATCAAAACAAAGTAGTTGATCCTTTTATGGGAGAGACGGTTGGCACCAGATGTCAGCGCAAACCTCAATCGCTTTGGCAAAATCCTCTTGCATACATTTCCACAGGATTTATAGATGCGGGTTTTACTAATTTGCTGCCCACAGTAGAACAGGCAGAGCAGGGAAATATGAGTATGGAAAAACTAACTAAGCAATCTAATGCGCTAATATTCTGGATTCGTGCCTATGGAGTGCTTGAGGGAGACGAAGAGCAGTATCAAATTTTAGCCCCAGACCAAAGTGTGTTTAGCGATCGCGTCCAAAAAATTACAAAATCTAGCAAAAGTTGGTTTAGTTATACTGGCAAACGTAATACCCAAACTTTATCACCAGGCGAATGGCAAGGAAAATATAGTTTGATTCGCAATGGGAATCCAGTTTTTCAGATTAGTCGCAAACTTTTAGTGAATTAAATGGAAAGCAAAAACTAAGCAGGTAAGCTAACAATCATTTTTGTGCCAAGCCCAGGTTCAGAAGTTACAGAGATTTTACCCGAATGTTGCTTAATAAATTGACAACAGAGCCGTAAACCCAACCCCGTAACAGATTCTCCTGCTATGCCTTTGATGCTAAAGAAACTGTTTGACTTCGCCAAAAAATCTAAATCGAGCTTTTGCAGTTGTCTTTCAGTCATTCCCATGCCCGTGTCCTCCACAATCATCTCTATACAATTGTCATTGTGCTTAGCAGAGATTTTAATTTCTCCCTGAGGTAGAGTAAATTTAATGCTGTTGGAGATTAGATTTTGCAGGATTGAATGAATCATATGGCGATCGCCATAGATTTGAGTTGCCGAATCTACATTCGCTAAAAGCTTCACCCCTTTCTGATTGGCAACGGTTGAGAGTAAAGTTATCACATCGCTTACGATCTGATCTAATGAGAAGAATACAGGTGAGAATGGGATCTCTTGGGTTTCTAACCTCGCCCAATGCAGCAAATTCTCTACCGATTTAAAGGCTGAATCTGCCGAAATAAAAATATCTTTGGCTAAGTCTTTAAATCTGTATTCAATCTGTCCAGTCGTTGGTAATCACAATTACAGTGATATTATCCCGTCCACCCTTTGCTTTAGCTGCTTCGATTAGAGTTTTGACCGCGTAGGGTGAAGAACGTACGGTTTTGAGGTGGTGTGTAATCCGATCATCGGTCAGTTCTTCGGTTAAGCCATCACTACAGATCATTAAGCGATCGCCTGGTTGAAGCGCAATCGGATTAGCCTGTGAAGGTTTGAGATCTTCTCTGCCCAAACATTGCAACAGCATATGTCGCCAGGGATGACGACGGGCTTCGTCTAGGTTGACTACGCCATTTTGAATCGCCTTAGCAATCCAGGTATGATCTTCACTTACTTGTTCTAATTTTGCGCCCCGCAAGCGATAGAGACGAGAATCGCCTACATGGGCATACCAGGGCTGGGAGTTTTTGAAAAGTACCACGACAATTGTAGTTCCTGCATCCGAACGACTGGGATTAGCCGCCTGATCTTGCAGAATTGCCCGATTTGCCCTAGCGATCGCTTCTTTGAGAATTAGATCTGGGGTATAGCTGTCCTTTTGCCAATTAGTATCCAGGAATGCCCTAACTGTCTCGGTTGCTAATCTGCTTGCTTCTTCTCCTCCCGCATGACCGCCCATGCCGTCCGCCAGAATAAAATACCGACCGTCTGGATCAATATAAAAAGCATCTTGGTTTGAGGGTCTAGCACATCCCTTATCAGTATTGCCAGCGAAAATTAGCTTCATAGAAGTTTGACTAAAATTTGACCTTAGAATTTGATCGGGAATTTAGTTAGGAGCTTGACCAAGAATGAATCAAGCATAAATAAATTAAAACAAACGTTCAGCCTTCTCTATTCGTGCCAAGAGTCGAAATAACCCCACAACACAGAAAAAGCTTCCCCCTATACTAATACCTGCTAGCCACTGCCAACCATTCACCAATAAAATCGTAGCAGAGAGCAGTAAGCCAATTGCAAAGAGCGCATAGATTATGCCAATACCAACATTGCCAATCCGCCGCAATAGCCGATCAGACTCTTGGGAGCGCACTCTTACTCGAATATCACCGTTTTCTAGCTTAGCGATCGCCTCTTCTAGTTTGCGCGGCAGATTAATTGCCGAATTGCCCACCTGTGCTGCCTGCTTGCCTAATTCTCCCAAAAAAGCCGAAGATAGGCTCGCGCCACCATTTCCATTTTCCATAAGATTGATCGCAAAAGGTTTTGCTACCTCCATAAAGTCAAATTCTGGATCTAGTCCCTTGCCCAACCCCTCTAGCGTAGAAAGCGCACGCATCACAAAGGTAAAAGTAGCTGGGAAGCGAAAAGGTTGATCGTAAGTGATCTCATACAGATCATCGCTGATCGCCGAGATAGACTGCCCTTCCATCGGCTTTCCCATAAAGTTGTCCAGCATATACTGCACTGAACGCCTAACGGGGGCAATGTCGCCCGAAATTTCTAGCGCACCCAAAGCCACTAATGCCTGGATCACCTCTTCTGCATCTTTCTTGGCAATGCCAAAAAAAGTTCGTAGCAGCTTTTCCCTAGTAAGTGGCTGAATCTGACCCATCATACCAAAGTCGTAGAAAATTAAGCTACCGCCTTCAGTTACAGCTAAATTGCCAGGATGGGGATCGGCATGAAAAAATCCATGATTGAGTAATTGTTGTAAGTAAGACTCAGCCCCAATCCGAGCAATAGATTTGCGGTCTACTCCTGCTGCTTCCAAAGCACTATAGTTACTTATTTTGATGCCTGGCAGGTATTCTAGGGTTAGCACCCGCTTGGAAGTAAACCGCCAATAGACCTTGGGTACAATAATCCGTTGATCTTGCCGAAAGTTGCGACGAAAGGTGTCGGCGTTGCGCCCTTCATTGAGATAGTCAGCTTCTTGATACAAAATTCGGCTACATTCGGTGTAGATCCCAATCCAGTCCCTACCGCGACCATGACGGGGGTGATTTTGGAAGTAGTTGGCGATTTTTTTGAGAATACCAAGATCTATATCAAATAACTTGATTAATCCTGGGCGCTGAACTTTGACTACCACTTCTTCGCCAGAATGAAGCTGAGCTTTATGTACTTGACCTAGGCTGGCTGCTGCCAGAGGAACTGGATCAAAATAGGCATAGGCAGTGCCGAGTTCCTTGCCCAAATCTACTTCTACAATCCGTTTTGCCTTCTCATAGCTAAAAGCAGGAACACGATCCTGAAGCTTGGAAAGTTCTTCTACACTTTCGCTGGGTAAAATATCGGCGCGAGAAGAGAGTAGCTGACCCACTTTGATAAAAGTTGGGCCAAGTTGCAGCAATGATTCTCTTAACCAAATTGCCCTAGCACGGATCCGTTTTTTTACTTTTGCCTCGGTTTTACCGCCGATGTAACTCCACTTTGCGCCATCTAACTGCACCATTACTAGAAAAGTGAGCACAGTGCGCCAAATATCAATCGTTCTTGCCAATTGCGAATAGCGATCGCGGCTCCAACGATAATTTGGCTCAGGTAAAAGTTGGATATTTGGTTGTTTGTAGGCAATACCATTACCAGAATTAATCAGACTACTCATTAGTAAGTTCCCAGATACTTGCTCTGGTTAGTTCTCCGATTGGGGTTTTTCACAAGATATTTTTACAATTTTTGCAAAACTTTCATAAGCGGTTAATTTTTAGCCTGGTCTTCGCGATAAAGCTGAAGTTCTACCTTTAATTGAGCGATTTCGGCACGCAGATAATCAATTGTTTCTTGCATATCATAAGCTTGGGATGCTGCGGTCTCGCTACCTTCTGCCTGGGTGGCTTTTTCTTTAACTACTGTGACAAATTCGCGAATTTTTTCCCGTTGTTCGGCATCGTACTTAGTCACGGCGCTCAACAAATCGGTAATGCGGTCTTCTAACTGCTCAACCAGAGCATCAGCAGTAGCTCTGCCAATAAAAAAAGCTTGGGTTACAGGATTAGTCATAAATACTGAGTTATTGGGCTACTAGCAATCTTACTAAGTATATTCCAAGTATTTAGTTGGTGGCTAAGAGTTTTTGGGGTTGGAGTATTTTAGGAAGGTAGCCAGTCTTGATCTAAAATCTCGGCAATTTCATAGCTACATAGTTCTGGGAAAGTAGCGATCGCTAGATTAGTTTGCTTGGCAGCTTGACGGCGGGCGATCTCGTAGATTTCGGCTAATTGACTAGCGGCATAATTTTTTAGGCTCGGGCTATCTTTGATCGTTAATTCGATTTGGGTACGGGCATCAGCAATTGAGTCTAGCCAACTGTCAGAGCGGCGCTGAATTTGATATTGCCATTTGAGTAAGTGGAGTAATAGTCGGATTAACTGACTAGCGATCGCCCGACGTTCACTCTTACCCAAGGATTGAATTTCCTCAATTAGATTTACAAGGTTCTCTTGATCGATTTCCTGCCAACGATGTTGTTGTATTAATTGGGTGATTTGATCCGTCCAAAGCTTAAAATCGGTAGAGTAGGTCTTATCCATAGACTTTTTACAAATGTTAACATCTGACACAATCATTAATTTGGAATTAATATAGGATTTTCAGCTTACTTTAATCTGTTTTGACAGGTACTCTCTTCCTCTGCTAGGCTTGCTTAAATGATTGGGAGTTGATAAGGATTGTGGACATTCAAATTGGTCTTGGGAAAAGGGCGCGTCGTGCCTATGGGATTGATGAGATTGCTTTAGTGCCAGGCTTTGGTACGGTTGATCCCAGTTTGGCAGACACTGAGTGGGAAATTGGCGGAATCAAGCGCGAAATTCCGATTCTTGCTAGTGCAATGGATAGTGTAGTAGATGTAGAGATGGCGATCGCGCTTTCAGAGTTAGGCGCTTTGGGGGTAATAAATCTAGATGGGGTGCAAACTCGATATGCGGATACAGCGCCGATTTTAGAAGAGATTGCTGCAGTGGGGAAAGATGAATTTGTCGCCTTGATGCAAAAGCTTTATGCTGAGCCAGTAAAACTCGAACTAATTGCTCAAAGGATCAAACAGGTGAAAGAGCGCGGGGGGATCGCCTGTGCGAGTAGCACTCCCGCCAATGCAATTAAGTATGCGGCGATCGCTATCGAGGCTGGCTGTGATTTATTTTTTGTGCAATCCACTGTGGTATCAACTGCTCACCTGGCACCCCAGGGTGTAAGTAGCCTAAATCTAGCAGAATTTTGTAAGAATATTACTATTCCAGTAATCTTGGGGAATTGCGTTACCTATCCCGTGACCATGGAGCTACTCCAAGCAGGTGCAGCCGCAATCTTAGTGGGAATTGGTCCAGGTGCAGCTTGTACTTCTCGCGGTGTATTGGGTGTAGGCATTCCCCAGGCTACGGCGATCGCTGACTGTGCGGCAGCAAGAGATGAATTTCAGGCACAGACTGGTCGCTATATCCCGATTGTGGCAGATGGAGGCTTGATTACTGGGGGCGATATTTGTAAAGCGATCGCTTGTGGGGCAGATGCGGTAATGATTGGCTCACCCTTGGCAAGGGCGCAAGAAGCTCCTGGACGCGGATTCCATTGGGGTATGGCAACACCTAGTCCTGTTCTACCTAGAGGTACCAGAATTAAAGTAGGAACTACAGGCAGTATTGCCCAAATTCTACGGGGTCCAGCAGGGTTAGACGACGGTACTCACAATCTCTTGGGTGCGCTCAAAACCAGCATGGGTACATTGGGTGCCAAAAATATCAAAGAGATGCAGCAGGTGGAAGTAGTAATTGCGCCTTCACTCTTAACTGAGGGCAAGGTTTATCAGAAAGCTCAACAATTAGGTATGGGTAAATAATGAAGTATTTACTGGTCGGCTCCACCCGTGCTAACAGTGGTAAGTCAGCTACTATTCTGGGCTTGGGGCTAAAATTGCAACAGTTAGGCTTGGAAATTGGCTACAGTAAGCCCCTCGGCACTTTTACCAGCGTGAAGCTGCCCGAAATCACTAATGCGGTTGATGCAGATGTGCAGTTTATCTCCCGAACCCTAGGGCTGAAACCAGAACATTGTCGTCCACCTTTGGTTAGCCTCGGTCGTGAAACCTTGAAAGAGCGGTTGTCAGGTAGCGATCGGGTTGACTATTTTGCCCAACTCAAGCAACAGGCAGAGAGCCAATCTCAGGCAGACTTAATTTTAGTAGAGGCTCCAGCAAATACGGCGGAGGGCACTTTATTTGGCTTAAATTTAGAGGCGATTTCCGAAGCACTAGATGCCCAATTCTTATTGGTAATCCGCTATGGCTCGCTATTGGTGGCAGAGCACATGATGATCTCTAAAGCTAGGTTTGGCGATCGCTTGCTAGGCGTAGTGATTAATGATATTCCCGACCCTGAATTTGCTACTGCTCAAGAAGTGCTTGCGCCGTTTTTGGAATCGCTTGGCATCCCTGTATTAGCGTTAATGCCCGAAAATCGGATTTTGAGAAGTGTGAGTGTGCAGCAATTAATAGAACATTTGGATGCTACGATCCTCTATAGTTCTGAGCATACTAATCTGGCTGATTTAATGGTGGAGGAACTGAAGATCGGCGCAATGAATGTAAACTCAGCCCAAATCTTCTTTCGCAAATCTTTTAATAAAGCCGTAGTTACCGCAAGCGATCGCGTAGACATTCAATTAGCCGCCCTAGAGACTTCCACCAATTGTTTAGTGCTGACGGGTACACCAATAGTTAGCCCTGAAACTTTACAGCGAGCGACTGAACTAGAAGTACCAATTTTGAGTGTAAATACCGATACTTTAACTACAGTGGGAATTATTGAGAATTCTCTTGGTCGAGTGAGACTAAATGAAGGAATTAAAGTGGAATGTATTCAAACGATGCTGAATAATCATTTTAATTTCAAGCGACTATTAGAACTTCTGCAAATTTCTGTAAAGGTTTAATTTCCTGACTTGCCATAAATTGTTTTCTAATCTGTCACAGCGGAAAATCCTGAACCTCAATGACGGGTATGGCTCTACGACCCTTTTTTGTAGCGGGTTTAATCGAAAACCGATCTAACATTCTCAACTATCCAGAATTATGACGAATCGATAAAATCATTTCACCATTATGCAATGCCTTTATTTTCTAACAGGTCTACTATATGTGGCTTAAATTTCAAGTATTTTGGCAGTTTTGCCGTCCTCATACAATTGTTGGTACCAGTTTAAGCCTAGGGGCGATTTGGTTGATTGCGGCGAAGGCGGCGGCGGAGTTTAATTTGCCGATCCTAGTATTTGCTTGGCT
>Ga0163144_10014956_pt1 | contig 16050 bp, 12 predicted proteins | sample OliLak19BULKMAT1_FD_123175 | JGI IMG/M metagenome (GOLD analysis project Ga0163144, IMG submission 123175) | Freshwater microbial mat bacterial communities from Lake Vanda, McMurdo Dry Valleys, Antarctica - Oligotrophic Lake LV.19.BULKMAT1 | ecosystem: Environmental > Aquatic > Freshwater >... | reverse complement strand
CGAGCTCCCGCCGTCGCGGGCTGCCAGGTTGATGTCGGCGATATCAACCGTCCCGAACGCGGCCCAGAGGCAAATCACGGCTGCGAGAAGCGCGGCGTCGCCGATCCGAGCGAGGAAGAATTTTTTCCGCGCCGCCCGCAGCGCGCCGGCTCGGCCGGGATAGAACTTGAGCAGCCTGTCAAGGAACAGGCTCGTTGCGATCCAGGCGGCTACGAGTTGCCAGAGGGATCCCGCCATCACAAGCATGAGCACGCTGGCCAGCGTCAGCGCCATCCAGCCAAAGAAAGGTCCCTGGCGCGCCTCGCCGTCCAGATACCGGACGCTGAACTTCAGCACGAGCCCTCCGATGAAGGACACGAGTCCAAAGAGAACGACGCTGACCAGATCAATCCGTAAGGAGATAATCCCCAGACTGAGCGTATGGGCGCCGTCTCTGACCAAAGAGAAGGCCAGCGCGGCCGCAGCGCCCAGCAAGATGACCCAGAACCAGGCTCCGAGTATTCGGACCTTGGGTCTCAGGCCCCCCGATGCCAGCGCGACGATGGCGTAAATCGAGAGCAAGGCCGGTGCGGCCATAGCGGCATAAGTGAGCGAAATTGGCATCGAGCATCTCCTCGTTGCTGGCGTCACTAGCCAAAGCTGTTCGTTCTGTTTAATATAAAGTATAGATCGATTCATTCTTTTTTGAAGAACAAACAGGATGCTCAACTATAATCACCTTCGGTATTTCTGGGCCGTCGCCAAAGAGGGCCATCTCACTCGGGCGGCAGAGCATCTGAACGTGTCGCAATCGGCCTTGTCGGCTCAGATCAGAAAACTGGAACATCAGATCGGCCATCCGCTTTTCGAGCGGCGGGGCCGAAACCTCGTGTTGACCGAAGCCGGAAAGATCGCGCTGGACTATGCCGATGCGATCTTCGCGACGGGCGAAGAAATGCTCGGGCGTCTCGGTAAATCGGATGTCGAACATCGGAGCATTATCCGTGTCGGAGCGCTTGCGACCTTGTCGCGGAACTTTCAGCTCAGTTTTCTGCGGCCGATGCTTTTGGATCCTGATATCGAGGTCATCATTCGTTCCGGGACATTTTCAGAACTGCTTGGCGGGCTGGAGGCGCACAGCCTAGATGTCCTCCTGGTCAACCAGGTTCCGCTTCGGGATTCGGCAACCAACTGGACGGCGCACATCCTCGACGAACAGGAGGTTGCCCTCATTGGAACACCGGACCGGGTTGCAGGAAGAACCGCCTATGCCGAACTTCTGGCGAGCGAACCTCTCATCGTTCCGACGCCCGACAGCGGGTTCCGCAACGGGTTCGACATCCTCGTAGAAAGACTGGGGCTTCGGCCGCTGATCGCGGCCGAAGTGGATGACATGGCAATGATGCGCCTGTTGGCCCGCGAAGATATCGGGCTGGCCGTCTTGCCATCCATTGTGGTGACCGATGAACTGGCGTCAGGTCTCTTGCTTCAAGCGTGTCAGCTTCCCGGCATACGTGAAACTTTTTCGGCGATCACTCTGAAGCGCCGTTTTGAAGACCCCTCGCTCAAGGCGCGTATCGAACAGATGAGCCTTGAACGACGCAGTTGATATTTCAGCTGCTACAGGCGTTTCCTGCATAGACTGTGCCTCAGCTTTCAACTCGACCAAACTGCGGAGTCTCTCGTCAGCCAGGCGAACGCGCCTTCGCGAAACACGCGGTGTCAAATTCTCCAAACCGGACGTTCGTCGAAACTTTTCAAGCGGCAGTTTAGGGCCAAAAACCCTGCCTCCCAAACACCTGATCGCGAACGTCTCCTAACGGTGCCAACGATGTCCTCGGACTCAGCCGCAAGCACTCTCAAAGCGGATGTTCGACGCCGTGCGTCAGATATCGCTTTGGTTATGGCTTTTGGGCGAGGCATTCCTGAAGGCCCGTTGACTTGGTAAGGCGCCGGATTTCCTTCTGGTGCCCAGGATCGAGAGAGCAAATAAAATCAGCAGCATGGAAAGACCTGAAAAGCCAATAAAACTGATCTTCTGACACTCCGCGAGGGATAATCGTTGATCCTCCAAGGGCGGCCGAAAGTGCTGCCCGGGGTCATTCGACATCCGGAGGAATTACGTGAACCGACCAGTACCTTTCCGGCGCCGCCTCGCGGGCGCTGCTGCACTGTCTTTGTCTTCTGTCGTGATAGCGCAGCCGGCGCTGGCGCAGCCAGACGATGCAGTCTCCCTCAGCCTGCCGGCCGCTCCGCTCGGGGATGCGCTCCGGGCCTTCAGTGTACAGGCAGGTGTGCCGGTGATCTTTACCGAGGCGTTGGTGATTGGCCGGTCGTCGCGCGCCGTGAAGGATTCCGCGAATGCGGAGGCATCCCTTGGCGCGCTGTTGGATGGGACCGGCCTCGAGGCCGTCGCCGGAGCGGGCGGATATGTCATCCGCCAGAAAGCGGGCAAGCCCGAACGCGTGCCTGAGAACGCGGGCGCACTTGCATCCGTTCCTGAGCCCGTGCCGAGCCGACCGGACACCCGCGTTGAGGCGGAGGAGGAAGCAGATCTGCGGATTGACCGGGTGATGGTCACCGGCACGAGCCTGCGCGGGATCGCGCCGGAGAGCTCGCCGCTTCAGGTCTTCACGCGCGATGAAATCCTGGGATCAGGCGTGACGACGACCGAACAGTTCCTGCGCACCCTTCCGCAGAATTTCGGAGGTGGTTCAACAGAGTTTACGGTCCGCGGGCTTCCGGATGATGGCAACTCGCAGCGCAACAACACCTATGCGACGGGCGCAAACCTGCGCGGCCTCGGCGCCGGCGCCACACTCACGCTGGTGAATGGCGGGCGCCTTGCGCCCACGTCCACAATCGGCGATTTCATCGACCTCTCAATGATCCCGGCTACCGCCATTGACCGGATTGAAGTCCTGACCGACGGCGCCTCCTCGATCTATGGCGGGGACGCCGTGGCCGGCGTCGTCAATCTCATCCTGCGGCAGGATTTCAATGGCTCGGAAACATCGCTGCGCTATGGGTCCGTCACCGAGGGCGACCATGCCGAAACGCGCTTCAGCCAGACATTCGGCGGCGCCTGGTCTGGCGGCAACCTGATGGCCACGTATGAATACTTTGACCGCGGCAGCCTGAACCTGTCCGACCGGCCCGGCATTGCGGCGCCCCGTCTGCTGAATGGCGGGCAGATCACGGTCGCGGATTCGATTAACCTGCTGCCCGAGCAGTCGCGCAACAGTTTCGTCCTTTCCGGAGGCCAGAGGCTGGGCGACCGGCTGAAGCTTTCCGCCACGGCGCTTTACTCTGACCGCAAGGTCAGCAATTCTACCGTCGGCATTGCGAACACGACATCAGTTGCCGACAATGAAATCGTGTCGGAAAGCCTGGCAGGCAATGTTCTGGCCAATTTCCAAATCAGCGATCGCTGGGACCTCTCCCTCGAGGGTGGCTACAGCGAGATAAGCAGTGATCAGTTTCAGCAGGTCGTCCGGCCAGCGCCTGGACCACCCGTCCGTGTCCTGACGGACTCGGCGCTCTGGTCTGTCGGACTTGTCGCCACTGGCGAACTCTTCGATCTGCCGGCAGGGCCGGTCAAGGCGGCAATCGGTGGGCAATTCAGGAACGAGACCCTCAGTTCCCGGCAGCTTGGCAGTCCGGTCCTGCGGGACGGCGAGCGCGACGTCGGAGCCGTCTTCGCAGAAGTTCAGATTCCGCTCGTCTCCGGGCGCACTGCGTTGCCCGGCATCCGGCGCCTTGAGCTCAACCTCTCGGGCCGGCATGATGACTATTCGGATTTTGGCACCACGACGAACCCGAAAGCCGGTATACTCTGGGCGCCGCTCGACAATCTGAAGTTCCGCTCCTCTTACAGCACGTCGTTTGCACCGCCCAAGCTTGGCCAGTCCGGGGCGCTGGACAGGGGCGTCGGTGTGCTCCCCTATGATTTCATCCGCGGCATCTTGAATATTCCACTGCCGGATCCGTCCCTGGCGGGCGTCAACTACCTGATTACCGCAGGAACGGCGGCAGGGCTTGGTCCTGAAACCTCGCGCACGCTAACAGCTGGGTTTGACCTTGATCATGTCTCTGGCCGTCATGATCTCAGGTTCAGCGGGAACTATTACGACATCCACTTTGACGACCGCCTCGGTGTGACGCCGGTACCGGGTAACCTCAATGCGAACTTCGCGCCGGGTTTCGCCTTTGCGGACCCAAGCCTGTTTCCGGCGGGCACCGTGATCTTCTTTACGGGCGCTGATGAAATCGAAGCCGTTCTCGCTTCGCTCACTCGGCCTGTGACCTTTGCAGGCGGCGCCACAGCCATCCAGAATATCGGTTTCATCAACAATGTCTCGCTCACGCGCAACCTCGCCTCGACGGAGACGCGCGGGCTCGATTTCCAGGCTGCCTATCAGATGGACGCAGATGTCGGCCGCCTGACGGCCAGGCTGAATGCCAACTATATCCTGGAGTTCAGTCGGCGTGCTTCAGAGACCACCCCGACCGTCGAGACCCTGAATACGCAGTTCAATCCGGTCGACCTGCACCTGAGGGGACAAGTCGGGCTTTCTCGAGGCGCGTTCACGGGCACTGTCTTTGCCAACTATGTGGACAGCTATGCCACAGACAGTACGCCGGCGGCAAAGCCGATCCGCTCATGGACGACCTTCGATCTGGCCCTGTCCTACCGGTTCGGAGAGGACGCGGGCTGGTTGCAGGACACCGTGATCGGAGTCTCAGCCCAGAACCTGTTTGACCGTGCGCCGCCGGCAACGTCGCCGCAGACCGGCTCCGCAATCACGGGCTACGATCCGGCCAATGCCTCGCCTGTCGGCCGTTTCGTTGCACTCGACATCCGCAAGTCGTTCTGACCCGGTGGCGCCCGCCGGTCAGCGTTCAGTCCCATCCGCGCGAAAGCTGCGGCTGAGCCTCCTCTGCGCCGCCTGCGCCTGTCTCTTCATGTCCGCGGGATGCGCGACGGCTGCGCCTGCGGCGGAGGGGCAGGCGGCCCGGCCGGTAACTGTAGAAGACGCTCTGTCTACGGATTTCATCGGCCGGGCGGAGTTTTCGCCAGATGGCCGCTGGCTCGCCTACAATCTCGTGCCGCCCTATTCGTCGCTTGCGGACTATTCATACTGGATGCGTGCCTTCGGGCTGAGCGGGCACCAGCTCTGGCTTAGGGACCTGACGCGCGGCGGTCCGCCCCGGCTTCAGCCCGGGCTGGATCCGGATGCGACGAACTTCCTTTTCGGTATTTCGCCCGGCAGCACGCACGTCGTCGTCATCGAACACTGGAGAGGGAGGCTGCGGCTCGCAGCGTGCCGGTTGGGCGAAGATGACTGCATCCGGTTTGATCCGATGCCTGACATACGCGACCGGTATGCCGCCGGCCTGCAATGGAGTGAGCGGCTGGTCTGGATCTCGCGCGATACGTTCGTCCTGCCGGTCCGCAATCCGGACCAGCCCGGCTCGGAAATGCGCAGTCGCGGCGCCACCGGCGCCTACCTTCAGAATGCCTGGAGCCAGGCATGGTCGGGCACCGATGTCACCGCGTCCGAAGCCATCAGTACGGCACGCGATCGCTCGGGCGAGACGGCCGCCGGCGCGCTGGCGGCCTTTGACCTTTCTGCCGGCGAGATCCGGATCCTCGCCCCGGGCCGGCATACAGGTGTAGCGCTTTCGCCGGACGCACGGTTCCTGCTCGCAGCAGCGGTGTCGGAGCGTGCGCGTCCACCCGCGACGGCGGCGCCGGATGCGCGTGAGACCCATCCGATCTTTGACCGGCGGTACGCACTCCGTCTGATCGACCTGGTGAACGGCGATGTCCGCGCGCTGGAGACCCCTTTCCACGTCGATCCGGGATCCTTCGCCTGGCGCGCCGACTCCGGCGCGTTCGTCGTCTTCGGGTGGGACCGGGACGAGGCGCCCGAGGCGGGGCAGTTCTTCCTGTTTGGCCTGGAAGACCTGCGCCCCGTGCCGGCAACATCGGTTGCATTCCGCTACACCCCCAGCATACCCGGCCCGGCCTTTCGCTGGTGGCCGGGTCCCGCTCGCGCCGTCCTGCTTCCGGCCGGGCTGGTTGTTCACGGTGCAGCGCCCCCGGACGCGGAGGCGGGCTGGTTCCTGCTTCGCCCGGACAGCGCCCCCGAGCGGTTGTCCGAAGGTGTACGGGTCCCGCGCGCCGAGCTGATCGCGGAAGAGGAAGACGCTGTCATCGTCTTGCCCGACGCCGCAGCCTACAGGCTGGCGCCGGGATCGCTGCCGCGCCGCTACGAGTTCCGGGGCGCAGCATCGGTCAGGTTTCCGGAGTATCGTCCGGATCCGGAGCATATGTGGTCAGCTGAGGCATACCCCATGCCGCGGCTCACACGCCGCACTCTGACCGGCGAGGCCCTCGTCGTCCTGCGGGACGGGGCGGGCAATGACATCGCGGTCGAGGTGCCTGCTTCGGGGCCTGTGCGGTCCGCGGGATGGAGAATGGACCTGCCAGAGCCGGGCGGACGCGTGCTTGCCGCATCCCGCAGGGCAGGCGCTATCCTTGCGACTTTCAGGGACGGGGTAGCAACGCGGCTGGTGCTCTTTCAGGCGGGCGCCGAGGGCGAGGAACTGGCGCGCATCAACGCGCACCTCATCCAGGTCGACCCGCCCGGCACATTTGAAGTGCACTATGGCCTGCAGGGCCGGGATGAGGCCGCATCGCCCCGGCAGATGACCGCCTGCCTCCTCTTGCCCCCGGGCTTTAAGCCCTCTCGGCGATACCCGGTATTGATGGAACTGTATCCGACAGGGACGGGCGGAGACTGCAAGACGATGTCCGACGCGCCCGGAGCCGGTCCGCTGGCCGGCGATATCTGGGCCGCGCGCGGTTTCATCTATGTCCGGCCGGCCATTCCACTCGATCTCGCCCGGACGCCCGAAGACCCGCTCGGCAATCTCGGCCTGCTGGTCGACCAGACGATCGATGGCCTCGCCTCCGGAGGCTATGCAGACCCCGGAAGGGTCGTCGTCTTTGGCGCCAGCCAGGGCGGGATCGCTTCCCTTGTCGCCGCCGTCCAGTCGGGCCGGCCCGCGGCCGTCATCTCGATGAACGGCTGGGCCGACTATTTCAGTCATTATTTCGGCGCGCGCGGACTGATGCGCTATTTCCATCTGGACCAGAATGGCGGGGATAACCGGTGGCGCTACGAATGCCTCGGCGAAGGCGCCTCGCACGGATGCCCGTTCGGATTTGGCGTCCCGGCTCTGACAGCGCCAGAAATGTTTGCGCGGGCAAGTCCCGTTGCGCAGGCGGGCCGCGTCACTGCGCCGGTCTTCCTCGTCCATTCGGATTTCGATTACTTCGACATCGGCCAGTATGACGAAATGTTCGGCGCGCTTTACCGCGCCGGAAAGGAAGCCCGCTACGTCCGCTACTGGGGAGAGGGACACGGATTGTCTTCGCCCGCCAATATCCGCGATCTCTGGATGAGGATTGACGCCTTCCTTGAAGAACACGTCGATCTCGCTCCCGCCGCGTCGCCGGAACCACCTGCCTGAAGGCTGCGCGGAGCCTAGAGGGCGCCGAGTTCGGCCTTCCAGCGCCGCAGCCAGCATTCGATGACGTAGTAGACGAGGATCATTCGCCCGAAAGTCTGTGTACGGTAGTTATGCGGTGCAAGGCAGGCTTCGATATCGTCCGGATCCGCGTAGCCGCCCGCCACGAGTTCGCCGCCCCGGAGCGTGTCTGCGAGGAGGGCCTGGTTGGCGCCAAGCTGTTCGATGAAGAAACGGGAGGCATCTCCCTTGGACCGCCTGAGGCGGACCCTGTCCGGAATCAGGCCCGTCATGGCGAGACGCGCGAGGCCCCGCGGCACGCCGCCGGTACAGAGCACATCCGCAGGGATCTTCAGGCAGAGCTCGATCAGCGGCTGCGATATCAGCGGATGGGTCAGCGGCAAGACACCTTCCGGCGGCAAGGCATTGCGGATCTGGGCCATATGGACCAGGCCTGCGATCTGCCGGAACTTTTCCGGCGGCGTGCCTTCGGGCCGTCTTGCCCAGACCGGAAGAAGATCGGCCGGATCGAGACAGGCATGCGCGTGCCGGTTGATGCGGGTCTGCCGGCCGGTCAGTCCCGCATGGACGTCCCGCTGGCTCTCTTCGCCGAACAGGACGGCTGGCAATGTCTCCCGCACCACTCGCCAGACCGATTGTTCAGACAGGCGCGCCGCGTTCATCAGTTCGCCCAGGGTATGGCGGCCGAGGCCGCACCGGCGCACATGGTCTGCAAACATCAGCGGCGAGCGGGTTTCAAGGAAGAGGTGATCGCCGCCCTGGCCGGTGAACGTGGCGCGGCCAGCTTCTGCAGCTGTGCTCGCCAATAGGGCCTGCCCGAGAAACTCGCGGTAGGGGCGCACCGTCGGGGGATACTGGTCAGGGGCCGGAAGGGGCTGGGCCGGGTCGACCTTGATTTCGGCAAGGTCCAGCGCGAGGAAGTCGGCGACCGCGCGGGCGTAGGCGGTTTCTGCCGGGTCGCCGCCCTGCAGGACGAAATGGACGCCCTGAACATCGAAGCGGTTGGCAGGCTCCGAAAGCATCGCCGCGACGATCGCCGAATCGAGGCCCCCGGAAAGATGGAGGGCGAGTTTCGGTGCGCTCAATCCATGGCTCTGAACGACAAGGCGTATCGTCTGCCTGAGCTCGGCGGCTGCGTCTGCCGCCGGCCGCGTGTCGGGGCGCCGCGCAATTTCGCGGGGATCCCAGGCGAGGGCCTCTTCGGTCTGGCTTTCCGAAACCGCGAGGCAGACGCCGCTCTGGAGCTCGCGGACCTCGTTCAGTCCGGTCGCGCCGTTCTGGATCTTGTCATAGGCGAGGAGCTGCGAGACGCACGCCCGGTTGATGCTGAGCCCTCTCCGGAACGAAGCGGGGCAGCGTTCCAGATGGGAGAAGACGCACAAGACAGGGCCGCGGGCGGTATAGAAGCAGGGAATGGAGGACGCCGGATCGGCGACGACCGTGAGCCCTGCGCCGTGTCTGACGAATGCGACATAGCTGCCCCAGTACCCTGTCAGAAGGTATTGGCCGCTGGATGCACGGATGGCGGCGGCGGCGGCGGGAGAGATTTCGCTGAGGCAGGCGGCGGGCGAAGGCGTACTTGAGCGCGCGAAGAGTTTTCCGAACACAGCGCCGCTGTCGCCCAGTGTAAGTAGCCGCTGGCCTGCCTGGAGCGCGGAAAGATCGGCGATATAAAGTCCGGCTGCATCAGACCGGAATGCCCTCGATGGCCGAAGGCCGGCCGCGTCGATAAGTCTGCACGCTTCCTGCCGGGCTTCGGGGCGGTGCGGGCTCCAGATCAGGGCGAGGAAGGCGGACATCGTGATGCCCGCTCAGACTATCAGGATGGGTTGGTATCCGGCCGTGACATCGAGGTCCTCATTCAGCAGGTAGCCGCCGCAGGAAACCCAGCAGTGCGCGCGAAAGGGAGAAACGCGCACAGCAAATGTCCAGTCCGGATCGATACCGTACCAGCAGAGGAAGCGGACGAGCAGCAAGCTCCGGAAGAAACACGCCTCGTGCGCAGAGAAGAACCAGGGTGTCAGTATACGGAATGTCCGGCTGAGAGCCGGGGCATTTGCGTTCCCGGCGCTCCCTCTTGCGCGCGCCCCCGCCTTCCACCGCCGGACCGAAGCCAGGATGCGGGGCAGGTTTCGCCGCTTCGGATCCCGTAGGTGGCAAAGCGTCAGGAACGTGAACGCGAACTGGGCCGCGTCCCGAAGTCGGACGGGCGCACCGCGATGAGCTGGAAATTCCGCAAGAATCCGTGTTTCTGTTGATGGTGCAATGACGCTCGCGGTACGGGGCTGATGCGCAAGGACGCCGCGCTCGCAAAGGCGGTTTTCAAAGGCGATGGCTTCTGCAGACAAGGCAGACGGCGCGCTGGTTCGTGCGATCTGCGAGAACCACTCGGCCTGGCGCCCGGCGAGGACGAGATACCTGTCCTGCAGGGTATCCAGGAAGACCCAGGTTTCGCCGACGGCGCAGGCATGTACGCCTTTGGCGAGAGATGTCGGAGTATCCATCTGTGCATGAAATTCCTGCTTGGAAGCGTCCGCGGCCCGGGGCCCCGAGAAGAAAGTAGAAAGGGGAGCATCAAGCCCCCCTTTCCGGTCTGATCGGTCAGATCCGCGAGTTGGGGCCAACCGCAAACTCGACGTCTTGGTTCAAGCCGCCGCGTGTTTCTTCGGACACCGACCCGAGTGCAATCGGTTCGAACTCGTCCGTAACGGGAGGGTTTTCTTCATGGGTCTTCATTGTCATTCTCCTGTTGAGTTTGAGGGATGTCGCTGGCCGGGCGACACGTGGAGAGTGCGCGCAACTTAAGATAGAGTCAACTCCGCTTAAGGTTACAAATTCTATAGTATTCAATGTATTGCAAACGGCATGCTGACGCCGGCTCCGACGAGCCCGCGTCCATTGTGCCTCTGCCGGCGCCGGTTAAGCAGGCGCGCGGCCGGGACGATCGCTTTGCTCCGCGGCAGATACCTTAAAAGGCACGGGTGACTGCCGGATCAGGGCGGCCGCCTTCTCTTGGTCCCCGGCGACAAGCGCGGCGCGCGCCCGCAGGGCAGCGTAACAGGCGCGGGCATAGGGGGCAGTACGGTAGAGCGCCGGTGAGCTGATGACGGATGCAAATACCCGGTCAGGGACCTGCCAGCCTGGCCCGTAGGTTTCTGCGAGGTAGCGCTCGGGCGTGTCCGGGACAGGCCAGAGACGACCGCCAAAGTGCGCACCACTGACCTCGAACCTGGTGAAGCGCCACTGGATATCGCCGGCGAGGTCGCTGAAGCCGCAAGCGAGATGACCGTTGCATTCATCGAGCAGGAAAATGTCGACGCCCACGCCGCGGTGTTGCAGCCCGATATATCGGTCACCGGGGCGGGTAATCCGTGGAAGGAGGATCCTGTCCTGCGCCCGCAGGATCGCCGCGATGTCAGGCCCGCCGTCCGCGTTCCGGATTACACCCATGTCGATATCGCGGTCGTGCGCCAGCGGGCCGCCGCTGCGCTGGAAACCCAGCAGGGTTCCGGCGACGAGGAATGCGTTGACGCCGGCGCTGGAGAGGACCTGCAGGATTTCGATGAGCACGCTCACGGCCAGGTCCGGCCGGAACTGAGACCGAGGCTTTGAGGCAAGGTCACCGGCGCGCGTGCAGCCGAGGAGGCGGCTGGCCTCTTCGAACGCCGCTTCGAACCGGCCCTGGTGGTAAAAGGCGCGGACAAGCTGAAGGTCCGGCACTGGTACGCCGCTGACCGGGCCACTTTGGCGCGCAAGTACCATGGCGGCGTCATGAGGCCTTCGTGCGGCGAGCAAAGCAGCCGCGGCGGCGCGGCGATCTGCAACAGCGCCGCTTCGCGCGCAGAGGCCGGCAAGTGCGTCCGCCGCGGCATTGACGGCACACACCCGTTCCGCTTCGTCAGGCGTGATGTCTGCGACAGAGGACCAGGCCTTCCAGGCAAGAGGCCCGGGCTTTGTCAGATGCCGGAACACATTGAGGGCGCTGCGCCGCTCTCCGAGTGCAAAGAGCGCAAGGCCGCGGCCGAACGCAGCGCCGTCATGTGCCGGTACCGCGTTCAGGAGCGTTTCGAATTCAGCAAGCGCCCGCGCTGGATTTCCGGACTTCAGGTATGCGCCCGCCAGTGTGTACCGCGCCTCGGTATTGCAGGGGGCCTGTGCAAGGATTTCGGTCAGGGGCGATAGCGCGGCGAGCGCCTTACCGGATCTGATAGACTGGGCGGCGGTAGCCAGCAGAGCCTCTAATGCGGGTTTTTTTCCGGTCTCGTTTTTGCGCATCCCTTGATCTCCACGGCGCAGGCCTCGGCAGGCAGATAGGTATCATAGGTAGAAAAACAGCACAACTATAAAGGGAAAACTCGTCTGGGACCGGACTTCTGCCAAAAGTCTGGCCGTGCAGATCTTGCGGCAGGCCCGGCACCTTGATCCGCGTGATATCAAGCGGCAACGACTGACGATTTCTCGCTGTTGGCGAGGCGCGCGCTTCTGGACGCGTTACGTTTTGCGGCCTACGATCGTTATAGTTGTGTGCGGGAAAGTGGTGCGACGCGAGAGGGACAGATGACAAAAGCCGGGACAGGAGGCGACAGCCCGCGTTCACCCACGGATGTCGACAGGCTTGTTGGCGAGAACGTCCGGCGGCTGCGTATCCAGCGAAATCTCACCCTTGCGCAATTGGCGGCCGAGCTCGGCATCAGCCACCAGCAGCTGCAGAAGTACGAAACCGGGGTGAACCGCCTCAGTGCAGGCACGCTCTGTAGCGTTGCCGGCGCGCTCGGTGTCTCCATAGAGATATTGTTCAGGGATGAAGGGTCAGGGCCGAATGTCGCGCTCGGCATCAAAGCCGCCATGTTGCACGAACTGCGGACTGAAGGCGCCTACTGGCTTGGGCGGGCCCGATCCGAACAGACACTCCGCCAGATGGTCCACGTCCTGAAGGCGCTCGCCGCAGAAAGGTGACACGGGCGCCGGAACCGACACCGGACACATTCCTGCCGAGCCAGGTCCAGTGTGATAGGCAGTCCGCGGATGCCAAATATTGTCAGTCCACTGAGCAAGCAGTGCGGGATTGCCGTGTTTCGGGCCTGAAATCAATTCTTGTCAGGATAGAATTATGAATCTATTCTTGCGCGCAGATGAGGAGAAGGCTCATGCGCGGCTATGACGGATCGGCTGTCCTTGACGCAATCCGCACCATAAATGCAACCGGAACGCCCCAGGCAGCAGTTTCAGCCTTGTCGGCCTTCATCGAAAGCTACGGGTTTGACCGGATATATCTCGGTCAGCTGGTCAACCCGGCGAACGTGCCTTTCAAGAACATTCTCTACATCTCTGACTGGCCGGACGAACTGATCGCCCAGCGGCGCAGCCTGATGGCCGCGCTGCATGATCCGATCGCGCTCTGCGCTCTGAGGTCAAAGCGGCCCTTCACCTGGGCAGAGGCGCGCGAACATGCTTCGCGGATGGGGCGTAGAGTGGTCGACATGGTCCATGACTATGGGATCACAGACGGCATCATGTTCCCGATGCACGCCTTGCAGAGCGTGTCCGGCGGCGTGTCGCTCGGCGGACGCCAGAAGACCGACCTGTCGGAGACGCAGGTCAAGGAACTCGAGATCGTCTGCCAGACAGCCTACTACCACCTGGAAGCGATGCTCGGCCCGTTCCCATACCAGAAGCTGGCTCAGCTGACGGCGCGCGAGACCGAATGCGTTCAGTTCGCAGCGGCGGGCAAGTCCAATTGGGAGATCGCGGCCATTCTCGGCATCGAGGAGGACACGGTGAAGAAGACGCTGCGCCGCGCCGGGACCAAGCTGGAGGCCGGAAACCGCGCACACATCGTCGCAACCGCCATCGCCAAGCACCAGATCTTTCCCTGACCAGTCCCCGAAAGGGGACAATACGGCCACGTCCTTTTCTCGCAGGGTGTTTCTGCCTGAAGAGGAGGCCGTCAATGTTCAGGATCATCACGCCGGAAAAGAGGGACGCGTACCGGGACGCCCTGCAGGCGATGCACGAGATGCGCTACCGGGTCGTTGTCTGTGAATGGGGCTGGGACATTCCAGGCGTCATGGTCGGCTATGAAGCCGACCAGTTCGATACCGCCGAGACAGTCTATGTCATCGTCCGGAACGAGGACGGCGAGGTGGTGGCGTCCGCGCGGATGAACCCGACGACGCAGCCGCATATGCTGAGCGAGCTTTTTGCCGACTGCTGCGACCTGCAGCCCTGGCCAGTCGCCCCGGATGTCTGGGAATGTTCGCGCTTCGTCACGGAGCGTTCGAAGTTCCGCGATCCGCTTGAGGATTTCCGGGTGCGGTGCCGGCTCGGGATCGGCATGACCGTCCATTGCATTGACCGCGGCATCACAAGGCTCAGCTGGCTGACACACCAGAAGTTCTACAATCACGTCGTGAAAGTCTGGGATACCGAGCCGCTCGGCCTGCCGCGCAGCGACAATGGGGACTGGGCCTGGATCCCGGCGGTCTCATGGATCGATCAGGCGGCGCTCGACCGGCAGCTGGACAGGTTCCGCAATGCCGAAGCCATCGTGGCGGCCTACACGGCGCCAAAACTTGAATTGCAAACCGGGAGGGCAGGATGATGGGTATCGCGGCCAGGGAATTGTCCCCGGAGGACCGGGCGGTGTTTGAACGGGACGGTGTCGTCTGCCTGCGGAGCGTGCTGACGCCCGAAGAGACAGGGCATCTGAGGCGCGCTGTCGATCGCCAGATTGCGGCGCTGGGCATCTCAAGAACGGGTTATGATTTTGAAGCGCTGGCCCGGCAGATATGGGACAATGGCCGTGCGGTCGAGACCGGCGCGGCCGACCGGTTCGATATGGCACGGATGAAGGACATGGTGCGTGCGGATGATCAAGCGCGTCCCTTGCAGGACTACACCGGGGATCATGAAGAAGGCATGTTCTTCTATGATGTGGCGGCCTGGAAGCATGACCTCGGCGTGCGGGAAGTCGCATTCGATTCCGCGCTTCCGGAAATCGCCGCCCAGCTGATGCAGTCGGCCTATGTCAATTTCTGGGAGGACACGACGTTTGTGAAGGCGCCGCATACGCGCCAGAAGACAGCTTTCCATCAGGACCTCGCCTATTTTCAGATCGAAGGCGACCAGTGTGTCGTGGTCTGGATCCCGCTCGATCCGGCGTCGCTGGAGAACGGGGTCATGCAGTATGTACGCGGATCACATCTGTGGGGCGAGACCTATGCGCCAAACGTGTTTGTTTCGCAGACGCCGTTTGCGTCCTCGCCTGAAAAGCGCTGCCCGGACATCGAAGGGGCGCCGGATGACTTCGACATCATTTCTTTCGATGCCGAGCCGGGCGACGTGATCATCCATCATGTGAGGACCGTACACGGCGCCGGCGGCAATCCGACCGAACTCTGGAGACGGGCGGTATCACTGCGCTATTGCGGGGACGAGGTGCGCTACTTCGACCGACCGGGCGCCGTCCCTCAGGTCGGTGTCTCGCACGGCCTGAAAGATGGGGACCGGCTGCTTGCGGCGGACTATCCCGTTGTCTGGCCGAAACCCTGGCCGGGGCTGAGGCTGGCGAGGCTCTACCGGCCTTGAGGTTCTTCGGGGGCTGTGACCAAGCCGATCGCGGGTCAGGCGACTGGCGAACCGGCGAGGATGGAGATGGGAACTGGCAGGTCATTGTTCTGGTTGCCCAATCGGGCACTGCTTTTGCCCTGTTCAAGCCCTTCCCGTCCGCACACCTGATGGTTGGTCTGGATGCAAATCCCCAAAACGGGCCACGATCTGACGCGCCGGTAAACAAGCCGCCGTTGCGGGTCTTGATCTGCGACATGCCGGAATTGCTCCTCTGAAGCAGTCCGGCCGCGCCAAACACGAATGCCGTAGTGTTCGTGGACGTGTCGGCTCCGCCAGCAAACAATCCAAGGACTGGCACCAATGGATTGCCTGGGGAGCACACCAAGACGCGGGCAGACCGTATTCGCAGGGATTGCGAAATACTTCTGAAGCGCACGAACTCGGAGGAAAAGCTCGCGGTCTGCCTGCGCGTCCTGAAAGCCTTGTCGTCCTAGCCTTGCCGGCTCGTGTATTGGCAAAGGGCGCCTTGCCGGGCGGTGCGTTGCAGGAGTCGCAGGGCTCGCCAATCCGGTTGCCTCCTCCAGGCTGCCAGTCCTCTCTTTGCGGCCGGGTTCGAGGCGTTCGATGCGCCGCCCGGACCGCGCGGTCCGTTCACAAAAACCAAATCGAACGCCGCGCTTAAGGCGCGGCGGCAACCTCATGCCGCGCAGCCCCGGCTGCTTGCAGTTTCCGGCAAACGGGGCCGCGCGCCTCCGGCACCTGCCTCGCAGCGGATAGGGGCGCCGGAAGCGGCGGAATTTTTGAAGAACAAGTTAAATCTGGCCGCAAAATCCTAGGCCGTGTTTGGCGCGGCATGAACTAAGTTTTGTTAAGCACGCCTGATGAAAGCCGCAATCTACACTTCACTGCGACGGGTACTCGGACCCGACTGGTCGCTCAAGG
>Ga0163144_10014955_pt1 | contig 16051 bp, 13 predicted proteins | sample OliLak19BULKMAT1_FD_123175 | JGI IMG/M metagenome (GOLD analysis project Ga0163144, IMG submission 123175) | Freshwater microbial mat bacterial communities from Lake Vanda, McMurdo Dry Valleys, Antarctica - Oligotrophic Lake LV.19.BULKMAT1 | ecosystem: Environmental > Aquatic > Freshwater >... | reverse complement strand
GAGCGCTTTCCAGAAATACATAATATACTTGACTGCCGATTTACCCGCACGTCAATAAAACAGGGTTCTTCAACGGGCTGCTAACGATATTCCACACTCATCTGTACATTTGTCACGTTGGACGCAACCTGTCCAACCGGCGTGCTATCATGCTCCCTGTCCGGCCGGAGCTGTGGGCATTTAGCTCCTGTTGCATGAATACGGCCGCTTCGGCTGCGAACTCATTAGTGTTCAAATGGGCCGAAGCTTGGTCCACCTCACTCTCATCAGGGAACTCTTCGCATGACGACGAAGGGCAGCGTCGACCCGCCGCTTCTGCGCCAATGGAAGCTGCTGCGTTATCTGTGCGCTAGTCGCCTGGGACGCACCGTACGCGAATTGGCTGCAGACGCCGGCGTGAGCGAGAAAACGGTTCGCCGCGATCTCATCACGCTGGCGACGGCGGGTTTTCCGCTAACCGAAAAAGCGGCCGACCACGGCAAAAAACTCTGGCGGATCGAAACGCCCGGCGGCATCCCCGAGTTCAAAATCACGTTCGACGAGGCACTCGGCCTCTATCTGGCCAATCGCTTGCTCGAACCGCTCGCCGGGACCGGCTTTTGGGAATCGGCCCAATCCGCGCTCAAGAAGATCCGTGTCATGCTCGGCGACACGGCGATCCGCTATGTCGAGCAAATGGCCGACGCCGTCCACGTCACCCGTCGCGGCGGCAATTATGCCACCAAGGCCGATGTCATCGATCAATTGCTGCAAGGGCTGGAGGAACGCCGCGTGGTCTGGCTGACGTATCGTTCGCAACGCGCGACCGAGCCGGTCACCTACGACGCGCATCCTTACGGACTCACCTGCCACCGCGGCGCGTTGTACCTGATCGGCTTCGCGCCGCAACACAACGAAATCCGCACCTGGAAAATCGACCGCATCGACAAAGTTGAACTCGATGTCATGCCCTTCACCCGTCCCGGCGATTTCAGTTTAGAAAAACACCTCGCCGGATCGTTCGGCGTGTTTCAAGGAAACGTACCGGTCAAGGTGGTGATCCGCTTCACGCGCGCGGTCGCCCGCTATGTGCAAGAAACGCGCTGGCACGCCAGCCAAGTCCTGACCCCGCAGCCCGACGGCGCGTTGCTGGCCGCGTTCCAACTCACAACCACCGCCGAGATCAAACAGTGGGCCTTGAGCTTTGGAGCGAACGCCGAGGTGTTGGAGCCGCAGGCACTGCGAGCGGAAGTGGCGGGGGAAGTCGAGGCGATGCGGAAGTTGTACGCCGATAGCGAATCACGCCAACTTCCCGCGAAAATCACCAAGCCGAAATAAATTCAGATGGATACTTGAAAGCATCTACGGGCAAGCCTATCCTACAGAGCGGCAAAACGAAGGGGATTCGAGTTATCCCCGATTCGCGGGCGTTATCGGTTACTCGTGGTGCGTGCAAACTTATTGCCGGGCAGAGCTTTTAGCTTTGAGGGGCAGGTTTCTGATTCAAGGGGGGCGGACATGGCAGAGTTTGCAACGCTGTTTGAAGAATTGACGGGCAATCGCCCGCTTTCGTGGCAGACGCGGCTCTATGACGAATGGCTCAGCCAAGGCCGCGTTCCGCAGGTAATCGATCTTCCCACCGGGTTGGGAAAGACGATGGTCATGGCGATTTGGCTCATCGCCCGAATAAATCATCCTGACAAGATTCCGACCCGACTAATTTACGTTGTTGATCGCCGAACCGTGGTCGATCAGGCGACCGAACTCGCGACCAAACTCCGCGACAAATACGGCAAAGCAAAGCTCGCCATCTCCACGCTCCGCGGTCAACTCGCCGACAAACGCGAATGGTCGCGTGATCCGTCCCACCCTGCGATAATTATCGGCACTGTCGATTTGATCGGTTCGGCGCTGCTTTTCTCCGGCTACCGATCCAGTTTCAAACGCCGTCCACTAGAAGCCGGCTTACTTGGACAGGATTCGCTGCTGGTGCTGGATGAAGCGCATTTGTCCAAGCCGTTTGAGAAACTCATCAAGTCGATTTCTGAGTTTCAGTGCAATCAGGGTAAGCCGATGAGCGTCATTCGCATGTCGGCGACAAGCGGGGAAACCGGCGACAAAAATGACACCTTCAAGTTGCAGTTCAACGACAGCGGCAACCTCACGGGAGAGGACGCAAAAGACTCGATTATCACAGAGCGATTCGGCGCGTCGAAGCGGCTGACAATCAAGATGCTCGGAGAGAAAGACAAGCTTATTGATAAACTCGCCGATGCCGCGATTAAGCTGGCCGAGAATAATGCACCCATAGGCAAACGGATCGTCGTCTTCGTGCGTAAGCCCGAGGATGCAAAGACGATCGCCAAGACGATCCGTGAATACGTCAGCGAAAAATTAGACGAATCCGCTATGAAAATCAAGAAAATTCCTTACGCCAATTCAGTCGAAGTCCTAACCGGCACAATGCGCGGCCTTGAGCGCGATGAATTGATCAAGAAGCCCGTCCTCAAACGTTTCCTCGACGGAAATGAGAAACCTGGTGAAAACGACAGCGAGGTCTTCCTCATCTCCACCAGCGCTGGCGAAGTTGGATTCGACCTCAACGCCGATCACCTCGTCGGCGATACAGCTCCGCTCGATTCGTGGATTCAGCGGCTGGGTCGAGTAAATAGGCGCGGCACTGGTGATGTAAATAGGCGCGGCACTGGTGATGCTCAGGTACATCTCTTTATCGAAGCCGCCAAGAAGGAGAAGGAGGGCAAACCAAAAAAACTCGAAGGGTTCGAACTTGCAATCTCTAACTCGGTCGCACTGCTCAGTGGCATCGCAAAGGGCGACGTCAGCCCGAAGAACATCGCCGCGCTCAAAGCATCAAATGAGTGGAAAGGCAGGGATGAGCATGGCAAGAGCGTATATGAGCGGGCATGCTCCCCCGAACCGACGATGGTCGAACTCACCGATATCCTCCTCGACGCTTGGAGCATGACCAGCATCATCGAACCTATGCCTGGCCGGCCCGCTGTTGCGCCGTGGCTACGTGGGATCGCCGAATACGACCCACCAGAAACGACCATCGCCTGGCGGGAAGAACTGGACCTCGACGGATTTAATCAACTCGAAATTGAGACGCTAGTAGAATGGTACGATACGCATCGAATTCTCACGCACGAAACGCTCAGCGTACCAACCAGCGTCGCCGCGAAATGGTTCATTGATCGATGGAACGAACTTGCGGACGATGTGAAGATATCGCTTATTGAAAAGCTCGTCATTATCGACCGCGCGGGGATTGAGTCGGTCACCGTCAAAGAATTGATCGATCAACTCTCTCGAAAGAGCGGCGACAACACTTCTGTGATACGCAATGCCAACCTTATTCTTCCTGCGTCTTTTGGCGGGATCGAACGCGGTGTCGGCTTACTCGATCCGTCTGCGCCAGTGAACCCCAAAGACGCAAACAACGTCGATGCAGGCACGCGCTCACAAAACGCCCGCGTCCGCACAAAAACCCCCGATGTTGCTGACGCACGCGGGCGATACCGAGAGTACATCACAAAATCCGAAGAGGGCGACCCCGATCCAATCACAATCGGATCCGGGATCAAGCCTGCCAATCTCAGAACCCACGTTCGCTTCAAAATCGATCTTGAATCCGAAGATGACAAACGTGTCATGCTTGTCAGCTACGTACCGCGGCCCGATAAACCAGAATACGGCACATCAAATCCAGAGTCGCTCGCATCGCATGTTCGCAAAGTGCGCAATGCCGTCGACTCGCTCCTCGAAAAACTTCCTGGCGTACCCGATTCATTCATTCATGCCGCACAATATGCGGCAGATTACCACGACCATGGTAAGAACCGTGAACGTTGGCAGCGTTGTGTCAATGGTATCGCCACACCCGCTGGAGTAGCGTGGACTGACCATACTCTCGGTAAGTCCGGCGGCGAGATGAAGCGTGACCCACGCGGTTACCGTCACGAATTCGGCTCACTCCACGAGTTCACTGACGCATTCAATGCCGGAAAACTGCTCGACGACACGGGAAAGCCGATCAGCCAGGAGGTCTTCGATCTGGCTATGCACCTCATCGCCGCCCACCACGGTCGCGGCAGACCCCACTTCCCCAAAGGTGGCTTCGATCCCGATTGCAAATCGCGAACGGACGAAATTCACACCGACGCCATTCGCCGCTTCGCGCGGTTGCAACGCAATTACGGCCATTGGCAGCTTGCCTGGCTAGAGAACCTCCTTCGTTGCGCTGATGCGCTCGCTAGCGCAAGTTCGGACGCCGACTCCGCTGACGAATCCGAAGGGGTGCCAAATGCTTAACCCACTCCGCGCATCAAACCAAAATTGTGCAGCGGGCGAGCGGGAACTGCTCGAACCCGCGGTCGAAGGTCGCAATTTCCAAGCCGCCGGCGGTGGCGAACGCGGCGAGGTAGGCGTCGGTCCAGACATTGGGCGAACGGCGCGGCCCTTGGGTCAGGCGACGCCACTCCGCCTCTGTGGCCGCCGGTTCATCCGCATAGCAGACGCGTTCGTCTTGGAGGAACTCATCGAAGAATCGCCAAGCCTGGTCAAAAGTCGCCGCCGCCGGTCCAATCACGCGGGGATTCGTTGCCAGCCGCAGAAATCCCTGCTGGCTCACCCGGCAAAATGCGCAAGACTCCAGACTGCGGTGCGAAAACCACGCCGCCGCATCATGAAATTGGTGCGTCCGGAAAGCGAGAGCCACCCAGACGTTGATATCAGCGAGGAAACGCATCGTCTTCGTCGAAAATTTCCGCGATCATTTCGTTGGTCAAGTGCAGCGATCCCGGCTGGTCCGACTCGACCAGCGGCAATTTCACGCGATATCCCGGTTTTTTACGGTCCTGGACCGGCTCTGGCTCATAGACAATGCGCACCAAGGCCCCTTCCGGCAGGCACGCATCGCCCTGCGGAACAATCAGTCCCCCGTCAACTCGGCCAAGCAGTTCCATACCGTCATCATAAGCACGCCGAAACCGCCGAACAACCCCACTGTTTACTGGCCCACTGTTCACTGGAAGGCCGCGCATGAACCAGCCCGCCGCCAACATCCAAATCCCCGTTGACCTGACCAACCCCGGGCAGTTTTTTGCTTGCTGCGGCTTGCTGGAACTGGCCGACCGGCTTTGGCCGGGGGCGGAGGGGTGGTTCTCGGAGGATGGCCGAGTGTATCGCATTGCATGTGCGGGCACATTGCTTGAACTGTTAGATACGCTGGCATCGCAGAGTCCCATTGCCATTGAACGGATCAAATCTAATGGCTTGGAAGTCGCGCCGATCATCTCGCCGCTCGCCTTCACTTTTGGCAACGGGTCAACTTCGGAATTCGTCTTGGACTATTGGACTCGCATCGCGGCAGTGAAAGGAGTCATTCAAGTCATTTCGAATCCACCTTGGAATTTTTGGTCCGGTCAACAGACTCCAATACGAATCTGGTCGGGTTTACGACGCAAGCTCATCACTCAACTTAAAAGGCTCACGCCAATCGAATTATTGGACTTATTCTCACAGCGACTGATGCAAAAGGGTCGTTTTGGATTTGATCCTGGTCCGGCTTGGAACGCGTTGGATGTCGGCTTTTCACCAAATGAGCACGGCATGGAAGTGGAATCGTCACCGGCAATAGAATTGTTCGCCGCCGTTGGTCTGCAACGCTTTCGACCAGTGATGAATGATGATCGCGCTAGTTTCGACTATTTCACATGGCATAGCCCGTATTCGCCGCTAGTAGCGGCGGCGGCGATGTCTGGAGCAATCCGAGATCGCCATGCATTTCGCTATCGGGCCTCAGTAACGACGCGCGGCCAGTATGCGGCACTGGACTTCGCTTATCCAATCAACATAGGAGATATCAATGACTGAATTGACCAAGTTCGACAAGTGGTTTGAGGACAACGGGGCGGCGGCCCTCGTCATACGAGAATATCTCATTCCGGTCGAGGGGGCCGACGGTGTTTTCTTTCCGGCCACCTATGCGGCGCAGCTCGGAGCGGACAAAGACAAGGAGAAATTCCAGGGAGGATACAACATCGACACATTCGCCGACGGGACGAACGTGTGTCTTGTGGACAGTGTGGGATCGCAGGCGAACCGCATCGAGCCACTGTTCGCTGGTAAGGACTATGCGGACCTTGTGCCGCAGATCGTGGTTACGTTCCCGGTAAAGGGGATTCGGCTAAACCTGCTTAGCGCGAACCACCGAGCAGCAGATGCTCTCGTTCGTTGTTCAGCATTTGAACATGAGTTGCGTACAGCATTCCAAGAAGTGCTGCGAGGCAATGCCGAGAAATTGGCGCAGCTCGCGCCCACCTCGCTTGTGTTTGGCGTATGGGATTCGCGCGACACATCGGCAAAGGTACCACGACTCGTGTCCTCCACTATCCGAGCCTTTAATGTCCGCATTCACACCCGGTCCGCGAACTTCTTGACTCAGATGACTATCGACCTTGCTAAACTCGAAATCCTGCCAGACGCAGAGTCAAAGGATGGATTTGCCAATGCATTGGCATCGAAGGCGCCGGGTGGAGTCCAACTGTGTCCCAACGGGTCGATCCGTCGAGACGCCACAATTTCACTCGCGGCGCTCCGACGATTGTCGGTTCTAGAAGCCGACGGAACAGAGGCGGTAGATAGGACAGCAGTGCTGCGAAGATACATTCTCGGCCTTTCCTTGGTGGCGCTAACGGCTCCGCTCGATCCCTTCCTTCGCCAAGGCTGCAATCTCGTTCCCGATACGGAGAAGCCGCGAGAGTTCAAGCTAGTGAACCTCGACGGTACGCGGTCGGACTTCGTATTCACCCACGATGACGCCGTGGAATACGCGACCGATGCGATGAAGAAGTTCGGAATTCAATCCAATCAAGAACAGCCGTTCGACCCTTCCATCGCCGAAAAGGCGGGCGAAGCCAAGCCGGAAAAAATGAATGGCGCTGAAGTCATATCTGTCGACGCCGCTACCAAGAAGTTTAGAGTGAAGTTCAAGCAGAAGGATTTTGAAGTCACCGCGAACGCGGAAACCGTGATCAAAAGAGGAAAGGATCAAACGGAATTCGAATCTGTCGTCAATATCGGTGCAAAGCTCAACCTCGAAGTGCTGAACAGTGTTGCCAGTTCAATCACTGCTAAGAAATGACGGGAGAGTGCCATGTCTGATGTCCTCCGTATCTCAATCCGCTTCCTAGACCCGGTACCTGAGTTTCACGGGCGGCGCGACGGGGGCCAGCCGGAATGGCCGCCGTCACCGTTACGTCTGTTCCAGGCACTCGTCGATGCCGCTGCCAGTCGCTGGCGCGAACCTAGGAAGTTCGTTGAGTACGCAAGGCCCGCATTGGAGTGGCTACAACGAAAACATCCATTCGAGATTGTCACGCCTTCACATCACGTTGGAACGTCATTCCGAATCGCCGTGCCAAACAACGACTGGGATTCACCTGCGAAGATATGGTCGAAGGGTGGCGAAGCGATAAAGCCGCATCGGCCGATCGACTTGAAAACCATGAAAACGGTATCGCCAGTTCGCCTAATGGGTACGCCCGAGTATGGCAACGTCTTGCACTATCTTTATTCAATCGCGGATGGGCATCCACAGCATATTGACACTATAGCTCAAGCTGCCCGATCCATTACGCACTTTGGTTGGGGTATCGACATGGCATTCGGTGACGCCAAGGTGATCTCTACAGAGCAAGCCAGCCAACTGTTGGGTCACCGTTGGAAACCTTCTCCACGCGCAGGCACGCCAATGCGAACGCCTACTATTGGTACCTTGGACGATCTGGCTCGTAAGCACACGGATTTCCTCGGACGTCTTACCGATGGTGGTTATCGTCCGGTCCCACCTCTGCGGGTCTTTAGTTCCATTCGCTACCGACGCGATACCGATCCACTCCCCCGACCCTACGCAGTCTTCAAGCTCCGCGACTCCGACGACGACACTTACAGCCATCCCCAATCCAAGTTAATCCACATCGCCGGCATGGTGCGGCATCTGGCGATTGACGCGATGAAACGCAACCCGCCGCCATCCGTCGATGACCCGGCCGCCTGGGTCGAGCGGTATGTCGCCGGGCATCGTGACGCGACCGATAAGTCCGTCGATCTGCCGCACTCGCAGCTCTCTTATGTCCCGATTCCATCAATCGGCTTTCATCATACTGATCCGTCCATTCGTCGTGTGATGATCATCGCGCCCGTCGGCGACCACGCGATTCTTAAACATCTCCGCCAACAACTAGACGGCCTGCGCCTCAAGTCTGAACGTGAGCAAGACCTCCGTGGGCCGGTCTTCCTGCACCATGCCGTCAACGATAAAGTTGCCAAGTACTACATCGAGCCTTCCACCCAATGGGCGAGCGTCACTCCCGTCATCCTCCCCGGCCATGACGACCACAAGCCCGATAAGACCCGCAAACTAATCGAGAAAGCGCTTGTCCAATCCGGCATTGATCAACCCTGTACATTCGAGTGGAGTGCGTTCAGTCACTTTCCCAAATCGTTCAGCGCCCACAAATACGACAAAGACAAACGACCAATCGGGTATCTCCGCCCTGATCACCTGCTCGATCAGACGGCCGTCCATCTTGAGCTCACGTTTGCGAACGGCATCGAAGTCCCTGGTCCTCTCACCCTCGGAGCCGGGCGGCATTGTGGGTTTGGGTTGATGGCCGCGGTGAATAACGCATGATCGCAAAAACTGGGGAGCAATCGCTCCCCCGCGTTCTTTGATAATTCGTTTAGCCCTGCCGCGAGTGGACCTTTGACGGTGGGGCGTTCTGCTGGGCGTTGGGGTTTGGGCGTTGGGCGTTGGGCGGTGGGCGTTTGCCAGCAGAGATGAGGCACCATCTTCCCCCTTTTTCCTTTTCCCTTTGCCTTGCAATTCCGCACTCCGCACTCCCCATTTCCCCCGCCCCTCGTCCCCCGTCCCTCGCCTCGGGGATTTTCTCCGCGAATTGCGGCACATTCTCCCCTTTCTCTCGTAATCCCCAAAAACTTCTTTCCCGGCCTCTTGCTTCTCGCCGGGCGCGAATTACGCTATTTAACAGAATCCACGATTGCCAATTTGTGTTTATCTTTCCGTACCGGTAAGGATGTCGGGCGGCGAATTCTCTGCTTACGACTTCGGCTCTCGACCTCTTCTTTACCGCGTGCCGCGATGCGCAAAAGTTACCTCGTCACTTACGACATCGCCGATGACAAGCGCCTTCGCAAGGTCTTCAAAGCCATGCGCGACTTCGGCGACCATCTTCAATACTCCGTCTTCGAGTGCCAATTCACGCCGGGCGATCTGGCCAAGTGCCGCCAATTGCTGGCCGACCTCATTCATCATACCGAAGACCAGGTGCTGTTCATCGACCTCGGGCCGGCCGAAAACCGCGGCGACCGCATCATCACCGCGCTCGGCCAACCGTATGCCGAAGTCGATGCGCCGTGCTTTGTGGTGTGACGGAGAAAGGGGCGAGAGACGAGAGGCGCGAGACGGGGGGTGAGGGAAAATGCAGAATGTGGAATGCGGTGAAGAGACGAGAGGCGAGAGACGGGGGGCGGGGGAAATGCGGAATGCGGAGAAAGGGGCGAGAGACGCGAGGCGAAGTGGGAATTGCAAAATCACCATTACCCACCACCTGACACCCGCCACCCACTACCAAACACCAAACAAACAGTGGGCTTACGCCCACCGCTCGCCAAATCAATCCCCAACGACTAACAACTAACGACCAATCCCCAATCACCATGATCGCTCCCTCGAAATTACCCGCCGATTCATCCTCGCCCGAGTCCGCCGAATTCCCCGAGTATCTTCCCGCGCGGATGCTCAACGAGTATGTCTATTGTCCGCGGCTATTTTATTACGAGTGGGTGGACCAGCTCTTCGCCCACAACACCGAGACCATCGAAGGGGCGTTGCGGCACGCCAAGATCGATTCCGGCAGCGGCGCGTTGGCCGATGCCGACGATCTGGCCGCGGCCGGCGATACGATCCATGCCCGCAGCGTGACGCTGTCGAGCGACGCGCATCGGCTGATCGCGAAGCTGGATCTGTTGGAGGCGGACGGCGATCTGGTCACGCCGGTCGATTACAAGCGCGGCAAGCCGAAGCAAAACGACGAGACCGGCTTGCCCGAGATGTGGGACACCGACCGCGTGCAATTAGCGGTGCAGGCGTTGGTGCTGCGCGACAACGGTTATCGTTGCGAAGAGGCGTTGATTTATTATGTGGCGACCAAGCAGCGTGTCCGCGTGGCGGTCACGGAGGAACTCATCGCTTGGACGCTTGAGCAACTGGCCGCGGCGTGGCAAGCGGCCCGCGACCGCCGCATTCCGCCGCCATTGGTCGATAGCCCCAAATGCCCGCGCTGCTCGCTGGTCGGAATTTGCTTGCCCGACGAGACGCGGGCGTTGGAAGCCGTAGCCGACGCGCCTCCCGGCCGGCAGATGCCGCTCTTCGAGATTGACTTGCCCGAGAATCTTCCCACGGCGGGGCAACCGCGCTCGGGCCGCGACGAACCAGTCCGCCGGCTTTTGCCCGCGCGCGATGATCTCCGCCCGCTCTATTTGAACACGCAAGGGTTATACGTCGGCAAATCCGGGCAAGTGTTGAAGATCAAAGACAAAGAGAAGGTGGTGCAGGAAGTTCGGATGATGGAAATCAGCCAACTCAATCTGTTCGGCAGCATTCAAATGACGACGCAAACGATTCAAGCGTTGTGCGAAGCGGAAATTCCGATTGCCTATTTTAGCATGGGGGGCTGGTTTTACGGCCTGACTCAAGGGTTGGGGGTGAAGAATATCGAACTGCGCCGCCAACAGTTTCGCTTGGCCGACGTGCCGAGCTTTTGTTTGCGGCTGAATCGCGCGTTAGTCGCCGGCAAGATTCGCAATCAGCGTACCCTCTTGCAGCGCAACCATATCGAGCCGCCTCCCGCCGCGCTGATGATGCTCAAAGCGATGTGCGATCAGGCGGAACACGCCGTCGAGATGGAAGAACTGCTGGGGATCGAGGGACATGCCGCCCGGATTTACTTTGAAAACTTCGCGGGCATGCTCAAGCTGGACGATGAGGCCGCGACGTCCGCCGCCGCGAAAGCTGCGGCCGCGGAGTTCCCGTTCGATTTCAAAAACCGCAATCGCCGCCCGCCGCGTGATCCGGTCAACGCGTTGCTCTCGTTGGCCTATTCGGTACTCGCCAAAGATTTAACGATCATCACCCAGGCAGTCGGTTTTGATCCGTATTTGGGTTTTTATCATCAACCGCGGTTCGGTCGGGCGTCGTTGGGGTTGGACCTCATGGAGCCGTTTCGCCCGCTGATCGCCGATTCGGCTGTGCTTTCGGCGATCAACACGCGAATGATCACGCCCCGCGATTTCGTCCGAGCGGGCGACTCGGTCGCGCTCAAGCCCGAGGGGAGGAAGGCGTTTTTCCGGGCGTATGAACAACGGATGGACACGCTGGTGACGCACCCGTTGTTTGGCTATCGGGTAAATTATCGCCGGATCTTGGAAATTCAAGCGCGGCTACTTGCGCGCGTTCTGACCGGCGAGATCGGGAATTACCCGGTGTTTGTGACGCGGTGATTGCAAGTCTTGAAAATCCTGGTACGCTTTCTAGCCAGAGGAGGGCGGCAAGATGTGATCGTCGTCGGCAATATCTCGGGCATCCAGCGCTATATTTTTGACGTTCCGGAAGCGGGCGGCGGCCAAGCTCGGCGGTTGCGCGCCCGCTCATTTCTGATACAAGCCTTGGCGGAATGCGCGGCGGTTCGCGTGCTGGACGAGTTTGCCTGGCCGATCAATGAAGCTCATTATCTCTTTCAGGGCGCGGGCAATTTCATCCTGCGGGGAAATGGCGACTCGAATCGACTGCGGCGATTGCGGCATGAGCTGAATCAAAATCTGTTGCAAGAGGCAGCGGGCGAAATCCGGCTCTTCCTCGGCGTCGGCGAGGGAGGCAATGACGTCGAGAATTTCTTGCAAGCCCAACACCAACTCCAAGCGGTGAAATGCTCGCCGTGGCGGCCGCTGGTTGATTGGCAGCCTCGCGACTTGATTCTGCCGTCGCTGAAGACGCCTTGTCAACTTTGTCGAAGAGCCGCGGGAGAAATCCCCGAGACCGATCCTGACACTGCCGAACAGAGACTTGTTTGCCAATCCTGTGCGGCTAATTCTAAGATCGGGCGAATACTCCCCTCGGTTCATGCGTTGTTGCTGACCAAACGATCGGAAGGTGATTTTCGCTGGTGTCAAATCAACGGCAAGCTGATTCCTAAAAATATCACGCCGAGTTTTGCCGAACGCACCGCCGCAGTGGCGGAAATTCGGTTTACCGCGAAGGCAACTCAAAATGGCGGGCAAGAGCCGGTCGGCCGGTTGTCTCGACGGCTCATGACGCGTGTTCCGGTTGATTCGACCGGCGCGCCCGTCTGGTTCACGGAACTGGCCGCGCAAGCCCAAGGCGACAAACTCTTGGCCGTCTTGAAAGCGGACGTGGATTCCTTGGGAGTCCACGTCCAACAATATTTGCGGGAGCAATCGACGTTAACTCCATATCTGCGCTTCGCCGATGTGTTGGACGCGTTTTTTACCGAGCAGTTGCCAACCGAAATTGCGCGGCATCCGCAGTGGAATTCCACCATCTACACCGTATTCGCCGGCGGCGACGATCTGATCATGATCGGTCCGTGGAACGTCATGCTCGATTTTGCCGGTTGCTTAAGGGAACTCTTTCAAACCCGTTTTCCCGAACTTACGCTCAGCGCCGGCATTGCCCTTTTCAAGCCGAAGCGTCCGATCAAAACCGCCGTGGAGCAAGCCGAGGAATTGCTGGTGCAGGCAAAGCATCCGCCGAAGGATCAATGCGCCGCACTGGGGCAAGTTTGGAATTGGCGGGACCATGCCGGGATATTAGTCCAAGCGAAGCAATTGGTCACTTGGATTGAACGAGGCGAAATGCAACGCGGCTGGCTGCACACGCTGTTGGAATTCGCCGCGGCGCGCCAGGGCCTGACTTCGCCGGATCGCAAACCCGATTTGCTCGCGACCGCGCGGCTGGCCTATCACGTCAACCGCAACTACCGGCGCAATACGGCCCCGCGCGCTTGGGCCGAAGAGTTAGTGCGCAAATTCGACGACCATTCCTTACCCGACGTTCAATACTTACCCGCAATTATTCGCTACGCGTTGACCGCGACGCGCTCACCAAGAGATTAGGAGTTAGACATGCCCCTTCCAGACTGGAATAAGCAAAAATCAAGCGGTGCGGGCGGTTCTCAGAGCGCCTCGAGATTTGAAACGCAATCAAGTTTTCAAAATTGGCCCAACTACTTGAAAGACGGCTATTTTGAATCCGATGGCGCGTTGCGGCCGGAATTCGTTTCCCGCGCAAAGATTGAACCGTTGATTGAGCAAATGGTCAACGCGAAACTGACCATGAGTCAAGCTCGGCGATTCTTTCAACATTGTCGCGCAATCGAACGGCGTTTACGTTCCAAGCAAAGTTCCTGGAATATCGAAAGGTCGAATTTTAAACGCTTGGATTATTTTGCGGCCAATGCTTTGAACAAACCGACTGGCAAAATTCCGCAATTGTTTGGCGATTTTATTCAACGCAACGTGGATACAGTGAAGACCGAAAAGGATTTCCTCGACGGTTTTCTAACGCATTTTGAAGCCCTGCTTGGCTTCTTTCCCTCAACTTCAAGACGATAAAGGCGATTGACGATGAAGAAAATCGATTACCACGAGATCACCGGCGTCATTCACTTACTAAGCGGCATGCGCATCGGCGGCAGCGATGATCTCTTGACGATCGGTGGAGCGGAGAATACCTGCATCAAGAATCCGATCACACTCCAGCCTTATTTGCCTGGTTCATCGCTCAAAGGAAAAATGCGATCCGAGCTGGAGCAAAGGCTGGGTAAGATCGGCAATGGCGGCAAGCCTTGTGGATGCTTTGAGCCAGATTGCCTGGTCTGTACAGTTTTTGGCACTCATGCGAATACGAGGCATAACTTAGGACCGCCAAGAATTATTGTTCGTGATTGCCAACTTACCAACAATTCTGAATCGGCCATCGAAATCAAATCTTCAACTGCCATGAATCGTAACACTGGCGGACCTCAGGATGGTTCGTTGCGCTCGGAAGAACGTGTTCTCGGTGATTTTACCCTCCGCATCGGCATTCAAATCTGGGATCTCGACTCAACCGCGGAACACAAAAATCACAAAGAAATAGTACAATCCGGCCCGCTCGCTCTCGTCGCCTTCGTCCTAGACGGTCTCAAGCTCGTCCAACGCACCGGCCTTGGCTCCGGCGTTAGCAAAGGCTCCGGCGAAATTGAATTCATCGACTTGAAACTCAATGGTCAAGCGGTCCCAGAGGATCTCTGGTAATGGACCTCCGCCGCCTCCGCCTCATTCCCGAGTCAGCCTGGCGCACGCCTTGGCAATCCGACACTCTGGCCGGCTTGCTGTGCGGCGCGATCGCGCGCCTCGGCGGCGGCGACTTGCTCCGCGCAACGATCATCGAGCCCGCCTCGGAGGGCAAACCGCCATTTATCCTTTCCGACGCTTTCCCCGGTGATTGGCTGCCGATCCCCGCGTTTCTCCGCCTGCTACAATGGCCGCCGGAACAACGCAAAACCCTCAAAAATGCCCGCTGGATCAATCTGACGACGTTTCAAAACCTGCAGCGCGGTCAACTTCCTGAATTTCACGAACTTATCGCCGACTCCGGTTTTCTGGAATCCTCGAGGCTGCATAATACCATCGCCCGCGCGGGCAGTTCAGCTTCGCACGCTGGCGCGCTCTATCCCCGCTCCGAGACGTACCTGAAGATGGAGCCGGAGCGGGAATATCTCACCATTTATCTGAGATGCCAAGAGGACCTTCAAGACCTCTTCCTCGCCGCTTTTCGCGAACTTGCCTTGGGCGGATTTGGCGCGGACCGTTCGGCCGGCAAAGGCCAGTTTCGCCTTGCTTCCGAGCTTGATCCGGTAGTCGATCTCGACAGCGTCCCCGCCGCAAATGGAATCGTAGTCCTCTCCACGTTTCAGCCCGCGGCCGGCGATCCCACCGTCGGCGCTTGGAACGCCTTTACCAAGTACGGCAAACTCGGTCCCGATTTCGGAATCGAAAACGTCTTCAAACGGCCCTTCATCCTATTTCAGCCCGGCGCTTGCTTTTCCGCTTCTCAACCGCGTCCTTGGATCGGCCGTTCGATACCAATGCAGGAATTTCTCGCTCCCGAGACGGTCGCGGAGTTGTCCGCGCGCCACGTCCTGATCCAACATCTGGCCTTCGGCTTGGCCTTGCCTGTCGTTCTTCCTCCCCAGGTGTCGGAGTGTCTGAATTTACTTTCTTAATCGCCACCGTTGGCGGCTCGCACGAGCCGGTTGTGAAATCCGTTTTGGAGCACCGCCCGGGCAAAGTCCTGTTCGTGGTTTCCGCCGCGACTCGCCCCCTGATCGAGCGGGAAATTCTTCCCTCCCTCAATGCCGGCGGCTTTACCATGACTCTGGCATGTTACGATTGCCAGGACATCGGCGATGCCGAAGATTTCGATTTATGCGTCTCCCGCTTGGTCAAACTTGGTTCGCAAGTCCGGCAGTGGCAAGCCCGCTCTTCCGAATGTGCGGTCGTGGTCGATTTTACCGGCGGCACCAAGTGTATGTCCGCCGCGCTCGCCTTGGTCGCGCGCAATTGGAATTGCGAATTTTCTTACGTCGGCGGCCAGTCCCGCACCCGCGACGGCGTCGGGGTCGTCGAATCCGGCCAAGAACGAATCGTCGTTCGTTCTAACCCTTGGAACAGTCTGGCCCGCCAGACCATGGAAGAGGCTTGCTCGCTATTCAATAATTCTTATATCGCGTCCGCGTTCGCGATCCTTAACGAGGCGCAATCAAAAGGTCAAATCAAAAATGCTACCGCAAACCGTGAAGTCGCTGCACTCCGCCAACTAATTCATGCCTATCGCGATTGGGATTGCTTTGACCACAAAAACGCACTCAATAATCTGGAAAGAGAAATTCCTAAGTGGCACAATGAT
>Ga0163144_10014952_pt1 | contig 16054 bp, 15 predicted proteins | sample OliLak19BULKMAT1_FD_123175 | JGI IMG/M metagenome (GOLD analysis project Ga0163144, IMG submission 123175) | Freshwater microbial mat bacterial communities from Lake Vanda, McMurdo Dry Valleys, Antarctica - Oligotrophic Lake LV.19.BULKMAT1 | ecosystem: Environmental > Aquatic > Freshwater >... | reverse complement strand
GGTAGCCGCGTCAGACTTAGAATCTGATGAAAAATTTCGTGAGAGTTCGAGTCTCTCCATCCGCATAGGAAAATTTCTTAATTAGGAATACTTTTTCGAATTAAAAAGAATACATTGCTTAAATTTTTAATGGATTATAAGTTTTATTTAAATTATAAATGATTTTTTGTTATAAAATTTATTTTATTAGCATTAATCGTTTTGAAAAAATTAATTCTTTAGGTTAAGAAAAGAAATTTTCACAATCCTTTTAATTAAAAATGTTTCCTTTTAGCGAAAAGGAAACTTATTATTTAATTTTTAAATTTATACTTTTTTATAAAAAAAGTATAGTTAGTTTTATATTTAGTAATAAATTTTTTCTTTTTCTGTAAAACGTAAAAGATTTTCAAACTCCAATTCTAATCCTAATTTTCCTCTATTTGTTGCGCAACCAATTTGTAAAATATTTTTTTTTTTTTTCTTATTTTTTTCCAATTGAAACCAAAGTTGTGTATATGGTAAATAACTAACTAAAGTAGTTACAATTAATAATCCAAATCCACTATAAAGAAAAGGAATAGTCGGATCATATTTAATTAATAGTCCAGTAGAAGGTAAAATATCTAAAATTAAAAAGTTATTTTCTATTACACTATTTGTTGTGTTTTTTAAAAGAAATTTCCCTTTTTCATCATAAAGAGAAAACGTATTATCTACTTTATTAAAAATAAGACTATAATTTTGTTTCTCTGTTTTTATCCAAGTAATCCAAATTTTTTCTTTTTTTTCCGGTTTAGAAAGAGAAAAAAAAGGATATTCAAATATTTCAGACGTAGAAAGTTTTTTTACTCGTATCCCAATTAAATTCCAATCACTTTGATAAAAATCAATATTTTTATAATTTAAAGGATTATTAACTGAAATGGTTTGTTGTTTTACTTCATTAGTCAAAGTATCTAATAAAGAAATATTTGAATAAAATTGAGATATTTTTTCTTTTTTATAATCAATCCAGAAGTCATTGACTCTAATATTAATAAAAGGAAGTTCTGTGATAGAACCAATTTTAATAACATTTTGAATCCGAAAAATTTCTCCTTTGGGAATAATTTCTTGACTTTTAAAATTTTGAAAAGAGCTAATTGTAGTTGCTCCTAAAATTAAAAGTAAACTAAAATGAACTAAAATAGGACTAATTCTTCCCAGTAATCCTTTATAAGCATAAAGAAAATTTTTTTTTTGATAAATAGAAAAATAGGAAGAATGAAGTTTTGTTAAAAAAACTTCTTTTATATAATAGGAAGGTTGAAACTGTACAAAGAAAGGTAATTTTTGAAAAGATCTAATTTCTTTTTTAAAAAAGTATTCTTTAGAATTTTTCACTAATGGAAATTGTCTAACTATTGTACAACTTGTCAAAGAAAAGCCTAAGCATAAAAGAAGAAAAAGAAACCACCATGTTCTGTAAATATGATCTAAACCAAAAAAGAAAAGAAATTTTGAATCTATAATTCCGTATAAAGCTTTAGCTGAACTATAATTTTCCTCATAAAAAGTTATAGTTTCATCTTGCTCAATGATTGTCCCTATTGCACTTAGAAAGGCAATAAGAAATAATAAGCCAATTGCAAATTGTAAACTTAAAAAAATTTTTAGTCTTTTTTGTAAAAATTTTTTCATTTAAATAAAATTATTTTGAAAATTTAGAAATAGTTACTAATTTCCAACGTCCTTTTGTTCTTCTTCCTTTTAATATTTTTTTCCCATTTTTACTCGACATTCTTGCACGAAATCCTGAAGTTTTAATTACTTTTTTTTTACTTCCGTTTAAAGTATGTTTTGACATAATAACTTTTTATTTTTTTTATTCTTTTTTAATTTTTTTTTTTTTAAAAAATAAATGTTAAAAAAATTAAAAATTTGATATCATTCTTTAATATTTTTTACATTTATCTATGCTTTAAATAGTAGAAAAAAGAGATTCAAAAGTTGTTTGAATTTTTTCTCCGGAATTAATAGATTCCATAGGATCTTTACGTAAACGATGTCTTAAGCATAATGAAATAGTACGTTTAATATCGTCTATAGTTACTTCTGTTCGATTTTCAAATGAAGCTAAAGCTTTTGCTGCACGAGTACATACAATATCTCCTCTTAATCCTTCAATACCTAATTCACTACAAATTTGAGAAATTTTGATTTGAAAATCTTTTTTCATTTGAACTTGAGGTAAAAGTTTTTGAGCAGTAACAATACGTCTTTGAATCGCTAATTGTTCTTCTTTATAAGTTTCAAACCATAAATCTGGAGATTGATCAAAACTCATTCTTTCTTCTACAATTTTAACTCTCGAATTCGCATCTTTAATTGTTCTAATTTCAGCATGCATTCCGAAACGATCTAATAACTGTGGTCTAAGTTCACCTTCTTCTGGATTACCTGATCCAATAAGAATAAATTTAGCCGGATGTTTAATTGAAATACCTTCGCGTTCTACAGTATTCCATCCTGAAGCCGCAGAATCTAGTAATACATCAACTAAATGATCATCCAAAAGATTAATTTCATCCACATATAATAAACCGCGGTTTGCTCTAGCTAATAAGCCAGGTTCAAAAGTACTACTACCACCTGATAAAATTTCTTTTAAATTAATTGTACCACAGACTCTGTCTTCAGTAGCTCCTAAAGGAAGTTCAACCATAGGAATTTTAATTTCTTCAATTTCATAGGTTTTTCCATCAGATATATTTTTTGGATCTGTATTAAATGGATCATTTTTAATGATATTAATATCTGGTAAAAGATCTGCCAAAGCTCTTATTGTAGTCGATTTTCCAGTTCCTCTATCACCCATTATCATTACTCCACCTATTTTTGGATCAATTACATTTAATTGTAAAGCCAATTTCATTTCATCTTGACCAATAATTGCCGCGAAGGGAAAATTTTTTATTAATGCCATATCTTTTAATAGAATTTCTATATTTTATATAAAGAGATACCTAAACGAATTGAAAACGTTAATAAAATTATTGAAAGTCCAATTTCAATATAAATATTTAATTCATTAATCATAATTGTTTTTTATTTTTTTTTAAATTAAATTTGGAGTTTCTTCTATAACATTAATAAAACCTAAAGATGTGAATTCGACTTTTCCATTAGCTAAGGCATAAAGAGTATGATCTCGGCCGCATCCTACTTTAGATCCTGGTTTAAATTTTGTTCCACGTTGACGTACTAAAATAAATCCTGTTTTTACTTGTTGATTTCCAGTACATTTAACTCCCAAACGTTTTGCTTGCGAATCACGGCTATTTTTTGTACTTCCTGCACCCATTTTATGTGCCATAATGTTTTCCTCCTAATTTTTATGTTTTTAATAATTATTCAAAACCATGAATTTGAATACGTGTATATAATTGTCTGTGACCTTTAACACGGGTATATTTTTTTTTTGGTTTTGTTTTTAAAACAGTTATTTTTTTTCCTTTACATTCTTGAATTACCTTTCCTAATACTTTTGTTTGTAGAAAAGGTTTCCCTAATTGCATTTTTTCTGGTTTTCTATAAAGTAAAATTTTATTCAAAAATAAAAAATTTCCTATAGAAGCATTTTTTATAAAATCAATATCTTGCCACTCTCCAGGTTTAAAACAAAACTGTTTTCCCGAAGTATTTATTATTAAATATTTCATAATGCTTTCTTTTAGACTTCTTTAAAAGATTTTTTTAAATACTATTATAATTATAATAATATATAATAATAATATAATAATATACGTAATTATTTGTAAATTTATTTTTCAAATTTCATTTTTATGAGATTAATTTTAATTTTTGTACCTATTTTATTAGCTGCTTCTTGGGCAATTTATAATGTATTCTTTTTAATTCGAAAAAGTATTCCTAATTAAGAAATTTTCCTATGCGGATGGAGAGACTCGAACTCTCACGAAATTTTTCATCAGATTCTAAGTCTGACGCGGCTACCAATTACGCCACATCCGCAATTTCAACTATCATTATATGCTAAAAATATGCTAAATGATAAAATAAATACTTTATTTTATCCTAAAGACATATAGTAAACTATATGTGAATAAATTAAAATGCATAAAATAAACTTTATACGATTATTATAAAGAATATTATAAGAAATGAATTTTAAAAACAAAACAAATGAGTGCTACTAACAATTATTTAACAAATAATAAGACTATTCAATATTTTTTTTTATTTCTTTCTCAGGATACTTTTGAAAAAGACTTACCTATTGAAGAAATTTTAAGAGAAAGAACTTTTGAATATTTATCTAACAATAAAGTTATTGATTTTTGGATGATTAGCCCTTTCAAATTTCAAAAAAAGATTAATTATAGTAGAAATGAAGTTCTAAATGCAGTGGAATCAGATTCTATTGCATGTAGAAGCGATAAAAAGTTCTATTGTTTTGTAACTAGTAATTATGCATTTTTCAATTTTCTTCGATTAAGAGTCGGAGATTTTCAACAATTAATTTTTTCTAATGAAAAAAAGGTTTTTTCTATTGAACCAAAAATTGTTTCTAACATCAAAATTGATGGTTTTTCTTTTTCTTGTTTTTCTAATTCTTCTATTTTTAAAGAGTTAATTTTATATAAAGATAAAAACTTTTTATTTCAAAAAAGTTTAACAAAATATCAAACTATTTATAATTTTTTAACTCCATTAAGTTGATATTTTTAAATAAAAAAAAGAAATGTCGAATTTTTTTTTTATTTCCATGAATATAACGTCCTAAATTGTCATATAAAGAAAAAAGGTGAAAACATTGGAGCTAGAATTATTGAAAAAAAGTTTTTTTTAGATTAACATTTCCCATCAGAAGTAGTTCCCTTTAAACCGTCCTTTTTAGGACGCAAACTAAGTAAAGGGATGATCGGAAGCATTTGTGTTATATTTTTTAATGGAAATTAAGCTATACTTCTAAATGTTTTAAAATTTATAGCGTTATATAATAAGGCAATTAAAGTAAATTTTGAAGAATATATAACTAAAGTTTTTTTTGATTATTTATTAATAAATCTAAAGATAAAATAATATTTTTTTAAATAAAATACTTTGTAGAAAAGTATTTTATTTAATTGTTTGATTTAAACAAAATTTCCAAATTAACCAACAATAACTGGAGCAGTTACTGCTAAGTCTAATGGGAAATTGTGTGCGTTACGTTCGTGCATAACTTCCATACCTAAATTAGCACGGTTAACGATATCAGCCCAAGTGTTAATTACACGACCTTGACTATCAACAATAGATTGGTTAAAGTTAAAACCATTTAAGTTGAATGCCATAGTACTAATTCCTAAAGCAGTTAACCAGATACCAACAACTGGCCAAGCAGCTAAGAAGAAATGTAATGAACGAGAGTTGTTAAAACTTGCATATTGGAAAATTAAACGACCAAAGTAACCATGAGCAGCTACAATGTTGTAAGTTTCTTCTTCTTGACCGAATTTATATCCATAGTTTGGAGATTCGATTTCAGAAGTTTCACGAATAATAGAAGATGTAACTAAAGATCCGTGCATAGCAGAGAATAAAGATCCACCGAATACACCAGCAACTCCAGCCATGTGGAATGGGTGCATTAAAATGTTATGTTCTGCTTGGAATACTAACATGAAGTTGAATGTTCCAGAAATTCCTAAAGGCATACCATCAGAAAAACTTCCTTGTCCGATTGGATAAATTAAGAATACAGCAGTTGCAGCAGCTACAGGAGCAGAGAATGCAACAAAAATCCAAGGACGCATTCCTAAACGGAAACTTAATTCCCACTCACGACCTAAATAGCAAGCAACACCAGTTAAGAAGTGTAAAACAACTAATTGGTAAGGACCACCGTTGTATAACCACTCATCAACAGAAGCAGCTTCCCAAATTGGGTAGAAGTGAACTCCAATTGCGTTAGAACTTGGAATTACAGCACCAGTAATGATGTTGTTTCCATACATTAATGAACCAGCTACTGGTTCACGAATTCCGTCAATATCTACTGGCGGAGCTGCGATAAATGCAATAATAAAACAAGTTGTAGCAGTTAAAAGTGTAGGGATCATAACTACACCGAACCAACCGATATATAAACGGTTTTCTAAACTAGTTACCCAAGAACAAAAACGTTCCCAGATATTTTGGCTTTCATATCTTTCTAAAGTTGCTGTCATAATAATTCCTCTTCCATTATTTAATATAATGCAATCAAACAAATTCAATGTAGACTCCCTATACATAAAAATAAAAGAAATTTAAGTGGTATACATTTTTTAGATCATTTCTTATAATTTAATAAAAAAAAAGCATATAGTATATTTAAACAATGAAAAAAGAAAAGAATGAAAAAAAATTTCCTTTGTATTCTGCAAAATTTGCTTTAACATATAATGCTACAAATTTAAGCCATTTAGAAATTTTAAAGGAAATAAAATGAAAAAAAAAGGTCTAAAGGAATATCTTCTAGTTAAAGATGTATTATCAGATGGGCACAAAGGTTAGAATATTTATTTAGAATATGACACTGGAATAAAAGTAACTAATAAAGAGTTTTTTGATTTAATAAAAAATCAAAATCCATTTTTTATAACTTCTCACTTTTTCAAAATTTACATGAATTTGTTCATTTGTTTAATGTTAAAAAATATAAAAAATAATCCCAATTATATTAGTTAATTTCGATTACCGGATCCAAAATATCTCATTTCTAAAAAGCAAATGCTCGAAATATTAAAAAATAAAACTTTGGAAACAAATGAACCTATATATGATATTTTTCTCTCTTTAGTAGAACACTACCCATATTATTTAATTACCTCTAATTTAAAAAAAATTCGAGAGAATCTTTTTTTTTAATATTATTTAAAAAATTGGAACTTAAAAAACGTAATTCTTCTCTAGTGAAGACAAAAGTATAAAATATAAAAATTACATTTTAGAATCTTTTTTAACTCCCCAAGTCGGATTCGAACCAACGACCTATCGATTAACAGTCGATAGCTCTACCACTGAGCTATTGAGGAAAAGCGAAATAAGTTTTTATTATTTTTTAATTATATCACAATTAAAAAATAATATTAATGATGAAAAATAAATTAATTACTTTAATGAAATAAAAATTAATAAGCTAGTCCCATGCTACGAGTTGTTTCTCCGCCTAGGTAAACTCGAATACTTAAAAAATCAGTAGGACAAGCACTTTCACATCTTTTGCAGCCAACACAGTCTTCTGTTCTTGGAGCAGATGCTATTTGACCGGCTCTACAATCTTCCCATACTACCATTTCTAAAACATCTGTGGGGCATGCTCTTACACATTGAGTACACCCGATGCATGTATCATAAATTTTTACTGTATGACTCATCGATCTCTTTTTTTCTTTTTTCTTTTATTATAAGATTTATAAAAAATTCTCCTAAATAATGCTAAATGATATTATTAAGAAATGAATAAACATTTTAGTATTTATTTTAATTAAGTATCCACCCATATGTATGAAGACCTTTTGCTAAAAAATTGACACCTAAATAGCATATCCAAATAACAAAGAATCCAAAACTTCCTACACTGGCAGCTTTTTTTCCTTGCCATCCTTTAATAATACGTGAATGTAAATAAATAGCAAAAATTAACCATGTAATTAAAGCCCATGTTTCTTTAGGGTCCCAACTCCAGTAAGATCCCCATGCTTCATTTGCCCAAACAGCTCCGGAAATAATACCAAGCGTTAAAAAAGGAAAACCTAAACCAATAATTCTATAACTCCAAGTATCTACTGTTTCTAATAAAGAAGATTTCGAAATATTTGTATAAGACTCTTTTAAAGTTCCTTTGTCAGAATTTAAAAGATTTAAATTTACCGGATTCGAAGGAATTAAAGGAATAGAAAATTGAAAAGAAAAACTTTCAAAACTTAAATATAAAATAGATAATAATGAGCCAACCAGTAAAGTAGCATAGCTTACCATCATCATACTAACATGCATCATTAGCCAATTAGATTGCAATGAAGGCACTAAAGGAAGTGCTTTTTGCATTTCTATAGGTAAAGTTAAACTAGAAAAGCTAGATAAAAAAAAAAGAATAGGAGTAATTACGGATGAAAGTAGACGACTTTTTGTTTTATATTCCAGTAATAATTGAATAGAAGAAATCGACCATGATAAAAAAATTAATGACTCATATAAGTTACTTAAAGGGAAATAAGATTCATTAATCCAACGGGAAAAAAGTGTAACTGCAAAAAGAATATTACTAATAAAAATACATAGTTGACTACTCTTATTAAATTGTATAATTTTTGCTTTTGATTTTATGGATAAACTGATCCAAGAAATTAACATTGCACAAAATAAAATAACGGAAGCAATGATTGGAAGATAATAGTCATTAAATAATATCATGAATTTTTACTATGTCTTTTTTGCATTCTATTATAATTTTAGTATTTCTTTTTCAAAACAGAAAGTATTGAACTACTATTTTATAATATCAGTGAATATTGAAATTGAACTTATTTTTTCCTTCATACTATATAGTTGTTTTTTTTAATTATTTCTATTTGTAAAAGAGAATGATTTTTGAAAGAATAAATATTTCTTTTATTTGCTTAAAAGAGCAGACGAATAAATTTATTAGGTCACATTTTTGTTTTTAACATAATAACGCATAGTTTTGTCTAAATAAATTTAGAAAGTATTCATATAAAGCTATACATCTTATAGATTTCATTTTATTAAAGATAAAAAAGACTTTGAATAATAAAAAAAATTAGTTATTTAAGATTTGCCAGAGATTTTTTATAAAAAAAAAATAATGTAAATAAAATGATATTTTTTTCTATATTATGTTTTGTCCATGATAAAGTTTCATTTAGTAAAAAGAACTAAAAATTTAGTTTTCCGTTATAAATAAAGTGTTACTTTAAAGTGATAAAGATTAAAGAGTATTTCGGCATCGTGCTATTTTTCCAAAAGACTACTCTTTCAGTATTTTCGCCGCTATATAGTTTAACAGTCATGTTCGGAATGGAATGACGTGGTTCCAATATGCTATAAACACCGAAATAAAAAAAAAGATTAGAAAAAAAAATAAAGGAACTTAGTAAATCTCGGCGCATATATTACTATATTTAGACCTGATTCCTATCAAACAACTAGTCTAGTTGTATCCTAAGAGTACTCATCTTGAGGACGGCTTCTCACTTAGATGCTTTCAGCGATTATCCTAACTGCACATAGCTACCCAGCGTTTACCATTGGCATGATAACTGGTATACCAGAGGTGCATCTTTCTCGATCCTCTCGTACTAGAGAAAGGTCACTCTCAATACTCCGACGCTCACACGGGATATGGACCGAACTGTCTCGCGACGTTCTGAACCCAGCTCACGTACCGCTTTCATAGGCGAACAGCCTAACCCTTGGAACGTACTACCGCTCCAGGATGCGATGAGCCGACATCGAGGTGCCAAACCTCCTCGTCGATAGGAACTCTATGAGGAGATCAGCCTGTTATCCCTAGAGTAACTTTTATCCGTTGAGTGACATCCTTTCCACACAGAAATGTCAGATCACTATGACCAACTTTCGTTTCTGCTCGACTTGTTTGTCTCACAGTTAAGCTTCCTTTTGCCATTACACTCTGAAATCGATTTCTGACCGATCTGAGGAAACCTTTGTACGCCTCCGTTACCTTTTAGGAGGCCACCGCCCCAGTGAAACTGCCCACCAGATACTGTCTTTTATCCGGTTAACGGCTTAAAGTTAGAATCTCAATTTTAATAGAGTGGTATCTCACGGATGACTCCCAAATTCCCACGAGAATTTGTTCATAGTCTCCCACCTATGCTGCGCAATTAAAATCAAGATCCAATATCAGGCTACAGTAAAGCTTCATAGGGTCTTACTGTCCACGTGCAAGTAGTCCGCATCTTCACAGACAATTCTATTTCACCGAGTCCCTCCTTGAGACAGCTTCCAAATCATTACTCCATTCGTGCGGGTCAGAACTTACCTGACAAGGAATTTCGCTACCTTAGGACCGTTATAGTTACGGCCGCCGTTCACCGGGGCTTCAGTTATCAGCATAACACCAACTTCTTTAACCTTCCGGCACTGGGCAGGAGTCAGCCCCCATACATCGTTTTACAACTTCGCGGAGACCTGTGTTTTTGCTAAACAGTTGCTTGGAACTTGATATTGCAGCCCTATTGGGCACTCTTTTTCCCGAAGTTACAGAGTTATTTTGCCGAGTTCCTTAAGGAGGGTTCTCTCGCGCTCCTTGGTATTCTCTACCTACCTACCTGTGTCGGTTTAAGGTACAGGTGAATAGTATTTAAGACAGTACAAGCTTTTCTTGGAAGTATGACATCAATTACTTTGATTTTAAAAATCTTGTATTCATATCTTAGCTCAAAATGTTTTCTCCATTTCTCATAACCTCGAATATTTAAACCGGTAACCACTATCCGGCTAATTTAGCCTTCTCCGTCCCTTGCTGTCAATACTACTCAGTATAGGAATATTAACCTATTATCCATCAATTACGCCTTTCAGCCTCACCTTAGGACCTGACTAACCCACCGTGGACGAACCTTGCGGGGGAACCCTTAGGTTTTCGGAGCTTTGGATTCTCACCAAAGTTTTCGTTACTCAATCCGACATTCTCACTTCTAATTCGTCCATCTTCACTTTCGTGAATACTTCTACCTACTATAGAACGCTCCCCTACCGATATATTTCTATATCTCACAGCTTCGGCAAATTTCTTAGTCCCGTAAATTTTCGGCGCAAAACTTCTAGACCAGTAAGCTATTACGCACTTTTTAAAGGATTGCTGCTTCTAAGCAAACCTCCTGGTTGTCTCAGATTTTTCACTTCCTTTATCACTTAGAAATTATTTGGGGGCCTTAGCTGGTGATCTGGGCTCTTTCCCTCTTGACTATGAAGCTTATCCCTCGTAGTCTTACTGCTTTCGTATACACATAGTATTCAGAGTTTGCCTCGATTTGGTACCAGTCTCCCAGCCCGCACCGAAACAGTGCTTTACCCCTATGTTTAAACTAAAACGCTGCACCTAAATACATTTCGGGGAGAACCAGCTAGCTCCGCTTTCGATTGGCATTTCACCCCTAACCACACGTCATCCGCTAATTTTTCAACATTAGTCGGTTCGAACCTCCGCCTAGTATTACCTAAGTTTCATTCTGCACATGGTTAGATCAAGCGGGTTCGGGTCTATATATAGTGACGAACGCTCTATTCAAGCTCGCTTTCACTATGGCTCCAATTTCTCAATTTTAACCTGCCACTACATATAACTCGCCGGAACATTCTTCAACAGGCACGAGGTAAAACGCATATCGTTCGTCCTCTGTTTGTAAGCTTACAATTTCACGTTCTTTTCACTCCCCCTCCGGGGTTCTTTTCACCTTTCCCTCGCGGTACTACTTCACTATCGGACATCCAAAAATATTTAGCCTTACGAGGTGGTCCTCGTAGATTCACACGGGATTCCACGTGTCCCATGCTACTTGGGAGATTTTCTAACTTTTTTTTCTTTTTCAGTTACAAGACTAATCACTTTCTATGGTGTCGCTTTCCAGCGAGCTTCACTTAAAAAAAAAGAAGTATTTATTGAAAATTCCCACAACCCCTTTAAAAAGATGTTAAAGGTTTAGACTGTTTCCCATTCGCTCGCCGCTACTAAGGAAATCGTTTTTACTTTTTTTTCCTCCAAGTACTAAGATGTTTCAATTCCTTGGGTTTGCTCTTGCTTGTCTATAAATTCAACAAGAAGTTAAAGAGTTTCCTCATTCGGATACTTCTGGATCATAGCTTATTTCCAACTCCCCAGAACGTTTCGCCGGTAATCACGTCCTTCTTCGCTTTTGGATACCAAGGGATCCCTCATAAGCTCTTAGATATTTTTTTTTCAATTTTTTAAATTGTGGAGAAAAGCGGGTTCGAACCGCTGACATTTGCCTTGCAAAGGCAACGCTCTACCAACTGAGCTATTCCCCCTTTGGACAAACCCTTCAACAAAGCTTAATAAGCAAGTTTTTTTGGTCCGCCGCTTGGGCTATCCTAGATTTGAACCAGGGACCTTACCCTTATCAGGGGTACACTCTAACCAACTGAGCTAATAGCCCGTTTTTAAAATTCTCTTATTGTAATATTGGAGGTAATCCAACCGCACCTTCCAGTACGGTTACCTTGTTACGACTTCACCCCAGTCACCAGTTCTACCTTGGATAAATCTTTCCCCAAAAGGCTTAGGACTTAGCTTCGAGTATAACCAGCTTCCATGGTGTGACGGGCGGTGTGTACAAGGCCCGGGAACGGATTCACCGCAGTTTAGCTGACCTGCGATTACTAGCGATTCCACCTTTATGCAGGCGAGTTGCAGCCTGCAATCTGAACTAAGGATACGTTTAGAGATTTGCTTGTTTTTGCAAACTTGCGACTTTTTGTCATATCCATTGTAGTACGTGTGTAGCCCAGAACGTAAGGGGCATGATGACTTGACGTCATCCTCACCTTCCTCCAATTTTTAATTGGCAGTCTCTTTAGATAACTAACTAAAGACAAGGGTTGCGCTCGTTGCGGGACTAAACCCAACATTTCACAACACGAGCTGACGACAGCCATGCACCACCTGTATGAAAGGCAATAGCACATCTTCGATTAAGAAAATTTCTCTCATATGTCAAGTTCTGGTAAGGTTCTTCGTGTTGCATCGAATTAAACCACATACTCCACCGCTTGTGCGGGCCCCCGTCAATTCCTTTGAGTTTCACTCTTGCGAGCATACTTCCCAGGCGGGATACTTAACGCGTTAGCTACGACACTGTACGATATAAATCGTTCAACATCTAGTATCCATAGTTTAGGGCTAGGACTACCGAGGTATCTAATCTCGTTTGCTCCCCTAGCTTTCGTCAATGAGTGTCAGTAATGGCCCAGTAAAGTGCCTTCGCTTTTGGTGTTCCTTCTAATATCTGCGCATTTCACCGCTCCACTAGAAATTCCCTTTACCTCTACCATACTCTAGATAAATAGTTTCCTTTGCATGTTTGGAGTTAAGCTCCAAGATTTAACAAAAGACTTAAATATCAACCTGTAGACGCTTTACGCCCAATGAATCCGGATAACACTTGCATCCCCTGTATTACCGCGGCTGCTGGCACAGGGTTAGCCGATGCTTATTCTCCAAGTAACGTCAGATCTTCCTCCTTGGAAAAAGAGGTTTACAACCCGTAGGCCGTCATCCCTCACGCGGCGTTGCTCCGTCAGGCTTTCGCCCATTGCGGAATATTCCTCACTGCTGCCTCCCGTAGGAGTCTGGACCGTGTCTCAGTTCCAGTGTGGCTGATCGTCCTCTCAGACCAACTATTGATCGTCGCCTTGGTAGGCTCTTACCCTACCAACTAGCTAATCAAATGTGAGCTTCTCATTAGGCAAATTTCTTTTTTCATTGTTAATCAAAGATTAACAACATATAGAGTTTTAGCAATTATTTCTAATTGTTATCCTCTGCCATAAGGGCAAATTCTCACATATTACTCACCCGTCCGCCACTAAAAAGATATTACTCTTTTCCGTTCGACTTGCATGTGTTAAGCACGCCGCTAGCGTTCATCCTGAGCTAGGATCAAACTCTTAATTTCTAGTCAATTTAATGATTTTTCCTGAATTTTTTCTTTTTTTATTTCTTTTTTATTTTTTTAATTCTTACACTATACTTTTTTTAAAAATAAAAAATTTTTGCATTTTTTTTTTTAATATGCTTGTATAGTTTTTGAAAGAAAATTTAAGTTAAAGAAATTTTTATTTTTTTTAATAGAGAATTTTTCAGAACATAAACTATTATAGTTTTAAATAAAAAAAAAAGCAATAGAAAAGTAATAAAAGTTAATAAAAAGAAAAATTTGGACAAATTTTTCGTTTTATTAATTTTATAATATTTAAAATATTTTTTAAAAAGCCAAATTTAATAAATGGAATCAAAAACTTTTATATAATGATTTATAAATGGACGTGAAAAAGATAAAATTTTTAATGCTTTGATATTTTTATACTTTGCTTCAGTTAAATTGTATAAAATTAAGGCAAAATCACACTCTTCACCAGTGAAGAGTCCTCGCCAAGGTTTAATAAAGTCAGAATTTCTAGCAAAAGAATCCGGATCAAAGGCAAAGCAAATTTCCGGATTAAATAAAAAAAATAAAATAATAAAAATAACGAAAAAAAGAATTATTTTTTTTCGATTCTTATATAGCCAATTTCGAAGGGCAATTGCTAATTTATACCCACGTTTAAAAAACCTTTTGATTTTCTTTCTTACTTTTACTAGGAGTCTCATATTTTCGACCTTATCAATGTTGAACAATTATTAATAAAAAGATTAAACTATTTAAACTGAAAAAATAGTTAGGGAGTTTAAAAGAAGAAAAACTTAGAAAATTATGATAGGTTAATTATAACCTAAATAATTTAATTAATATTTAATTAATTATCGTTATTTATATTTGTCAAGATTTTTTTAAAAAATTTCGATAAATCTAGAAATTAATTACGTTTTTATTTTAGTCTTAAAAAAATAAAATATATTACAACTAAAAACTTTGTTTTTACTAGGCAAATTTTTTTCTTTCTTGTATAATAATTGTAAATAAAAGAATGTGGAAAGATGGCAGAGTGGTCGATTGCGTCTGACTTGAAATCAGATGAACCTTAAGGGTTCCGTGAGTTCAAATCTCACTCTTTCCTATTATGCCAGGGGAATTTCTTTTTTTAACTTTTAAAACTATTCATTCTTATTTCCATTTAAAATAAATATTATTTAGTATTTATTTATTTATAAATACTAAATAAAAATTGTCTATTTTATTTATTATGTATTAAAAGTAGAATTCCCTGTAAATTTAATTGAAGCAGGATTTGGATTTTTTCCAATAGAGAATTCTCTTTTCCCAATAGCAATTCGTCCTTCATTTACTTTTTCCGGAAAAACTCCATCTTTTGGATGAATAAATTGAATTTCACCACTTGGAAATAATCTAAAAACACGATAATCATTAATCTTAAAATCTGTACGTAATTGTTTTCCTAAAGCTAAACATTGTTCTTTTCTAGCAAAATAAACTAAATTTGGTCCAGTTTTCATAATTGCAGCACCTCCTGTAGGCATTTCAAATATGTTTGTAGACTTTGATTCATTCGTCCATGTCATTACATATTTTTCTTCTGTTTCTGCAGCTTGTAACCAACCCCCAGTACTTCCTCCAAACTCAGGAAAATAGTTAGTTTCTGACGTCATAGTAATATTTTTTTTTCTAATAAATTTTCATTTATTATAAGTTAAAAAAAACCTAATGAAATATGATAAATCCTAAAAAACATATAGTAAACTATATATTAATATTTATTTATTATTTAATACTATTTTTTAATGATTTTGTTTTAATCATTAAAATAATAATTTATACTAAAAAAACTCAAACCAAAAAATGCTAATAATAAATAAACTAACTGATTTTTTACTGAATTTTAATGAAGACTTATCAAAGTTAATGGCAACAAGCTTATATGTTCTTTGTTTTTCTTTACTTTTCTTTATTTGTTTTCAAGATAAACTTTATAAATCGGATGGAAATATACTTGAAAATGAAAAAAGTCGTTTTTTCATTTATAGTATTTCTACATGTTTTTTCTTAGTAAGTGTTCTAATTTTAATAGAATTAAGGTCATAAATGAAAAAAATGAATTTTTTATTAACATGTTCCATTCCAGAAGATCAAAAACCAATTAATGAATATATTGAAAATAAAGAAAATATTTTATTAAATTGGACAATTTTAGAAAAAAAGGAATATTTCATTAATTTACTAAAATTTTTTCTGAGCTTTTTCTTTTTTTTTCTTCTTTTTGAAAAAAGTTTTTCTTTTAGACTTTTTTTTTTTTTTTTTTTTTTTTTTTTTTTTTTTTTTTTTTTTTTTTTTTTTTTTTTTTTTTTTTTTTTTTTTTT
>Ga0163144_10014951_pt1 | contig 16054 bp, 13 predicted proteins | sample OliLak19BULKMAT1_FD_123175 | JGI IMG/M metagenome (GOLD analysis project Ga0163144, IMG submission 123175) | Freshwater microbial mat bacterial communities from Lake Vanda, McMurdo Dry Valleys, Antarctica - Oligotrophic Lake LV.19.BULKMAT1 | ecosystem: Environmental > Aquatic > Freshwater >... | reverse complement strand
GTCGGGCAGGCGAAGTTGGCCTTGGTGAACTTCGCAATCGCCCCCGCCGCCTCGTCCAAAGCGCTGCCGGTGTTGCCGAAAGCGCCAGAAATAGTGCCGTCGGTCACAACATGGGCAAGCCGGGTGCCGTCCTTGCGGAAGTAGACCGCTTCAACGCCCACCGCTCCGTCGCCCAGCCCGTAGAACGGGGAGCCCACGAGGTTCAGGACGTTGCTGCCCACGCGAAACGCCGTGTTGCCCTGGTCGTAGAGCACGAAGCGATACTCGATGATCAGGTCGGCGTCCGGCGTGGGTTTGACGCCGTAGAGCTCGGTAAGCTCATCCGAAAGCGCGGCTTCAAAGTCCGCGCGGTTCTCCGGATCGATCGCGATGCTTGATTCGCCGGGCCGGATCGTGAGGCTAGAGATCGTCGTACCGGGCGCGACGGGGTTGAGCACAAACATGCGGTTCGACGCGCAGCCGCCCAGAGCGACCAGGGTGGGGACGAGCGAGCATAAGGACACAGCGGCAATCTTCATTCGAACCTTTCGCCCGCGCGCGGGCATCGGGTTGGATGCCGCGATCCGGCCCGAGTGACCGAACCACTTCGGCGCCACGCGGCGACGCGTACCGAGCCGACAGCGTCACACCAGCAGCGTCGCGGGCGTCTCCAGCATTTGCTTGACGGTCGAGAGGTATGCCGCGGCCATCGCGCCATCGACGATCCGGTGGTCGCTGGACATGGTGATCTGCATCTCGTGCCCGATCTCCAGCACGTCAGCGCCGTTGCGCGTCACCACCACCGGCTTCTTGATCGCGGCGCCGATCGCCAAGATCGCGGCGTTGGGCGGGTTGATGATCGCAGTGAAATGCTCGACGCCGAACATGCCCAGGTTGCTGATCGTGAAGGTGCTGTCGCCCATCTCATCGATGGTCAGGCCCTTCGTCCGCGCCTTCTCTGCCAGCGCCTTGGTCTCGCTGGAGATCATGCGCAAGCCTTTCTGATCCGCCTGCCGGATGGTGGCGACCACCAGCCCGCCGCCCTTCTCCATCGGTAGCGAGATCGCGATGCCCACGTTCACCGTCTCCAGCAGCTCGATCGCCTCAGCACCCTTGGCCCCCGCCCAGCGCGAGTTGACAAACGGGTGCTGATGCATCGCCAACGCACAGGCGCGCACGATGAAGTCGTTGACGCTGAGCTTGACGCCCTGCGGTGCGAGCTGGTCGTTGAGTTGCTGACGAAGGCCCATCAGGCTGTCCATGCGAACCGCGAGCGTGACCTGATAGTGGGGGATCGTCGTCTTGCTCTCGACCAGACGCGTCGCGATGGTGCGGCGCATGTTCGAGAGTGTGACGGTCTGGCGCTTCAGGGGCGAGCCAGCAAGCGAGAACGCCGAGCCGGGGACGGTGCCCGCCGCGATCGGCGAGGAAGGCGCTGCGGCGGCAACCGATGTGCTCGACGCGGACTCGCTCGCGGATTGTGTGCGCTGGCTTGCGGAGCCAGTGGACATGGCCCGCTGGTTCGCCGCGGGCGCTGAGGCGCCGCTGGCGATGAAGGCCTCAACGTCCTTGCGAACGATTCGCCCGCTGGGGCCGGTGCCCTCGATCTGGCTCAGATCCACGCCGCTGTCTGCGGCGATCTTCCTCGCCAATGGCGAAGCAAACACGCGATCATGCCCGGAGGCGGCGCCGTTAGCGTGTGGCTCGGGCGACGCGCCGTTGGCGGGTACATCAGACGCGCCAGCGTTACCCGGGCGCTCGGCGACCGCGGTGCTACTGGAAGATGTGCGAGCGTTGCCGGTGGCGCTGCCACCGGCCTGAGCGGCCGCGGCTGGTGCGGATGACGCTGACGCGGCCGGTGTGGTGGCAGCGGTCGGGGCGGCGGTGTTCTTGGCCGCGCCGCCGCCCGTGCCGCCCTGCCAAGAAAGGATCAGCGTGCCCACCGGCACCGCCTGGCCCTCTTTGACGTTTAGCTCGCCGATGACGCCGTCCTCAAAGGTTTGCATCTCCATCGTGGCCTTGTCGGTCTCGATGTCAGCCAGCACATCGCCAGCCTTGACCTTCTGGCCGGGTGTGGCGTGCCATTTGACAATGGTGCCAACTTCCATGGTGTCGGAGAGGCGCGGCATAGTGAGGTTATTCGGCAAGGGGAACTCCACATTCATACATGGCACATGGCCACAAGGCACATCAATCAAACCGACGAACGCTTGGACGACCGAGTACGCGAGATCATTGCACCGAACATCATCTTCAACTGACGGAGTTCAGCAAGCGGTGGTTCCAGGCGGTTCGCAGAGATCTATACACGGTGCACGCACAACTCAAGCCAGAATCGAGTCTCATTGAGTTCCTTGACGACGATCGCCAAAGTCTTGATGAAGGTCTGCACTGCTCCATCGCTTCATCGGCTTCGCAAAGATTCGCTCCGACGCGAGCGACCCCGGCTTTCCAAAGTCTCAACAACTTGGAGGACGCGGTCTGCAAATATCCGCACTCGCACCAGCGTTTCCTCCCACAACCTGCCCATCGTGACTCTCCGTTCTCTGAATGTGCGATGTGGCCATGTGCGATGCGGCCATGTGGCAAACTGCTACCTACGCGCCGCGGGCTGCGTCGCTCATCCCCGTGCCATCACGCCCTTGACCGCGCGGATGATCTTGCCCTTGTGCGGGAGAAACTCCATCTCCAGGTTCTTCGCGTACGGCGCCGGCACGTCGTCGGTGTTCACGCGAACCGGCTGGTGGTCCAGGAAATCAAACGCCTTCTCGCACACCTGCGTCACGACTTCGCTCGCGATGCTTGCAAACGGCCAGCACTGATCAACGACGACGATCTTATTTGTTCGCTTGATGCTCTCGATGATGCTGTCGATGTCCAGCGGGCGCACCGTGCGCATGTCCAGCACGTCGCAGGTGATGCCCTCTTTTTCCAGCTCGTCCGCCGCGTCCACGCAGAAGTTGACTGGTCGTCCGAACGACACCAGCGTGACATCGCTGTTGCGCTCGCCGGACCAATCGCCGCGGCGCAGGGCCGCCTTGCCGAAGGGCAGGTAGTACTCCTCTGCGGGCACGTGACCCTTGTCGCTGAGCATGCGCTCAGACTCGAGGAAGAAGACCGGGTCGTCGTCGACGATCGCGGTTTTGAGCAACCCCTTGGCGTCGTACGGGTTGCTCGGGATAGCGATCTTCAGCCCCGGCACCGTCGCGTACATGGACTCGACCGTCCATGAGTGCGTGGAGCCGAGCTGGCCGCCCGCGCCGTTGTTGCCGCGAAAGACGATGGGGCAGCCCCATTGACCGCCGGACATGTAGAGCATTTTGGGGACGTTGTTCAGAAGCTGGTCCGCCGCGACCAGCGAGAAGGACCAAGACATGAACTCGATGATGGGGCGCAGGCCGTACATCGCGGCGCCAACCGCCAGGCCGGCGAAGCCGTTCTCAGAGATCGGCGCATCGATGATCCGATGCGGGCCAAACTCGTCGAGCATGCCCTGCGAGACCTTGTACGCGCCGTTGTAGTACGCGACCTCTTCGCCCAAAAGAAACACACGATCGTCCTTGCGCATCTCCTCGCTCATCGCCTCGCGAAGGGCCTCGCGGAACTGGATCTGCCGGTCGCCCTGGGTTGAGGGCAGCGGTCTGGAAAAGTCGATATCGGCAAACGCGGTCGGCATGGTTCGTTCTCGCAATCCTCGGTCGTCACGTTCAAAGTCTTCGTTCCTGCGCGTCAGCCGCGCAGCCCCCTTTCCCCCACGCCACCCTCAGAGCGCATTCGCGCCGCCTCAGAGCAGCGCGTTCTTCGCGCCCTGAACATACTCGCGCGTCGGGCTCAGGTTCGGCTGGATATTCACGTACACGTCGCTGTACAGCTCTTCCATCCCCGGCACCTCCGCGGCTTCGGCGAAGTTGATCGAGTCCTCCGACAGCGCCTTGCACTCGTTCACGATCGCGTCCACCTGCGCCTCGTTGACGCACTTGCGCTCCGTCAGCAGGTGCTGCTCCAAAAGCGCGATGCTGTCGCGCGACTTGAACATCTCGACCTCGTCCTTCACGCGATACTTCTGCGGGTCGCTCATCGAGTGGCCCTGGTATCGATACGTCAGCAGGTCCACAAACGCCGGGCGCTGGTCCTCGCGGCAGCGGTCCACCAGCGGCTTGAACTGGTCGTAGATGTTGCGGATGTCCTGCCCGTCGATCGTCATGGATTCCATGCCGTACGCACGCCCCTTGGCGGGCAGATCGTGGGCCATGGTGGTGCCGCGTTCGATCGCGGTGCCCATGCTGTAGCGGTTGTTCTCGACGACGAAGATGACCGGCAAGCCCCAGAGCCCCGCGAGATTCATCGCCTCGTGCAGCGCGCCCTGGTTCAGCGCACCATCGCCCAGATACGCCAGCGAAACCTTCTTCTTCACGGGGGTCCCGTCGAGGCTGCGCTTCATCACGTCGTGCTCGTACTTCGCCGCGAACGCCAGCCCAGCGCCCAGCGGCGTCTGCGCCCCGACGATGCCGTGCCCGCCGAAGTTCCAGTTCGGCTTGTCGAACATGTGCATCGACCCGCCCTTGCCCTTGGCGCAGCCGCTGAGCTTGCCAAACATCTCGGCCATGCAGGCCCGGGGATTCATGCCGCGAGCCAGCGCGTGCCCATGATCGCGATAGGCGGTGACGATCGGATCGTCGTGGTTGATCGAGTTGATGGTGCCGACGGCCAGCGCTTCTTGCCCGAGGTACAGGTGACAGAAGCCGCCGATCTTGGCCTGCTGATACGCCTGCGCACAGCGGTTCTCAAACTCGCGGATCAGGATCATGTCGCGCAGCCACTTGATCATCACCGGGTTCGGGACGGTATCGCTCGGGCGAGTGCCGCCGGTGCCCGGCTTGGCCCCGGGCTTCGCGGCGCCGTTCGCCCCGTTGGCCCCCGGCATGTGGACGCGCGACGAGGTGATGTGGTACAGCGACCCTTCGGGGTGTTGCACGCCCGCGGCCCCAGCGGGAGCAGAAGGTGGCGTGGAGGCGGAGGCAGTGGGGGGGGAGGGGGCTGGAGGCGTCGAAGCAGGAGAATTCATGGTCGTACTCATGGAATAACAGGCCTGACCGGGAACGCACTGGACAACGAACTGTCTCGGAATCGGCACGCTGTTCGGGCCACGGTCGATAGACTCCCCGTGCCGCGGGCGTGTACTTCCGAAAGTTTAGGCGCACGTGCCGGCAGAATCAGCGTCCTCGGCAGCGCGCCATGCGGAGAATGTTCGTGTCTGGCACACCTGCGGATCCTCAAAATGACCATTCCGCACCCCCGGCCGCGCTGGCCGGGGCGGGGGCACTTCAATCCACCGCGGCCCGCTCGCTATCCCTCAGCGATGAGCGTCCATCAAGCCGCTCCCCGCTCGCCGCTCAGCCCGGCGTCTTGTCCTTCACGCCCGCGCCGCCCGCCAGCGCCGGCTGCTTGCTCAGCACCTGCGCCCGCAGCAGCACCACGGCAGTCTGCAACTGCAAATCGATGCCGTCGGTCAGGAGCTGGTTCGGGTTCGGCGGAAAGTTCTTCGGGTCAGCGTGATACATCGTGTCCTCTTCGTCCCGCGTGATCCGGCGCGCCACCGGCTTGGCGGTGGGCGGTAAGTCCGCGTCGTTGCGAAGCATCAACGCGTCAGACACCTGGCCCGGAAGCATGTCCACCTTCAGGTGCGGGTCCACGCCCCAGCTCGTCGCCTTCTCGCGCCGGTGGATGAGCTTGCCGTTGGGCAGGTAGTAATACTGCGTGGTCACCTTGACCGCGGCGGTGTTCGCCAGCGTCACCACGTTCTGCACCGAGCCCTTGCCGAAGCTGCGGTTGCCCAGCACCAGCAGCTTCAGCTTGCCGTTGTCGGCGTAGTGACGAAGCGCACCAGACACGATCTCCGACGCACTGGCGGAGCCCTCATTCACAAGCACGATGATCGGCACGCCCGTGAGCCGGACGCGCGTCGCCTCAGCGACGTGCGTCTCGACGCGCTCGCCAGTGTTCAGTTCGGTGTAGACAATCTCGCCGGAATCGACAAACGTGTTGGACACGCTCACCGCCTCGGTCAGCAGCCCGCCGGGGTTAAATCGCAGGTCGAGCACCAGCCCGTTGAGCCCATTGACGCCAGATTTCTGGAGCTTGGCGATCGCCCGGTGCAGGTCACGCGTGGTGGTCTCGTTGAAGCCCGACATACGGATGTAGCCGATGCCCGCCTGCTGATCGATCGTAAAGTTCCAGTCGTTGTCAACCTTGCCCTCGCGTGTCCACCCCCTGATCGAATACACCGGGATCGTCGCGCGGGTCAGATCAAACGCAACGTCCTGCCCCTCGCGCTCCATGGTGATCTTGACCTTGGTGCCCGGGCGACCGGTGATCAGCTCGATCGCCTGATCGAGGCTCATGCCCAGTGCCGAGTCGTCGTTGATCTTCTTAATGTAATCGCCCGGCATGACGCCGGCGCTCTGGGCCGGCGAGCCGGGGATCGGTGTCACGACCTTAATCATCTGCGTCTCTTCATCCAGTTGGATCTGGATGCCCACGCCGGGGAACGACGCCTCGGTCATGCGCTTGAAGCGGGCCAGCTCGTCGGGCCAGATGATTGCGGAGAACTCGTCGAGCGTGTCAAAGGCGCCGATGCCGAACTCGTGAACCAACGCCGCCTCGAGGATCTTGGTGCTGGCGCGGTTCGCGCTGAACATGTCGTTGATTAGGTCCGCCAGCGCGAAGCGATCGGGGGCCGCCTGACCCTCGCCGAACTCTTTGATCTTGTTGTTGACCCACGACAGCATCATCTCGCGATCGCGCGGGTTGTCCAAGCCCGGGAACGCGACCCGCAGGTCGGGCGTGGTGACCAAGATCTGAATGGACCCCAAGCCGCCCAAAATCATCTTGCGCATCCCGACGCGTTCGACGTGTCGGTCGGCCGCGAACGCCATGGCGTTAATGAGGAGGTTCTCTTTCAGGTCGCGAAGCTTGTTCTGAAACGCTTCGCCAACGCTGTTGAACGCGGGAAGCGCCGAGAGTTTCGGGTCGCGGGCACGCTCGATCTCGCGGCGCTCGTTGCGCAGCTCCCACAAGCGCTTCGGCGCATAGAGCCGCAGCATGGCCAGGCGATCACCGATGCGCCGTGTGTCTGTCTTGAAACGACCGTCCACGTCCAGCAGCACATTCAGGCGGCTGAACAACTCCCCCGCCATCAGCCATTGGCCTTCGCTCTCCATCCGGCGTGCCAGCACCTCGCCCTTGGAGATCGCGCTCTGCACCCGGGCCGAAGACAGCACCGCCGCCTTCGCCGCGCCGTCCGGCGCCAGCTCGTGCAGCTCGATCGAGTGCTTCAACGCGTCGGACACGCTCGCGGGCTTCCCATCGCCCTTCAACTGCTCATCAAGCTCAACCCCCGCCTTCGCGACGCGTGACGCGCGCATCGACTCGCGACGCTGGATGCTGGTGCGCAGCGATTCGATGTCCGCCCGCAACACCGCCAGCGTCGGGTCGTCGTTGGGCCCTGAAGCGAAGCTGTTCAGCAATCGCTCCCAATCCCCGTCCTTGGCGCTGGCCCACTCCTTCTCCGTAAGTTCCCGGAGCGGCGTCATCGGCCCCGCGCTCGTACCTGTCTTGGGTGCGGGCGGTGTCGTCGGGCCCGCCGGCTGCTGAGCCAGCAATCCCGACGTTGAGACCAGCAACCCGGCGACAAGTGTCAGCGACGCGAGACGGCCGAACAAGCGGTGCTTCATGGAGAGTCCTATGGCGACGGAGCGTTCGGGTTGTATCAGCGGCAGAAAAAATCGACCCTGTCACGATGTATACGCCGCGAGTGGGCGTGTCGTTTCTGAAGCTCGGATGGATCGGCCGTCATTCTTGACAGGCAAATCGTCCGTTCCAGCCCGGAAAATCAGTGCCTCTCTCTCCGGATGTCCGGCAGGCGGATATCGGGCGAGATTTCTCGACGATTTGCCGCCCGCCAGGCCCCCCCGATCGCCACAGCCGCGAACGCCCCGACAGTCGCCGCCGTCGCCACCCCTGCGCCACCAGGCGTCAACAGCGGCGTAGTGACCAGGAAGGCGGGCGTCGCCAGCGCCGCCGGCACCAGTCCGCAAATCGGCCCCAGCGTGTAACCAACGCCGATCATCGCCTCGTGCATCCCGCCCGCCTCGACCTCCGCCGCGCCCACTTCCATCGCGTAGTAAAGCGCCCCGCAATAGATCGCGGCCGCGCCGCACCCAAACCCGATCAACCCAACCACCAGCGCCGCGAGCCCGAGCGCGCCGGTGCCAAGCAGGGGCGAAACCATCGCAACGACAAAGCCCGAGAGCAACAGCGCCGTGCCAATCGTCGCGGTCCCCCAGCGCCCGTGCCAGCCATGCCAGCGTTCCAGCAGAGTGAACGTCGCGACGCGGGCGGCGATCCAGACCGAACCCAGCGCCGGGCCCCAACGCGCTTCAACACTCAGGCGGGCCAGCAGATCTGGCAGCACGGGCGAGAGCGCGTACATGACCATGTACGCCGTGGGCAGCAGCACGCGATGGACCTTGAGTAGACGCCGATAGACGACCGGGACATCCCCCTGATCATGCGGGTGCGCCCCGGGGTTCAAGGGCATCCAGAACAGCAACACCACAGATCCCAGGTGCATGGCCGCCGAGACTCCAAGGGCCATCGCCTGTCCCTCGGCCTCAAAGGGCACCATCGCCCAAAGACTCACTACCAACGCGCTTGACCAAGTGACGTTGAACGTCCCGGTAGCCCGGCGCAGCTCGGCGCTCGTGCGTCCGCCGGAGAGGAACGACTCGACCACCGGCCAGAACCCGCCGCAAAGCGCCGAGTACAACCCCATGAACACCCAGACGGACCACGCAGTGCCGGCGCGATCCGCCGGAGCCGCCATGAAAAACGCGCTCAGCGGCAGCAGGCAAAGCAGGCCAATCACCGCCGCCATCGTCGCCAGCGCATCGCGCGCCCCACGGAACACGCCCCGCGCGATGAGCGCTCTCAGCAGCGGCCCCGTCGCCAGCGCACCGAAGATGTACGTCACCCCCATCAGCACGCCCATCAAGCAGTTCAACAAGGGCGTAAATCCATAGACGTTCTTGGTGATGAAGAAAATCCCGTTGTACGGGATTCCCGTTGCCATCGAGTTCACCCACGTGAACACCAGCACCGTCCAAAGTGGTGCGCCGCGCCGGAGCCGGTGTGTCGTCGATTCCAATCCTGCCATGGGCCCCGAGCGTATGGAGCGCGGCCGACCAGCATGCCGAGCCTGCGGTTTGCCAACACGCCGGAACGCCCTTAGCATGCACCTTCGAGATACGCGTGCCCGTAGCTCAATTGGATAGAGCGTCGCCCTCCGAAGGCGAAGGTTGCAGGTTCGACTCTTGCCGGGCATATTTGAGGTCGCTCGTGATGGGGGGGGGCGGGGATGAGGCAGAGTCCGCGACACGCCAACGGGCGGACAGATGGGGGATCAAATGCGGCGGGTGGGGAGTGTTTGCGAGAAACTGTTGACTGAGTAAGTTGCCGGCGGGCCGTCGCCTTCGCCGCGTGTGTGAGCCTGTGATCGCAATCCAAGATTCACGCCCGTTTCTCAGTTGCGAGCGCGCCGTAGCCTGCGAGAATCGAGTATGACCAGCCCGCCGCGGCCCACCTCGCTCCCGACGTTCCCCGCGCTCTCATCGCCGGGACGCCAGGGCCGAAAAATTGTTGAGCGCGATGCGTCGCTGAGCGGCTTCGCCAACACCTTGAGCGCGATCTTCGACGCCCCGCCTTCGCAGGCCCGAGGCCTGCGCGTGCTTGAGGCGGATTGGTTCCAGACCCCGCTGGGCGAGATGATCGCGATCACCTGCGACGATCGCCTCTGCCTCGTGAAGTTTCACGACCGGCGCGCCCTGGAGCTCGACATCGCGTTGCTGCGCAAGCGGCTCAACGCGCCGGTGGTGCCCGCGCAGAACGCGGTCCTTGCCGAGGCCGCGCGCCAGTTCCTCGCTTACTTCCAAGGCACGCGCACCGCCTTCACGCTCCCGCTGCACATCGAGGGCTCGCCATTCCAGACCTCGGTCTGGGACGAGCTCTTGCGCATCCCGCTCGGCGAAACCCGCAGCTACGCCGACCTCGCCATCGCCCTGCACAAGCCCGGCGGCCAGCGCGCCATCGGCCAGGCCAACGGCATGAATCGACTCTGCATCGTCATCCCCTGCCACCGCGTCATTCGCGCGGGTGGCGACCCGGGCGGCTACGGCGGCGGCGCATGGCGCAAGCAATGGCTCCTGGATCACGAGGCCCGCCTCGCCAACAAACCCACGCAACGCTCGCTGCTACCCCTGACCTGAATCACCTCGCGCCCGCTTCGCCCTTGGCGTCGCCTTCGCCCGAGCGCTCACACGCAGCTCGCACGCCTTGCCAAACTCAGCGCAGATCTTGCCCGGCGGGCACGTCACGTTCCGCGCCTTGCAGCAGCGCCGCCCGTGAAAGATCAACAGATGACTCAACTGGCACCAGTTCTCACGCGGAAACGTCGCCATCAGGTGCCGCTCGCACTGCGCCACGTTGCACCCCTGTGGCACAAGCGAAAATCGCTGCGACAACCGGTGCACGTGTGTATCAACCACCACGCCCACGTTGATGCCGAAGCAGTTCCCCAGCACCACCCCGGCCGTCTTTCGCGCCACGCCCCGCAACGTGAGCAACTCCTCCATCGTCCGCGGCACCTCCCCGCCAAACCGCTCCACCACATCCTTCATCGCGCTCTGCACGCTCTTGGCCTTGTTGCGAAACAGCCCGATCGTCCGGATGTACGGCTCGATCTCCTCGGGCGTCGTGCGTGCAAAGCTCGCTGGCGTCGGAAACGCCTGAAAGAGCCTCGGCGTCGCCTTGTTCACGCTCACGTCCGTCGCCTGCGCTGAAAGGATCGTTGCGACCAGCAACTCGTGCGGCGAGCCGTAATCAAGTTCACAGTGCGCGTCCGGATATGCCGCGCTGAGCTGGCTGTAGAGCAGCGCCGCCCGCGCCTTGCGCGCCGGCGTAACGCGCGGCAGCTTAAACGGGATTGCTTCCTCACCCGCGCCCACTCACTGACTCCCCGGCGTGATCGCGTTGCCGCCCGGTCGGCCTGACGTGCCGGCGCTCGCGCTCATCAAGAGCGCCGCGAGCACGCTCAGCGCCAGCGTACTGAGCAATGTCGAAGCGCGCGGGTGCAACTTTGTGAAGGCCGCTTGGTGGACCGCCGCCAGTTCGTTCTGTCCGGTGCGCGCGGCTTCCCAATACGCTCGAAGTTCAAGCGTCATCGATGGCGACAAGATCAAGAGCTGATACCCAAGCAGCCCGCACGCCAGGGCCAGCGTGAGCGCACGCGCCCACGTTTCGATGGAGAGTCGCGACCGCAAAACGGTGGGGATCAAGAGCGCCGCCAGCGTCAGGATCGCGACGCACGCGCACGCGAACTGCACGATGTCGCTGACTAGAAACACGCGCGCCGCGACATGCCCCGCGACGATCAGCCAGTGATCGCCCGTGAACGTCGTGTGCGATGGAAGCGTCGGCGCCAAGTCTCGGACCGTCGGAAAGATGATCGCGGCCGTCGCGCCCGTCATCACGATCGTTCCCAGCCAGAGCCCGATCGCCGTGGTGTTGACGACACTCAAAGCTGCCCGGGCGGTGCTCATGGTCGATGGTATCGCCTCGATTCTCGCTGGCCGCCTCCGGCGCACGCCAATGATCGCCCGATGCGCCTCGTGCCCACCGACATCCCGCTCAGCCTGGCGATCCTCGGCCTGCGACTCGAAGGCGACGACGATCGATCGACGCCCGACAAGCTCAGGGCCGCGCTGCACTTGGCTCGGACGCTGGGCGTCGCCGGCGTTCACCTCAACGGCGCCATGGCCGACCTGCGCGCCCGCGAGCTGGATCGCTCCGCCCGGCGCGAGCTCGCCGCTCTTCTCCGGCGTTACGACCTCGCTCTCGCCGGGATCGACCTGCTCATCCCCCCGGCCCACTTCGTCGACAGCGCACACCTGGACCGCGCGCTCACCGCCGTCGCCGAGAGCATCGGCCTCGTCGCCGACTTGCGAACCCTGCTCAAGGAAACGCCCGGCGCTCAGGTCGCCCGCGACTACCAGCCGGTGATCTGCATTACGCTCCCGCACGACGCGACTCAAAGCGTCCGCGCCGAGCTGGCGGCTTATGCCAGCAAGGCCGGCGTGCGAATCGCCGATCTCTCGCACCATCGCCAACCAATCGCCAGCACGCTCGCTTCAGCGTCGCCGGCTGCGAACCAAGGCGGCCCGCTCGGGTACGCGCTGGACCCCGCCGCGGCTCTCATGGCCGGCGACGATCCAGCCGCCGTCGTCGCGAAGAACGCCGCGTCGCTCTTCAACATCCGCCTGACCGACGCGTCTTCCGACGGGCGCTGCGCCCTCGGGCGCGGCAGATTAGACATCGCCGAGTTCCAGATCGCGCTGAGCGCCTGGAGATACACCGCCTTCGCAACGCTTGACCTGCGCGCAGTCTCCGATCAAGAACACGCCGCGCCCGCGGCTCTTAAAGCCTGGACCACCAGCGGCTGACTCCTGACGCGCCGCGCGTCCGCCAACAAATTCCTCCTCATCCCTCCGCACTCTGCCCTCATCCCCCCAGCTTCGCCAGCTCACTCTCGGGGATATCCGCGTTGCTGTACACGCGCTTCACGTCCTCGTCATTTTCCAGTTCGTCGATCAGGTCGATGACCTCGCGCGCCACCGCCGCGTGTACCGTCACGATCTGCGAGGGCAGCATCTCTGTGGTCGTCTGGCGCACCACGAGCTTTGAGGCCTCCAGCGCCGCCTTGACGGTGTGCAGCTCGGTGGGGGGGCAGAAGACATCCCACGCCGCGTCCTCGCCGGCCTCGTCGTTGAACTTCGCGTCGTCAGCCCCCGCGTTCATCGCGGCCTCCAGAATCCGATCCTCATCGCTGGCAACGCCCTTGACCTCGATCCGGCCCTTGTGCTCGAACTGGTGCGACACGCAGCCACTTGTCCCCATCTTGCCCGAGTGCGTGTCAAAGACCAGCCGGATATTCGCGGCCGTGCGCGTGCGATTGTCCGTCAACGCGTCCACTACCACCGCGACGCCCGCCGGCCCATAGCCCTCATACCGCACGTGCTCGTAATCATCGCCCTGCCCGGCCCCCGCGCCTTTCTTGATCGCGCGCTCGATGTTGTCGCCCGGCACGTTGTGATACCGCGCCTCGTCGATCGCGGCGCGAAGCGCGTGGTTGAATGTCGGGTCCGTGCCGTGCTGTCGCACCGCAGAGATGATCGCGCGCGAGCACATGCTCAACGCCTTGCCCTTGCGCTTGTCCACGACCGCCTTGCGGTGCTTGACCTTGCTCCATTTGTTGTGCCCGGCCATCGACGAACTCCTGCCAAGATCAGGCGTTGTCACTGCGTCGGCTCGCCGTCTTCTTGGCACGCTTAACGCCCTTGGCGCGCGCCAGCGGCTTCTCCGCGCGAGCGATCTTCGTTTGCGCGCGAGCCGGACGCGCCGCAACCGCCTTCGCCTCTGTCCGCCCCCCAGCCCCTCCTGCCGCCGCCGCCGCCGGGAGCTTCCGGCCCGGCGACGGTCGCGCCGAGCGGACGACTACGGCGCTCGCGTCGTCCGCCCACGCCTGGATCGCCCGATGCGCCCCGAGCCCCTCGCCAGACTTCACCGCCCGCTCCAGCAACGCCGAAGCGCCCGCGATATCCGTGTCGCTGTTGATCGCTTTGGCGTGGCGCAGGCACGCCAGCGTCCGCTCGTCGACCGGCATCGCGTGAATCCCCAGGCGCAAAAGCGCGACGCGGGCCGCGACGAACTCTGGCACGCTCGCGAGCGTGAAGAGATATTGCCGCGCGTCCTTTCGGGAGCGACCTGCTAGGTGGCTGAGGCGCAGCGAGTGCTCGCGCTGGAAGATGTCGTTCAGCGTCGCGCGCAAACGCGTCGCACGCTCCTCGATGCGCGACAGCCCCGAGCCCAGGATGCTCGCGACCTCTTCGGTCAGGCAGACGCGAAGCTCGTTGATGTCCACGACCGATTCATCGATCCGCCGCATCGCGCTGTCGGCCTTGGTCGTCGTTGATTCCCACAGCACGTATGACCGCACCAGCTCGCGCAAAACCGCGTCGTGATGGCAGAAGCAGTGCGCCAGAACGCCCACATCGCTCCCCTCCTCCGGTGCCTCGTTCGCGGCGTCGTCGGCGTCTCGCGCCGTTGACGCGCGCGCAATCTCCTTCGCGTATCGCGTGCGCAACTTCTCAATTAGCGCGCCAGCCGCCTTGACACGCTCGCTGGACAGCGTCATGTCGCCCTCCCCGCGCTGTCCTCCCCGCCCTCGCCTTCGACCGTGCCGCCTTCGTCATCTGCGTTCGCAACCGAGTCTGCGCTCGGCTTCGCGCCCGGGTCAGCCGCGGGCTCGGGCGCGGGGATCCCTGCCGCCTCGCGCTCCTCGCGCACCTTGGCCAGTGCCTCAAAGACGCCGACCTGGCGCTTGGTGCTGATATCGAGCTGGAAGTTAAAGTTCGGTGTCGCCCGCAGGTCCAGCCGATCAGAGACCTCGTGCCGGATGTGGCGGGCCGCGTGGGCCAGAGCCGCGACCACCCGCTTCTGCGCCTTGGCTGGTAGCACGGAAACGCGCACGCTGGCGTTGGCGAAGTCTGGTGAGAGATCAACCTCCGTGATCGTCAGCATCGCCCCGTCCAGGCGCGGATCGCTCAGCCCGCGTGACAGCACGCCTTGGATGCTCTCGCGCAGCATCTGAGCAAGCTGGTCTCGACGATGGCTGGTATTCATAATCGCTCCGCGGCCGCGCCGCACCGTCAACACCCACCTTACCCCACCACACTGAATCTCCTCACGCCGCCCCGACCCGCCTTCGCGTAGCTCCGTCCCGGCGCTGCGCTGCGGGTCCGAAGCCCGACGCGCGCGGCCAGCTCGACAACCCCGCCAACCGACTCCCGAACACACACGTTCCAACCGGGGGCTTACCAACACACCGGCATCGCCGCCCGCTGTGAAGTGGGGGGAAGCCTATGCGCCGGGCGTCAAGTTGAAAAGCCCGCGCTCGGTCGATCAGTGCATCTTCGTAGAGAAACCCCCGCGCACCCAGCGAGCCGCCTCGGAACCCAGTCAAACCACCGGTCCCACCGCGGCGCTTATCCCTCGCGCCGCTCGTCATCGGTCCACAGCGGCGTGCCGTCGTCGCCGGTGAACGCCGTGGGGAGCTGGTCTCCGCTGATGATCTCGACGAAGTGATCCCCGAGCTGCGCATCCGGCAGCGAGCGCAACTTGTCGATGATCGAGTCGATCACGCCCCGCGCAAACTTCGCATCGCGATTGACCAGGCACAGCGCCATCCCCGCGACCGTCAGATTGTCCAAGTACCGCACCTCCGCGACGCTCACTAAATGCTCGCGATGCAGCCGGTCCTTGACAGACTTGACCACCCGCCGCTTGTCCTTGATGGACTCGGGGCAGGGGATGAGTAGTTCAAAGGTCAGGAGTGCGAGGTGCATGGAGGGGGGAGGCAAATTCTCAAGTTGGCAAATTTGCGATTAGCAAACGGGAGGGGTGGGGATTGAAGCTGGGGATCTGAGGGTCGGGAGAGCGGCGGGGGAAATGTGTTGGTTGTTAGTGTGAGTTGCCGATCGAGTAAACTCGGGGGCGTGTGGTCGGTTGGATCAATCGGTGGCGTGGTGGAAGCGTTGAAAGAACGTATGGGCAACAGGATCACGATTATCGGCTGCGTTGCGATTGTCTGCGTGTGTGCGCTGCTGGCGTATTCGATTCATACTGCGCAGGCGGTGTTTGGGCCGCCGCCGGTCGTGGTCGTGTCAAAGCCTAGCGTGACATCGGTGAAGCGGCTGGCGCAGCTTGCGACGCTCCGAGTCGCGGTGCGGGCGATTGTGGAGGTGAAGCAGGAGGGGTATATGGGGTATTGGCTGGGGAGCAGCTGGCTGATTTATGATGCGCGGGGGGATGCGTTGATCGGGGTTAATCTGAGCACGATTGAGGTTGCGGAGATGGATGAGGCGGCGAAGACGGCGACGGTGACGCTGAAGCTGCCGCAGGTGCT
>Ga0163144_10014950_pt1 | contig 16054 bp, 17 predicted proteins | sample OliLak19BULKMAT1_FD_123175 | JGI IMG/M metagenome (GOLD analysis project Ga0163144, IMG submission 123175) | Freshwater microbial mat bacterial communities from Lake Vanda, McMurdo Dry Valleys, Antarctica - Oligotrophic Lake LV.19.BULKMAT1 | ecosystem: Environmental > Aquatic > Freshwater >... | reverse complement strand
TCGAGGTGACGTGCGGACCGCTCGTCGAGATCATCGAGCGCGCGGGCGACGACTATCACTACGTGATCCACGATCACCTCGCCGAGCTGCGCGGCGGCGCCCTGTGCGCCGGCGACGACGCCCGCGACGTCCGCTGGGTGACCGACGCCGAGCTCGCGGCGCTGCCCGTCACTGACGGCCTCGCGCCGGTGATCGCGCGCGCCCGCGCGATGCGCGCGTGTCCGCTGTGTCACGCCACCGACCTGGTCTACGCCGACGCCGACGTGATCGCGCTGCTCGAGCCGCGGCCGATCGCGCGCGGCCACCTCGTCGTCGCGCCCCGCGCGCACCGCGCCGACGTCGCGAGCCTGACGCCCGACGAGGCCGCCGCGCTCGGGCGCGGCACCTCGCGGCTCGCCGCGGCGGTGCAGCGGGCGATGGGCTGCGAGCGGGTCTATCTCGCCGCAGTGGGCGAGGAGGTGCGGCACGCGCACGTGCACCTGATCCCGCGCGGCGCGGACGATCCCCGCGGGTTCGTGCGGTTCGCGACGGAGCGTGGCGTGCTCGACGGCGCGGACGTGATCGCGGCCGCGATCCGCGCCGCGCTCTGACGCCCGTCGCGCGCGACGGCACGACGGACGGGCTGGCCCACGTGATGCACTGCTGTGGGTGAAAGGAGCCCACATGTTCACCCTCAAGCACAACCTGGTCGCCCTGCTCCTGGCTGCCGCGATCCCCACCGTGATGACCGTCGCGATCGCCCAGCCCAACGCCGACCAACCCGCGCCCCGCGCCCCGGACTTCGAGACCGGCGGTGAGGAGTCCATCTTGCCCACGGACGTCGTGCGGTTCGGGTTCGACTCGACCGCGATCGACGACGTCGACCGGAAGCAGCTCGCCGCCGCCGCCGCGTGGCTGCACGAGCACCCGGGCTACAACCTCGTCGTCGAGGCGCACACCGACGGCGTCGGCGCGCGCACGTACAACGCCGACCTCGCCGACCGCCGCGCCAGCATGGTGCGCGCCACCCTGCGCGTCTACGGCGCCGACCCGAACCGCGTCATCAAGGTCATCTGTGGCGAGGGCCGCTCGCTGGGCGTCTCGAACGCCGCCGATCGCCGCGTGATCCTGTACGCGACCGGCCTGGACTTCCACGGCCTCGTCGAGCAGTCGCCTGAGCCCTGCTACCCCGTGGTCATCTAGGCGCGCTTGCGGTAAGAGCACGCGGTGCTGCCGCTCGCTCCGACCGCTCCGCCCTCGCTCCGCCGCGCCGACGTGGCGGAGCGCGACTGGCTGGACTGGCGCTGGCAGCTCCGCCACATGGTCACGAACGCCGACGAGCTCGGCGCGCTGATCCGGCTGACCGCCGAGGAGCGCGCCGGGCTCGCCGCGTCGGCCCACCTGTTCCGCGTCGGCATCACGCCGTACTACGCGAGCCTGATGGATCCCGACCACGCGTCGTGCCCGATCCGCATGCAGGCGATCCCGTCCGCGAAGGAAGGCGACATCCGCCCCGAGGAGCTGCGCGATCCGCTCGGCGAGGACCACCACAACCCCACGCCGTGCGTGGTCCACAAGTACCCCGATCGCGCGCTGTTCCTGGTCGTCGACCGCTGCGCGATCTACTGCCGCCACTGCAACCGCCGGCGGCTGGTGGGCGGCGACGATCCGCCGACGTCCGACGAGATCGAGGCCGGCCTCGCGTACATCGCGAAGACCACGCGGATCCGCGACGTCCTGCTCTCCGGCGGTGACCCGCTGCTGATGTCGACCGCCAAGCTCGGCCACATCGTCGGCCGGCTGCGCGCGATCCCGCACGTGGAGATCATCCGGATCGGCACGCGGATCCCGGTGGTGTGTCCGATGCGCGTCGACGACGAGCTGACGTCGATGCTACGGCGCCACCACCCGCTGTTCGTCAACACGCACTTCAACCACCCGCGCGAGCTGACGCCGGAGTCGCGCGCGGCGTGCGCGCGGCTGGTCGACGCCGGCATCCCGGTGGGCAACCAGGCCGTCCTGCTGCGCGGCGTGAACTCCTCGGTGCGCTGCCTGCGCACGCTGATGCGCGAGCTGCTCAAGACCCGCGTCAAGCCGTACTACCTGTTCCAGGGGGACACCGTGATCGGCACGGATCACCTGCGGACGCCCGTCGACGCGGCGATCGAGCTCTACGGCAAGCTGCGCGGCTGGATGACCGGCATGGGCGTGCCGCACCTGGTGATCGACGCGCCGGGCGGCGGCGGCAAGCTGCCGATCGGCCCGCAGTACCTCCAGTCGCTCGACGACGACGTCGCGCGGGTGCGCACGTACCGCGGCGAGCTCGTCGACTACCCGCAGCCGCGCGAGCGCGACTGCACGGTCGCGTACGACGACGTCTACTTCGCCGGCGTCCCCGAGGACGACGACCGCGAAGGCAGCGCCGAGGCCGAGGGGCCCGGAGCGCGCGGGGACCCGTGAGAGGTCCTCCTCGAATCGGCGCGCGCGTCCGCCGTCTTCGGCGGCCGGGCCCTCGAAGCCCCCGATGACGCCGGCCGAGCTCGGCGCGGTCGTCCGCGACGCGGCGGCGCGCGCCGGCCTGGCCCGGGTCGCGGCGATCCCCGTCGAGCCGCCGCAGCGGTTCGAGCTGTACCGCCGCTGGCTCGACGCCGGCCACCACGGCGAGATGGCGTACCTCGCGAGCCCCGAGCACCTCGAGGGCCGCGCGGATCTCGGCGTGCTGCTGCGCGGCGCGCGCACCGTGATCGTCGCGGCGCTCGCGTACGACCCCGGCACACCGCGCGACCCCACCCGCGGCGCGATCGCGCGGTACGCGCGCGGCGACGACTACCACGGCGTCCTCCGCGACAAGCTCCGGCTCGTCGCCGACCAGGTCGCGGCGGCGATCGGCCAGCCGGTCGCGACCCGGCCGTGCGTGGACTCGGCGCCCGTGCTCGAGCGCGATCTCGCCGAGCGCGCCGGCCTCGGGTTCATCGGCAAGAACACGCTGCTGATCATCCCGGGCCTCGGGTCGTGGGTCGTGCTCGGCGAGCTGATCCTCGACGTCGACGTCGACCTCGGCGGCGGCGAGCCGATGCGCAGCCGGTGCGGCACGTGTCGCGCCTGCCTCGATGCCTGCCCCACCGGCGCGTTCCCCGCCGAGCTCACGCTCGACGCGCGGCGCTGCGTCTCGTACCTGACGATCGAGAGCGAGCGCGCGATCCCCGAGGAGCTGCGCCGCGGCGTCGGCGGCTGGATCTTCGGGTGCGACGTCTGCCAGGAGGCGTGCCCGTACAACGCCGCGCGCCCGCCCGATCCGGCGGCGGCGCTCACCGCGCGCGACGACGACCACGCCGCGCCCGACCTGCTCGCGCTGGTCGCCGCGACCTCCAACCAGCTCCGACGGTTCGTCCGCCGCACCGCGCTGCGCCGGATCGATCGCGCGCAGCTCCTGCGCAACGCCTGCGTCGCGCTCGGCAACCTCGGCGACGCCCGCGCGATCCCCGTCCTCCGCGCCCGCCTCGACGACGTCTCGCCCCTCGTCCGCGAGCACGCCGCCTGGGCCCTCGCCGAGCTCGCCCGCCGCGGGGTCTCGGAGAATTAACGCCAAGGACGCCAAGGTCGCCAAGGTCGGACGCCAAGCCCAGAACCCAATGGGGTTTCTGGGCTTGGCGTCTGACCTTGGCGTCCTTGGCGTCCTTGGCGTTAATTCTCCGGATCACCGAGCGCGAGGACGTAGGCCGCGACGGCCTGGATCTGCGCCTCGGTCAGGACGTCCGCGAACGCGGGCATGACCTTGTTCGCCGAGCCGCCGCGGACCTGCGCCGCGACGAGCTCGAGGGTCATGCGCGCCTCGAGCTCCGGCGCGGTCAGATCCTTGGCGCCGATCGTCCGGATGATCTCGGGCGGCGGCCGGCCGTCGTCGCCGTGGCAGCGCGCGCAGGCCTCGGCGAACACGGCGGCCCCGTCGGCCTTGCCACCCGCGACCTTGCGATCGCACCCCCCGAGCACGAGCGGGAGCAGCAGCGCGAGGCTTCGCATGCGCCGCGTTTAGCACGTGTTATCTTTCGCGACATGCTTCGCGCCAGCCTGGTCGCTTGCCTCGCCATGTCAGTGTCCCTGGGCTTTGGAACCGGCTGCGGTCCGAAGGTCCCGCAGCACGGCGGCTACAAGACCAAGAAGCCTTGGACGAAGGCCAAGCCGATCACGCTCGATGATCAGAACCTCGGCACCGCCAAGGGCGAGCTCGACTACGCCGACTACAAGCGCGCGAAGTGGATGACCGTGTCGATCCCCGAGGGCAACCTGCAGGTCGACCTCGAGTTCACCCCGACTGACGACGCCGGCGACGCCACCGTCGCGATGGAGATCCTCGACGCGAACTTCAAGGTGATCTCCGAGGACGAGGACGCGCCCCTGGTCGCGGTCGAGCCCGAGGACGACGATCGCGACGAGGACGCCGGCGCCGACGACGAGGACGAGGACGAGGACGAGGACGACGAGGAGGAGGAACAGGAAGAAGAGGAGGAGAGCGACTCGGGCGGCGACACCCAGAAGACGCGCACCCTGCCCGCCCTCACCGCCGGCACCTACTACGTGCACCTGTTCCTGACCAAGCGCATGGACGCGGCCGAGTACAAGGTCGCGGTGAAGTTCGAGCCGGTGGTCAAGACGCTGGAGTCGACGTTCCCCAAGGACGTCGCGTGGGTCCCGCCGCTGCCGATCGTCCCGTTCGACGACGACGCGCCCGCGCCCGCCCCGCCGAAGGACGACAAGGACAAGGGCAAGGGCAAGGGCAAGGGCAAGTCCAGGGACAAGGGCAAGGACAAGGAGCCCGAGGAGCCGGAGCCTGCGTCGACCGGCGCGGTCAACGCGCAGATCATCGACGTCAAGGTGTCGAGCAGCGGCAGCGGCGCCGACATCATGATCAACGCCGGCACCGATCAGGGCCTGGCGCAGGGGCGCAAGGGCTCGATCGGCGGCGTCAAGAAGGGCGGCTCGTTCACGCTCGCGAGCTGCACCGCCCGTACCTGCAAGGCGTCGGTGTCGGCCTCGGTCGACGACGTCAACCGCAGCAAGAAGTCCGTCACGATCAAGTAGGAGGGACCATGCGCACGACCCTGGGCATCCTCGCGCTCCTCGCTGCGGCCGGGTGCGTCCGCACCATCGATCCCGCCGCGCACAGCGGCGCGGACGCGAAGTACAAGGGCGCGCACGCCGTCGAGCTCGACGGCAACGCCGGCACCACCACCGGCATCGTCACCTACCCGGGCGGCGATCGCGTCGACTGGAAGAAGATCGAGCTGCCCGCGGATCAGCACGGCGCGCTCGAGCTCGAGCTGTCGTGGCGTGCGCCGCGGCCCGGCCTCGACCTCGCGTTCGAGGTCTACAGCGAGTGGGGCGAGAAGCTCGGCGAGGTCGAGCGCCGGAAGTGGAGCTCGACGCGCAAGTCCGCGCGCCGCGCCAGCGGCAAGAAGACGACGACGATCGTGGCCGCGAAGGGCACGATCTACGTCTCCGTGTTCGCGTCCAACCGCGGCGACGCCGGACGCTACAAGCTGAGCGCGACGTTCACGCCCGAGCAGGCCGCGTACGATCCGAAGTTCGACGAGCTCCTGCAGGAGCGGCTCGCGAACGGCCTCAAGATCGGCGACCCGCCGAAGCTCGCGCGGGTCTACGCGCCGTGCGGCGACGACTACGACAAGACCAACCCGGACTGCGTCGAGAACCCGCCGGTGTGCGATCGGGCCAAGAAGGACAAGGCGAACCCGAGCTGCCAGCACCTGTGCGACGAGAACAAGCTCGACCCCAAGAACCCCGACTGCAAGCAGTTCTACACGTGCACGACCGCCACCTGGGTCGATCCCGCGGTCAACCCGGTGTGCGGCGCCGTCGCGCCGCCGCCCCCCCCGGCTCCGGCCGAGTCGGTCGAAGCTCGGATCAACAATCCCGAGATCAAGGACGGCAAGCTGTGGATCACGATCGCGGTGGGCAAGGACAGCCCGGTCGAGAAGGGCTGGACCGGCAGCCTCGTCGACGGCAACGGCAAGCGGCTCGCGAAGGGGGCGTTCACGATCATCAAGGTCCAGAAGGGCCTGGCGTACGCCATCGTGGGGATGGCCCTCGACGACGTGAACCGTAACCTCGACGTCGTCATCGACCCACCCGCGTTGAAGTAGCGAGCCTTAGCGCTTGTGCGGCTCCGGGCCGCTCATTAACATCGCGACATGCTGGGGAATTCGCCGGGCTTCCGGCGCCGCGCCACCGTCGGTCTCATCACCGTCTTGGCCTGCCTTGTCTTCGTCTCGTGCGCCCGCAACATCAAGCAGGACGCGCGCACCGGCAAGGACGGCAAGTACAAGGGTGCCAAGTCGGTCGAGCTCGCCAACAACGAGGGCGACGTCTCGGGGATCGTCACCTATCCAGGCGGCGATCGCGTCGACTGGAAGCTGATCGAGCTGCCCGTCGACAAGTCGGGCAAGCTCGAGCTCGAGCTGTCGTGGAAGCCGCCGAGGCCGGGCCTCGACCTGGCGTTCGACGTCTACGACGAGTGGGGCACCAAGATCGGCAGCGTCAAGCCGAAGAAGCCCAGCGCCTCGAAGAAGTCGAAGAAGAAGCGCGGCAAGAAGTCGACGTCGATCGAGAACGCGAAGGGCAAGATCTACGTCGAGGTCTACGCCTCGAACCGCGGCGACGCGGGCAAGTACAAGCTCTACGCGAAGTTCACCGAGACCGTCGTCGTGGCGGTGCCGGTGTTCGACCCGGGCGCGCAGCCGATCCCCGAGCCGCCGAAGCTCGCGGCGGTCCCGACGGCGTGCGACCCCACCGCGATCGACGACAAGAACCCCGAGTGCAAGGGCGTGCACCCGCCGTGCGATCCGGCCAAGCCCGACAAGACCAACCCGAACTGCTCGGGCGTGTCGACGCCGTGTGATCCGAACGCGCTCGATCCGACCAACCCGTCGTGCATCCCGCTCTACCCGGAGTGCGATCCGATGGCGATCGACCCGAAGAACCCCAAGTGCAAGGGCATCACGAAGCCGAAGGCCAAGCCGATCGACGGCTCGATCATCTCGGTCGACGTGAACGACTCCGGCACGATCATCACGATCGATCAGGGCAAGAAGTCGGCCGTGGACCGCGGCTGGACCGGCGACATCGTCGACAAGAACGGCAAGCCGATCAGCAAGGGCTCCTTCACGATCTACAAGGTCAGCGAGCGGTCCTCGTTCGCGAAGGTCCAGGTCTCGCGCGACATCGTGAACAAGAACCTGACCGTCAAGCTGTACCCCCCGGACTGATCAGTGCACCCCGACGCCCAGCACGACCCGTACATCGGCAAGGTCATCGACGGCCGCTATGAGATCATGGCGCGCATCGGCGAGGGCGGGATGGGCGTGGTCTACAAGGCCAAGCAGACCTCGATCGATCGAGTGATCGCGATCAAGGTGCTGAACCCGCAGATGGCCTCGGACCAGCAGTGGATCCAGCGCTTCTACAACGAAGCCAAGGCGACCTCGCGGCTGCAGCACCCGAACACGATCCGGATGTTCGACTTCGGTCAGTCCGCGGACGGTCGGCTGTTCCTGACGATGGAGTTCCTCGACGGCCAGACGCTGCGCGAGGCGGTGGCGCGGCAGGCGCCGATGGCGCCGAACCGAGTGCTCAAGGTGCTGATCCAGTGCTGCGCGTCGCTCGCGGAGGCGCACTCGATCGGGATCATCCACCGCGACATCAAGCCGGACAACGTGTTCCTCCTGAACATGGCCGGCTCGCCGGACTTCGTGAAGCTGCTCGACTTCTCCGTCGCGAAGCTGCTGCAGGAGAACGACCGCATGCGCACGCAGGCGGGCGTGGTGTTCGGGACGCCGCAGTACATGTCGCCGGAGCAGGGCCGCGGCCTGCCGCTGGACGCGCGCTCGGACATCTACGCGCTCGGCATCCTCGCGTACGAGATGTTGACCGGGCAGGTCCCGTTCAACGACGAGAACCCGATGAACGTGCTGCAGATGCACCTGCGCTCCGAGGTGCCGCCGCTGCCGCAGACCGTGCCGATGGAGATGCAGCAGGTCGTGCGCCGCGCGCTCTCGAAGGATCCGGGACAGCGGTACCAGAGCGCCGGCGAGATGATGCAGCACTGCCAGCAGGTGTTCGCGCAGGTCCAGGGCGGAGGGCCTAGCATCGGCGCCGCGGGCGTACCCAAGACGATGATCGCCCAGGCGCCGCCGGGGCTGCCGCCGATGCAAGGCGGCCCGCCGCAGGGCTACCCGCCGCAGGGCTACCCGCCGCAGGGCTACCCGCCGCAAGGTGGTCCGCCTGGTGGATACCCGCCGGCGCAAGGCCAGGGCTATGGTCCGCCCGGCGGCTTCCCGCCTGCGCAGGGCGGCTACCCGCCGCAGCAAGGCGGCGGCGCGGCCGCGCAGAAGACGATGATGGCGAGCGGTCCGCCGCCGGGGTTCCCGGGTGCGCCGCCGCAGGGACAGTTCCCTGGCGGGCCGCCGGGCGGCTATCCCCACGCGCCGCCGATCGGCCCGGGCGGCCAGTTCCCGCAGGCGCAGCCATACCAGGCGGCGACGCCGGTGCAGAAGACGATGATGGTCGGCATGTCCGCGCCGCAGGGCGTCGGGATGCCACCGCCCGCCGGCCCGCCGCCAGGGATGCCGGGCATGGGCGGGCCGCAGGCCGGAGCGCCGGCGAAGACGATGATGCTCCAGGTCAGCGAGGGTATCGTCTCGGTGGCTGCCAAGGGCCCGCTCGCGGCGATGGACGGCGGCAGCGTCGGTACCGAGGTCGTCCAGGGCGCGTCGACGGCGTTCTGGATCGTGTCGATGCTCGTCGGCGTCGGCGTCGGCGTCCTCGCCTACGTCGTCATGCTCCAGATGTGACGCGAGACGTTCGATGAGCGCGAACACCGACGACCCCGCGAGCGGCGACCCCAGCGACGGCGACGAGCCGCTCGCGAAGGACGTCGCGACGGCGCCCGACACGCGGATGGATCCCGCGACGATGATGCAGCTCGCGAAGTGGTTCGATCTTCCGAGCTTCGCCCAGGTCGAGGAGCAAGAGGAGGCGGTCCGTGCGGCCGCCGAGACGAAGTCCGGCACGCAGAAGGTCCTCGAGACCCGCGCCAGCGCGATGGCGAACATCGAGCCGTGGTTCCTGGCCGCGCTCGACGGACGCCGCGCGGCGGGCGCCGCGCTCCGCCAGATCCCGACGCGCGACACGCGCTGGGACCGGCGGATGCTGGCGTTCGACGAGTCGCGGATCCCGCCGGCGTACCAGCCCGACGACTACCCCGAGACCCACGTCCCGCCCGCGCTGATCAAGGACCTCAAGGACTGCACGCCGCAGGCGTTCCTCCGCGATCTCCACCGCCCCGATAAGGACTTCTATATCCGCCTCGAGCCGGCGTTCGAGGATGCGGGCGAGCCCGAGGCGCCGGACCCGATGGGCCCGATCCGCGAGACCATCCGCACGGACTACCGTGTAGGTGTGGTGGCGCCGGCGGTCACCACGATGGCCTCGGGAATCGCCGACCTGCGCACGATCCTGGCCCGCCCCTGGGCCGACTCGAAGCGCGACCGCGCCCGCAAGCGCGAGGCCGAGCTGCTCGGGAAGGAAGCCGGCGACCCTCCCGTAACACAGGTGCCGGAGGGCGCCTCGTGAACGACACCGTTCCATCCTGGGAGCCGCGCCACGTCCCCGTCGAGCGCTTCACGCTGCGCGCGGTGGGCCGGACTGACGTCGGCGCGCAGCGGACGCAGAACGAGGACGCGATGTACTTCGACGACTTCCTCGGCAACTACGTCGTGTGCGACGGGATGGGTGGCCACGCGTCCGGTCAGGTGGCCTCGGACCTCGCGATCCGGACGATCATCCACGCGCTCAAGACCGGCGACCCGGCCCCCGCGCCCGGACAGGACGCGATGGTCGCGGCGTTTCGCGCGGCGAACGCGGCGGTGTTCCAGCGCGGGCAGGTGGATCCCGCCTGCCATGGCATGGGCACCACCGCGGTGGGCCTGCGCGCCGAGGAGGGCATCTTCCACATCGCGCACTGCGGCGACTCGCGCGCGTACCTGCTCCGCCGCGGCCAGTTCCATCCGATCACGCGCGATCACTCGCTGCGCAACCTGTATGAAGATCGGCCGGATCTGGTGGGCCAGCTCGGCCCGGCGACCTCGAACGTGATCATCCGCGCCGTCGGGCTCGATGCCGCGGTCGAGATCGAGCACAACACGATCGCGATCGAGCACGGCGATCTGTACCTGCTGTGCTGTGACGGCCTCAGCGATCTCGTCGACGACTGGATGATCCGCGAGATGATGAACAGCGGCGACTCGCTCGAGGCGATGGCCGACAACTTGATCCGCGCCGCCAACAACAACGGCGGCACCGACAACATCACCGTCATCCTGATCCAGGCGTTCGCCGAGACCTCGTGGCCGGCGGCGATGCAGTACCACCAGGGCTACGCGAGCTACTGAGCGCCCGGCGCGGCTAAGTCTTGCCCGCGCTGATCCGCGCCGCGATCGTCAGCTGCGCGACCATGTCGGCGTGGCGGCCGAGCTTGGCGTAGACGCGGGCGAGGCCTGCCGCGGCGCGGGCCTCGTAGCTCGGCGTCTGGCCGGCCTCGCGGAACGCCTCCTCCGCGCCGAAGAAGTCGCCGCCCATCGTCAGCACGTCGCCGAGCGTGGCGGACATCGCGGCCTGCGAGATCCGCGAGCTCGCGCGGCCCAGGCCCGCGCGCAGCACCTGCGCGCCGCGCGGCGCGTCGCCGAACTTCGCGAGCGCGATCGCGTAGGCGATCCGCGCGTTGCCGAACGTGGGCGACAGCTCGACCGCCGCGCGCAGCGCCTCGATCGCGGACTCGAGGTCGTTGGTCGCGATCGCCTTGACGCCGCGGTCGTAGTAGCGCCGCGCAACCCCAGACATCTAGTCCAGCTCCAGGAGCGAGAACCGCTCGGCGGCGTCGTCGCCGCCGCCGGCGTCTTCCTTCTTCGCCGCTGGCGCCGCCGCGGGCGTGGGCGCAGCGGGCGTGGGCGGCGCCGCACCTTCAGACGGCGGCACGCCCGTCATCGCGCCCGCGTCACCGCGGCCCCGGACGCTGAGTCCGCGCGCCGGGGGCGGCGCCTGGCGCGCCGGGGGCTGCTCCGGCGTCGGCGCGGGCAGGCGTGGCGTCACGTTGGACTCGACGACCCGCACGCCCGCCGACGGACGCGGCAGCTCGGCCGCCGGCGGCGTCCGGCCGGGCTGGATCGGGTGCATCACGCCGCCGATCCGCACCGACACCTGATCGCCGTCGACCGCGAACATCGCGAGCTCGGGCAGCTCGAGCCGCGTCTGCAGCGCGGTGATCAGCTGCGCGAACGACATCCCACCGAGCTCGGCGATCGTCTCGGCCTGGTGCATCAGCATCGGCGGCGGCCCCTCGACGACGTACTCCTTCACGACGAAGGTGAGGATGTCGAGCAAGGTGTCGCGGTCGCTGTCGGCGAACGCCTCGCGGACGTTGGCGACGAGATCGCGGAGGTCAGGGCGGGTCGGCATGGTGGTCCTCAGGAGGTCGAAGCGCCGTCGAGGTCGACGCCGTTGACGTTGCACCCGACCAGGCGCGCGCCGCGCAGATCGGCGTCACACAGGTTGGCGCCGGACAGGTTGCAGCGGATCAGCATCGTGTTGCGCAGTACCGCGCCGCGCAGGTTGGCGCGGCGGAAGTCGACGTCGAACAGCGCCGCATCGGTGAAGTCCGCGTGCGACAGCGACACGATGCCGGCCTCGTAGCCCTCGAACACGACGCGCAGCATCACCGTCTTCGAGAGGTCGGCGTAGTACAGCTCCATCTCGCGGAACGTGGTGTCCTGGATCCGCGCGCCGCGCATCGCCGCGCGACCCATGCGCCCCGGACCGAGATCGCAGCGCAGCAGCTGCGCGCGGGTGAGATCGATCTGGGTCAGGTCGCTCTCCTTGACCTGCACGCGGTTCCACAGACCGCCCTGCCAGCGCGACTTGCGGCCGTCGACCTGCTTGAGCGTCGCGTGCTCGAGCCGCGCCTCGTCGGCGTCTGCCTCCTGGAGATCGACGCGCTCGATCGTGACGCCGTCGAGGTCCACGCCGCGCATGCCGACCGAGCGGGCGGTGAAGCCGACCAGCGTGCGGCCGGTGAGCTCGTCGTCCGCGACCAGCCGCTCCAGCTGGACACGCGACAGCACGGGACCGGCGTCGGCGCTGGTGTCGCTCATCGGGCAGCTACTGTAGCGCGAAGATCAGGGTCTGCGGGCGAGCGACCCGCCGCGCACGAGCATCAGCCGCCCGGCCTCACCGAACATCTCCACCACGCGCTCCATGACGGCCTGGAACGTCTTCTCCTTGCCGCCTTCGCCCTCGCCGCCACCGCCGCCTTCGCCCTCACCACCGCCGCCCTGCTGCTCGCTGAGCTCCTGGGACTGGACCTCTTCGGCCTCGGCCTCGTTCTCGGCGGTCGCCAGCGGCATCGAGTCGTCGCCGAACCGGCTGTTGCGGAACATGCCGCGCTGCGCCTGCGCCACGTGCGTGAGCTCGTGGGCGAGCAGCGCCTGGCCCTGGGCGGAGGCCATCGACTTGTCGGCCGACCCGCCCATGATGATCATGCCCGTGTTGCCGATCGTCAGCGCGTCGGCGTTGTGGGCCTTGTTGATCTCCTCCGCGAGCTCACCCGAGTAGATGCGGACGTGCGAGAGGTCGACGCCGAGCTTGCGCTCGTAGCGAGCCCGGAGGCTGGCGTCGAGCGTGTCGCCCCGCCCGGCCCGCTTGGCCATGAGCTGGAGGATGCGCTCGGGGTTCCACCGCTCGGCGATCTCGTCCGAGAGCGCCTCCGAAAGCTGCTCCGGCGGCAGGGCTGCCGCGGATTCGAGCTCTTCTTCTTCGGTAGCCATGTTCCGGGACCTGGTCGTTCTACGGACCTACTCGTCCGAGCCTTCCCCGACGGTGACAGAGCCGTAACCCTCTGATTGTTCGTAGTATTCGCCGGTCTTCTGCTCCTCGGTGACCACGTTCCCGAGAGCGTCATCGAGGAACTTGGTCTCGGCGAAGCAGCTGGCGCCCTTGACGCCCTTGATCACGTACTCGACCTTCCCGTCGGGCGCGATCTTGATCTCGATGTCCTGCTTCCTCATTCGTTCACCCACTTCCGGACGACGAGCCTGATCGACCCGTCCTCCTCGTTGAGCTCCTCCTCGACGGCGTAGCCCTTCTCTTCGCAGGCCATTTTCACGTTGTGATACTGGTAGCGCTGGCTGAGCTGGTCCTTGAACTCGGCCTCGCTGACGCCCTTGGTCGTCTCGACGCCCCACCAGTCGGCGGTCAGGTCGTACGAGCCTTCGGCGTTCTCGACGACGCCGACGTCGTACTTCCCCATGTCGATCGACATGCGGGCCTTGAGCGAGTCGCCGCGGTAGCCGCGCACGGTGACGCCCTGGCCTTCTTCAGCGTCCTGGAACGCCAGCTTGAGATCCTCGAGCGCCTTCTTGAGGGCGACGAGGTTGGTCATCTTGAGCTCGCACTTGGTGAAGTGGGACATGGCGCTGCCTTCCTAGAGCTCCAGCTTACGTTCACCCTCGTCAGGCGTCGACTCGCCAGGCTTGTCGCCCAGGCCGGAGCGCGCGCCACCGTACTTCGCCATCCACCCCGGCGACTGCGGCGAAGGCTTGGCGCCGCGCCGCGACGAGGCCATGCGGGCGCGGGTCCGCGCCCACTCGCGCATCCCGTCGATGCTCTCGCGCATCGTGACCGCCAGCGGCACGATCTCGGTGAGCGTCTTGAGCAGGCCGTCGCTCGACAGATCGTTGCCGGTGTCGAACGCGTCGTACATCGCGGCGATCACCGCCTGCTCGATCTCGGCGCCGGAGTAGTCGACCGACGCGTCGACGAGGCGGTCCATGTCGAACTGACCCGGGTCGCGGTTCTTGCGGCGGATGTGGATCTCGAGGATCTGGCGGCGATCCTCGCGGTCGGGCAGATCGCAGAAGAAGATCTCGTCGAACCGGCCCTTGCGGAGCAGCTCGGGCGGTAGCTGTTGGACGTTGTTCGCGGTCGCGATCACGAACACCGACGACGTCTTCTCCTGGAGCCAGGTGATGAACGAGCCGAACACGCGCGACGTGGTGCCGCCGTCGGTCTGGCCCGACGAGCCGGTGCCGGAGAACCCCTTCTCGAGCTCGTCGATCCACAGGATCGCGGGGGCGATCGCCTCCGCGGTCTTGATCACGCTGCGGATGTTCTCCTCGGAGGAGCCGACCAGGCCAGCGAAGATCTTGCCGACGTCGAGCCGCAACAGCGGCATCTGCCACAGCGCGCCGACCGCCTTGGCGGTGAGCGACTTGCCGGTGCCGGGCACGCCGATCAGCAAGATGCCCTTGGGCAGCGGCAGGCCGAAGTCCTTGGCGCGGCTCGAGAACGCGGACCGGCGCTTGACCAGCCAGTCCTTCAGGATGTCCATGCCGCCGACGTCGCTGAACTCCTCGCGGTGCTCGTAGTACTCGAGGATGCCGCTCTTGCGGATGATCTGCTTCTTCTCCTCGAGGATCGTCTCGAGATCGAAGGTGTGCGTGCGGACCAGCGACTTCGCGTAGACGTTCTCGACCTCGACCAGCGTGAGGCCGAGCGCGCCTTCGACGACGCGCTCGATGAAGCTCGGGTCGGCCTCGAGCAGCTGCTGCGTCGCCGGCGGCGCGTTGGGCAGGAGCTTGCGCGCGCACGCCTCGATCTCCTGGCGGTTGGGCAGCTCCCAGTCGAGGACGGCGGAGATCGACTTCTCGAGCTCCGGCGGGATCTTCGACACCGGCGACAGGAGCACGAGGCTCTTCTTGGTCCTCTTGAGCTCGGTCGCCGCGTCGCGGAGGCGCCGCACGACCGCCGGCTCCTTGAGGAACGGGTGGAAGTCGCGCAGCACGTACAGGCCCTTGCCCTCGCCACGCAGCACGTGGTCGAGCGCCTTCATCGGGTCCTTCACGTCGCGCGAGCCCGAGCCGTTCGCGACCACCTTGAAGCCCTCGGTGATCGACCACACCTCGAGCCGCATCTCGCGCTCCATGCACAGCTTGCGCAGCGCCTCCTCGACGCGCGCCTCCTCGTGCGAGATGACATAGACGAGGGAGTAGCGGGCCTTGATCAGGTCCTCGAGCTCCCCCTTCGAGCTGCGGCGCGTGGCGGTTTCGGCGATCATGGTGCGGCTTCCGCCGAGCGAAGCGACCGACGACACCAGGCGTCGGCGGCCAGCGTCGCAACGCCGCGGAGGCACCGCGGCGAAAGAGTGAGTGCTCCGGCGAGCGTTTGGGATGCAGCGGTCATTCTGCTTCTCTTTAGCTTCCTGCCAGGTCGCGGAGGCCGCGCAAGGCGCCCTTGGCGTCCTCGGCGTTGCCGACCAGCGACTCGACGGTGTCGGTGATGATACGGACCGTGTCCGGTCCGCCTCCCCCGTTGAGGTTGCCGACCTCGCCCTGGACGAGGAGGATGTTGTTCCGCAGCTCGGACAGGATGTCGTTGATGGCGTCGTAGACCTGCTGCGCCACCTCCTGCAGCTCGCCCGGCACGGCGGCGGCGGGTGCGGGCGCGTCGGCGGCCGCGGCCCCGGCGCTGCTGACTCGAATCCGCTCGGCCTCGGCGCGAGCCTGGCGCGCGTCGGTCTTGGCCAGCTCGAGCTCGGCCTCGTGGCTCTTCACGCTGCGCTCGGCCGCGGTCACGCGCTCGGTGGCGTCCTGCAGCTTGCGCTTGAGCGCCTCGATCTCGGCGTTGAGCACGTTGGTCTCGGGCGCCGGCCCGGCGGCGACCTTGCCGGCCTCGAAGTCGGCGACCTTCTTGCGCAGCCGCTCGAGCTCGCGGCGCGCGTCGTCGCCGGCGGTGCCGGCCTGATCGCGCGCGCGCCCGGCGTTGAGCGCCTCCTCGGCGGCCTTGTGACGCGCCACCTCGGCCTTGGCGAGCGCGTCCTCGGCGACGCCGCGCGCGCTCTCGGCGGCGATCTTCCCGTGCGAGGTCTCCTGCAGGTCGACCTCGAGCTGCGCGACCCGGCCCTCGAGGCGCGACACCTCCTTCTCGGCACGGTCGTACTGCCCCTGCAGGCGCT
>Ga0163144_10014949_pt1 | contig 16055 bp, 20 predicted proteins | sample OliLak19BULKMAT1_FD_123175 | JGI IMG/M metagenome (GOLD analysis project Ga0163144, IMG submission 123175) | Freshwater microbial mat bacterial communities from Lake Vanda, McMurdo Dry Valleys, Antarctica - Oligotrophic Lake LV.19.BULKMAT1 | ecosystem: Environmental > Aquatic > Freshwater >... | reverse complement strand
GAGATCTAAAGAGGTAAATGCTGGGAGAGAAGTTTTTTCAGAATCAGAGTCTAAAACTCTTAGGGATTTTATTTTAAAAGTAAAACCTTTGGGAGTTGTGTTGTGGCACAGTCAGGCAAATGCTGTGTATGCATCACAGTGTGAGGATGGAACCTTACCAGAAACTCTCGATATACTGCACGCATATTCTAAAGGATCAGACTATAAAGCTATAGAGATATTTGATGCATATGTAGTAACAGGCGCTGTTGAAGATTGGCTTGCGTCAATTAATATTCCAGCAATTACTGTTGAACTTAAGACACATGAAACAATTGAATTTGAAAAAAATCTTGGAGGTGTAAAAGAGCTTTTGAAGTACTATAGTAAAAAAGGAGAGTAAGTTTGTTCTATTCATTTTCTTGCTATTATTTTGACTGTTATTTTGTTCTGTCTTAATAGAGTGAAGGATAATTAAAAAATGATCACTACTAAAAAATTTGCTCGATTCACATATTTTATAATGAGAGGTCTTCTTGTCCTAGCTTTTGTTTTGTTCTTAGTATTTGGAAGTTGGGTAGACGCCTTTAGTACATTTTTTATATTTTTCTTAATGACTCTCCCTTCGGTTCTGAAAGAAAAATACAGGTTCTATTTACCTATCGAGCTTGAGGTTGTTATTGTTGCTCACATATTCCTTACACTATTTTTAGGTAGTATTCGTAACTTTTACGAAAGATTTACTTTATGGGATGGAATTCTACATTTCCAGTCCGGTTTACTTTTAGGGGTTGTTGGTTTTATTTTGGTATATATATTAAATACTAAAAGTACTAAGAAACTTGCCTTAAGTCCTGGTTTTGTCTCACTTTTTGCTGTGACATTTTCTTTAGCTATTAGTGTTGTGTGGGAGATATATGAATATGCCATGGATCTCTGGTTTGGTTTTCACATGCAAGAAAGTGGGTTACCAGACACTATGGGTGATTTTATTGTAAATACAATAGGTGCTTTGATAGTCGCTGTTATTGGTTATTTTTGGATGAGAAAAAAGGGGCAAATTCCATTTACTGATATTATACTTAAGGGTCATGAAACAATAAAAAAATAAACAAACTAATTTTTAAACATATGAATACTATTATAATTTCAACAATAGACTTTATTCCAAACAAAGAAATAGTTGAGGTATTAGGAGTTGCTAGAGGTAGTACAGTTCGAGCAAGAAATGTGGGGAGAGATATTATTGCAACATTTAAAAATATTATTGGAGGTGAAATAGAGGAGTACACAAAGCTTCAGGCAGAGTCACGAGAGCAAGCTTTGGAGAGAGCACTAGAGGATGCTAAACGAATGGGTGCAGATGCAATTATTGGTTTAAGAATGATGACATCGATGGTTGCGCAAGGAGCGGCTGAGATTTTAGTCTATGGTACTGCGGTTAAATTAAAATAACATGACCTCAATTAAGCTTGTTGTGTGGGGAATAATAGGTGTTGTTTTTCTGTATCTCATTATAAAAAGAATTAAGGATAAAAAAGCAGAAACATTTGAAGATAGGGATAATTAGTTTAAGTAATGATCGTTTATTTCAAAAAAGATTTTTCAAATAATTTTAAATTGTGTCCGTAAGAATAAAATAAAGTTTTGCCTCGTCCTATCCCAAAGCTGTGCTTCGGGATAGGACGAGGCAACAGGGAAAACTTTGTTGCAGGAGTATCGGCTCCGCCGACTCTTTTTGTACTTGCGGAGAATACTCTGAAGCTTTGCTTCGGAGTATTCTCCGCAATTGCAATAAAACTTTTTTTTCAAAGCTTAGGTTGTTGAATTTCATTTTGAGGATGTTACTATACAAATATTGTTAATCTAATTTTCTATTATGTTTTCTACTAATTTTAACGAGTGGTATGAGCTTGGTCGCGAATGGCTGTATTCACATGGCATTAAGATTGTTCTAATTGTTATTTTGGCGGGAGTGATAAGTTATTTATCTACTCATTTTATTGAAAGGCTTATTCGTCGAGTGATAAAGGTAAAGGATATACACAAAGATTCAACTGCTGAAAAAAAACGTGAAGATACACTTATTAAAATTTTCGTTCAAACCACACGAGTTGTTGTTTGGATTGTTGCAGGTATGACAATACTCGCTGAGTTTGGTGTTGAGATAGGACCACTTCTTGCTGCCGCTGGTATCGCAGGTCTTGCTTTTGGTTTTGGAGGGCAGTACTTAATCAGAGACTTAATTTCAGGGACTTTTATTATTATAGAGAATCAGTATCGAGTGGGTGATGTGGTTTGTTTTGATAAGACATGCGGTTTGGTTGAGGATATCAGTATGCGCATGACCACCTTGAGAGATCTTGATGGGACAGTACATCATGTGCCACATGGAGAAATTGCTAAGGTCTCTAACTTATCAAAAGGTTTTGCTCGGGTAAATTTAAATATTGGCGTTTCGTACAGTTCAAATCTTGAAAAGGTGATTGAGGTTATAGATAGGGTTGGAAGGGAGCTTTCGGAAGATCCGGAATGGAAAGATCTAATATTAAAAACACCAAAGTTTCTTAGGGTTGAAGATTTTGCTGATTCGGCTGTGATTGTGAAGATTCTTGGTGATACATTACCACTTAAACAGTGGGAGGTTTCTGGTGAGCTTCGCAAGCGAATTAAAATTGCTTTTGATAAAGAAGGAATATCAATACCATTTCCCCAAAGAGATGTGTATATCCATAATGTACGTTAGATTATTTAGTATTGAAAATATCACCTCAAAATATCCTTAGCTAAGCCAAGGATATTTTGAGGTGATTGAGCAGATTGTTTCTGCATATTTGATACATAAGGAATATGCACCAGAAAGCGCTCTCGAGTTTGTTTCTTCAAAAAGAAACGACGTTCACTTTCACGAGCCCCAACAAAAATCATTAAAGGAGTATTATGAGCACTATAAGAAATGGCATGTTTCCGTATAGAGTTTTTTTGAAAGTATGATATAATTATAAGGTATTAGAAATAATCAATAAAATATGGCAAAAGAAAATTCTGGATTTATGAAGCCTTTGAATGTGAGTCCTGAACTCGCGGCTGTTGTAGGTAGTGGTCCAATGCCTCGTTCTGAGGTTGTAAAGGCGCTCTGGGTATATATTAAAAAGAACAATCTTCAAGATCCAGCAAACAAAAGAAACATTGTTGCTGATGAAAACCTTAAGAAAGTATTTGATGGTAAGGCAGTAGTGAATATGTTTGAAATGACAAAACTCGTTTCAAAGCATCTTTCATAATTTAAAATAAGGTTAACAAAAAACCACCATCAGGTGGTTTTTTTGTTATGTGTACTATTATACCCCATAGGGGTATAATAGTATGTATGAAAGCAAGTATAAAAAAACAAGTGACAAATAGATTAAAGCGAGTTGAAGGGCAAGTACGTGGTTTACAAAAAATGGTCGATGAAGAAGTCTACTGTATAGATATAATCACACAAGCTACGGCGATAAGGTATGCATTATCTGCTGTTGAAAATTTAATGCTTGAAAATCATCTTTCAACACATGTGATTCATCAGATGAAGTCGGGTGAGGAAGAAAAAGCAGTTAATGAAATTTTAAAAATTTATAAAGTTTCTAATAAAAAAAGATAATATGGAACATAATCATCATCACAAAGGAAATCACACACATGCAATGAGTCATGGCTCAGCGCAGGACTTCTTACGTCGGTTTTGGATTGTTACATTTTTACTTGTTCCACTTATTTTTACGAATGAGATGATAGTGAGTCTGTTTGGAATTAGCACCTTACCGTTCGCGAGATGGATTGGTTTCGGTATCGCAACTGTTATATTTAGTTTTTCGCTTGTGTTCTTTCAACATGCATGGCATGAAATAAAAGCACGTAAGTATGGCATGATGACACTCGTATCTCTTGCTGTGGGAAGTGGTTATCTTTTTTCTGTAATATCTACTTTTGTTCCCGCACTTGAAGTTGAGTTCTATCTTGAGATATCAACACTTATCTGGGTGCTTCTTTTTGGACACTACCTTGAAGCACGTTCAAGTTCCTCAGCGGGAAATGCTTTGCAAGAAGTAGCAAAACTGTTGCCAAAGCAAGCACATCGATTAGTGAACGGAAAAGAAGAAGATGTTAATATTTCTAATCTCAAAGAAGGAGATGTTGTGTTGGTAAAGCCTGGAGAGAAAGTTCCAGCTGACGGAATTGTTCAAGATGGCTCTGCGAATGTTGATGAGTCACTTATATCTGGTGAGTCAAAACCTGTCGAAAAGAAGAAAAAAAATGAAGTTATTGCTGGTTCAATCTGTCTGGATGGGTCTCTTACTATCTTACTTTCCCGCGTGGGCGAGCACTCAACTATCGGTCAGATTCAGAAACTTATTACCGAAGCACAAAATACTAAACCAAATTCGCAGCGCATTGCGGACAAAGCAGCTGCCGTTCTCACTTTTGTGGCAGGTATTACAGCACTCCTCACTCTACTTGTATGGACATTTGTTGTCGGTGAGTCATTTGTGTTTGGAATAACACTTGCAATTACCGTACTTGTTATTGCTTGTCCGCATGCACTTGGTCTTGCTATTCCAACTGTTACTACAATTACAACTTCACTCGCAGTAAAAAATGGAGTATTTATTAAAAATCTCGCCAAGATTGAGGTAATTAAAAAAGCTGATTATGTAGTATTCGACAAGACAGGGACGCTGACGCACGGAGAGTTTGGTGTGAGTGACGTTGTTTCGGTCGGTAATGTACGAGAGCAAGATGTTCTTAGGGTTGCGGCATCGCTTGAACAGCACTCCTCTCATATTATTGGTCAATCGATTGTGCGGTACGCGAAAGAACAGCGAGTGAATCTCTCAGAGCCAAAACTATTTAAAAACATTGCTGGGAAAGGAGTCTTTGGCGAAGTGAACGGTACAACTTACTACGTTGGTAATCTTGCTCTTGTGAAAGAATATTCATCTTTGTCGACGGAAGCTCAAAAAGAATTCGATAGACTGTCCGCTCAAGGGAAGACATCGATTCTTATTGCAGACAAGAATAATACATTTGGAATCATTACCCTTTCTGACAAAATAAAAAAAGAGTCCTTCATTGCAATACGTGCTCTCCATGATATGAATATAAAAGTCGCCATGCTTACGGGGGACAATAAAAATGTGGCACGTGGTGTGGCACAAGAACTTGGTATCGATACTTATTTTGCAGAAGTATTGCCGGAAGATAAATATACACACATAAAGAAACTTCAAGAAGATGGCAGTGTTGTACTTATGGTCGGTGATGGTGTGAATGATGCTCCGGCGCTCACTCAAGCGGACGTAGGAATTGCTATAGGAGCCGGAACTGATGTTGCTGTCGAAGCAGGAGACGTGGTACTAACCCGTAATAATCCACTGGATGTTGTGCGTCTCTTAAAGCTCTCACGTGCCGTTTATAGAAAGATGATTCAGAATCTTGTCTGGGCACTTGGATATAACATTATTGCCATCCCTGCGGCAGCGGGTGCATTTGCAGCGTGGGGGTTCTTCTTACGTCCCGAGATAGGAGCAATCCTTATGAGTCTTTCAACTGTTATTGTGGTGGTAAATGCTATGATGTTAAAAAAGATTAATTTAGAAATAATGTAATTTAGATAATATGAATATTCAAAAACAATTTACCTGTCCTATGCATCCAGAAATTATTTCTGATAAAGAAGATAGATGTCCAAAATGTGGAATGGCTCTCGTTGCTATTTTAGATATATCTCAAAAACCAAAAATTATTAACAATGAAGATACGGGCTTGGGTGTTATAACTTGGAAAAGTTATATTCCTCTCATTGTTATATTTTCGCTCATCTTAGTTGCTTCTTTTATTGTTAATTGGTCTGGTGACACTGTTAATCTAAAGAGTTTCCTTTTGAGTTTTATGACAGGCTTCTTTATTGTCTTCGGTGCTTTTAAATTGATGGATCTGAAGGGTTTTGCGAAAGGTTACTCAACATATGATTTATTGGCTCAAAAATGGTTTGGTTATGGTTACGTATATCCATTTATAGAATTAGGTTTTGGTTTCCTGATGCTTTCAGGTTTTCACCCCGAGTGGTTATTATGGTCTGAGTTTGCCTTAATGGCATTTAGTGGTCTCGGTGTGACAATTAAAATTGCTCGTAAAGAACCATTTACTTGTGCTTGTTTAGGTACTTTTCTTAAGGTTCCATTAACATACGTAACCTTAATTGAGGATTTTGGCATGGCGATATTAGCATTAATAGTTTTATTTATATAAAAAATATGAAAAACATAACATCAGGTGTGGTTATAAGTTTCTTGGTAGGTGTAGTACTTGGTGTATTTATTATTCCGTCATTTATGTCACCATCTGGAAGATATGGTATGGGAATGATGTGGGGAGGATCTAATAGCTCAAGAGTTTCAGAAAATGTTGACCGTCACTTTATTGAACAAATGATTCCTCACCACGATGGAGCTATTGCAATGGCTAAGCTTGCTCTTGAAAAAAGTAAAAGATCAGAAATTCTTTTATTTGCAGGTCAGATTATTGAAGCACAAGAAAAAGAGATTACAGATATGGAGAATTGGTACAAAGAATGGTACGGTAAAGATGTTTCAGAGTACAGTTCTCAAATAAATGGAATGATGAATCACGGTTCCATGTCGATGGGTAGTTTTGAAGGAGATGTTTCTGCTTTAAATAATGCAAAGGATTTTGATTTAGAGTTTATTAAACAAATGATTCCTCATCATGAAATGGCAGTGATGATGGCTCAAATGCTTTTGGTAGGTACTTCAAGATCTGAGATGAAAACATTAGCGAATAATATTATCACTTCTCAGTCTCGTGAAATTGAAATGATGAGAGGTTGGATTAATCTGTGGTCTAATGTTAAGTAATATATGAAAAAATTCTTACTACTTATAACAGTTTCTATTTTTTTACTAATTGTAGCAACAGCTTGGTCAAATTCTCTCTCAAAAAAAGATCCTGACGTACTTAGTACAAATGGTATTCACTTCCATCCTCAACTTGAGATTTATATTAAAGGAGAAAAGCAGGAAATTCCTAAAAATATAGGTCTTGCTGGGATACATAATCCGATTCATACGCATGAAGATCTCCCGATTATCCATTTGGAATTTAGTGGCAAGGTAAGAAAGGATGATGTAAAACTTGGAAAATTTTTCCAAGTTTGGAATAAAGATTTTAGTTCAGAAAAAATCTTAGGATATGAAAATGGTCCAGAGGGTACTGTGTCAATGCTTGTAAACGGAGAATTAAATAATGAGTTTGAGAAGTACGAAATGCATGACGGAGACAAGATAGAGATACGCTACGAATAAATAAAGTCCTCGTCCTATCCTCGCTCAGATCATGTGAGATATTCTACGCAATCACAATAAAAAACCGCCCCTAGGAAGTTTTTTATTGTGATAATTGCATTTCAATCTGAAGCTCTTCTTGGTTGATATTAGGCTTATTGTTAACTATGATTGAGTAATGTCAGAGGTTATTAATAACATTGTCTATACCTTAAGGACAGAGAAGGAAATAACCCAAGAAGATTTTGCTTGCATGGTTGGGGTTAGTAGGCAGACAATAAGTGCGCTAGAGAAGGGTAATTATACCCCTTCGATTTTACTTGCTTTGAAAATAGCCAAGGTTTTCAATGTGTCAGTTGAAAAAATATTTAAAATTTCATATGAAAAATAATTCTTTTAAAGAAATAATTGTTACAGTTTGTTTGGTTATTATTGCTATTTTACTTTTGAATCCATTTTATTTTTGGATGCCTAATATGCTTTTGATAACCTTGCTCGCAACAAGCCTTATTCTTTTTGGTTTCTTTGCAAGTTTTGTTTTACGTGAATCTGCTTCAGATGAACGTGAAGGAATGCACCGGATGCTCGCAGGGAGGAATGCATTTCTAGCAGGTTCTGCAGTACTTATGACAGGAATCATTGTGGAGGCATTAGAGCACGCCGTAAATCCATGGATCGTACTTTCTCTTGTTGTAATGATTGTTGTTAAGATAAGTACGAGACGGTGGACTGATACACATCTATAGAATCACTGTGTAAAGCTTGCTTTACATATAAAATCTATTTTTATATACTTATATGTATATTATTTATTAATTTAATTTTTTAAAAATGAAAAGTTCAATAATTGGAGTTGTTGCAGTTCTCTTAATTGTAGGAGGTGGTTTGTATGTAGTAAGTAATTCTTCTGATAAAAAAGAAGTTACTGATGTGATGATGGAGAAAACATCGGAAAAAGATTCAATGGTGCAAAAAAGCGATGTTATGGAAAAGGATGATGCAATGATGGTTAAAGGTGAGAGTATGGAAAAAAGTGATGTGATGGTAAAGTCTGGAAATTACGAAGTCTATGAACAAAGTAAACTCGCTGTAGCTGATACAGGCGATGTGGTTCTTTTCTTCCATGCAAGTTGGTGTCCAACATGTCGAGCGCTAGATGCAAACATAAAAGCTAACAGTTCTTCAATACCAGAAGACCTTACTATTCTTGATGTTGATTATGATACTTACTCTGATTTGAAGAAAAAATATGGAGTAAGATATCAGCACACTCTTGTTCAAGTTGACTCAAAAGGGAATTTAATAAAGAAGTGGAGTGGTAGCCCAACACTTTCTTCAATAGTAGAACAAGTTATATAAACCAATGATATTACTGCTTATTTCATTTGTTGCAGGAGTCTTGACTGTACTTGCTCCATGCGTACTACCTCTTTTGCCAGTTATTGTGGGAGGTTCTATTTCTGATGGAAAGGTTAATAAAAGAAAGGCTTTTACCATTATTACTTCTCTTGGAATTTCGATTATTGTTTTTACTCTGCTCCTTAAGGCAAGTACATTATTTATCGACATACCTCAAGATTTCTGGAAATGGTTTTCGGGAGGAATTATTATCGCATTAGGTCTTATTACACTTTTTCCAAGTCTCTGGGAGAATAAAATTCTTGCTCGTTTACAAGCTAAGTCAAATATTCTCCTTGGAAAAGGTGATCAGAAGAAAAGTTTTTGGGGTGATGTAATCGTTGGTGCAGCACTTGGTCCTGTGTTTTCAACCTGTAGCCCGACGTACTTTATAGTGCTTGCAACAGTACTGCCTCAAAGTCCACTTGTTGGTTTTGTCTATTTACTTGCTTATGCAATCGGATTATCTCTTGCACTTCTTTTTGTTGCTCTTGTTGGTCAGAAGGTAATGAGTAAATTAAACATAGCAGCTGATCCAAATGGAATATTTAAACGCACCTTAGGTGTCGTATTTATTTTAGTAGGCCTCGCCATAGTTACAGGTTTTGATAAGAGAGTTGAAACCTCAATTCTGGACTCAGGTTTATTTGATGTGACAAAAATAGAGCAAAAATTACTTGAATTAAACAATGAAAAATAAATTAGAATTTATTCTTGGCGTATTCTTAGTTGGCCTCATTCTTTTAGTTGGTGGAATTTATTACTTCTCTCCTAAAAAAGAAAAAAAATTAGAAACTTTCTCGGATACATTCTTAACTCTTGAGGAAAAAGATAAGGCTTTTAAAAGGGCTATCCCAATAAGTTCTCCCGATGGTTTTGTTAATACAGAAGGAAAACCTATAACCCTTGAAGAATTAAAAGGGAAAAAAGTGGTTCTTTTAGATATTTGGACATATAGCTGTATTAATTGTCAGCGGACACTTCCATATATAAATGAATGGTATGAAGATTATAAAGATCAAGGACTTGAAATTATTGGCCTTCATACACCAGAATTTGCTTTTGAGAAAGTTCAAAAGAATGTGGAAGATGCTGTGAAAAAGTTTGATATACAATATCCTGTTGTACTCGACAATGATTTTTCAACATGGAGAGCGTATGGTAATCAGTATTGGCCAAGAAAGTATCTCATAGATATAGATGGCTTTGTTATATATGATCACATTGGTGAAGGAGGGTACGAAGAAACTCGAAAAGCTATTGAGTACGCACTTAAGGAACGTAATCAAAAACTTGGTATACAAGAAGATGTTGTTTCTGCAGAAAGCAGAGTATCTACACAGGTAAATAAAAAAGTTGGTAGTCCAGAAATTTATTTTGGCTCGTTTAGAAATGAACACCTTGGAAATGGAGCTCCTTTTGTTTTAGGAGAAAAAGAGTTTGTGATACCAGATAAGATTTCTCCTAACGCTGTATATCTTGAAGGTACTTGGGATATTGCATCTGAGTATAGTCAAAATAAGACAAAAAATTCTGAAGTAGTTTTCGCGTATGAGGCACGTAACGTGTATATGGTCGCTGGTTCGAAGTTGCCAGTTCAAGTAGAAGTGTATAAGGACGATGTCCTCATACAAACAATAATTATTTCAAATGAAGGGCTTTATGGTTTACTTGAAGATGAAGTTTCAGGAACCCATACTTTACGTTTACGAATTCTCTCACCGAACCTTGAATTATTTACTTTTACGTTCGGGTAAGGGTCCTCTGTAAAATCAAAGACTCTTTGTTATACTAAGCAGATCTTTGATTATATGTACAGTCTTACTATTATAGATAGGTTCTTGAATTCAGTCACAATGTATAAACTTGTTTTATACGGTCTTTTAATCTTGTCTGGTGTTTCTATTCTTCTTGGTTTTGGTGGAGTACTTTCTTTTTCTGGTTATTCATTACTTATCTCTCTTTTAGTTTTTGTAGGTAGTTGTGGAGTTTTAAATTTTATTTTTTCAAAAATATGGCAAGTTCCAGCTAATGTAGAGTCATGGCTTATTACTGCACTTATTTTATTTTTAATAATATTACCTTCTACAAGTTTTTCTGATATTAAAATAGTGATCCTTGCTTCTTTTTTGGCAATTGCATCAAAATATATTATTACCTTTAGACGAAAACATATTTTTAATCCAGTTGCTTTTAGTGCTGTTGTTTTGGGATTACTTGGTATAGGTAACACTCTGTGGTGGGTAGGCAGTATATATCTTTTGCCGGTTGTCCTTGTTGTTGGACTACTTGTTGTAAGAAAAACCCGTCGTTTTTCGCTTTTTCTTGCTTTTCTTGTTGCAAGTGTAATAAGTCTCGTTGCTGTTCATGTCTATCGAGTAGGCACTTTTTCTGGTTTTGAAGTAATGCTTTGGCAAAACATTAGCTCTTGGCCTCTTATTTTCTTTGGTACTATTATGCTTACGGAGCCAAGTACTCTACCTCCAACAAAAAAAGGAAGAACAGTATACGGATTAGCTGTTGGGGTATTGTTTGCAATTCCATTTCATTTTGGAATACTTTTTTCAACACCAGAATTAGCTTTGGTTATCGGAAACATTCTTTCATATGGACTGTGTTCAAAACGTCGCCTTAAGCTAGTTTTAGAAAGTAAACAAGAAATAGCTCAAGGTATATATGAGTTTGTTTTTTCAACCTCTCACATTCCTTATTTTAAAGCTGGTCAATATTTTGAAATAACATTACCAATGAATCATAGAGACATACGGGGTAATAGAAGATATTTCACAATTGCTTCATCGCCCACAGAAGACAAACTCCGTATTGGTATTAGAATAAGTCCAAATGGAAGTGCTTTTAAAAAAGACCTTCGAGAGTTTGCTTTAGGAGAGACTGTGTTTGCAGGACATATTTCGGGGGATTTTGTTTTACCTCAAGATACTAATAAAAAATTAGTTTTTATAGCAGGAGGAATTGGCATTACGCCATTTAGAAGTATGGTTAAGTACATGATAGATACGAAGAATACACAAAAAACAACATTGTTTTATTGTGTAAAAAAGCCTGAAGAAATTGCATATAAAAATATTTTTGAAGATGCAAAAAATGCTGGTTTTCTTAATTTTGTTCCTGTTGTAAGCGAAAAAGATGTTGTTTGGGAGGGTGAATATGGTTATATAAATAAGGAAATGATCGAACGGCATGTTTCAGACTGTAAGACTTGTTTGTATTACTTGTCTGGCCCATCTGCCATGGTAGATTCATATAAAAAGATATTACTTGGCATGGGCGTCTTACGAAAGGATATACAAACAGATTATTTTCCTGGTTTGTAAAAATGCATGAGTAAAACTTTTTCATATGAGTCCATGGGCACAGCATGGAAAATACAAGTTTGGGACAATATTTCTGACACCATTTTTAATACTCTTATGGATTCTATAAAAACTAGATCCAGCATATTTGATAATACGTACTCACGTTTTAAAAAAGACTCTTTTATTGCTCGCATATCAAATCATGTAGGTAAAGTCGAAGTACAGAGTGATTTTATGAATATGTTTCTGCTGTACAGAAATTTTTACCTTCTTTCTGGTGGTAAAATAAACCCTTTAATTGGTTTTACCATAAGTGATCTTGGGTACGATGGTGAGTACTCTCTAATCCCTCAAAAAGATATTAGAAAAACCCCAGACTTGTTTGAGGCTGTTGAGTTGATTGATGAGAAAACTATAGATATCAAGATTCCTGTTTTATTTGATTTCGGTGCTTTGGGAAAGGGTTATTTTGTTGACTGTATAGGTTCGATGTTACGGGAGGCGGGACTGTCTCGATATCTTGTTGATGGATCTGGAGATATTTTATATGAGGGCGCTGGAACAGGTATTGTTGTGGGACTTGAAGATCCAACTGATAGTAAAAAAATACTAGGAAAATATACAATAAAAGAGGGATCTCTGTGTAGTTCGGGTACAAATCGTAGGCGTTGGAGGAATTACACTCATATGATTGACCCACATACAAATTCTTCGGCTGAGGAATTCATTACCGCATCATGGGTTTATAGTAAAAAAACAGTAACAGCAGATGCTCTCGCAACATCCTTATTTTTTGTTTCACCAGAAAAATTTGAGACAGAGTATGACTTCCAATATTGTTTGATAAATAAAGATAAAAACATAAAAAAATCAGCCGGTTTTGAGGCTGATTTTTTATTAAATAATTTTTGAATTAAAATTAAATAAGAGCCTCCGTTTTTATTTTTATCAGTGCATCCTTAAAGCCTTTTGAAGTTAATGATGATCCATTTACTACAGTGAGAGAGAATGTGTTCATATCTTTACCAGTAATAGCTGTTACAAAACCTTCAGAAAATAACCCTTGCATTTTTTTACTTGTCGGATGTATAGCTTTGCCTTCAAAGATTCCCTTTGTAATGACGTCATCCTTAAGAGTAAGAGTTATAACAATCTCCTCTGTTCCTGCTGGTGAAATATAGTTTCCTGTTGCTGTATATGTCCCGTCGTTATATTTTTTACGATCTATTGGAGTGGTGTTTTGGGTTGTTTCAGTGGCACCTGTTGTGGTTGTTATAGGGTTTCCTTCTGGTGGTAGGTTATTATCTTTAAATTTAAGAAATATAAAGGCAATGAGAGTAATAATAAGTAATCCTATAATTATTTTTAAACCCACTTTTTTTTCTTGTTGTGTATCCATGTAATAGATTCTTTTTCTTAAATAATTTTTAAAACGAGTACGATACATATCATACCATAAGAGATTTTCCTGCATAGATTTGTTTTATTACGACTTTACAATACTTACTACTTTGCCATTTATCATGAATTCATCATCTGGATGAAGGAAAATGGGCTTATGTTTAGGGTTTTTTGACTCTGAAATAAGTACAGGCTGTCCTGTTTTTTCCTCTATTTTAAAACGCTTAATATTTGCAAAACCATTTATGATTGAGAGTACATAATCTCCATTTAGAGGAGTTCTATCATTTCCATCAATGAGTACTAAGTCACCATCATCGATGTGTTTACCTTTAATGTCGGCTCGATTCATAGAATCTCCCTCAGCACGAATTACAAAAAATCCAGGAACTTTGGGTAGAATATTTCTTGGAAGTTTGAGATATCCTTCGATGTGTTCATCAGCAAAAATGTTTGCTGGGCCACAATTCGCTGCTCCAACAATTGGAACTGAAACAGAGTCAATGTTTTGGTGGGCGAGTGTTGGTATGGCACTAAAGTTATTATTTTTAACTTTAAAGCCTCGAGGAACACCACTGTCTTTTTTCTTTTTTTCTATGTAACCCTTTTTTTCTAATGCAGAAATATAGTAATGGGCAGTTGAGACAGATGCGAGCTTAAACTGCTTGCATATTTCTTCAAGGGAAGGGGAAATACCGTTCTTATTTCCGTAATTAGTAATAAAATCTAAGATCTGTTTTTGTTGTTTTGTAAGTGTATTCATATTAGAAGTTAGTTTCTATATTTACTATTATATATAGAAACTGTTTAGAAACAAATATACTTATCCACATGGGTAATTAGTCAAGTATTACAATAGTAAAAAACTTAACTAAACGTTTTGTTTTTGCTAGAATAATCATCCTAATCATTTAAATGATCTTTTATTATGAAAAAAATTATTACATGGGCAACAGGTCTTAAATGGTCTACGGTTATTGTTGGACTTTTGATTATTGGAGGCGCCTTTCTTTTATTTGGTGGTAAGAGTAACGAAATTAATGAAACACTTACAGTTGAACGTAGTGATTTTGTAAAACAAGTTTTTGTTTCTGGTAATGTCCAAGCTACTAATAATGTTGAACTTGGATTTGCTCAAAGTGGGCGAATTTCTCGTGTGTATGTAAAGGTTGGAGATTTTGTATATTCAGGATCAGTTTTAGCTGAAATTGAAAACGGAGATTTACGAGCAAATATTCTTCAAAAACAAGCAGCGCTTGAAACAGAAGAAGCAAAACTTGCGTCTCTTAAAGAAGGTGTGCGTTCTGAGGAGCTTGCAGTAAAAGAATCTCAGGTTGTAAAAGATGAAGAGTCTCTTCTTCAAGCAAATCAAGAATTAGTAAATACTATACGTGACGCCTACAGAGATGCTGATGATGCTGTCCGTAATCAAATTGATCAATTTATGAGTAATCCTCGAAGTGCAACACCTCAAATAAGTTTTGTGGTATCAGATTCAAATCTAAAAAATCGAATTGAATCAGAAAGAGTAGTTATTGAATTAGCTCTTACTGATTGGCAAAATGATGTTTTTGCACTTACTTCAAATGAAAACCTTACTACAGCCCAAATAAAGGCACGAAATATTCTTTCTGATGTGGCTGGAATTTTAGCTGATGCTAACTCAGCTTTAAATCAAGGAATAGGAACTTCATCCGATTTTGCTTTATGGATTGTTGATATTTCTAATGCACGAACTTCTATAAATACAGCAATCTCATCTCTTACAACAGCTGTGACTGCACAAAAAAATGCCCAAGCTTCACTTATTATTTCTAAAAAGAATTTAAGTCTTACTTTAGCTGGATCAAGTCAATCTGATATTAATGCTCAAGCTGCTCGAGTAAAATCAGCTGAAGCAGATGTTGTGAATGCTCGAGCTCAACTTCTAAAGACACTAATCATAGCTCCTTTTAGTGGTAAGGTGATTAAGGTAGAAAGTAAGGTTGGGGGTGTTGCTCGTACAGACGTTGTACAGGTCGCACTTATAAGTGCAGGAGGTTTTGAAATCGAAAGTTATGTTCCTGAAGTTGATATTGCTGATATAAAGATTGATGACTTAGCTTCTGTAACACTTGATGCTTATGGAGAAGAAGTTATTTTTGATGCTAAGATTGCTTCAATTGAACCAGCAGAAACTGTTCGTGATGGCGTCTCGACATATAAAACAATTCTTAATTTTATGAATCAAGACGAAAGGATTTTTTCAGGCATGACCGCTAATGTGATAATTACCACCGAACAGAAAAAAGATGTAATTTCTATTCCTCAGCGTATTGTAGAGACCAAAGCTGACGGTACGCGAATTGTGCAGGTCAAAGAAGATGGTGTTGTGTCTGATCGTGAGGTAGTCACAGGGAAGGTTTCTTCGCTTGGTCAAATAGAGATCATTTCAGGTCTTCAGGTTGGAGATGTTGTCGTACTTACGGATTCAAAGTAACCATGTTCTCATCCTTAAAGCTTAATATTCGCATAGGTTTTTTTCTTGCTATTCGTCAAATTAGACGTGCAAGTTTATGGACCACAGGGCTCATTATTTTTGTGATGGTGCTTACTTTTTTGAATCTTGTTGTTGTGT
>Ga0163144_10014946_pt1 | contig 16056 bp, 12 predicted proteins | sample OliLak19BULKMAT1_FD_123175 | JGI IMG/M metagenome (GOLD analysis project Ga0163144, IMG submission 123175) | Freshwater microbial mat bacterial communities from Lake Vanda, McMurdo Dry Valleys, Antarctica - Oligotrophic Lake LV.19.BULKMAT1 | ecosystem: Environmental > Aquatic > Freshwater >... | reverse complement strand
GCGGAGCGATTGTGCGCCTGCCTTCGTGGCGAGTGCGACTTATGTCACAGAGGCAAATCACGTGCGTGCTGCCGCTCTGAAACAAGTGAGGCGTGGGCAGTACGGCAAAAGTCACACATGAAAACGACGTTCCTTACCACGAGCGTGGCGCAGCGGAGGTAACTCTATACGGCGCAACAGATACGGGCGCTCCCTCTTGGTGGATATGCGTCTTCGCGCATCGTTGGCACACGATTCGCTCTACCATGCTGGGCAGGGTGAGGACGCAGGGTAAGGCACACAAACCATTTTCTTTTTCAAGGAGCTCGAAATGAAATTCTCCCGTGGTATTGCGGCGATTGCGGCCGCGATGGTTTTTACCGCTGGAACGGCTGACGCGCAGCTCATCCGTTTCACGACAGCGGGTGTGTTCTCGGGAGCCGGTTGCTCCGCCATCGTGAGCATGGCTACGTTTGCTTCGTGCACGGCAACGGGTGGTGTCACGCTGCGCTACAGCTTCGGCGAGGAGCAGGTTCTCGACGGTTTCGGCAACGCCCAGTTCGGCACGTTCACGACGACCGGTGGCGGCCCGTCGACCTTTCAGAACGTGCTTTTCGCGCTGACTGTCACCCAAACGTCACCGACGGCCGGCAACACGCTTGTCGACGCGGACATTAACGGGACGGTCGCCGCGATTCAGGGCGGTCTGATCTGGGCACCAGTGTCTCCGACGACGTTCTCCATCGGCGCCGTGGACTACACCATCTCGACGGACGCATTAACCAACGGCGTACGCATCGATCCGCCCGGTCAGGGCGGCGCGATCAGCAGCCCGCAGACGATTCGCGGGTTTGTGACGACCGTGCCAGAGCCCAGCACCTACGCATTGATGGTCGCCGGTCTGGCGGGCATTGCTGTGATGGCGCGTGGCCGTCGTCGCAGCGCGTAACGCGTGTTGCGTTAGTTGGGGCGCGGGGTCACCACGGGTTGGTGATCCCGCGTTTCCTTTTACGCTCATTGCAATGGCGCTGGCCAGGATGGCGCCGGCGGGCTCTTCATCTCACGAGAGATAAGCGGACATCTCTCCTGCGGACAATACCGGCGTGCCGTCTCTATCGCGCAACTTGTACCTATGGATCGGGTAAGATGACTGGTCGTCGCCGTCGCAGCAGACGTCTGGCCCATGAGCGCATCTAGCGGCGCACGACACAACTCCGATGCGTCCGAGGCTTCGTCAACTTTCCCATGAGAACTGCGCCCGCCGAACGTATCGCGACGGTGACAGCCGGGGTCGCCGAGCTCCGGTATCAGGAGGGCGTGCTGCTCGCCGCACTCTCCGGTGACTGGTCGATCGAGCAGCCGACCCCACGATTCGAATCGGTCCTTGCACAGGATGCGAATTCTCGCGGCACTGTTCGTGCCTTGACGTTCGATGCGACTCGCCTCGGCTCATGGGACAGCAGTCTGCTCGTGTTTCTTGAGCAAGCGCAGGCGTATTGCGAGGCTCAGCGTATCGAAATGGATCGGTCGGCGCTGCCTGAGCAGGTGACTCGACTGCTCACGCTGTCCAGAGCGGTGCCAGAGCGGGATGCATCCGAGGATCAACAGGCAAAAGCACCCGCGATTGCGCGGCTTGGCGGCGCGGCGCTCAGTACTTGGTCCAATGTGAAGTCCTCGATCACCTTCGCCGGCGAAATCACGCTGGCCGTCGCGCAGCTGCCAAGGCGCAAAGTGCGCATGCGTTGGCGTGAGTTCTGGGTCGTCGTGCAGTCGAACAGCTCCGGCGCCATCCCAATCGTCACGCTGATCGCGCTGCTCGTGGGCGTGATCATCGCGTTCCTTGGCGTGGTGGTGCTCGAACGCTTTGGCGCCGGCTACTACGCGTCGTATCTCGTCGGCTTTGGTATGCTGCGCGAAATGGGCGCACTGATGACCGGTATCATCATGGCGGGACGCACCGGAGCGGGATTCGCCGCAGAGCTCGGCAGCATGAAGATTACCGAGGAAATCGATGCGTTTGTGACGCTTGGCATCTCCCCCGTTGAACATCTGGTCGTGCCGCGCATACTCGGCATTTTCTTCATGATGCCCTTGCTCACTCTGTACGCCGATTTTGTGGGCGTCCTCGGCGGGATGGCCGTGGCCGTTTCGCTGCTCGATCTTTCGGCGAAACAGTTTCTCGGCGGGATGCTCTCGGCGGTGACGCTGATCGACGCCCTACTCGGTGTGTTCAAGGGACTCGTTTTCGGCGCCGTGATCGGCTTTTCCGGCTGCCTCAAAGGACTGCAGACCGGCAGCGACGCTGGTGCGGTCGGACGCGCGGCCACGTCGGCAGTTGTGCTCGGCATCACGCTGATCATTCTCGCCAATGCCGTGATCGACTGGCTGGCCGCACTGCTCAAGATATGAACGCTGCAGAGTTGCCGGCCATCGAAGTTCGTAACCTCACCATGCAATATGGCGACCTTGTGATCATGAACGATCTCAACTTCTCCATTGAGCGCGGCGAAGTATTTGTGATCATGGGCGGCAGCGGCAGCGGCAAAAGCACGCTGCTGAAGCATCTCATCGGCCTCAAGCCGCCTGCACAAGGCACCATTCTCTTCGATGGTGAGGATTTCACCACCGCCGATGAGACGCACCGCAAGGATGTGTTGCGACGCATGGGTGTGCTGTATCAAAACGGTGCGCTTTGGAGCGGACTCACCCTGACGGAGAACGTGTCGCTTCCGCTCGAGGAGTTCACCACGCTTGACGCACGATCGATCGCCGAGGTCGTTTCGCTGAAACTCGCCTTGGTCGGGCTGCGCGGATTCGAGGAGTTCTATCCCGCCGCGATCAGCGGCGGCATGCGGAAGCGTGCCGCACTCGCGCGAGCAATCGCACTCGATCCCGAAGTCCTCTTTCTCGATGAGCCGTCGTCAGGTCTGGATCCCATCAGCGCGAGTCGGCTGGACGATCTCATCGTGGAAATCAAAGCGAGCTTCGGCACCACCATCGTTGTGGTAACGCACGATCTGGAGAGCATTTTCCGCATTGCCGATCGCGCGCTGTTTCTGGACATTACGGAAAAAACCATGACGGCACTTGGGAACCCCGCCGAGTTGCGCGACAACCCGCCGAGCGAAGAAGTACATCGGTTTCTTACCCGAAGCAGTGAAGGCCTTTCATGAGCAGGCGTGCGAACCCCACGACCATCGGGTTGTTTCTCGTTGGTGCCTTGGTACTGGCCGTACTGGCGGTTGCGACGCTCGCGTCCAACGCGTGGTTCGAGCGCCGCACCAACTTCCTCGCCTACTTTCCCGAATCGGTGAACGGGCTGGAGTCGGGAGCGCCCGTGAAGTTCCAGGGTGTGCCCGTTGGCACGGTCATTGCCATCATGATCGAGATCAATCAGCGGGACAAAACGTTTCAGGTGCCGGTAAAGTTTGACATCGACCTGCCGCGCTTGACCACACATCTCGGAACCTATATCAATCTCGGTGACAGCGTCGTGTTGCGACAGCAGATCGAGAACGGGTTGCGTGCGCAGCTGCAAATGGAAAGTCTCGTGACCGGCTTGCTCTACATCGAGTTGGCGTATCGCAGTGACTCCACTCCGCCGCGCCTCGCGAACGCATCGGATGAGTTTCCGGAGATTCCCACGTCGCCGTCGTTGATGGCGGCGATTGGCGGTGGCGCGGGTAGTGTACTGTCGGAAGTCATGAGAATTCTCAATCGCGTGAACGACATGCTCGCCGACTTCAACACTGCCGAGATCAATCGCGCGGTGGTGCAATCGTCGAAGGCGATCGAGGAGCTGGTCAGCTCGCCGGAGATCAAGCGTGCGCTGCGGGAGATCCCGGGCATGACGGAACAGCTCAACCGGACGATGGCGGAAGTTGAGCGTCTGGCAACACGCGCGGAGGCCGCGATCGATCCCATGCAAACGCAGATCACCGGTGCGTCCACCGAGGCGATTGCCACCTTGCAGGCACTGCGTAAAACGCTCGACGAAACGCACGGGCTTCTGTCGGCGGATGCGGGACCGGGCTACGCGCTGCAGGGCGCGCTGACAAGCGTGCGTGAGGCAGCCGATGCATTGCGACTGCTGATCTCCTCGCTGGAACAGAATCCGGACATGCTATTGCGCGGCAAGAAGCCGCCTCCAAACTGACGTGACTCCTTTTATGCCACTCATGACGCGAACCACTCGGTTGCTCGCTCCATTGGCGCTGCTGGCCGTCGCCGGTTGCTTCAAGCTGTCGCGCAACGCGCCGCCTGTGCAGCACTACGTGTTGAGCGGGGCGCGCACCCCGGTCGCGACGTCCTCTCCGGACACGGCCGGGCTCTCGCTCGGGATCCGCCGCATGGATCTCGCGCCTTATCTCTCCGCGCCGGCCATCGTGGTGCGTCGTGGGACGCACGTGATTGCCACGTCCGAGTTTCATCGCTGGGGCGAGGATCTCGGAGCGGGCATCAACCACACGGTCGCGGCGCACCTGAGCAACGTCCCGCCGGTAAAGCTCGTGAATGTCGCGCCGTGGGCGGCTCGCTCTCACCACGACTATCTCGTGCAGTTACACGTCCAGCGCTTTGAAGGAGTCGCTGATTCGGCCGCGACCACCGCGGGCGTGCATGTGCTGACCTCGTGGGACATCATCCGTCCACTGGATGGCGCCCTGCTCGTGCGCGGCAGCACCGACTACCGGGACGGCCGCTTTCCCGTGGGCGACTATGACGCGCTCGTCGGACAGTTGAACACCGCGCTGGGCCGCGTCGCCAGTGACATCCGTTCCTGTCTCGCACGCTTTCGATCCGATTCGCTGCCGCCGCCTTCCTGTTAGGGTCGCACGCACTGGCCGTATCCGTCGCAGGGAGTAGCTGGATTTCTCTCCATGCGCAGATGGTGCGCAGTTGTTGTGACCAGCTACGATTCGTACAACAACCCGTGCGGCGTTGCGATGACCCCGCGCGGCATATCGTGTGCTGCCGCGGAGCACGCGTTTCTCACGCATACCGGAGAGCCCACCATGGACATGACGGACGCGCAGACCCCCCATGCCGAAGGCGTGAAGAAGATCGCTGAGCTCATCAAGGATCTGCGCGTGGCGATGCTCGTGACGATTGACGAACGCGGATTGCCGAACAGCCGTCCGATGGCCACGCAGGGCGAAGAGTTCAGCGGCACCGTGTGGTTCTTTACCGACCGGAACTCTCCCAAGGTGCGCGATGTGGCCAACAATCCGAGTGTCAACGTCGTGTACATGAAGAGTGCCGACGAGAGCTACCTCTCGTTGGTCGGCGCCGCCGAAGTCGACAATGATCGCGACCGCATGCGTGCCATGTGGAGCCCATGGATGAAGGCGTGGTTCGACAGCGCGGAGGATCCGGAGCTGTGCCTGCTTCGCGTGAACGTCGAAGAAGCGGAATATTGGGATACACCGGGCGGAAAGGTGGCGTCGCTGATCTCGTTGGTGAAGGGTGCGGTCACGGGCGATCCGGGGGATATGGAATCAAATCACACAAGGGTCGCCTTCTAAGGCTGCGCCTGCGGCGCCACCGTGGATGACCACGGCTGGCGAAGCGACTGAGGCATCGGCACATTCCTGCGATGTTCTCTCTGCATCGTCGTGACTTTGTCGCTCGCCTGGCTGGACTGGCAACCGCGGCCACTCTTCCCTCTTGGCTCACCGCCTGCCGGAGTCCGGCGCGAGACGGATCGGGTCCGCACATCGTGCTCATCATGTGCGACGACCTCGGCTTCGGCGATGTGGGTTTCACCGGAGCAACCGCGTATGTGACGCCGCACATCGACCGCATTGCGCGTGAGGGTGTCGTGCTCACGCAGTCGTATTCGTCGGCGCCGGTGTGCTCGCCGACGCGCGTCGCGCTGATGACCGGCCGGTATCCGCAACGTGAAGCGTGCGGACTGCAGGAGCCGCTCACGACACATCCGATCGGACTGGCGCCGACGCCGGCCACGTTGCCCCGCCTGCTCAAGGACGCGGGCTATCACACCGCACTCGTCGGCAAGTGGCATTTGGGTTCAATGCCCGAGTTTCATCCGCGGCGCCATGGATTCAACGAGTTTTTCGGGTTTCTCGGAGCGGCAGCGGATTTCGTGAGTTGGCAGGACACTGAGCACAAAGCGCTGCTCTTCCAGGACGGCGAGACGGTGGTCGAGCCGAGCGGCTACATGACGGACGCACTCACCGCACGGGCGGTTCGCGTGATTGAGGCAACCCGGGAACAGCCGCTGTTTCTGAGTCTGCAGTACAACGCGCCGCACTGGCCGTGGCAGGCGCCAGGTGATCAAGCGTATCCAGACTCGATGAACGCGTCCGACGGCGGCTCGCCGGAAACGTTTAGCGGCATGATGCGCAGCCTCGACGACGGCGTAGGCCAGGTACTCGCGGCGCTCGACGCATCCGGCATGGCGCGCGATACGCTGGTGGTGTTCACGAGTGACAATGGCGGCGAGCGCTTCTCGCACATGGGACCGTTCAGTCACGCGAAAATGACAGTGGGAGAAGGCGGCATTCGCGTCGCCACGGCCGTGCGCTGGCCGTCACGCGTTGCCGCGGGCACACGCTCGGCGCAGGTGTGCACGACCGCTGATCTCACGGCAACGTTCCTTGCACTGGCCGGCACCGAGTCGCCGCGACCGCTCGATGGCATCGATCTCCGGCCGGCGTTGCTTGGCGGCGCCCCGCAGTCACGCGAGCTCTTCTGGCGTGTCACGCAACGTCGTCAGCAAAAGGCGGTACGTCGCGGCGACCTCAAGTTCGTGGTCAACGAAGCGGGTGAGTTTCTCTACGATCTCTCCGACGATCCCGGCGAGACACGCGATCTCTCGGCGGCTCGCCGTGTCGCGCTGGAGTCGCTTCGTACCTCGCTGAACGCGTGGGAGCACGAGATGCTTGCGCCCGCGCCGCTCGAATCGCGATACCGATAGTTGCCATACTTCCTCCGCACCTCTTTTCACCACGGCGACGATGCGAACGCAGTATTACACGTGGCTCCGCGGGCATGACTGACGCGCAACCGCTCGATCTCCGGCCCACTCTTCGCGGACGCCACGTCATCGTGCGTCCACTGCACACCGACGACTGGACGTCACTCTTCGCCCTCGCGTCGGATCCGCTGATCTGGGCGCAGCATCCGGCGAGCAATCGATATCAGGAAGACGTGTTTCGCGAATTCTTCAGCGTGGCGCTCGCGTCACACTCGGCGTTTCTCATCACCGATGCGAACGACGGGCGTGTCATCGGCTCATCCCGTTATCACGGATACAACGCCGAGGCTCGTGAAATCGAAATCGGCTGGACGTTTTTCGCGCGATCGCACTGGGGCGGGCGTTACAACGGGGAGCTCAAACAGCTCATGCTCAAGCACGCGTTTCAGTGTGTCGATCGCGTGATTTTTGTCATCGGCGCGGAGAACATCCGATCACGGTTGGCTGTGGAGCGCATCGGCGCCACGCTGCTTGAGTGGCACGCGAGCGGCGGACCGGGCCATGTGGTGTATGCGATCACCCGGGTCGGCTACACGGTGCCGAGCGGCCTGCCCTCGTGATCCGAGATCAGCACCCACACCGTTCGCGTACGCTTCGAGAAGAAGAGCCGCACCGTGACATCGCGTGGTGATTGTTTGAACGCGAAGTGAAAGGTGAACGAGGTGTCGAGCATCTCCCGGATCACGCCTTCCTTGAAGCGCCCGTAGAAATCCTGCACACGCGTGCAGGGGGCCACTTCGGTGAAGAACTGTTTTCCGATCGCGTCCTCTGGAGCCAGCGAGGCGAGGCGCGATTCGACCGCATTGTATTTGAGAATGCGTCCCGTGCGATCAAGCTGGATCACGCCGTACGGGAGGCCGTCCAGCTCACCGGGGGACATCGAGTCCACCACTTCGAGGACAGCATCGACTTCAGGTGTGGTGGGCTGTTTGGCGCGGGAATCGGTCATGTCTGAAGTTATTGAATGGCCGCGCGCGGGGGAGCCAACCGGCGCGGAGTCAGCGTGCGGTGCGCGCCGGTCTGCTGCATTTTGTACGTACAGACCCGAATAGTTCGACTCCCTCCCTCGGCAACCATGAACGCTCCCCGTCTGTTGTCTCGCGCATTCTTCGCTGCGCCGAGATTTCCCGACGACCTGCGGCGCTCCAGAAAGGCGGCGGTCTTCAACCTGTCGATCTGGTCCGTCGCCGGAATGACGTTGGTCGCGCTCTTCGGGGCGCTGTGATCGCAAGCTGGCCGAAACCGCTCTCGCACAGAGGAATACGGAAGTAGGCGAAGCCCTGGCAAAAGTGTGCACACTCAGTGGGCTGCTCCCGATGCGTGCCTGATGCAAAAACATCCGTGACGGTTGTTTGCGCACCCTCGGAGCGTACATCGAATGTCGAATTGACGCGTAAGTGTTGCTATACTGTTCTTTTCGTGCCACGACCAGCATTTCCCGGACGAGCGCACAACCTGGACCGAGTTACCAGGCAGATGTTTCGGGTTATATTCGGTATTCGCCTTGGCTCCATGAATCCCGGTCATGCCCGTCCGCCCTGCCCCAGCCTACGCCGAACTGCACTGCCATTCGGCCTTTTCCCTGCTCGACGGTGCCTCACTTCCCGAGGCGCTCGTGGAACGTGCCCACACCCTCGGCTACCCGGCACTGGCCCTCACCGATCACGATGAGCTGGGCGGCGTAGTACGCTTTGCACAGGCGGCCGCGACGGTCAAGCTCGGCGGTATTCTCGGTGTCGAGCTCACCGTCGAGGTCGAAGACGCTGCGACCATCGACACGCGGTCGTGCGCCGGGGAACCCGCCACACCGCGGCGCACCCATCTGGTGCTGCTCGCCGAATCGCGCGAAGGCTACGGCAACCTCTCCACGCTGGTCACGCGGGCGCGCATGGATCGACCACGCGGGCAACCCGCCGTCTCGTTCGAGCTCCTCGCGCAACACACGGCCGGTGTGTTCGCGCTCACCGGGTGCCCACGAGGGTGGGTGCCGCAACTGGCGCGCGAAGGTCGCCTGCGCGAGGCACGGCGCGCACTCGGACTGCTCACCGACGCCTTCGGCGACCGACTCGCCATGGAAGTGTGGGACCACGGCTTGCCGGAAGAACGACGCCTGGTGCGGCGGTTGCTACCACTCGCCCACGCCCTCGGCGTGCCGTGGGTCGTGACCAACAATGTGCATTACGCAGAATCCGGTGGGCGCATCGTACACGACGTGCTCAGTGCGCTGCGTCATGAGCGTACCCTCGATACCATGGGAACGCGTCTGCGCCCGAATGCGGAGTGGTATCTCAAGAGCGCGGAGCAGCTGGCGGTCACGTGGCGCGGGCACGAGCATGGGCTCACGCAATCACTCATGATTGCCGAACGCTGTGCGTTCCGGCTGGAACAACTGCGTCCGTCGCTGCCCGCGTTTCCGCTGCCCGTGGGCGTCACCGCCGACGCGTATCTCACGCAGCTCATCGAGCAAGGCGCCACCGAACGCTGGGGCGCGCCCGGCACATCGCGTCGCACGCCCAAGCATGATGCACAGCTCGCCCATGAGCTGGCGCTCATCAGCAAACTCGGATTGGCCGGCTTCTTCCTCATTGTGTGGGACATCGTGCGGTTCGCACGGCGCGAGGGCATTCTGTGTCAGGGGCGCGGATCTGCCGCCAACAGCGCGGTGTGTTATTGCCTTGGTATCACGGCGGTCGATCCGATTCGCATGGAGCTGTTGTTCGAACGGTTTCTCAGCGAAGACCGGCAGGAACCACCCGACATCGACATCGACTTTGCGCACCGTGATCGCGAACGGGTGCTGCAGTATGTGTACGAACGCTATGGGCGCGAGCACGCAGCCATGGTGTGTGAACAGATCACCTACCGCGGACGCAGTGCGGTGCGGGACGTTGCGCGTGTACTCGGCTTCAGTGTCGAGCAAGGCGAAGCGCTCGCGTCACTGGCCGATCGGTTCAGTGCCAAGTCCACGGCGGAATCTCTGCGCGTGCACGGCAGCGCGGATGCCGCCGCCAGTGCGCAGGCGGCGGCGCATCGTCTCGCGCCCGATCCGCGACTCGCCAGTGAGAGCACCACCAGTCAACACGCGCCTGACCGGCGCGATGAAGAACGCGAGCTCGCGCGCGCGGCACTGCGTGTGGAGACCTGGCACTGGCGCGAGGATACGCCGGAGAACCGGGCTGCCACGCCGAACGCCGATGGAGTGAAACCACATCAGCAACGCGATGCCGCGAAGCGGGCGCTCAAGGCCGATCCATTCGCACCGGATCTCGCATCGCGCGCCGGTCCCGTCGGCGGTCCGTCCGCGCGTCACGTGCTCGTGCAGCGACTGGGCCAACAGTTCATCGGCGGTACGGAAGCAGTGCGTTTGGCAAATGAAGTCGACGAAGACGCACGCAAACTCGGCGACGCGGCGGACAACCAGCCGGAGACCAACCGCGCGACGAATGCGCCGGTGTCTCCTCCCGCCAACGCGCTGCTCGAATCGGTGGGGCTCGACCCCGCCGACCCGCGCGTCGCGGCGCTCGCCGATGTGGTGGCCGGATTACATCAACTGCCACGGCATCGCTCCATTCACGTGGGCGGCTTCGTGCTCAGTCGCGAACCACTGGGCAGCGTCGTACCCATTGAGCCGGCCAGCATGCCGGGCCGCACCGTGATTCAATGGGAGAAAGACGATCTCGATCCTGTGGGCTTCGTCAAAATCGACCTGCTCGGCCTGGGCATGCTCACCGTCGTGCAGGACTGTCTGCTTTATCTCCGGCACACGCGCGGCATTGATATCGATCTGTCGCAACTCGACATGACCGACCAGGCCGTGTACGATCAACTTTGTGCGGCCGATACCGTGGGTGTGTTTCAGGTGGAAAGCCGCGCGCAAATGAACACGCTCCCGCGCCTCAAGCCACGCTGCTTCTACGATCTGGTGGTGGAAGTGGCGCTCATTCGCCCCGGGCCGATTCAGGGTGACATGGTGCATCCGTATTTGCGTCGTCGTGCGGGGCTCGAGCCCATCACGTATCCGCATCCGGCGGTGGAGCATGCGCTCAAGCGCACATTGGGCATTCCGCTCTTTCAGGAACAGGGCATGCAGGTGGCGATTGCGGCGGCGGGATTCACGCCGGGACAAGCCGATGTGCTGCGCCGGGCGATGGGGCACAAGCGCAGTCGTGAACGCATGGCGGAGATTGGAGAGCAACTCATTGCCGGCATGGCAAAAAACGGCATCGAAGAAGACATCGCACGCCGCATTTACAACCAGATCAACGCGTTCGCCGATTACGGATTTCCCGAGAGTCACGCGGCGAGTTTTGCCCTCATTGTGTACGCCACGGCGTACCTGCGGCACTACTACGGTCCCGAGTTCACGGCGTCGATTCTGAATGCACAGCCGATGGGGTTCTACGCGCCGGGTACGCTGGTGGAAGACGCCAAGCGACATGGCGTGCACGTGCGGGCGATCGATATTACGACGAGCGCGTGGGATCACACCCTCGAGTTGCCGGATGCACGGGTGCTGGTGCCGCACGATGGCACGGTACAGTGGCGCGGGGGGATGACACCTCCAGCGGCGGTGCGTGACCAGACCGCAGCGGCACCGTCCGGACCGTCCGTACCGTCCGTGCCGTCGGTCCGACTCGGCGTGCGATTGGTTCGCGGACTCGGTGCCAAAGCGCGCGCGGAACTCGAACGGGCGCTCGCACACGGTCCCTTCACGAGCGTGACGGATTTTGTGCAGCGCGTCAACCTCGACCGCGCATCACTCACGCGCCTCGCCGAATGCGGTGCGTTTGATACGTTGTTCGAACACGAAGCACCGACACGGCGGCGACGGGTGGCGCTGTGGGAGTTGCTCGCCGCGCAGCGCGGAGACGCCGGGCCACTCGCACCCACCGCATCGCGTGCGGCGCCTCCGGTGGTGTCCGCCCTGAGCGCCGTCGAACTCACGGCCGCCGACTATCGCATGACCGGACTGTCGCTCGCCGGTCATCCCATGAAGCATGTGCGCGAGGCGCTCGCCATGAACGGTGTGCGCACCGCGCGTGAACTCGTGCAGGACGGTCGTGACGGCGAACCGGTGGGCACAGCCGGACTCGTGATCTGCCGACAGCGTCCCGGCACGGCCAAGGGGTTCGTCTTCCTCACGCTCGAAGACGAAACGGGGATGATCAACGTGGTGGTCACGCCCAAACGTTTTGAGCGGGATGCCAAGGTGATTTCCGGATCACCGCTGCTGCTGGTACGCGGCGTGCTGCAGGTGGAAGGGCGCGTGGTGAACGTGCGGGCGCGCACGTTTCGAGCGCTGCGTGCCGAGAGTGGCGAGGCGTTTGTGAAGGGGCACAATTACCGATAGCGCGATTTGTCTTCACGCACCGCGCGCAGCGCCCACATCGCACGACCATCGGGAAGCGTCCCGACCGATGGCGTCCCTTCGAGTTCCCCAAAGCGAACCGTGCAACGTGCGCGCACCTGCGGTGATGCCCCGCGCTCGTCGAGCACTTCAAGACGCACCCCGACGGAATCACTGCCCGCGTACGAAAGGCGCTGGTGTGCCGGACACCCGGTGGGGCCGGTCGCGCCCTGCGGGAAGAAAAAATAAGGGTCTTCCCCGAACTCCCGGCGTTCGAACCATTGGCGCCACCGCTCGCTCACCGCGTCGTGCGAGGCGTCACGCGAGGCGCAACTTGAGGCCAGAAGCGCCACCAGATAGGTGACCCGACGGATTGGAAAGGCGGACATACGCGGCTCCGGAAAAGGGCGACGCCGAATACAATGCACGTTTCCGCCCCACCTGCCTATTGGGCAAATGCCCTATAGACCGATCGCGCGCGAGCGATTATGATCGCCCGTTGACCACAGCAGTTGGTCGGCGCCACTGAGGCGCACATCTCCCCACCAGAACAGAGAGCGGTCCATGAAGAACGACGTGCCAGCCATTCCCGGAAACGTGCTGCTCCGCCTCAGCGAGAAGGCCGACGGACGTCGTGGGATTGCGCAGACGATTGTGCGGATTCGTCGCGGCGACAGCGTGGAGTACGACGTGCTCACCGCCGCCGAAATCGACGCGCGGCGCGCCGCCGGCGACTCCGTGGAAGAGCTGATCCCGGTTGAAGCGCGGCACAGCGCGTCATCCCGCCGAGAGCGCGAGGGCGAGACCATCGTCACGATCACCACGCCCGGCAAAGGCGCCCGGACGCGCTCGTACAAGGCGAGCGAAGTCGACGCCGTATTTCTCTCGGAATCGGCGGTCCAGAAGTTCGTGCTGCCGTACTACGCGCGCTCGTTCGACATTCCGCAGTACGAGGAACTGCTCAAGCGCTACTACTCACCAACCGAAGTCGCCTGGGGAATCATTCACTATCCGCCCTCGATGTACGACGTCATCGGGGACGAGTAGTCACCGGGGGATCGGCACGCTCCTCGGCGTCGCGGTCACGTCGGCAGGCATCACTTCGCGGGCGAGGGGACCAAGAATCGGATCGCGTGCGATCAAACCACCCAGCAACGGTCGGCGCTCGATTGCCCAGCGCAGTCGATCGAGCGCCGTCTGTTTCCTGCCCGCCAGAAGTAACAGCGTGATCTCATCCGGAATCATGTCGAGCTGCAGCTCCGGATCATTGGCCGCAGCGGCCCGTTGCCGCGCCAACTCCGCCATCGCCCGTGCCGTGTCTCCAGCCCGCGCGCTCACCGCCGCGGCGACGAGTCGCCGGTAGACGGGGGCGTAGCTGTGGCCGGCAGAGGCGGCGAGCGCCGGCGGATCCATGGAGTCCAGCAGAGCGACAATTCGCCACGCACGCGGTGCGTCGGGGCGACCGGCCAGATCGTACTTCATAATCGACAGTTCACATTCGGTGAACCACCAATCGCTGGGGGTCTCGCGCCGCCCGCGCGCGCACCACGCCGACGCGCTGTCGAGCTGCTGTCGATACAGCGACGACGCGATCAGGTTGCGATAGATCGTCGGTGCATCTTCGATGTACGCGTCGGCCTCAAGCGCGCGGCGGCCGGCGTTCCCCGCTTGCTCGACATCACCCCGCATGAGATGGATATTGCTGAGAGTGACCCAGGCGCGCGCACGATCCGGCTCCCGCTCGACCACGCGCTCGAGGTCGGCGACAATCGAGGAGATCGCACTCGGATCAAACGGCGGGGGCAGTGACTTGAGCCGTCCCCAACGGAGCGCGCTGCGCACCTCAAGCACCTCGGCCGTTTCGGAATGGCGCGAGGGAATCGCGTCGGCCTCGAGCAGTGCCGTATCGAGGAGTCGCAAACGCGCTGTTCCTTCGATGAAGCGGGCAGCGGTCAGCGCCGTCCATCCACGTTCCACGGAGGGACGCGCCCACTCGGGGTCTTCGATCGCGGCTTGCTCGTAGAGCGAGTCAGCCCGACGCAAGCCGCGGAGCCCGGTCGCCGAGTCGCCTGGCGAGCGGCGACGTTCCATGAGCTGCACGGCGTCATCCCGCTCGCGGTTTCCACGTGCGATGAGTCGCCATGCGCGCACGTTGGTCGAGGCGCGCTGGAGCTGCGTCAGTCGAACGTCACGACCGAGACGCTGACGAATCCCGAGCGCCAGATCGCCGGCGACGTCATCCTCGAGCGCAAACAACTCATTGGCACCGCGCTCCAGTGAAGTCGCGTAGACCACGGCGTCCGACTCGGAGTCGATCAGCCGCACGCGCACAATCAGTCGCTCGCCAACGCGATGAACCGAGCCGTCGACAATAGTGCCGACGCGCAATTGTCGGGCGATGCTATCCAGGCTGAGCGCTCCATCGCGAAACCGCCGGACGCCACTGACCGGAATCACTTCGAAGGCGGGGCCGCCGGCGAGTTGTTCGATCACCGCCTCGGTAATGAGGTCCGCAATCGGTGTCAGATCGCCTTCGGCGCTGCCGTCGCGAAAATAGAGCACGGCGAGCCGTCGATCATCATACGGCGAGGCCTCCAATACAGTGTTGGTGCTCCACCACGCCGCACCAAACACGGCGATCGCCAGCCCCAGCGCGGCGAGCCAGGTGCCACGTCGGCGCCGCAGTGGCGGGGCCGGGTCGAGGCGCGCGCCTTCACCGCTCGCGGCTGTGGCTGAAGCTGAGGCGGAGCCGCCGAGTCGCTCCACGAATATCGGCGACGCGGGTGAACGCGTCCGTGCCGCGGTCGGCTTTACCGGGCCAGCGGGACGGTCATCCCGGAGACGCTGCATGAGCTCGAGCACCTCGGGCTCGGGCGCCACTTCAAGCTCCCGTCGCAACCGCTCCTCGAACGCGCTCAGCGTTTGCAGCGCCGCCGGCACCTCGCCGCCGGTGGCGAGGGCGTTGGCCGCACACAGCACAAAACGCGAACTGAGCGGCTCATCGTGGAGCAGGCGCAACCAACCTTGGGCGGCATCGAGCCAGCGCCTCTCCCGCTCGGCGACGCCGGCGAACTGCTCCAGTGCACGCTGACGATCACGGGCAATGCGATTCCGCTCCGCGTCCAGCCACCGTTCGAACTCTTCCGCCTCATCCAGGAACACGCCGTCGAGAAAGGGCGCGTCACTCAGAGCCCCCGCTCGCTCCCACTCCCCGCTCGCAACCGCCGCGCCGAAGTCCCACACATCGCAGCTGACGTTCCCCTCGACGAGTGTCACGATATCGCCGCTGGCCGTATCGAGCAGTTCGTCGCCGAACTCTTTGCGCATCACGTATAGCGACTCCGACAACAGCTTTCGCGCCTGCGCCGCGTCCCGCTCCGGCCAGATCAGGCCGATCAATCGGTCGCGCGACAGCGCTCGCGATGGCGCGCACGCCAGCAACGCAAGCAGCGCGAGGCGCCGCTTTTGCGAGGCTTTCCCGTAGAGCGCACGTCCGTCGCGGAGCACCTGAGGTGCCCCAAACAGCTTGAGAGACAGCGACTTGGGAAAATTGTGTGGCGGTTGATGCACGAATTGAGAATCGAAGGAAAGCGAGTTGTCGGTTCGCTCATACCCTAGGTCATCAAGCCTCAGGCCGCCAGCATAACTCCGCCACTTTTTGCTGGTTCCCGCCATAACCTGTCGATCCAAGGGAGCAGCACCATGCACGACACCGCCGAACTCCGGGTCCCGG
>Ga0163144_10014944_pt1 | contig 16060 bp, 14 predicted proteins | sample OliLak19BULKMAT1_FD_123175 | JGI IMG/M metagenome (GOLD analysis project Ga0163144, IMG submission 123175) | Freshwater microbial mat bacterial communities from Lake Vanda, McMurdo Dry Valleys, Antarctica - Oligotrophic Lake LV.19.BULKMAT1 | ecosystem: Environmental > Aquatic > Freshwater >... | reverse complement strand
GGACGCAAGCCGAGCCAGACGCTGCGGAATGTTGTCGCTTGCGCTTAACATTGCGGCGCCGCATCTGATGCTGTGCGGGTCATACGGGAGTGCGGTTGAGAGCAGCGCAACCGCCAGTTCTTCGTCTGAGAACTGCTCTTTTGTGGCCAACGGGAGGGAAGGTTCGGTTCCACTCGAATAATGCACACACCCGCGTTGAACTGCGAGGATCGGGAGGGTTTCGGGTGTTAGGCCGAGTCGCGTGGCTTTAATCAGGAGCGGTGAAATATGGGGCTTCGAGCCCAGCATTTCGGCCAACGTCGGAGGTTTACTCGTACCTTGCATGAAAAGAATTTATCCCTGGCGGTCCCCGCCGACAATCATCTTCTCCATCGGGGTCGCTGAAGATTCACAGACCGATTCCATCCGAACCCACCGTCGCGCCCGAGGGACAAAAAGGGCGGGCACAGTTTGCGGTTGATGTGCGATTTCGATCTTGAGTTGCGCGCGCCAGGCCGGTTCGGCGATCAGGAGCAACGTATCCAGATGGGCATGGACATGAATCTCGTGCCGGGCCAATTGATCAGCGCGACGGCGGGTGTGTTCGGTTTTGGCGGCGGCCAGGCGCTCGGCGGTTTTCGCCTTCGCGCTGTTCGTTCCTGTGCGCGCAACCCGGGCGGCAAGTTCCTGCTCGTAGTGCTCGAAGTAATCGTCCACCCGTTCCAACTCACGCCGCAGATGGAGAGACTGACGATCCTTGACCGCGCCCAGATCAACGGCCAGGTCACTTTCCAGGGCAGCGCGAAGAAATTCGCGCCAGCGGGCCGGTTCGGGTTTTGGCCAGGAAACCTCGGTCGTGCCAGGTGTCGCGACTCCCGCAAGATCGAGAGTTTGGGCGAGCGAATTGTCCGAGGCGCCATCCGGCAAAGAGATCGCCACGCGGCGCAGGGACCAATGTTGGTCGATCGCCTGAATTTCGGAACGGATCAACGCGACCAATGAAAAATGGAAACCAGCGACAAATGGGGACGCGAGTTGCCACCGATACGTTTCGGGGAACTGCGCGCGCCAGAGTTTTTCGGCGACTTCAAGGGCGGGCGCGCGCCGTCCGCCTTCTTCATTCAGAATCACGCGTTCCAATTCCAGTTGCGGCGCCCGCATCGATTCGGCCAGACGGAACGTCAGCGGGCAGCCGGCGAAAACCTCCCTGGACGCGTCGCGCGCCGTGTTGTCTTCGGGCGGCGAGAACCAGAGTTCAACTTCGTGCAGGGCTCCCGTGTCATTCCACAATCTGGCGCTGCGCCCCTCGGCCACGACCTCCAGCCGGTCATGCCAGGTTCGCTCGCAGAGCGCGCCGACCGAGGCCAGCGCTTCCTCGTAGAAATCGATAACCGAGTCTGGCGAATGTGTGAGTCGATCGAGTTTCATCGCAGATATTTTTCCACAAAGTTCAGGTAGCCTTGCCGGCCGCCCATTTTGGTATGGCGCTCGACGGATTTGCCAAGTTCCTGAAGGCAGGCGATCAGCGTTTCCAACGGAATGGGCGACGGAACGGTCTTGGCTTTCGGTTCGGGTGCCGGGCCGCGACCAACGAGATAGTCACTCATCCGTTTAATCGCCTCGAACGCGGCTGCATCCACTCCGGTCAACTCGGGCGGTCGAGGCGGAAGGCTGCGGTTTACGGCGCGGAAATATAGCCGGCCGGATTCGAAAGCGCGCCGCGCGGTGTGGTCTGTCATGTCTGGATTCGCCCGCCAGACTTCAACGATGGCGAATTCCAGGTTTTTCAAGAGGTCGAGGTTTTCTTCTCTCCATTTCATAAAGATTCGTAGTCCTTGGCGAAGAGGGTTTCATCGAGTTGCTTGACCTCGGCGTAGGCGTCGCGCGCGGCGGCCAGTTCCTCGCCGAGGCTGGCGAACGCCTCGGCGACGCGACCTTCGCTGTCGCGCCAGCGCCGGAGCACTTCGTCGGCGAACTCGTCGGTGCTGAATTTCTCTCCCAGGATCAGGCCGGTTTCGCCGACCACCAGCTCGAACAGATTCAATTTCTCCTGCAACACTTCGAGCAAATGCTCCTGCAACGTTCCGGCCTGAACGAAATTATAGATCCGCACCGGATGTTTCTGTCCGAGCCGGTGGAGCCGCCCGATGCGTTGCTCGATCTCCATCGGATTCCACGGCAGGTCGAAATTCGCGAGCCGATGACAGAACTGCAGATTGCGCCCTTCGGTGCCGCTGTGGGTGAGCAGCAATGCGCCGCCGCGTTTGTGAAACTGTTCGGTGATGGGCTGCCGCTCGGGCGGCGGAGTCGCGCCATTGATGACAAACGTTTCGGTGCCCGTTCCACGCAAAAACTCCGCGAGCGCGGCCTGGGTTTCCAGGAATTGGGTGAAGATGACGACGCCTCCTTCCCCTTTGGCCAGCGGCGCGAGCAAATCGCATTTGCGTTTCCAACTCGCTTCCAGCGGCGCCTGCTCCCGCCAAAGCTTCGCGGCCTCGCGATCAGGAAATTTCTCCAGCGCTTGCCGCCATGCGGCCGGGCTGCTGCCCGCCGTTTGCAGGAGGAGCCGCCCCCACAGGCTGGCCTGGCTTGCGCTGAGTTGGGAAAGGCGCGCCCGGAATTCCGTTTCCCATTCCTGCCAAAAGAGGCGTTCCGCTTCATCAGGCTCGAACAAGACCGTTTCCGCCCGGCGCGGCGGAAGTTTCAGCCCCGCATTGGCGCGGGTGTTCCGAATCATCACCTGTCCCAGCAGGCGGCGCAGTTCCTCTGGTTCGCGCGGCTGGCGCGGACGTTTCGGGTCCACGAACCGTGCGCGAAATTCCTTGGGCGATGGCAACTGGCCGGGCTGGAGCAGTGTTACGAGGTTGTACAATTCCTCCAGCGAGTTCTGAACCGGGGTTGCGGTGAGAAGCAGCAGGAACTGCCGCGGCAAAGCGTTGACCGCTTGCCACGCCAGCGATTCGCGATTTCTCAGGTAATGCGCCTCGTCCACGATCAGCATATCCCAATGCGTCTGGCGGGCGATTTCGAGATGGGCCGGTTGCTTGAGCGTGTGCAGGCTGGCGACGAGGCCTGCGTTTTCGCGCCAAAAGGTTTGAGGATTGTTGCGCGCTGCCTCGTCGTTGGTGGTCACGGTCGTCAGGCCGAATTTGTCGTTCAGTTCCTCGGCCCATTGATCCACCAGCGACGGCACCGTGAGCACGAGAAATTTTTTCACCATGCCGCGCGTGAGCAGTTCCTTGAGCACGAGACCGGCCTCGATGGTTTTGCCCAGGCCCACTTCGTCCGAGAGCAGCGCTCGGCCGCGCAGTGGTCCGAGGACGCGCAGGGCCGTGCGGAGTTGGTAATCGAGCCGGGTGATCTTGCAGTGCGGGAGGCAGAGAAGATCGTCGGATTGATTGGAGACCCACCACAGCGCGGCTCGTTCGCGGAGAAAATAGCCGCGTAGATCCGTGAGAGGAAACGCGGTTTCCTGAACGGAAAGATCGGGGAACTCGATGCGCGCTGGTACGGGAGGGACGGGTGGGCGTTCCTTCAATGGCGTGGCCGGCACCGGTGGATGGTTTTTCGCCGACGAGGTTTTCCGGGCTGCCTCTGATTTGCGTTGTTCGCGGCGCTTCCGTTCTTCTGCCATCCGGGCCATGTTTTCGACACGGCGCTTTTCCTCCTCGGCCAGCTTTTGCTCCTTCCGGCGCAAACGTCGCTCGTGGCGCTCGAAATCGGTGAGGGTCAGAGGATCGATGTCTTTCATCATCCGGCCCAACGGCGAGAATTGGATGCGCAACGCTTTGGCCATCGCGGCGATGTTGTCTTCGATCCAGACGTAGGGCGAATCGTTGGGGCCAAACGGCGCCTCGAATTCTGTGATTGGTTTTCCGTTGGCGCCTTCCTTGATCCAGACGCCGCCAAAATTGTCCCGGTTGGTAGGAAATCGTTTCAGCCATTCGCCAAGGTGCGATCGAATCGAGTTGCGATGATGAGAGGAGATCGATGGCTCAACCGTTCCTTCCGCGTCGATCTCCCAGGTGAGTTGGTCGCTGCCCGTCACCCGGACGCGTCCCGTGGCCATGAGGCTGTTGTCCTGTGGCCGGGTCCATTCCAGCAGCGCCATGCCTCGGATTTGATCAAAGGTCACCCGCAGGTGAAGTAATGTGGAAATGGGCGCCAGCGAAGCATCAGTTCCCGTTTTTCGGGAGTCAAAATGAACCCCCATTCGCACGGACGCGAGATGCCGTAAAGCGGCGCTTCCGAGTGTGGCAGCATCGGAATCTGCCGAGAGGTTCGATTGGAGGAGGCGGGCAAAATCCAGCACGTCACGGCCAAGCCGCTTCCAAAAATCCTCACCCGGCGGATTCAATAACGGAAAATACTCCCGGGCGCGCGCGGGGCCGAGATTCGTGTCCGGAAAGAGCCCAAGCTCCGGCATCTCGGCAGAAAGTGGAAAAATTTTGCGGATGCGAGCGAGCATGGCGTGGATGGATGAGCCGTGAGCGGTGCAAAAATCGTTGCGGGGTTTTTCTGCCACCTCCAGTTGCCAATCGAGCACAGCCAAATGATTGATGAACTCGCTCGGGACCAATCTCCCGCGGGACACAACCGCGCCGTCGTCACTCATCCATTCGAAGCTGATTTCGCCCGCCACCACATCGAACGTGACCCGGAGGCGCAACGGTTCGACGGGAAACACGTTTCCGTCATGCGCGGCAATCTCGGATAAAATCAATTGGCGGTCAGTCTTCGGCATGCAGAAAGGATGCGAAGACCCTGCGCTCCCTCGCAATGCAAAACAACGGCCGCGCGGGAAAAATTTCGCTCGCTGGAATGAAGCGTTTGACTGAACTGGAACAAGTCAGTCGAGGTGTGTTGCCAAGGGTAGCCGCGACGGAGCGCGGGAATGTTTGGGGGGTAGCGGCGTTAACTTTTCTCCATCAATAATGAAAGCGCATTTGCGCCAGGAGAATTCCCTGGCCGGTCACGCGATAGACCAGACGGTGTTCCTGATCAATGCGCCGTGACCAATACCCCGCCAGGGCATGGCGAAGCGGTTCGGGTTTTCCAATTCCCGAATCAGGATTGCGCTGGATTTCTTTTAACAGTTCATGAATCCGTCGGACCATTTTTTGTCGGTCTGTTGCCAAAATTGATAATCGTCCCACGCCTGATCGGAGAAAATCAGGTTCATGCGTCGAGATCGACTTTTCGCGATTTGCCCTTGCCTGAATCCAGTTGTTTGGTTGCCGCGAGCAGACGGCGCGCATTGACCCGACTTTTGAGAAGGTAAGCCGTTTCGTTTAACGATTCGTAGTCTTCCAACGACAGCATCACGATGGGAAAAGCGTTTGGCAACCTTTGTTTCAATCGTGCCAATAGATGTTGTAGTTTTCGCAGCGTAATGCTCTGGTTTCCCTGTTCTAGGCGATGGAGTGTGGAAGCAGGCAATCCGACCTTTCGCGAAAATTCCGCGAAGGTCATGTTTCCTCGCTGTTGACGGAGGAACTGGCCAAGCTGCTTGTCCAACGATTGACGCACCCCACAAGGCTGGCAAATTTGATATTCCGTATGTGGAATATTTGCTTGCTGTTCCGAGATTCCGGCTTAAGGTCAAAGCACTTCTTCAAAGGCTATGCAAACACGCTTTAAAAATATGAAACCGATTTCCTTTTTGGCTTTTGGCATCTTGTTATCATCACGGCTCGCGACAATGGGCGCTTTCAATTTTTTCGAGGATTACAACGACAACGCGGTGGATGCCAATTTTGCATTTACGAGTGACGCTGGCTTCTCACACGCGTTGACCAACGGCGCATTGGTTTTGAAAAAAGCCGCAGGAACCGGTGATGGCCGGGTGAGCATGGATTCGACTTTCTTTTTAACGGGAGATTTTGTGGCAGCTCTCGACGTTCCATTGCGTCCTTCCAATGCGGGTGTTTCTTTCGTTTTTGTGGTGCGCGACGCTCAATCAACTTTGGCCGATGTTTAGTTCCGTAACAGCGACATTAACAACAAGGAACTTTGGGGGGATTATTTTCAAACCCACGACCACTCAAACGATCATAAATAATACGGCGACGACCGCCACATTTCGAATTCGTCGGGTGGGAAACGCGCTTTTCACGGAATACAATACTGGAGGCGGTTTCACAGTGCTCCAGGCAAAAACCAATTCTGTTTTGGCTGTTCCCGTGACGGTGGGCGTCCGATTCATTCAGGAGTTTTCAAACACTTCGGTCGGTTTGGGCACTTTTGATAATTTATCGATCGTATCCGACGGCGTGACAAATTTCATTCCGCCACTTCTGTCGATTACGAAATCCAATGCCAATGCGATTGTATCATGGCCGGGCGCTGCGTTGGATTTTGTTTTGGAGAGCGCAGATTCCTTTTTGACGCCGATCACATGGAATACAGTAACGAATCCAGCGACGTTGATGAATGGTCAGAATCGAATTGAAATCATTTCGTCAACCAACGATGTATTCTTTCGCTTGCGGAAATAGCGTTTAATAAACTCCCTCGACAATATTCTTTTCCATCGCACCGAACGGACGGACTTCGGCGACGCCGTCCCAGGCGTAGGGCGCGCGTGGTTCACGGCGGATGGCTTCGTCGCGTTCAAGGAAACGGGGCATGAAAAATTCCTTCGTCATAGTCGTGAGTTCGACACGGCCCCATTCGCCGTAATTTTTCAACTGCGTCGTGTTGTTTGGATCGACGACGCGCAGGACGGCGCGTGGCTGCGGGGCGTAATAGGTGATTGAAAACTTGTCTTCCGGTTTGAGCGGAACACTCGCGGCCAAACCCATCAGCGTGTTGCCGTAAGTCGGATAAAACCCGATCCGATTCTCCAAAACCTCCTCGACAATGAAGCGAACGTATTGCGGTGCCATGGTGGTGCCGCCGCAGAACACGCCGCGAATGCCGGCGTCCCACAAATCGATTTTCTCCGCGAGGGCTTCGAGAAGTTTTGGGGTGGTGAACAGGCCGGAGACCTTGCGGTTCTTCAGAATTGTCACGGCCTGGTCCACGACGTGATCCATGTAGGCGCGCGCCACTTCGAATTGTTTGTTGGAAATCACCTTCTTCACGAAGCGCGGGTCGAGGTCGATGAAGTAACAGGAACTGCCGCGGACATTCGCGAGATGCTCGATGGCGAGGCGCAAGCGGCGCGGGCCGGTCGGGCCCATCATCAGCCAGTAATGGTTGCGGGGAAAATGTTCGTCGGAAATTTTCTCGCTGAACTCGGAGTAATCGACCTTGTAATCGTTCCAGCCGATGCGTTGTTTGGGCATGCCGGTGGTTCCGCCCGTTTCAAAAATACTGAACGGCTTGCCCTTGAACTGAGCGGGGATCCAGACTTCCGGCTGGAGATCGCGCAACGATTCGTCGGGAAAATGCGGGAACTTCTGCATGGCGGTAAACGATTGGATTTCTTTGCGCGGATCGAAATTCTTCTTCGCCCAATCGAGCCAGAAGGGACAGCCGGTCTCCGGGGAGAAATGCCATTGGATGATTTCTCGGAGATGTGTGTCGAGTTGGTCCTCAGCGGTTTTGATCTGTGTCGAATCGGGGTTGTTCATAGGTTGAAATTACTTGGTGGCGACACCGTCCGCAGGTTCGGGGTGCGGATGTGTGTCGAAAAACTTTTCGATTGTCTTTGTGGACGGCGGTTGGGTCAACAGCGAAACAACCACCAGCGTCAGCACGGACGCCCCGAAAATAAATGCGACCGGCATCATTCCACCGATGAGCAATTCGTCATCCATTCCTGGCTTTTTGAGGAGGATGTCGCGATAAAACAGCGCTGACCAAACCAACGTTGTCACCACGAGCGACGAGATGGCTCCAGCACGCGTGGTGCGTTTCCAATAAACTGCAGCGAAAGCGATCGGAAACAGGCTCGCAAATCCGCTGAAGCACCAGACACCCAGATCAAAGACGTGCGCGGTATCCTTCAAATAGATCGAGAGCGCGTAGGTGATGGCGACGATCAGAAGAATAAACCCGCGCGCCATCAATATTTTCTGTTTGTCGCTGAAACGGTCATTGCCAAAACGCCGGATGACAATGTCGTTGGTGAACATGGTCCCGATGCACATGAATTGCGAATCGAGACTCGACATGATGGCCGCCAGCACACCTGCGCCAACCAATCCGGTGAGGATCGGCGAATGCACCAGTTGTCCCACCATGCGACCCAGCACGGCGTTGGCGTTCGCACCAGGCCCCAGGTTTCCAGCCGCCCAGATGCCGATCAATATGCACGGCACCCAAACAATCATGATAAAAACCGGATGTGCAATCACGGTGAGCCGAAAGGATTTTGCGCTGCGTGCGGTCAGCCAATGCTGGAAGAGATGCGGAAACATTCCGACCGAGAGGGGGATGAAACAGTAGGAGAGAAATTGCAGATGCCCGATGGAACCTTCGCGCGCCAGGCGCGGCGCGGCGGTTTGGCTCTCTGCGACGATTCGACTGGCTTCCGCGAGGCCGCCGAGTTTTGTTGAGATCATCCAAAAGGCAATGATGCCTGTGCCCATGAAAATGATGGTTTGAAATGCATTGGCCCAGACTGCGCCGCGCATGCCTCCAAAAAAGACATAAAACAAAACAACCAAACAAATGGCCAGCGATCCGAGCCACGGGGGAATACCGCCTGAAAGCGCTTTGACGGCGTGGGGAAACAATTCCGGGAAAGCGCCGGCAGTCGTCGGTTGTAAGAATTTTCCCGCCGCAATCACGCCGACGAGCAAATACGGTATGACCAGCAGCACCAGAATTGGGAAAAGAAGATAACCTAGTGACGGCGATTCAAATCGTTCGCGGAAATATTCACATTGCGTCACGTACCCGTAGCGCTTGCCAACCGCCCAAAGCTTTATTCCGATGAGAAAGAAAACGGCGGAATGAATCAGACCGGACCAGGAGGCCATCAAGCCATAGACTCCAATGCCGCTCGTGTAAGCTTTGCCCGTGGAACCGACGAGCGCGAAACCGGTCATCGTCGTCCCAAAAATGCTCATGAGCAAAAGAAACGGGCCGATGGAACGGCTCACCACAAAATAATCTGCGCTCGTGCCACGGGAAAATCGGCTGCTCCACACTCCCAGCACCAGCAGCAAACCAAGATAGCCAACAATGACCAGTAACGGCATTTGTGCCGCGTCTATGGCGGCGATCACGGGCGGCCTCCTTTCTGCGGCGGTTTCTTTTCCTCAAATTCGCTCGCCCATTCTTCTAGACGAACCGGCCATGCAAACTTCACCGCCAGCGCCCAGAGACAAGCTGCGACAATGGAAAACATGGCGTGATAGAATAATCCGATTGGCATGAAGCCGAGCACGAGCCGCCGGTCATCCCAAAACCAAAAATCATGGTGCAGGATGGCGAGCAAAATGACGGCCGTCCAAACGAGTTTCCGGCCGAGGCGCGAGTTTTTGCTTTTCATAAGTGGTGTGTGCGGCGCTGCTCCTAAATCATTTTTTGTGGACGGAATTCCCTCGCTAGCACCCCGCAATAATATTCTATCTGATGGCGTGGAAGCAGCCCTGTTCCATCCCAAAGCGAACCGGGCACATCAGAATGCGAGAGCTGTAATCTAGAGCCCATGGCGTTCGCCGGTTTTCGAATTCCGTTGCTTTTTGGTTTTTTTAACTTTGGTTGCGACATTGATTCAAAGCCGTTTCAAGTGGCCAGTGCCGCTTCTTTCGGTTCAGGCAGCCACTTGGTCAGCAGCGCCCCAACCAGGGCAAATCCACCCGCCACTATTGCGGCGGTGACCGCGATCTTCGCGGGGCTTGGTGGAACGGACTCGGCAAAGGTGATGGTCAGCCATGCCGCGGATGTTCCGATGATTCGCCCGCCAATGTTCGCCGCGAAACTCTCGCCCGTTCCCCGGAGGTGCAACGGGAAAACCAGCGGGATGTAATTCCCCCAGAAACTGAATTGCGCGACGGTGAAGAGGCCGGCGACGAAGATGCCGAGTTTGACGTAGGGCAGTGTGTTTGGGTCCGTGAGGCTGTTTGAAACCCACCAGAAAAAGAGCGGCACAAAAATGAGCGCGGGAATTTGGAAGATGCGCAGCAGGGTGCGTCGGCTCAAGATGTAGGCGGCGAGGAAGGCGAAGATTAATCGGCCAACCAGTCCGCCGGTTTCCTGCCAGATCGTGACTTTTGCCACCACTTCATCAGTTGCGTTGCGGCCGATTTGGCGGAGGGCGCCTGCTGGTGGAGGCGATTTTCCTTCGGCTTGCGCGTCAGCGACCGCCTGGTCCTGCGCCTCTTTCGCAATGGCAATAACCTGCGCGTGGCCTTTGGGGCCTCCGAGGATTTGCGGCAGTTGTTGAATTGCGCCAAATGCAATCCCGTAACTCGCCGCGAAAATCAGCGTGGTGACGATGGTGGTGCGCGCGAGTTCCGGGCTGAACAGTTCCGCGATGCTGGGGCGGCGGAGCTGGCCGGCGTCCCGCTTGCGTTGCCATTCGGGAGATTCGGGCAGGAACGGCCGAATCAGGATCAGGGGCAGGGCCGGGATGACGCCGGAGATCAACGTGTAGCGCCACGCTTCGTGTCCGCCGTGAATCGCCGGAAGATCGAGCGCAATTTTCGCGGCGATGACGTTGACAATTCCGATGAGAAACCCGCCGAGTGAAGAAAATGCCTGGGTAAAGCCGAGGACTTTCTCGCGCCGATCTTTCTCGGGGAACAACTCAGCGAGCCACGCGACGGCGGCGACGAATTCCACACAGACGCCGATGAACACCAGACAGCGCAATACCAGGAGTTGCTGGAGGGACGTCGCGTAACCGGAGGCCCCGGCGGCACCCGCGTAGAGCAATATGCTGAAGGTCAAAACCCGCCGGCGCCCGAGCCGATCCGTCAGGTAGCCGCCGAGCAGGCCGAAGATGCCGCCGGCAATCGCGGGGACGAAAAACAAGGTGCGCGCCCATTGGGTGTATCCGGGCGAACCCGGAGTGAGTAGGGGAATGCCATCGGGCCCGATCCCGCCGAGAGAGGCCAAGGCCGGCTTGATGATGAGCGGCAGCATCAACAACTCGTAGATGTCGAACGCAAATCCGATGGCCGCGATTGTGCAGATCAGCCATTGGGTTCGCGTCAAGCGAGGAAGAGAGGCCATGATCCTGGTTTGAGTGGGCGATTACGGCTTTTTCAAATCCAAATCGACTTTGGGCGCCTGATCTGTGTTGATCGGTTTGGCGTTGTTCCCGAGGGCGTAGAGATGCGTGTTGCTGGCGAGGTAGATGATTCCGTTGGCCACGACGGGTGTCGAATAAACCGGCGATCCCATATTTGTTTCGCTCAAAACCTTTTTCTCCTTGGTTGCCGCGAGCACGACGAAATCGCCATCCTCGTCTCCTGCATAAACTTTTCCGTCTGCGACCAGAGTCGATCCCCACATGTGCGCCTTCATGTCATGGGTCCAATAAAGGTTGCCGGTTTCCGCGTCGAGACAGTGGAGGTATCCCGAAAAATCTCCGATGAACAACAGCCCCGTTTCTGGATCAATCGAGACGGTCGAAATGGTGCGATGAATCTTTTTGTAATCCCAGATCACGCCGGTTTTCGTGATGTCGCCGGTTTTGGTCGCGTCCAGGCAAACCAGGCGGCCGACCCCTTCGCCGTGCTCCGGATCCTGTCCGGTGGCCACGTAAACCCGGTTCTTATAAAAGACGGGCGTTGCGTTGATCTCGCTCGGGCCATCGGAAGCAGGATACTTGATCGGCTCTCCATTCTTTTTCGTCTTGTATTCCGGCGGATTGCAGTCGGCCCACCATGCTTTCTTGAGATAACTGATGTCGCCTTCCTTGACCGGTTTGGCGTCGAACGCGTAACAAACTCCGTCGCCTCCGCCGAAGAACACCAGTTGTTTTCCGTTTACCTTGCCGGTGGAGGGAGAACTCCACTGGCCGTGGAAAATACGCGGGCCGATGTTCGCGTCATCTTCGCCGAGGAGTTCGCCGGTATTTTTGTTGAGTGCGATGAAGCTCGGGGAATTGGGCGACGGGATGTTCGAGTGCGTCCAGTCCTGGCCGTTGGAGGTGACGGCATAAGCGATGTCGTCCACAATGAGCACGGAGCAGTTGGAGGCGTTGTGCGGGAAAACGCCCAACTCGTCCATCATGTCATAACGCCAGATGATGTCGGCATCCTTCGGGCCGAGTTCTGCCTTGGGTTTTCCCGGGCCAACAACGTATTGGGCTTCGTCTTTGAAATCGCCGTCATTGCCGTTTTTCATCCCGTCCACGTCCAGGCACATCACCTCGCAACGGCTGGTCACGATATATACGCGATTGCCCTCGACAGTGGGGGACGAGAGCAAACCGAGGCCCTCCCAGTCGTTGACCTTTCCGGAGGCGAGCTTGGGGACGACGAGTTGCCAGAGGAATTCTCCGGTCTTTTCGTCGAAGCACATCAGGATGCTGCGGTCGCCCTGGTGTTTTGGGTCGCGCGGCGAATCGTTGTTCGTGCCGATGAAAATTTTTCCGCCGGCGACCGTGGTGTTGCCGTAGCTCTGGGAGCCAACCTTCGCGACCCACTTCACATTCTTTGTGGTCGCAAGGTCGATATCTTCGGAGCCGGATTTGGGTTTCCCCGGATCGAACTGGGAGGGCAAACCTTTCGTGGGGGAGTACATGTTCCGGTCCGGTGTGCTGCCCCATTGCGTCCAGTCGGCGGCAGACGAGACGTTGATCGCGCAAAAACCAAATAAAGCTCCGGCAGTGATCGCCCGCCATTTCGTATTCTTAATCATAATCTTCATCGTAATCTTTTTCCTTTTCGTCTTTAAAATTTTTTAAACTTTGCAGGAAATTTCCTCTTCGTGCAATCGTGGCTCGGATTTGCTCCGAATCGAACCGGCGCGCCTAATTACAGCTTCGACTAAAATCTCCTTGCCTTATTCAACTCTTAAAAATCAATTTGGCGTCACCGCGATGTTGTCGATGAATACCCGCATTTCCTGCGGCGAGAAACCAAACAAACCTGGCGAACCGTATTGGTGCGCTGTTTTGTGCGGCACTTCCAGGGTCCATTTTTCCGGCTCGGGGCCATCTTTTTTCCATGCCTTGGCGCGCACTACTCCTGAACCGTCCCCAGCCACATCGACGCGCACTTTCAGCCGATACCAGACATCCGGCGTCCACTTGAAATCCGCAGACTCGCGAATCCGCTCGAAATTGGAGCTGACTTCAAGCTTCTGTTCGTTGCCCTTAAGGGTAATCAGGTAATGCTGGTTGATGAGGCCGACCTCGGACATTTTCAGAACTCGCGGGCCGCGCATTTTGCCTTCGCTCATTACATCGGCCTCAATTGTGTAATTCTTCGTATCGGCATCGCCGATGAAAACCGTGGCCCGCTGGAAAAATTTGTTGTCGATGGTTTTGGTCAGGACTTTACTGCCGTCATGTTCGCGGATCTCAAATTTGAAACGCGCGCCAATCCAGGGCAGTGGCGGGTAGGCGAATTTGGTCGGCGCCTCGATCTCGTTCGTGGTCATTTCCGAAAGCTGCGCCCATTCGAAATCCTGCTTGATCGGCAGGTAGGGTAAAATTCGACCCCGGATATACCCTTTCAAGTTTCCGGACGTGCCTTCGAATGCGCCTGCCGAGGGAGTGGAGCTTTCGGCGGCCACCAGTTCTCCATTGGCATTGAACGCGCCGTTTAGAGTTGCCCTGACTTTGGCGGTGGGAGGGATGAAGGAGGCAAACTTGACCGATTTGGCGTCTTTGAATTCCTCAACGGTGAAACCGTTGGCATCCAGGGAGCGGACGCGAAATGTTTCCTTCTGGCCGGGGCGCAGCAAGACTTCCGATGGGATGATTTGCAATTGCGTGGCCACGCCCGGCGCGGGCCATTTTTCGGGATCGGATACCGGCGGAACGCCGGGATTATTTCCCTTCTTGCCGAAGGCATAAAGGCGGCGGGTCGTTTGCACGTAAATTTTTCCATTGTAGGCGACGGGCGTCCCGAAACAGCGCCCGTCCAATGCGACATGGGCCAGAATTTTTCCTTCGGTGTCGCTGGGTTGGATAATATAAAACGCGCCGATCGCGCCCGCTTCGCCGCCGCTGGATTTGCTCGCCGGATCGTCCAGCATTGGCACGTAGAGTTTCCCATCCGCAAAAACCAAAGCAGCGTTGCGCTGCTCGATTCCGATCTTCAGATTCCAAAGAATTTTTCCGGTGTTGGCATCAACCGAGTTGAGGTCGCCTTTCTCGGTCACGACATAAATCCGGTCGCCGACCAGAATCGGCGAGCTGGCGGAGGTGGAAAGGTCAGTTGCCCAGAGTTGCGCCGCCTCGCGTTCGACGACGATCGGACCCGGCATATCGCCGGCGGGGGCCACGTGCGGAATTTTCAATGCGATCATCTGGCCGGGTTCGTAGGGCGTTCCGTAAATGGCGATGATTTTGTCGTTGTTGTGGACGAGAACCGAGGAGTTGATGCCGGATTTGAACACCGGGATGCGCCAGAGCGGGTCGCCGGTCCGCGCGTTGACACATACGACGCTGCCATCGCCCGTCGCGGCATAGAACACGCGTTTGCCATCGAGAAAAGCGAGATAGGGATGGGAGTAGGAGTTGTCCCGCGGACGGTCGCCCGGAGTCGATGCCCAGACGATCTGGCCGGTTTTCTTGTCGAACGCGTAAAAGCGGTCGCCGCCCGGGCCTTGTGCGCCCCAGTTGGCCGTGATGCCGCGGGTGATGACGAGATCGCCATCGACTACCGGCGAGGCGGTGCGGCCATTCGGGAAGGTCAGGCGGCCAATCTTTTCCATCAGCGAATGTTCCCAGAGTAATTTTCCATCCGCAGTGAACGCGGCGAGGATTCCCTGGGTGCCTTGCATGTAAACGTTGCCGGTCTCCGGATCAATGGTGGGGCTGGAAATGGCGTAGCGCTCGTAAATGATGTCGCTCAGGAAATCATTGTAGCCATTTCGCCAGAGCTGCTTTCCGGTGTCGGCATCGAAACAGGCCACTCCTTCCTGCAGGTTTGGGCCCTCCCCGGTGTAGCCCATGATATAAACTTTTCCATTGGCGACGACTGGAGTGGATTGGCCAGGGTAATCGGCAATCCAGAGGGGTTTTTTCGGATCGACGGTGTCCGGAAGATTTTTTTCGAGCGACATCCCATTTTGATCCGGCCCCCGCCAGTTGAGCCAGCCCTGTACGGGTGCGGCGTTCAAGGACACCGCGCAGGTCGCAAAGATTCCACAGAGGCTGGCGATTTGACGAATTTTAGAGTTCATTTTTTCCTCAACGGTTGTCCAAATTTCTGCCGGGCAAAGATCGCGCGGCGGCTGCGCCGGGCGGCACGACAGGCAACTATTCCTTCCCATCGCCCCGGCACTATTCTACAACATGGCCAACGGCGCAACCAAAATGATACCTACACGTATGATGCGGTTGGGAAGAACCTGGCGCCGCAGTTTTTCACTTTATACGATTGTGCCCAGAACTTCCGCGAAAGCAAACAAGTTGCCGGTCGATGCGCCCGAGCGCCGCCGGCTCCCCATCCTGCTGCGGCGCGCGTGGTATGGATTAAACCAGGCCTTCCGGCGGCGCATTGCGCATACGGGCGTGACGCCCGACCAATTCACGGCCATGCGCACCTTGCTGGAACATGAGGGGGAAGGCTTGACGCAGAGCGGGCTGACCAAAAGCATGGCGAGCGATCCGAACACGATTGCCTCGCTGGTGGAGCGCATGGAAAAAGGCGGACTCATTCGTCGCGAAAAACATGAAAAGGATCGCCGTGCCTATCGGCTGAGGTTGAAGCCGGCTGGAAAATTGAAGTATGAAGAGGTCCGCGAAATAGCCCTGGCCTTGCAAACGGACCTTCTGTCCGCGTTGCCGGAAGGGAAACGGGAAGAGTTCCTTCAGTGCCTCTCGAAAGTCGGGGACGCGTGTGTGGCGGCCGCAGGCAGAACCTCCAGCGCGTTGCGCCCTGTTGACACCAAGGGCGCGCCATTCGTAGAATCACGGGTCTTATGACAGAAGCGGCCTCCACATTGCGCAGGCGTTTGGAATGAAAAATCTTCCCCGAATCGCGTTCGGACCGGCCTC
>Ga0163144_10014941_pt1 | contig 16062 bp, 20 predicted proteins | sample OliLak19BULKMAT1_FD_123175 | JGI IMG/M metagenome (GOLD analysis project Ga0163144, IMG submission 123175) | Freshwater microbial mat bacterial communities from Lake Vanda, McMurdo Dry Valleys, Antarctica - Oligotrophic Lake LV.19.BULKMAT1 | ecosystem: Environmental > Aquatic > Freshwater >... | reverse complement strand
TGTGCCCCCTACTTGGTCTTGCTCCGGGCGGGGTTTGCCTTGCCAGCCCTGTTGCCAGGCCTGCGGTGGGCTCTTACCCCACCCTTTCACCCTTTCCCCTTGGCCGAAGCCGCAAGGTGGTTTGCTTTCTGTGGCACTTTCCCTCGGCTTGCGCCGGGCGGCCGTTAGCCGTCGCCCTGTCTCGTTGGAGCCCGGACTTTCCTCCAGCATGGGGTTACCCCCATACCAGCGGCTGCCCGGCCTTCTGGTCCTGAGCGCCTTATAGGGGATGGGACGTGCAGGGGGAAGGGACGGCCTGACACGTCCTCGTCAGAATGTGTCAGGCGCGGCGAGACGGTTGCCAAGATGGCAAAGGAGGTCCCGGAAGCCTGCGGGAACGCGCAGATAGGTGCGGCGCGGCAGCGGCAGGGGGCGCAGCGGAGCGCGGCCCGTCCGGACCCGCCGTGCGAGACGCCGGGCAAGGCGTCCGCGGCGCCGGTAGGCGTGTGCGAGCACCGATAGGCGTTCGAGGAACAGGGCATGGTTTAACTCGGGCGCGTCGGGCGCCGGTCCGGATTGGGCGTGCGGCGGTGCGGTTCGCGCCCGGCTTCTGCCAGGCGAAAGCGGAGCGAGGGGCGGCGCGGAAGGTCACAACGCAGCGGCGCGAGGGTCTCGTCGCGCGGCGCAAGCGGCGCCAGCACCTATTCCCGTGCCATGAGATCGATCAGCCTGCGCAGCGTTGACGAGAGCACGGCAAGGCCCTGCCAAACGGTGCGGCGCGCCTTGATGTTCCAGAGCGCTTCATGCGCGGGGGCGAAACCTCTCAGCGCGCGGTGATGTATCGCTGCGAGGCGCCAGAGTTCTGCGAGAGTTGGCGCGCCGGACATCGGGAGAGACTAACCCGGGCCGGGACCCAACCGGATTCGCAGCGACGAAAAATGTGGCTACGGCGTCGTGTGAAATGCCGTTTCACGAAAGAGAAGTCCGGGTTGGCGCCGCTGAAACCCGCAGGGCTATAGCGAGGTGGCAAGCAAAGGGGAAAAGAGGCTGAGCGCAAAAAATTTTTGTATGAAGAGGCCCGGCAGCTCGGAAACGCAGGCACGAGTCAAAACGAGCGCACCGGGTTTGGCTGACCCGAGTTGGCCGTCATCCCGGTATCGGGGCGCAGCCACTAAGACCGGGACCCAGACTTTCTTCCTGCGCGGGGTCCAGGGCATTTGCTCTACAGATCCCGGGATGACGACACTTGAGGCATGCCCAGAAACAGGCAGCGGATTCTGACAAAACAGGAACGCCTGTACGCGTGCTTTGCTGGGGCGGCGGCACGTGCCAGAAAGGCGGCGCATGACCATGGACTGGCGCACAGACATCATCGAACCGGCCCGGCGCGCCGTGATCCGCCTGTTCCGGCCGGATGTGCGCATCGTCACCGGGGGCATCGCCTTCTATGCGCTGTTCTCGATCTTTCCGCTGATCTACCTGACGCTCACCTTGCTGACGGTGTTCCTGCCGCAGGATATCGCCGTGCAGCTTGCGGCGCCGATCAGCAATTTCTTCAGCCAGAATGTCGAGGCGCTGTCGACGGCGGATGTCGACGTGATCCGCGAGATGACGCCGGTGGGCCTGAGCCTCAGGGCCTTCGGCGCGCTCATCCTTGTGCTGATTACGGCAACCTCCGGCGCCAAGGCAGCGATCACCGGCATCCGCATGATCGCGGGCACGGTCGGGCGCACGCGGTTTGCGCGTTTCCAGGGCGTGTCGCTGCTGCTGACCGGGTCACTGGTGTTGCTGGTCTGGCTGCTCGGCGCGCTGCAACTTGTCGTCACGGTGATTTCGGCTGAAGGCGGCTACGAGATCGGCCGGTTTGCTGGCGAGATCGCAGCGATTGCCGACACGTTGTGGATTTCCAAGGCAATTGCCGGCTTTGCGATCTTCTATCTCATCCTCGTGCTCAGCCTGCGCGGGCATGTGAACAAGGGCACGCGCGCGATTGCGGCGGGCGCTGCGGCGGGCACGGCCGCCTTCATCTTCGTGACGTTCCTGTTCCAGCTTTACCTAAATTATTCCGTACTCGGAACACTCTACGGGGCGCTCGCCTCGGTAATCCTCGGCTTCGTCTGGCTGTCGGCTTCGGTGATGTCCCTGCTGCTGGGCGCGGCGCTGGCGGCGGAATGGTCTCAGGCCTGGGGCGAGGACGCGCCCGCATAGGCTCCGGCAACATGCGCCAGCCGGCGCAGCGTGCGCGCGTCCGCCATGCCGGTGTTGGCATCCGGCATGAAGCGGCGCTGGAACGCGCGCAGGCAGGCGGGCACATCGGTGATGTCATAGCCGATGGCGCCGAGCTGGCGATTGAGGCCGCCCGGATCGCCGCCCATCCAGACACAGCCCGCGCCGGATGCTTCCTCCGGCCAGAGACCGATCCCTGCCGCGGCAAGGCGCGGCCAGGGGAAATGCTCACCCGGATCAATCTTTCGCAGCGGCGCAATATCGGAATGGCCCACCACCCGGACCGGGGGAATGGAATAACGCAGGATGATCTGACCCGCGAGTTCGATGACGGCCTCGATCTGCGCGTCGGTATAGGGCGGCAATTGCTTGCCGGGCAGCGGAAAGTCGTGGCCGCCATTGACGATCTCGATGCCGACGGAGCGGGAGTTGAGGTCGTCATCGCCCTGCCAGGTCGATACCCCGGCATGCCAGGCGCGGCGGGATTCCTCGACCAGCCGGGCGATACGGCCGTCTTCCCAAATCATGTAATGGGCGGAGACTTTTGCCGCAGGATCGCGCATCCGGCTGAGCGCCGCCTCTCCGGATTCCATGCCGGTATAGTGCAGCACGAGCAGGTCCACCTTGTGGCGGCGCTCATCATGATTGGGGCTCGGCGTCTCGTCGAGGCGCATCAGGAATCTCCGGAGGCGTACTTCTTTCCGAGGGCCGCTTCGGGAAGCACGCTATTCGGCCTGATCGCAATGAGGAAGACCCCGGCGAGCGAAACTGCGCCGCCGATGACGAGTTTCCAGGTGAAAGGCTCGTTCAGCAGCGTCACGCCGAACAAGACGCCCCAGAGCGGCGTCATCAGGGTCAGCGGCGAAAGGAGCGAGACGTCGTAGCGTTTCAGCAGGGTGTAGAAGGCCGAATGCGCGAAGATCGACACGCCGACGACGGCGAAGACGCTTGCGAGCCAGACCTCCCAGCCGCCTGCCACATAGGCATCGACCTGGCCGGTCTCGAGCACGGCTGAGATGGCGAACAGCGGCGCGAAGCTGAACAGGCCGACCCAGGCGGAAAGGTTCAGGGGGTGCATTTCCGGCATGCGCTTCATGATGATGCCGCCGGCCGAGCCGAGCACGGCGGCGAAGAAGATCAGCAGCAGGCCGAAGGACAGGCTGAAGGAGTTCGGGTCGAAGGCGATGACGACAACGCCGGCGAATGCGAGCGAGATGCCGAGCCCGCGGCGCCAGCCGATCTTCTCGCCGAGAAAGATCATGCTCATGAGCGTCGACATCGGCACGCCCAGCTGCCCTGTCACCGCGGCGGCGGACACATCGGCATTCGCGAGGCCGACGAAAAGGAGGCCGAAGTTCAGGCAGCCGATCAGCATGGCGATGAGGAAAAGGGTGCCGAGATTCTTCGGCACCGGACGCAGGAAGGGGATCAGCAGCACGGCGACGCCGAGAAAACGGATGGCGGCGAAGAACAAGGGCGGCACATCGAAATCGGAGACGACCCAGCGGGTCATCACGAGGTTCACGCCCCAGACGAAGCAGATGAGAAAGAGGAGGCCGAAGTCACGCTGGGACATGCTTCGGCCCTATCAGTCTTTTTCGGGCCCGGGCAGGGGGGACGCGGCGTGAAGTTGGCAGTGCAGCTATGCAGCGCCGAGGCCGTTGACCGGGAGCTTCAGGTAGACCTTGCCGTCTTCTTCCGCAGGCGGTAGCGCGCCGGCGCGGATGTTGACCTGCAACGACGGCAGGATCAGGCGCGGCGCCGCGAGCGTCTTGTCTCGGGTCTCGCGCATTTCAACGAAGCTGTCCTCGGTCACGCCATCATGGACGTGGACATTGCGGGCGCGTTCGTCGGCCACCGTCGTCTCCCACATGAACCTGTCGCGGGACGCGGGCAGGTAATCGTGGCCGACGAAGATGCGGGTTTCGGTCGACAGGGCGAGGATCTTCCGGATGGAACTGAAAAGCGTTGCCGCGTCGCCGCCGGGAAAATCCGCGCGGGCGGTGCCATAGTCCGGCATGAAGAGCGTGTCGCCGACGAAGGCCATGTTGCCGATCAGATAGGTGACGCCGCCTCGGGGGCGGGGATCTTTCATCCGGTGACCTCCCGGCCGGAACGACGCTGTCGCAGTCCGCCCTTTCCCTGTACGTCGGCGTATTGAGGGATGACGGCCTCGTGGCAACCCGCCGGGCGGGACAGAGCATCTTCTGCCGGATCGCGGACCCCTCCGCGCTTCGCATGATCGATACGCTGGCTGCGATTTTCTGCCCTGAGGAGCAAGGCCATGAGTACACTGACGAAAATTGACCCGAAGACCGTCCCCGACGGACTCAAGACCGGGCGTTTCCACCTGATCGACATTCGCGAGGCAGACGAGTTTGCCCGCGAGCATATCTGCGGCGCGGTCTCGATTCCGCTGTCGGGCGTCGAGCAGGCGGACGTGAAACTGAAAGCCGGCCGAACGGCCCTATTCCATTGCAAGAGCGGCATGCGGTCGCGAGCGAACTGCGCGGGACTTGCCAGCCGCAGGAACGGCGATGCTCTGATTCTCGACGGCGGGCTGGATGCCTGGAAAAAAGCCGGGCTGCCGATGAAGGACAACGCCAGGGCGCCGCTGCCGATAAGCCGGCAGGTGGAGATCACGGCAGGAACGCTGGTGCTGTCGGGCGCGCTGATCGGCACGTTCATACACCCGGCGGGTTATTCGCTCTCGGGCTTCGTCGGCCCAGGACTGATCGTTGCAGGCGTCAGCGGCTGGTGCGGCATGGCGAACGTATTGGCGGCGATGCAATGGAACAGGACGGCCTGAGCGGCGCGCCATGATCGAGCTTTCCAACCCCGTCATCGTCTCGGCCCTGCTCAGCGGGGCCCTGATCGGCCTGTTCCCAGGCACCTTCGGGGGCTTGGGATCGGTGCTGGGCGCGCCGCTGCTGCTGTTGCCGTGGGTGTGACCGATCCGCACCTTGCCATCCCACCTCGGCTGCGGCGGTCGCGGCGATTGCGCTGGTCAGCCTGACCGGGCGCTGGCGGGCAGGGCGCGTGAAGTGGCCCTGCGCCACCGTCTTCGCGCTGGCGGGGATCATCGGCTCACTGATCGGCTCGACACTGGCCTTGCGCGTGCACGGAGATGTGCTGCTGTTCGCCTTCGCCTTTGCAATGGTGGTGATCGGCCTGTCGATGCTGCGCAAACCGAAAAGCGAAGGCGACCCGGATATGCATATCACGCCGAGGCTGCTGGCGCGGATCGCTCCGATGGGCCTTGGCGTGGGCGGCGCAGCAGGGTTTTTCGGCATCGGCGGCAGATTCCTGATCGTGCCCGGCCTGATGATGGCGACCGGGATGACGCTGGCGAATGCCACCGCGTCGTCCCTCGTTTCCGCGGCGGTGTTCGGCGCCTCGACCGGTTCGAACTATGCGCTGCACGGCGAGGTCGATTTTCGGCTGGCAGGCTTGCTGCTTGCAGGCGGCGCCGCCGGAAGCGGGCAGGGCATCCTGTTCTCGCGCGTGCTGGCAAGCCGGGTACGCCTTGCGCGGACGGCCTTTGCCGCAGTGATTGTCATCGCGGCGCTCTATGCCGGGTGGAAAGCGGCCTCGGCGCTGGGCTGGACGGGTTGAACCGAACGCAGCGCGGTCTGCGAAAGGTTGCTAATTCTGCCTTAAAGCGCTGATATAGACCTGAATGTGGGTTTACTGGCCCGCGCAGCTGGCGCGGCCATAAGGGAGAAACCGCTGATGAGCCTGATCTGGTGGATACTGCCGTCCGTTGCGGGCGTTCTGGGCCTGATCCTTCTCTTTGCGGGCTTCGCGAAGATGGCCGGGCTGAAACCTTTTGCGGGTGTAGCCCGGCTCGCTTTCGGGTCCGGCTTCCTCGGCCTCGCGGGCGTCATCGCCTTCGCGGGCCTGAATATCCAGACGTACAAACGCCTGACCTATGAGCGCCCCGTGGCGACAGTGAAGTTCACTGCGCTAGCCGGCCAGGCAGATACTTACCGGGCGGATGTCGTCTTCTCCGACGGCCAGATCCTGCTGCAGGCGGATGGAAGCGCGCCGGTATTTCGCGGCAATGAATGGCAGATCGGCGCCAAGGTGATCAAGTTCAAGCCGATGGCGAACATCCTCGGCTATGATTCGATCTACCGGCTGGAACACATGCGTTCGCTGGACGCGATGCAGTTTTCTTCCGAGGCCGTGACGGAGGGCAAGATCGACGGACTGAAGATCGTCGAGACCGAACCCGGCATTGATGTCGGCGGCCTCGCGGCAAAATACGGCTCCAATTTCGGAATTGATGCCGAGTATGGCTCGGCCACCTACCAGCCGATGGGCGACGGGTTCGAGTATGAAGTCTCGATCACCCAGGACGCGCTGATCGCCCGGCCGAGCGATGCGACGAAATCGAGGATCCAGGACAACGCCTATCCGGGCTTCCGGCCGATCGGCGGCGGTTCTAACTGATGAACCCCTGGGAGCGCTATGTTGTCCCGAACCTGATCTCGTGCGCCTGTTCCTCACGCCCGATCATGAAGCAGCGGGCGAAAGTTGTACCGAAGGCGGAAGGTGTGGTTCTGGAACTCGGCTGCGGGTCGGGCACCAACTTTGCCCTGTATGATGCCGGCAAGGTGTCGAAGCTCTACGCGCTGGAGCCGGCGTCCGGCATGGTGGTGAAGGCCCGGCGGACAGCGGGCGAACTCGGCATCGGCAAGAGCATAGAGTTTCTCGAGACCGGCGCGGAAAACATTCCGCTACCGGACAAATCGGTCGACACCGCCGTGATCACCTTCGTGCTGTGCACGATTCCCGATTGGGCAGTCGCCCTTGCCGAAACACGCCGCGTGCTGAAGCCGGGCGGAAAAATACTGTTCACCGAACACGGCCTCGCGCCGGATGAAGGCATCGCCAAATGGCAGCGCCGGATTGAGCCGGTCTGGAAGCCGCTGGCGGGCGGATGCCACCTGACGCGCGACACGCTGAGCCTCCTGCGCCAGGGCGGCTTCGAGAGCGACGACGCCGCGACGATGTACCTGCCGAACACGCCGAAGATCGCCGGCTTTGTCAGCTGGGGTTCGGCGCGGGCCGCCTGACCCTGACATGCGGCGCCCGCCTTACCTGCCTTTCCTCAAGGGTCCCCTGACCCTCGCGCCGGGGCTGCGGCCGATCGCGCCGGAAGCCTGGCTGACGCCGGATACAGAAGCGCACACACTGGCCGGCAAGCACACCGTGATGCGCAGCCATCGCGGCGAAGTCTATGGCGCGCGGGAAGGAAGCGAACTGGCGGCGCTGGAACTGGCATCCGCCGTTCATGCCCTTGCAGGACAAGGCGCGGGGACATGGGCGAGCGCGCTGGAAGGCGCAGCGAGCGCGGTGTCCGATGACCTCTGTGTACTGATCAAGGACGGTGAAGGCCTCTGGCGGCTGGAAGCGGCGAGCTTGTGCGCGCCGACCTTCTGGCGCCTCGGCGAGAAGCTGGGCGAGCCGCTCGGCGTATTGCACGGGCCGGTGCCCGGGGCAAACCCTGGCATGGTCTCGCGCATCCACCGGATGTTCGATGCGGTCCAGCCGGGGCAGGTGCTGGAGCGGTTCAACTGGACCGTCCAGCCGGGCACGGCGCGCTACACGCCGGAGCAGGCGCCGTTCAAGAAGATCGCGGCGGACTTGCAGACGGCGGGCGCACTCGATGCGCTCTGGCTGCGGGTGGAGCGGCAGACGATTTCCAAGCTGCCGGTCTCCGGCGCGGTGGTGTTCACGATCCGCGTGGCGATTGATCCCTTGCGGGCGGCGCTGGCGGACGCCGCGCACGTCGACGCGTTCCGGGCGGCGTGGGACGGGATTGATCCGGTCCTCGCGGCCTACAAGGCGTGGCCGCACTATCAGCGGCTGGTGCGGGCGGCGCTGGCAAGCGCGATCTGACCTTTCCGGCACGCCCGGGATACCTTACATCGCAGTGAGCCGCGTCATTTCAAACAGAAAGCGAGACACGCAATGGACTTCCAGCAAATCCTTCTCGACCTCCAGAAGCAGGCCAAACAGGCCGCCAAGGAGCATGACCTCGAAGGCAAGATGCGCAAAGGCAAGGACCTTGGCGAAGCGTCGCTCGAAAAGCTGAAGACCGACCGCAACACGCAGATCGCGGTCGCCGGCGCGGGCGGCCTGATCGCAGCGATGCTGCTGGCGACCAAAGGCGGGCGGCGTTTCATCGGCGGCACGGCGAAAACCGGGGCAGTCGCCGGGCTCGGCGCGCTTGCCTACCATGCCTGGATGAAGTCGCAGAACCGCAAGCCGGATGCCGATGTGGAGCCGGCGCAGCTGGGCTATGTGACCGCGAAAAAGGCCGAGCCGGAGTTTGCCGAGGCGCTGGTGCGCACGATCGTGGCGGCGGCCTGGGCCGACGGCGCTCTCGACGAGGCCGAGAAGGTGGTAATCGACGGCGCCCTGAAGGAGGCGGGCCTCGGCGGAAAGGACCGCGCGATCCTCGAGAACACGCGGCCCGAAGCCGAGACGCTCGACAAGATCGCCGCGGGCGCACTATCGCCCAACCATGCCGCGCAGCTTTATACGGCGGCGTGCGTCGTCACCGGCGATCCCACCGGCGGAGAGGCGGAATTCCTGAACCGGCTGGCGGCGCGGCTCGGCATCGCCGAGGCGCATGCGGCGGCGATCCGGACGGAAGCCAGGGGTTGATGCAGTACTGGTTGTTGAAGTCAGAACCCGACGCCTGGAGCTGGGACCAGCAGGTGGCGAAGGGTGAGGTCGGCGAAATGTGGTCGGGCGTGCGCAACTATACCGCGCGCAATTACATGCGGGCGATGAAGCTGGGCGACCGGGCGTTCTTCTATCATTCGAACGAGGGGCTGGCTGTCGTCGGCGTGGTGGAGGTGTGCGCGCTGTCGGCGCCTGATCCGACCACGGATGATGTGCGCTGGGACTGTGTGATGGTGAAGGCGCTGGCTCCGGTGCCGAGGCCGGTGACGTTGAAAGAGGTGAAGGCGAATCCCACGCTGGCGGAGATGAGCCTCGTCGCGTCGTTCCGCCTGTCGGTACAGCCGGTGCTGCCGGCGGAGTGGAAGGAAGTGTGCCGGATGGGCGGGATGGACTGGAAGACGCTGAAGGCGGTTTGAGCAATCAGCCCCTGTGCCCGTCCTCGAAACCGGCGAGGGTCCATTCGGCGAACTGGGCAAGGTTGCCGCCAGTGAAGAGGAAGCCGGCGACGCCGGCGGCGCGGGCGGCTTCGAGGTCGGCGTCCTTGTCGCCGATCAGGAAGCTCAGCTCGCGCTTCACGGGAAAGTCGGCCATGGCGCGCAGCAGCATGCCGGGCTTCGGCTTGCGGTCGAAGCTGTCGCGCCGGTAGCGGGGGTTTTCGCCCACTTCGTGATAAGGGCAGTAATAGATCCGGTCGATCTTCGCGCCGGCGTCCGCGAGGCGCGCCTCCATCCAGGCATGGAGGGCGTGCATGTCGTCTTCGGTATAGTAGTTGCGGGCGATTCCGGACTGGTTGGTAACAACGAACACGTACCAGCCGCGTGCGTTAAAGGCGGCGATAGCCTCGGGAGCGCCCTTGATGAACTCGAAATCCTCGATGCGGCTGACATAGCCCTTGTCGGCGTTGATGACGCCGTCGCGGTCAAGGAAGAGGGCGGGTCGGTGAGCAGCCATGGGCTCCTCTTGGCTGACTCGGGCGCGCGCTGCAATCCTCGCCGGAGAGGCGAAGGCGGTGGACCCGGCGAGGACGGCGCGCAAACGTCATCCTGCGAAACAGGCGGGGGGGCGGTGATGGACACATGCGTTGCGCTGCTGCTGAGCGCGCTGGGCGGGACCGTATCCGGACCAATCCTCGGGCATGTGTCCGGAGGCAACGGGACGCCAGCCGCACTGGCCGGGCTGCTCGGCGGCGTCGCGGCCCATTACGGCGCGGCGGCCATCGGGGCCGGCGAACTTCTGGGCCCAAGCTTGGACCGATGCTTGGACCGATGCTGGGGACAGAGTTTATCCGCCCGGATCTGATGCGCCATGCCCAGGATTTCCTCGAAGGCGGCGCTGGCGGCGGGCTGGCTGCACTCCTCACCGGCCTGGTATTCCGGAAGACCTAAGCGGACAGGCCGGGCAGCGCCTCGCGATTGGCCGCGAGGCCGCGCATGAAGATGACCAGTGCGAAGCCGGTCAGGCAGGCGGCGAGCAGGAAGGCGGCGCCGCCGAACCGCACGGGCGCGCCCTCGTGCGTGAACTGGTAGAGCATCCCGTTCATCGCCAGTGGACCCACGATCATTGCGAGGGCGTTGACGCTCGAGGCGGCGCCCTGCAACTCACCCTGCGCGTCGGCCGGCGTGAGGCGCGACATGATGGCGTTCATCGCGGGCATCGCGACACCGCCGAGAGCGCTGATCGGAATCAGCAGGTAGGCCATCATCGGCGCGAAGGCGAGGGCATAGCCGGTCATCACCGCCATGTTGATCATCAGGGCGATCGTGGCGGTGCGCACGAGGCCGAAGCGCTTGAGGATCCTGCCCATCAGGCCAGCCTGGACGATCGCTGCGCCGAGGCCGACAAGGCCGAGCGAGATGCCGATCTGCATCGGCGTCCAGCCATAGCGGATTTCTCCGTGTACGGACCAAGTGGAAGGATAGACGGTATGGGCGAGGAAGTAGATGCCGCCCGCAACGAGCAGCCAGGCGATATGCGGGAGCTTTGCAAAATGCCGTGCGGCGCCGAGCGGATTGGCGCGTGACAGCCTGAACGGGCGGCGGCGCTCCGGCGGCAGGGATTCGGGCAGCACGAACAGGCCGTAGAGCACGTTCAGCCCGGCAAGTGCGGCGGCGACGTAGAAGGGCAGGCGCGCATCGATTTCGCCCATCAGTCCGCCGAGCACGGGGCCGAAGGTGAAGCCGATGCCGAAGGCGGCGCCGATGGTGCCGAAGGCGCGGCCGCGGTCTTCCGGCGCCGTCGTGTCGGCGATGTAGGCGTTCGCGGTGGCGAAGGTGGCGCCTGCAATGCCGGAAAGCGCCCGGCCGATAAACAGCACCCAGATGACAGGCGCCATCGCCATCACCAGGAAGTCGATCCCCAGCATTGCCATAGAGCCGAGCAGGACCGGCCGCCGGCCGAACCGGTCCGACAGGGCCCCGAGCAGCGGGCCGATCAGGAAATTCATCAGCGCATAAGTCGCGGCGAGACCGCCGATCCAGAGCGTCGCGTTCTCCGGCGGCAGGCCGGTGAGTTCCTGGATCATCCGCGGCAGGACCGGGATGATGAGGCCGAAGGCGAGGTTGTCGAGGAACACCGTGACCAGCACGAACATGAAGGCGTTCCTGCCATGCGTGCGCGGGGGAAGGGCGGTGGTCATGGCACGCACCATGGGTTGCGGCGGGGGGCGGCGTCAATCGCGGCGAGCCGGGCGGTAGGGGGCTTGCCTGCCATTGCGTCAGGCGCACCAGACATGCACCCATGTCCGGAGAATTGCCCCTGACACGAAAGGCGGCTGCACCCGGGAGGGCGCAGGCGATCCGCGCGGCCGTGCGCACGGCCACCCATCTCGGCGACTCGCGCCCGGCGCGCGCGGAGGACGCAGCAGGCTTGCTCGGGCTGTGGTCCGACCCGCTGGTGCATGCGCCGATCTACACGCTGCCAAGGCCGCTGACGGAAGGCGGCGCGGCCGCCTTCATCGAGGGGCATATTGCCGAACGCGCGGCAGCCGAAGGCCTGCTGTTCGTGCGCGAGGGAGAGGGCGGGCAGGTGATGGGCTATTCGGACGTGCAGGTCTGGCCGGACTGGGCGGCCGGCGAACTGGGCGGCCGGCGAACTGGGCGGGGCCCTGCATCCCTCGCTGCAGGGCAAGGGCGCCGGCGGGCGCGGCGCCGCAGCGAGCTTCGCCTGGATGTTCGAAGTCCTGGATCTGGACCTGCTGTGCGAGACGGCAGCGCTGACCAATGTGGCAACCCAGCGCCTGCTGGACGGGCTGGGATTTCGCCGGATGGATGAAGTGGTCAGCCTGCGGCCTGACGGGACGGCGCGCGAAAGCCTCGTCTGGGAGATAACGCGGGATGAATGGGCGGCGCGTCACGGCACTGGCTGATTGCGGAGCGGAGCCGGGCGGGTTAGGGCGCGCGCATGACACTCTCCCTTTTCCTGATTGAAGCGGCCGGCTGGATCGGCGCGAGCCTGATCCTCGGGGCCTATATCCTGCTCTCGGCGGGCAAGATGCAGGGCAATTCCCCTGCCTACCAGTGGATGAACGTGATCGGCGCAGCGGGGTTCATCCTCAACAGCGGTTATCACGGGGCAATCCCGTCCGTGGCGATCAACGTGCTGTGGATCGGCATCGGCGGTTTTGCACTGTGGCGGATTTATAAACGCGCAAAGGCCGTATAAACATTTCAGGGTACACCTGGGCCGGATGACGGAGATCCTGGATGGCGCAACGGTTCGATGAGTTAGAACCCCTGTTGGACGCCCTGGCGGGACGCGCCAGCGGACTGGAGCGCCCTTATGTGATTGCTCTGGATGGCCGCAGCGCGGCAGGCAAGACGATGCTGGCTGCGGCCCTGGCCGAACGCGTTGACGCGGCGGTGATCGAAGGGGACGATTTCTACGACGGCGCAATCGAGTTGCGCTCGGACACGCCCGCCGCGCTGGTGGCTGCGTGCATTGACTGGAAGCATCAGCGCCTCGTGCTGGAGGCCGTGAGAGCCGGCCGGCAGGCGGCCGGCACGCTTTCGACTGGGACGCCTTTGACGGGCGGTCTCGCGGAGAGCTGACCGTGAAGACCCCAAAGCCCGTCGTCATCCTGGAAGGCGTTTATTCGGCCCGGCCGGAACTGGCAGACCTGATCGACCTCGCCGTGATGGTCCGCGCCGACGAGGCCGTGCGCGAGTCGCGGTTGCTGGCCCGGGACGGCACGATCGGTTCGTGGGAGCGCCAGTGGCACGCGGCGGAAGAATACTACTTCGAATTCATCCGGCCACTGACGAGCTTCGATATGCTCGCCAGCGACCTCGCGCTTTAGGCCGGCCGTTGCGGACTTTGCCTTCGACAGTGCTGCGGGACGCAAAGCGGGCGAGGCTAGCGTGAGAGTTCCTTCATTGCCTCGTCGAGGCCACCCAGCGTCAATTCGAACATGCGGTGGTCGCCGATCAGTTCACGGATGAGCTTGATCGAGCCGGTATACTCCCAGGCGCCTTCTTTCGTCGGGTTCAGCCAGACGAAATGCGGGTAGCGCTGGACGAAGCGCTGTATCCAGACGCCGCCGGCCTCCTCGTTCCAGTGTTCGACCGAGCCGCCGGCATAGGTGATCTCGTAAGGGCTCATCGTGGCGTCGCCGACGACGATGACCTTGTACTCCGATGGGTACTTGTTCAGCACGTCCCAGGTCGGGATGCGGTTGTTCATCCTGCGGCGGTTGTCCTTCCACAGGCCCTCATAGGGGCAGTTGTGGAAGTAGTAGAAATCGAGGTTCTTGATCTCGGATTTGGCGGCGGAGAACAGCTCCTCCATGATCCGGACGTATGGGTCCATCGAGCCGCCGACATCCAGCAGCAGGAGGACGGAGACCGTATTGCGCTTCTCGGCGCGCATCTCGATGTCGAGATAGCCCTTGCGGGCGGTGTTGCGGATCGTCTGGTCAAGGTCCAGTTCGTCCTGCGCGCCCTTGCGGGCCCATTTGCGCAGGCGCTTCATCGCGATCTTGATGTTGCGGGTGCCGAGTTCGACCTTGTCGTCGTAATTCTTGAACTCGCGCTTGTCCCAGACCTTCACGGCGCGGCGGTGGCGGGATTTCTCCTGGCCGATGCGCACGCCTTCGGGATTGTAGCCATTGGCGCCGAAGGGCGAGGTGCCGCCGGTGCCGATCATCTTGTTGCCGCCCTCATGGCGCTTCTTCTGTTCCTCGAGGCGCTGTTTCAGCGTTTCCATCAGCTTCTCGAAGCCGCCCATCGCCTCGATCTCGGCCATCTCTTCGGGGGTGAGGAATTTCTCGCTCATCTTCTTCAGCCACTCCTCGGGCAGGTCCTGCACGTTGACGGCGTCCGCCAGCGTGTCGAGGCCCTTGAAGACATGGGAAAAGACGCGGTCGAACTTGTCGATGTTGCGCTCGTCCTTCACCAGCGCGGCGCGGGCGAGATAGTAGAATTCCTCGACCTCCATGGCGATAACCTGCTTGTCCATCGCCTCCATGAGGGTCAGGTATTCCTTCAGCGTCACCGGGACTTTCGCGCTGCGCAGCTCGTTGAAGAAGTTCAGGAACATGGGGCGTATCCGTACTGTTTCGGAATGCAGGATAGCCCGCATGGGGGCGCCTGTCCAAGCTGACGCAGCGAAAACTTGCTGGTCTTTTGGGGCGGTCATCTGGTGTTCACGGGCAGGGGACTAGGAGAGGGCGCATGATCCGGACGGCGACATTCCTTGTTTTCATGGCTTTCGGGCCTCTGGCAGGCGCCGGCGCGCAGGGCGCGGCCTGTCCGGCGCAGGCCGAGGCCGCCTGCATGCTGGAGGCAGCCTGGACGGCGGCAGAGGCGTTGCCGGAGACCAAAACCGAGCGTCTGAAGCCGCTGTTTGCGCCGCTGGCGCTGCAGCTGACCGATCCGAAGGCCCGCGCCGTCTGGGAGGCCCGTCTGGGCGATACCGGCATCGACGTGGCGGGCACCGATTATGTGCGGCAGACGGCGGAGACGGCGATCCGTGAATATGGCTGGGAGACGTTCCTGCAGCGGGCGCGGGACGGGCTGGCGCCCTTGCACATGGGGCGGCCGGAGATCATGGGCGCGGCGATCGAGCTGGCGCCGGATACGAAGCAGCGCGCGCGGATCACCGGGATGATGTTCACGTTGGCGGGCGGGCCGGACAGCCGGACGATCAGCGGCATCAGCGTCAACGCCTTCGAGCGCGCCGACTTTGGCCATGTGCTGGCCGAGCGGATGATGCGGGACTGCAAGCTGGCGGCTTTTGACCGCGCTGTGGCCATGACCAGCGCGCCGGACTCGCTGCGCTACGGCCTCTGGCGCGCCCGCATCACCGGCGGGGCAGGCATGCTCGCACCTGACCTGCGTGCGGGTGGCGGCACGGATGACACGAGCCATGTGCGCCAGGCCCTTGAAGGCTATGGTGCAGTGATGGCGCTGGGGTATTGCCCGAAATAGACCGTAAGCGGAGGGTTCAGCCCCCGGCTCTCGCCGGGGGACAGGGTTTCCGGCTTAGCCCGCCGGCCCTCTGCGTCCGCCGCCCGAAGTGCCGCCGTCGGTGCGGCGGGAGAGGAAGGCGAGGCGTTCGAAGAGGGCGACGTCCTGCTCGTTCTTGAGAAGCGCGCCGTGCAGCGGCGGGGTCAGGCGGTCGGGATCTTTCTCGCGCAGGGTCTCGAGGTCGATGTCCTCGTTCATCAGCAGCTTCAGCCAGTCGAGCAGTTCGCTGGTGGACGGCTTCTTCTTGACGCCCGGCAGTTCGCGCATCGCGTAAAAGGTGGCGAGCGCGTCGCCAACCAGCTTCTTCTTGATCCCGGCGAAGTGGACATCGATGATGGCGCGCATCGTCGGCTCGTCCGGGAACCTGATAAAGTGGAAGAAGCAGCGGCGCAGAAAGGCGTCCGGCAGTTCTTTCTCGTTGTTCGAGGTGATGATGACGATGGGGCGGACCTTCGCTTTCACGGTCTCGTTGGTTTCGTAGACAAAGAACTCCATCCGGTCGAGTTCCTGCAGGAGGTCGTTCGGGAATTCGATGTCTGCCTTGTCGATCTCGTCGATCAGCAGCACGGGGCGCTTCTTGGCGGTGAACGCCTCCCAGAGCTTGCCCTTCTTGATGTAGTTCTTGACGTCCTTGGCGCGCTCTTCGCCCATCTGGCCGTCGCGCAGGCGCGAGACTGCGTCATACTCGTAGAGGCCC
>Ga0163144_10014940_pt1 | contig 16063 bp, 15 predicted proteins | sample OliLak19BULKMAT1_FD_123175 | JGI IMG/M metagenome (GOLD analysis project Ga0163144, IMG submission 123175) | Freshwater microbial mat bacterial communities from Lake Vanda, McMurdo Dry Valleys, Antarctica - Oligotrophic Lake LV.19.BULKMAT1 | ecosystem: Environmental > Aquatic > Freshwater >... | reverse complement strand
CTGCTGTGGCTGCGCAAGGAATTGCTCCGCCGGCTGTTTTGGCTGCGCAAGGAATTGCTCCGCCGGCTGTTTTGGCTGCGCAAGGAATTGCTCCGCCGGCTGTCGTCGCACCGCCCGCGCTGATCGACGCAGCCATGGCCCCTGCCGAGATCGTCTCGCCGCCAGCATTTGCGCGTGCCCCGCCAGCTGCTGTGGCCGTGTTGCGGCCAATCTCGGCTCCGCCGACGTTTGCTCCGCAAGGTGTGCCGTCGCTGCCCCCTTTCGCGGCGGTCGTGCCAGCGCCGGTTTTCACGGCTGCGCCAGCGCTCGCAGCGGCCGAGCCAGTGGCATTTGCGCCGGCCCTCGCGACTCCCGCGATGGGCGTCCCAGCGGCAGAACCGATTGCTCCGCCGGCTGTCTTGGCTTCGCAAGGGATTGCTCCGCCGGCTGTCTTGGCTTCGCAAGGGATTGCTCCGCCGGCTGTCTTGGCTTCGCAAGGGATTGCTCCGCCGGCCCCCGTCGGCGCCGATCCGGAGTTCTACGCAAAACCAAAAGGGAGCGGCGCACCCGAGGCCGACCCCGCGAGCGGCGGAAGCCCGTGGACGCGCGAAGTCAGCGCGCTGCCGCCGGTGGCACCGGCCTACATGCCCCAGCCTGTGTCTGCGCCTGCGCCGCCAATCGTGCGCGCGGCGCAGCAGCAAGGCGGAAGCAAGACAGTGCTCGTCGTGATTGGCGCGGTCGTGCTGCTTGCCGCCGGTGTCGGCGTTGGCTTCGCAGCCGGCTTGTTCAAAGGCAGCACGCAAGAAAAAGCACCCGAAGGCCCAGTCAAGCTCGGGGCACCCGCCGCCAAGCCCGACGCCGCGAGCAGCACCCCGACAGCCGCGACGTCCGACGCAAGCGCGGCGCCGACCACCAGCGAAACCGCCGCGCAGCCGTCAGCGCGCCCGACCACAACGACGCTCGTCTCGCCCACGACACCGCCGACCGCCGTGCCGCCGACCGCCGTGCCGCCGCGTCCGCCCGTCACCGTCCGACCGCCGCCGACTCCGCCAAAGTTCGACCCTTCGGGGATCTGAGAGCCAATCGCGATTGGCTGCAAAGGCACGAGCCGCGCGCGAGTGCCAGCATGGCTCGGTCTCGAAGATATTTTCTTTGTCTGACTGAACGCAACTGCGGCCATGCTGCGCCGATGACGCTCGAACGTTGCTCACTCGCCGAGCTTGCCATCGAAGACGAAGCCTCCTTTCGCCACGTCGGCTCGTACGCCGATTTGAAGCGAGTCGTGACGAACATGGGCAGCTGCTTCCTTGCGCCGCACGAAGGTTCCATCGCCTGGGACCGCGCGCTGTTGTTGAACCTCATCGCGTGGGAGCCGGGGCTTGCGGACGTGCTCGCGTCGCGCGACTTGCCCGCCGACGTGATCCCACACGTGGGCTTTCACCAGCTGACCGATCGCTTCGTGAAACCGAGCGTCGAAGCGCATCTGCTGGGTGAGTCGATCGCCAGCGCCTACGACATCTACCTCGTGGGGCGTCTGCTCGGCCACAGCGCGGACGCGGCTTTTCTAGAGAGCCAGGTGCCGCGCATGGCAGAGGTCGCCGCCGCAGCTGGCCTCGATGACGCCGCCTTCGAGCGCTTGCTGGAGGACATCGCAGGCGCACCAGAAGCGGCGTTTCGCGATCTGCGAGAGCTCTTGTTCGACGCCAGCGTCGCCCTCTTGCCCACGATGCCCCCGGAAGAAGCCGCCGCCGTGCTGAGCCGCTTCGATTCACGGCGTATGGCCCCGCTGCTTCATCATTTCGAGCTGACGACTTGGGTGCTGCGCGGGCGCATCGAACAAGCCAAGCCTGACCCCTCGTGGGACGGCGGTGAACATGCGAAACAGATCGATCTAGAGCTGCGAAAAGAGACCGATCCGCTCGCGTGGATCGACCGACACTGGCTGCACCCGAGCCTGGCGTAGCGCGCTACGGGATGTTGACTGTCTTGCTGACGGTCACGGCGTCGCCGCTGAACGGCGCCACCGATGCGCTGCGGAACGCTTTTGCGATGCAGCCGCCGGTGGCAGTGCCCGCGAAAGGCGGCCCATTGACGTTGGCGATCGTGACGCGACCGCTCGGCGCAAAGGTCACCGAGACCTGCGCTCTGCCGCTGGGGTCGCCCTCTTTTTTGCACGACGCTGCCTGACCGACTGCGCCACTCAACGCTGCATTGGCAGCCGCCTTGTCGAACTCGCCGCCGCCGGGCGTAGCTGTCGGTTTGGTCGTCGCGGTACCAGCGCCCGTAGCGACGGCGCCTGTCAACACGGACGGCGGTGCTGCCGATGCGCCGGCGCTTGCCGATGCTGTCTCGCTCGCGACTGGCTCCGCCGTCACCGGATCGAGCGCACCGGCCTGTGCAGTGGCGGACATCGGAACAGGCACCGTGACCGTGACAGTCACTGTGGCCGCGGGTGTAGGAGGCCGCGGAGGCTCTACGCTCGACTTGCCGAGAAAGTAGCCGACGCCGAGCAGCAGGGCACCGCCGACGGCGATCAAGATCATGCGACCACCCCCGGCAGGCTCGTCTTTGGGCGGCGGCTTGGAGGGCCGCACCGAAGCTCCGGGGCGCGAAGGCTCGATGCTCTTGGCCGGAACACCCGTGGTGCGTGGGCGATCCGAGCGAGCGCCCGGCCGTTTGCTGCCCGGCACCGACTTTGGCGCGCGTTCACTCACCGGCAGAGCGGGCTCGCTCGCTTCGTCTTCTTTCTTGGGCTCGCGCTTCTTGAGCGGCGCCTTCGGTTGCTCCCTCGCCTTGGTCGCGCGCTCGCCTTCTTTTCCGGACAACAGCGAGTTGAAATCAGGGGGGATCGGTGGCGGCGGCGGTGCGTCGCCCGACACCGGATCGAAATCGACGCCTTCGCCGCGCTTCAGAGCAGGCGGTGGATGAGATGCGGCCAACTGCCGCAGATCTGCCAAGCCCGAGTCTTTCGGCTGCTCCGGCGGAGCAATTCCTTGCGCAGCCAAAACAGCCGGCGGAAGTGGCGCTTTCGCGCCCTCGAGCGCCTCGCCGAGATCAGCAGCCTTCTTCGTCTCGGCTTTTTTCGGCGGCGGCAGCTTTCGCTCCTTCGCCGGCTCGCTCTTCTCGTCGGCCGCAGCGCCTGCGCCCTCTGTTTCACGAGCAGCCTCGAGCCGCTTCATCTTGTCGGCGAGCGTCTCCGACTTTGCGAGTGGCGGCGGTGCACGGCCCGGCGCCAAGATCATCTCGATGTCGCGGAGACTGACCGGCTCGAGCTCTACATCACGACTGCTGAGCGGCTCGGCCTCGTCGTCACTTGGTTTCGGTTCGTCTGACACGGTCTTCCCCACTCGAGTGGACAGCAAAGAATGCCACAAGACCCACGCCTACGGCGCGGTAATTCCTCCGCGCCAAGTGCAAACCGCAGCGGGCGCTTGCGCGCGCTTTTGTTCCGGAGGGCACGGAGGAATCTTGTTGATGATTCAACCTCCGGTTGAACCAAGAACCGGTGAGAGGCCCTCTGGCCAAGAACCAGCCCTGCCCAAGTCCCCAGTCCTGTCCCCCCTCTTGTGGCAGGCCTGCTAGGGTCGGCCCGCCGTGCTCACCGCGCTGCGCGTCAAGAACTTCATACTGATCGACGAGCTCGAGCTCGCCCTGGCACCTGGCCTGAACGTGCTCACCGGCGAGACTGGCGCCGGCAAGTCGATCATCGTTGGTGCGCTGGGGCTCGTGTTCGGCGGGCGAGCCAGCACCGACCACGTGCGTCCAGGTGCAGACGAGGCGACCGTCGAAGCGCTGTTCGAGCTGTCGGCGGGTGAAATCGAGCGCTCGGCAACGCTGTCGCAGTTGGTCGAGAGCGGCACCCTGACTGGAGACGAGCTGGCCGTGCGCCGCATCATCTCGGCGAACGGCCGATCGCGCGCGTACTTGAACGGTCGGCTCTCAACGTCGAGCGAGCTCGCCGCGCTGGCAGCCGAGCTCGCCGACGTCGCGTCACAACACGAGAGCGTTGCGCTGGCCGACCCGAGCACCCATCTGTTCCACCTCGATCGCTTCGCCAAGCTCGACCCTGCGCGCACCCAGCTGTCGCTTCAAGTCGAGGAGATCGAGACGATCGTGAAGCACATCGCCGAGCTGCGAGCTGTCGATCGCACGCGCGCCGAGCGCGAGGCGTTCGTGCAGTTTCAACTGCAAGGCATCGACGACGTCGATCCACGCGCAGGCGAGGTGGACGAGCTCGCGCACGAACGGAAACGTTTGCGCCACGGCGAGCGCCTGCGCGATCTGGTCGAGCGCGCCGCCAGCCGCCTCGAGTCGGAAGACGGCCTCTGTGATCAGCTCGCCCGTGTCGCCAGCGATTTGCGCGCCGCCGCGGAGCTCGACGAAGCGCTCGAGCCACTCGCTCGCGCGGCCGACGTTTGCTGGGCCGAGCTCCGCGAGGCAGCCGCTGGCGCCACCAAATATCTCGAGTCGGCCGAAGCCGACCCGAACCGACTCAGCGCAGTCGAAGAGCGCCTCTTCAGGCTGGAGGGCGTTCTCAGGCAACACGGTCCGACAATCGCCGACGTGCTCGCGGCGCAACAGCGGCTGGCGCGCGAGCTCGCCGACATTCGCGGCGCAGAGAGCCGCATCGTCGACGAAGAACAGGCCCTTGCAGATCGGTTGCCTGCCGTCGAGGAGCGGGCGCTGGCCCTGTCGCTGCAACGCAAGCGCGCCGCCGAGCGCCTCGGTGCATCCATCAGCAGTGAGCTCGCAGAGCTCGGCATGGGTGGCGCCCGCGTGCGCGTCGAAGTCGAGCCGCTGCCGCCCCGCGAGGCGAGCCTCACACTGGCAGTGGGCAACGCGCGGCTCGGCCGCGACGGCATCGACCGCGTCGAGTTCTTGATCGCGCCCAACAAAGGCATCGAGCCGCGACCGCTCCGCAAGATCGCGTCGGGCGGCGAGCTTTCGCGCGCCCTGCTCGCGTTGAAACGCGTGCTGGCAGAGAGCGGCCCGGCGGGGCTGTACGTGTTCGACGAGGTCGACGCTGGCGTTGGCGGCGCCGTCGCCGAGCGCATCGGCGCCGCCATCGCCGACGTCGCGCGACACCACCAGGTGCTTTGCATCACCCACCTCGCGCCCATCGCCGCCTTCGCCGACGCGCACTTCGTGATCAGCAAGAGCGACGTGAAAGACAGCGCCGGCGACCGCACCACCAGCAACGTGCAAAGACTGAGCGGCGCAGGCGTGGTGCAAGAGGTCGCGCGCATGTTGGCCGGCGCCAAAGTCGGCTCGGCCGCGATCGCCGCCGCCGAAGACTTGCTCGCCGAGTCACGCAAAGCCAAAAAAGCGATGGCCGCTCGCGGCGACGACATCAAGCCAGCGCCGGCGAAGCAATTCCTTGCGAAGCCAACGCAGCCGCCGAAGCGGAAGCGCGCGTAGCCGTCAGCCAGTAGCGGCGATGAGCGTGGTCGCGACCGTTGGCTCGCTGTTGGCGAGGGGGCGATCGCGCTTGGTGAGCACTTCGCAGCCAGTCTTGGTGACGACGAGCGTGTGCTCGAACTGAGCAGACAGGGAGCCGTCGAGGGTGACTGCCGTCCACTTGTCGGAGAGCACTTCGATCTCGTAGGAGCCCGTGTTGATCATCGGTTCGATGGTGAAGACCATGCCCGCCTTCAGCCGCGTGCCCGTGCCTCGCTTGCCGACGTGCGCCACCTGCGGCGGCTCGTGAAACTGGCGACCGATGCCGTGCCCCACGAAAGCCCGCACGACCGACATGCCTTGGCCCTCTGCGTACTCTTGAATTGCGGCGCCGATGTCACCGAGCCGAGCGCCCTCTTTCACCTCGGCGATACCCAGCTCGAGGCTCCTGCGGGAGACCTCGGTGACCTTGCGCGCGTCGTCGCTGACATCACCGATGAAGAAGGTGGCGGACGTATCGCCGTAGAAGCCTTCGAAGATGGTGGTCACGTCGACATTGATGATGTCGCCCCTCTTCAGCAGCTCTTTGCCGGGGATGCCATGGCACACGACGTTGTTGATCGAGGTGCACACGCTCTTCGGAAAGCCGTGATAGTTCAGCGGCGCGGGCCAGGCGCCGCGCCGAATCGTGTCTTCGTGCACGAACTTGTCGATGTCTTCGGTCGTGAGGCCGGCGCGGATCATGTCGCCGACGCGCAGCAGCGTGTCCGCAGCCATCTGCGACGCAACGCGCAGGCCATTCACCTCTTTGACCGTCTTGATGCTGACGCTGCTCACTTCTTTGTGACCTCTTCCACTGCAACGGCTTCCTGAACGACAGCCGCCACCTCTGCAGAGTCCGGCGCGAGGTAGAAGTGAATCGCGATTTCATCGTCGGCGCCAGCGAAACGCTTGATGAAGCCGACGAAGGTTTTGTCTATCAGGCCGATATCCTGGGCCTTGACCAGACCGTAGCTCAGATCGCCCGGCTCGACGTGGACCTCGAACTCGCGTTCCTCGAGCTCGGTGGGGGCCAGCAGCGGCTGGGCAAAAAGCAGGACCAGTTGATAGCCGCCGCGGCTGTCGACGGTGACAGTCTTCACGCGGACGCGGCCCACGAGCTCGGCCTTCTGAGACCTGGCCCACAAGACCTGGTCTTTGCGAGCTGGCTTGGCCGGCAAGATGCCGAGCGCGGACGGGTCGAGCTCGTCGCCGAACAGGTCGCGATCCGTCCCGACCCAGGCGGGTAGCCCCAAACTCTTGGCCTCTCCCACCGGTAATTTGGAGCTGGTGCAAGAAGCCGCGCCCAGGACCGAGAGGGCGACGACCAGAAGGGTTGCGAATACGCGGCGGGTGCGTGAGGATCGGGGCACGTAGGCGTTAGGTGCTACCACACGCTCTTTCTGTTGTCAGGCGCGCGGGTTTCAACCGAAGGTTGAAACCCGCAACGTCAATCTCCATGCCTCGCGATAGAACCCGCATGGGGATTTTTACACTGGATGAGAAGAATTGAGCTATCGCACCGTCCAATGGTTTCACCCAGCAGAGAATGCTGGCTGACCGACGCCGAGCGCGCGGTCTTTCCGGGAGAAGAAGGATGAATCGTTCTCGCTGCCTCGTGGTCGGCGCTCTGCTCGCCCTCGGTCTCTCTGTAGGTGCGACAGCACCTGCCTTCGCGCAACCGGCGAAGCCACCTCCGGCGAAGGCCAAGCCGAAGGAGGCACCCAAGACGGCCGCTGCCGCCGACGCGCCGACAGTCGGCAAGCCGATCACCATCCAGCCGAAAGACCTGGCCTGGGGCATCGACAAAAAGAAGCTCGGGTCGGTCTACGACAAGGTGATCGAGGACGACCACAAGTCCCGCTACCAGAAGACTCAGCCTGGCCCCTCGATGGACGCGCTCGACGCCGAAGTCGCCGAGAGAAAGGCCGAGTTCCGCCGCACGCTGATCGAGTTCGGCACCGTCCCGACCGGGATGGATTCGACGGTTCACCGCGCCGAGTACAGCTACAACAACAAAGAAGCGCTCATGTCGATCGATCGCGGTGGCAAGACGCGAACCTTCTTCTTCATCGGCGACAAATTGTGGAAGGTCACCGACGCGCTCAAGCTGGGCGAGAAGTCGCAGTGGGGCAAGAGCTTCGACGAAGCAGTGACCAAGCTCAACACCTTCTACGGCGCCAACGGCCGTGTGCGTGAGCCCGACGCAGCCGCTGGCCGCCCCTTCAAAGAGGTCGACTGGAAGGACACCCAGACGCAGGTCCGAGCCGTCGATTGGGGCAACGACCAGTTCGGCATCGTCTTCCAAGAGTCGACGACGGTGGCCAACCTGCCGAGCCTCCGCAAAAACAAAGACCCGGTGCGCGGCGAAGTCGACCCCAAGACACGCGACGCTGGCGCCAAGAAGGTGCCCGACGCCCCGCCCCCGAAGGACCCGCCCAAAGGCAAAGCGCCCCCGGCGCCTCCGCCCAAGAAGAAGTAGGCCTCAGGTAACGATCGACGCGCCCTCGGGGATGCGGATGCCGCATGACACATCGAGGCGCGCCGTCGGCGCGATGGCCCGCACGGCGGGCTCGATGATGCCGCGCACGACCAGCGGCGTGCCGGGGCAGCCGGCGTAGCGACCCGCGAGGTGAAGCGAGAGGTGGTTGGCCTCGACAGCCACGATGTACACCTCGCCTCCGTCTGCGCGAACAAGTGGGGCGACCACTTCTTTGAGCACCTTGAGAAGCTGGTCGATGGACGCAGTCATCAGCAGAGCGAGAACGCTAGCATCTCTCGGCCTGCGATAGCTCAGAAGACGCTGGCAACAATGGCGACAGCGGCGTCGTCGCCGAGCAGCGGCTCTTTCTTGGCGCCGATTCCGAAGGCTCGCTTCTCGATCTCGATGTGCGTCTTGAAGTCGCCGGCCTGCGCTTTCTGCGCAACCTCGAGCTTGACCAGCTGCTCCGCGTTCATGTCGGGCGCGTCCGGGTCGCCGTAGGCCCCCTGCGTCTTGGCGAAATATACGTAGACGACCGGGATTTCCTTCTTTTCCTTGTCCTTCGTGCGCTCGGTAAGCTTGGCCCGTACGCCATCTTGAACGAAACGCGCATACAGACGGAAAGACCAGCCACTCAGAAACAACCCGACGGGCTTTTCGCCTTCTTTGCCCGGAACCGCGTGCGCCACGACCCAAGCGAGGTCGGTGCCTTTGCGGACTCCGCGCAGCGCTTCCATCTCGCCGTAGGCTTCGACCAAACCGGCGCCCGGTTCGAGCGCCTTCGAAAGGCCGGGAAACGCCTTCAGAATGTTCTGGTCGACCAGACGGTCAGGGTCGATCTCGCTCCGCAGCACCAGCCCGTCGGGCGTGGCAAAGCTGAAGAAGGTGCTCTTCGCGATGCGCAAATTCTGTTCGTTTTCGCGTGCTGCCCTGATCGCTGTCTGCAGCTCGAGCCGCCCCGCAACAGGGTCAGCCGGCATGCGTTTCAGCAACAGCTTCACGCCTTCTGGCATGCCTTTGCGCACTTGCTCAACGTCGCGCGCGACGATCTCGCGCGCTAGATCGACAGCGTCGAGCGCGGCGTCTTCCGACGCCTTGCCGAGATCGCTACAGCCTGACAGCGAAAGCTGCGCGAATGGGAGCGTTAACGGCAACGCAAGCAGCGAACGTCGACGGATCACAGAGCCTCCGGGGCGATGAAGATGATTTCGACACGCGCGTCGGCGCTGCGTTCCGCTGAAGCGTCGAGGCGCACGGCGTCGCCAGCGACGAACACGACGCGGCGCGATTTGTCGACGCTCTTGAAGGCTGCCGCTACCGTCTCCGCGCGCGCCTCCCAACGAGCCTTCTCCGAAGGCGAGATCGGCTTGTCGGTGTGAACCACGACTGCGACGGGAAACGCAGGGTGTTGGCCGGCGACCCGGTCGAGCTCTTCTAGGCGGGATTTGACTGCGGTGGAGATGCCCTCCCCGTCGAACACCGAGCGCAAGGTGACGACGACACCGCGTTCGTCGCGTCCGGGTGAGAGCGACGCGGCCTGCTTCGCTCCGACGCCCATCGCGCTGATCTCTGCCAACAGGCCGTCTGCCGAGCGCGCCTCCTGCGACACTTTGCCCGCCTCGACCCGACGTGTACGACTCAGCACGGCAAGACAGTCAGCGCGCGCAGTCATCGACGTCGTCAATACGTCGTCTGGCGGGCTCGGCGGCTTGGGAGACGCGAGCGCTGCCTCGCTTGCGGTGAGCGCCGCTTCGGCACGCGCGAGATCGCGTGCCAGCGCCGCCGGGGAAGTCGGTAGCGCAGCGTCGTCTTTCGCAGTACCGGCGGTCGCCGGCGAGCCTTTGCCAGCACCCAACAAGCGGGCCGCGGAACAGAGCAACTTGCCTTGCACGAGCATCTCGCGCGCGGCGCCTCTGCGCTCTTTCGCGCGCTCGGGGGTGTCGGGTCCGGACGATGCTTTCAGTGCGCGCGCTGCGCGCAAACGTTGCTCGAGCGCTTCGACATCCGCGGTCGATCGGGCGAGATCGGCGTCTGTTTGCTTCAGCTCGGCATCTAGCGTCTCGGCTTCGGAAAGCGCAGTTTGCTCGCGCACTGTCGCCTTTGCGACGCGCGCCAAGTTGGCGCCCTCGTAATAGGTCGCGATCGCCTCTTCAGCGAGAAACTGCGCCCGCGCCAGCGGCCCAACCTCGGCTGCTTCGTGGGCCTCCAGACGCAGCTTCTCTGCACGCGCCCAGGTTGGAGCGGCGAACGATTTCGCCTCGCCCGCCGCTGGTGACTTTCCGACGGCGTCAGCTTCGTCGAGCACACGCGGCAGCGGAATCGGCGCGCACCCGAGCGCGGTCGCGCCGATCACCAGACAGGCGAGGCATGAAAGGTGCGGCTTCATTTTCTGGGCTCGGCTTGCTTGGGAAACCCATTTTTTTTGGGCTTCGTCTCGCCACTATTTTTCTTGGGGGGCGGAGCAACTCCCTGTGCAGTCGAACGCGCGGGGTCGCCCGAGACCTTCGCCGGTGATTTCATGTCGGCTTCGGCGGCGGCGACCTCTTTTGTCAGGCTCAGCTTGCGCGCCTCCATCTCGACCAAGAGGGCCTTCTTGCGCTGGATTTGATCCTTCTGCGCGGTGGCTTTCACCTCCGCGACCTCGGCGCCTTTTTCCGTTTCGAAGGCGCGCAAAGTGGCGCCAGCGGCCTGCGCCCATGCGAGCGCCACGCGAGAGAGCAGCTTTGCGCCAATCTCGTCACCTGCGAGGCTCGCACCGTGCGCACGGGCGATGGCTTTCTTGCCCTTCCCCAGCGGCTCGCTCAGCAGCTCTTTCGGGGCGGCCTCCTTCGAGCCCCCCACGCGCGCGAGCTCGGCCTTGGCCTTTTCGCCGTCTTTCGTGACGGCCGGTGCGTCATCAGGCAGCTGCGCCCCCGCTTCGCCGTGCGCGTACGCCGGCAAGTCGAGACAGAAGGCGAGCATGATCGCCAGAGCGACGCGGGAGCGCATGGCTAGGGGAGGTACCAAAGCGAGCCATGGCCAGCAAGCCAGCAACTCGCCTTGGCGGCTCAATCAGGCTGAAAATTCTTCACGAACCAGTCGACGCTGGTGCGCGCCTTCTCGAACATGTCCTTTTTGCCACCCGACTCGAGGATGTAGACCCAGTCTTCCGTGACGAAGATCGCCACCGAGTACAGGTGGGCGCCGCCGGCTTCATCATGGCCAAACGCCAACATGGCGCCCTTCGAGCCGTTGCGGGCAACGACGTCTTTCTTGTCGAGCAAGGCATAACCTTCGCCCATGCGCACGCGATTCTCGAACGCGCGCACGGCCAGCGACAGATCGACCTTCGGCTCATTTTCGAAGGCGCGGACACCGACCACCACGCCATCCGCGGTGGATGCCCTGTATTCGTGATGCGTCTCGTCGTAGCGACCTTCTTTTTCGCTCAGCTCGACGAAGCCCTCGGGCGTGGCCACGGCGTAGGGGCGACCGCAGCCTGTGGCCGCCACAACGAGCGAAACCAAGACAACGAGCTTGATCCATTTCATGGGCTTCATAGCGTCATCAATCTGCGCAAACCGATCCCTTGGAGCCATGGCAGCGGCAGCACGAACGGCCCCTGCTTCATTTGCTCAGTCGAGCGAGCCTGGAAGCGAACGGTGATGGTGGAGTAGCGAGCCTGGTCTCCGAGCAGCTTCAAACGGCCTTTGATGCGCTCGATCTCACCGGTGACGCGGCCGAGCTGTTGCTCGATCGCCAGTGCTTCTTCGACTTTCGCGGCCTTGTCGAGGAGCTTCTCGAAGCGCGCCCGCATCGCGATCAAGTTTTGGAGCTGCACCTCGAGATCTCGATATTCCGCAGTGATATCCTCGGAAACTACGTCTCTATGGGTCACGTCGCCGACCTTGCCGATGGCGTCGACGACGCCCTGAAAGTCCTGCGCCGGCACGCGGATGGTGATCGACACATTGTCGCGTCTCGACAAATAGCCGCCCGCCGCTTTGGCGAGCCCCTCGACTGCGTCGAGCGACTTCTGGACCTCGTAAACGCTGAGCGAAAACTCCGCGCGGTAGATCAAGATGGGTTGTTTTCGTGAGGCGTCTTCGATCACGCCGCCGGGACCTGGCCCGGGCCCTGGCCCTGGCCCTGGACCTGGACCTGGTCCTTTGCCATCCTTTGCGCCCGGCGCCTGCGGCGCCTGCTTCGGCGGAGGATCACCCGGCGCTTTGGCGTAATCGTCGTCTGTCACCTGACGCGTCACGGGCTCTGGACGGCTGGGCGCGCCCCCCTCCATCTCTGCGGGGCGCATGCCGCCGCCGGTGTCCCCCTCAACGGCTCCAGTCGCCTGCACATCGTACGCGCCGGGGGGCGCCGCATCAGCTTGGGTCATGCCGCTGCCGCAGCCCCACAGGCTGCACAGCACGAGGACAACGGCAGAACGACTGCTTGCAGAGCCAACCACGACACTCAGCCGATGCCTCATCCAGTCCTCGCTCTCAACTTGGCCGCGACAGAACGCGCGGCTCCGCGTGCACCTTACATGGCCGACCCGAGGGCCGCGAGAGTGGCTCTCTTGCCCGAGGTCCGCTAGTTTCGAGAGATGTCCTCGCAGGCTGAAGACATCCGCGCGACACGGGCCCGACCGTTCGCGGAAACCATCGCTGCCGAGACATTTGGCACCGGCATGGGCGGCACCGGCATGGGGACCAGCGCCAACAGCGGCACTGGGACCGGCAGCGGTGTGCCACCCACCGGCTATTCACCGCCGCCCTCGCTCGACAAGGCGACGCTTCCCGAGCAGGGCGACATCGTCGGCGGGCACTATCGGCTCGTGCGCCCGCTGGGTGAAGGCAACTTCGGCAAGGTGTGGGTCGCCGAACGCCTCGACGTACCCGAGCACCGCGTGGCGATGAAAATTCTGCCACGGTCCCTCTACGCCGGACGCAATGTCGAGCGCGAGCTCGTGATGCTGGCCACAGTCGGCCACCCCAATGTGGTGCAGCTGAAAGACCACGGCATCGAGGCGGAGTTCGTGTGGCTGACGATGCCCGTCTACGAAGGCGAGACGCTCGGCGAACGCCTCGATCGCGGCGTGCTGACGATGCGCGAGGCGTACGACATCTTCATGCCCATCGCGCGCGCCGTCGAAGCGCTGCACACGCTCGGGCTCCGCCACCAGGACATCAAGCCGGAGAACATCTTCCTCGCCAAGTTCGGCAATCGGCTCCACCCCGTGCTGCTCGATCTCGGAGTGGCAGCCGAGACCGACGCGACCTTCGTTGCAGGTACCGCCCTCTACGCAGCACCCGAGCAGCTCGCCGCCATCTTGGGAATGGAGCGCGACGTCGCGCTCAGCGAGAAGATGGACACTTACTGCTTGGGCGCGACGTTGTTGCTCTCGCTGGTGGGCGACAAGTATTTCCCCGGATCGCGGGCGCTCACGCGCAGGCAAGTGATCGAGAGTCACCAGGTGCGAGCCGCGAAGCCGCTCGCCGACGACGTCATGCTCGATCTGCCGGAGGTGATCCGCACGCAGCTCGCGCGCTGCCTCGCCAGCTGGATGTCGACCGAAGCCGATGCGCGCCCCTCGATGAGCCAGGTGTGTATCGACCTCGAAGTGTTGCTCGAACCGGAACGCGAGGCCGAGCGCGCCGAAGAGCGCGCCAAGACGCGGGCACGGCGCGCGCTCTCGCGCGCCCGTTGGGTGGCGGTCGTGGTGTTGATCGGTGGCGGCGTCGTCGGCGGGCTCGCACTGTGGAAGCGCGAGACACTGCGGCTCGCGTCCGAGGTCGAAGCCGCACGCGCCGCTGGCGAAGAGTCATTCGACAAGCTCGACACCTGTATCGCCTCGTTCGGCATCACCAGCCGCGAAGCGCGCGTGTGCAGTCAAGATCTGACCGGCGAGCGCGCGGCCCACGAAAAGACGCTGGGCTCGCTCGCCAAACAAGGCGAGGGCTGCGCCGAAGCAGTCGACTCGATCAAAGACCTGCGCACGCAGATGCAAGGCGAGCGCAAAAAACACGAAGACGAGCTGAAGGCAGTCGTGCTCGAGTGCACCGCCGCGAAAGACAAGCTGACGACCGAGCTCGGCGGTGATCGCGACAAATGGAAGACCGATAAAGAGACGTGTGACGCTGCCGCCAAGCAGCAAGCCATCGAGCTTGCTCAGGCACAGACAGAACGGGATCAGTGTGTGCAGGGCACCCCGCCGACGCCCAGCTCGAGCGGGCCTGCGGTCGGACCGGCGCCGACCGGAAATCCGACGGCGGCCCCAACGACGAACCCGTACGACCCTCCGCCGACACCCAGCGGTCCAGCGTCAGAGACCGCACCGACCACGGTGCCGACGGCGCCGCCGCCGGAGACAGCGCCACCCCCGACCGCCCAGCCCACTACCGCGCAGCCCAGCCCGACAGCCCCGGTTTCTCAATCGGGGGGCCTGATGCCAGGCGGAGATTCATTGTAGCGAGCTGCCACACGCGGGGCGCCTACGCTTGCAATCGGGCCGTGCGCTCGCTCGCGTCGTCGCGACATTTACGCTGGACCTCGAGTTGCTTCCAGCTTCGCATGACCCAGACCACCCCGCTCGCCCAACCGAGCCCGATGCCGACCAACGGTGCCCTTCCCGAGGTGGCGCCCCGACTGACTGTGCGGAGCTTCGGCCTCACCGACCGCGGCAGACAGCGCCGACTCAACGAAGATCAGTTCGTCACGGCGTCGCTGATGCGCGCCCTGTGGGTTCAGCAATCCAGCATGCCGCAGCCGCCCGTTCAGTACGCCGACGATCGCGGACAGGTCTTCATCGTCGCCGACGGCATGGGTGGCCACCGGGGTGGAGAACAAGCCAGCGCGCTCGCGGTCGGCGCGGTCGAGCAGTTCCTGTTGAATGCGCTGCGCTGGCTCATCGATCTCGACGGCTCGGCCGAGGGCAGCGTGCTTCGTGAGTTCAAGGCTGCCATCGAGAGCGCCGACGCGTGCGTTTATGCGGCGGCTGCTGCGAACTCGGAGCTTGCAGGGATGGGCTCGACGCTCACGATGGCGTTCAGCAGCGGCAGCGATCTGTTCGTGGCCCACGCAGGCGACAGTCGCTGCTACTTGGCTCGACACGGTAAGCTCCAGCGGCTCACCCACGACGACACGCTCGTGAACGAGCTCGTTGAAACCGGCGTGTTGACGCCGGAAGAAGCGAGCCGACATCAGTTTCGCAGCGTGATCACCAACGTCGTCGGCTCTACCCAGAAAGGGGTGCGTGCCGAGGTCCACCGCATGACCGTGGAGGCAGGCGACATCCTCCTCTTGTGCACCGATGGTGTGACCGGCATGGTGAGCGACGAGCGCATCGCAGCCGTGCTGTTGAATTCAGTGAGCCCGCAGACTGCATGCGAGGAGCTGATCCGCTTGGCCAACGACGCAGGCGGCAACGACAACATCACCGCCGTGGTCGCCCAATACGCGTAGATTGCGGCTTTTTTCGACGTTTTCTGACCGTTCAGGTTTGCTCAGCGATCCTCCCGGCGGTCGGCCCGGCGCCGACCGCTGCGCCCACCACGAATCCATACGATCCCGTGCCCTCGAGCATCCCTTCGGCCACCGCGCCGCCGGAGGCAGGACGAGCTCACACTGCGAGTGCATCAGCTGCACTCAGCCCCAAGCCACAAGCTGGCGCGAAGCCTCGGCATTGATGGGGCTACCGCCACATGACAGCTTGGCGCACTTCGTCACCTTCGATCTGTCGTCGCGCCCAAAACCAATCTTGGTGATGGAGCTCGTTGAGGGCCCCAATCTCGAGCGCCTGATCGACACCCGCATGTTCGACATGCAGCGCGCTGTCGCCGTGTTGCATCAAGTCAGCGCGGGCCTCGCTGCCATGCACGAGGTCGGCGTCGCTCACCTCGATCTCAAACCTGCCAACGTCGTCTTGCGCGGCGGCAAGACGGCTGTGCTCGTCGATTTTGGGCTGGCTGGTCGCACCATTCGGCCGGGCTGCGGCTCGGCAGCCTATTCGCCGCCTGAGGTGTGGGGCTATACGCCGCAGGGCCTGCACACCAGCGCCACCGCGGCCGATGTGTATGCCTTCGCGTGTCTCACGTTCGAGACGCTCACCGGCCAGCTGCTCTTCGACGCCGACAACGAAGTGAACATGATCTCGCAGCACATGTCGCATGACGGCTTGCCGCCGCGGCT
>Ga0163144_10014939_pt1 | contig 16064 bp, 12 predicted proteins | sample OliLak19BULKMAT1_FD_123175 | JGI IMG/M metagenome (GOLD analysis project Ga0163144, IMG submission 123175) | Freshwater microbial mat bacterial communities from Lake Vanda, McMurdo Dry Valleys, Antarctica - Oligotrophic Lake LV.19.BULKMAT1 | ecosystem: Environmental > Aquatic > Freshwater >... | reverse complement strand
CTGACCGCGCAAACCGGTCCGTTTCGCGCGGTCTGGGAACAGCTCGGCAGCTGGGCCGACGGTGTCGAGACACACCCCGGTCGACCGATCTCCTTCGCGCATTCGATTGGCCTGCTCAATCACCCCACGCTGCTCGCGCACGTCAACTACTGTGACGACAGCGAACTTGCCCTGCTCGCCCGCGGTCGAGCAAGCGTCGTCTACTGCCCGCGCACGCATGCCTATTTCGGCCACCCACCCCACCGCTGGCGCGAGATGCTCGCCGTCGGCATCAACGTCGCGTTGGGAACCGACAGCTGCGCCAGCTCGCCCGATCTGAACATCCTTGACGACCTGCGGCTGGTGCATCGTATCGCCCCGGATATTCCGATGGATGCACTTTGGAAAATGGTCACGGTGAACGGCGCAAAAGCGGTCGAGATGGATGACACCATCGGCGGCCTGAAGGTCGACAGGGCCGCCGACCTCGTTTCGTTTCAGGTGCACAGCGACGACCCTCTGACGGAGATTGCGGAAAACGAGGTGCTGCCGCATACCGTTTGGATTGACGGCAGGCGTTATAGCGCCTACGAAATGTCATCCCGAGAGGAGCGGTAGCGACACGAGAGATCTCGATATGGCAGAGCCGTTTAGGCTGTTGAGATCCCTCAGGTCGCTTTCGCTCCCTTCGGGATGACATACTTGGTGTGACGAGCAGCTGATGTTAGTGAGACTCTTACTTTCCACCACCCACCCGTTTCAGGAACTCTGCTTCGTCGATCACTTCAACCCCCAACTCCGTCGCCTTCGCCAGCTTGCTACCCGCCTCGTCACCAGCGACGAGGAAGGCCGTCTTCTTGCTCACGCTGCCACTGGCCTTGCCACCGTTCTTGATAATGAGCGCTTCGGCTTCGTCGCGCTTCAGCGTCGGCAGTGTTCCGATGACGACGACCGTTTTGCCCGCCAGGGGTAGGCTGGCGATGTCTTCGGCCTTAAAGACGTCTTGTTTAGGATCGACGCCTACCGCCTGCAGTGCTGCGATCGTTTGCTTGCCCGCCTTGTTGTGGAAGAAGTCGTGAACGCTGAGGGCCGTCACATGGCCGATGTCGTCCACTGCTTCCAACTGTTCGACCGTCGCTGCTGAAATCGCATCCAGGCTACCGAACGCCGTCGCCAATCGACGCGAGCCACCGGTGCCGATGTGATGGATGCCAAGCCCTGCAAGCAGGCGTTCGAGCGGTTGCTGACGGCTCTTGTCGATGTTCGCGACGATCTTCGCAGCCACCTTCTCGCCAACGGTTCGTTTGACGGTCTTGTCCCCTTGCTCGATCTCCGAACCGAACGCCGCGATGACCTCGGCCTTGAGCTGGTACAGGTCTGCAAACGTCGTCACGAGCCCGCGGTCGACGAGTTGGTCGACCAGCTTGTCACCGACCCCTTCGATGTCCATTTGCCCACGATTGCAGTACCAGATGAGCCTCTCTTTCACTTGCGCCGGGCAGGCGGGGTTGGGACAGCAGATGTCGATGCCCGAATCGAGCACCTCGACCTTCTCGGTGCAGACCGAGCAGTCCTTCGGCAGCTTCTCCGCCTTCACTTCTTTCCGCTTGAAGTGCAGCTCGCACTCGGCGTTGACACAGCGGTAGATCGCGATGCCGTCCGGCACCGGGTCTTTGTCGACCTTCGTCTCGCAAACCGGGCATTTTTTCGGCGCTTCGACCGGCTTGGCGCCCTTGGGCCGCTTTTCTTTGACCGTCTCGACGACATACGGAATCACTTCACCGGCGCGTTCGACTACGATCGTATCACCGTAGTGCAAATCGAGGCGATGAATCTGGTCGATGTTGTGCAGCGTGACGTGCGTAACCGTTACCCCACCGATAAACACGGGTTCCAGGTCACCCACAGGCGTCAGGCTCCCCCCCTTGCCGACCTGCCAGCGGACGTCGATGAGGACGGTCGGTTGCTGCTCCGTCTCGTACTTGTATGCGATAACCCATCGCGGTGATTTGCCGGTGTAGCCGAGCTGTTCCCGCTGGGCGAACGAATCGACTTTCATCACCATGCCGTCGGTCATGTACTTCAACTTGGGACGGATCGCTTCAAACTCGTGGATGCACTTGATCGCCTCTTCGATGTCGGTGGCGCGGGTCAACTCCTCGGGCAGCGACAAACCCCATCCAATAAGCAACTGCGTCCATTCCCAATAGCTTTGGGTCGGCAATGGCTCGACCTGGCCGAGCCCATGGGCCAGGAAGCGCAACCGGCGATTGGCGACGATCTTTGGGTCCAACCGACGAAGTGTGCCACTGGTTAAGTTGCGCGGGTTGGCGTAGGGTTCTTCGCCTTCAGCTTCGATCTCCTTGTTCACCCGCTGGAAGTCATCGTTGTCCATGTAAACTTCACCACGCACCTCGAGGATCGGCGGTGGTTCGATCTTCGCGCCGTCCTTGCGCAGCGTGAGGGGGATCGACTTGATCGTCCGCGCATTCACCGTGATATCGTCCCCCGTATTTCCCCGCCCACGCGTCGCTGCGAGCACGAGTTTTCCATCCTCGTAACGCAAGCTGACCGAGGCCCCGTCAATCTTCGGTTCCAGTACGTAGTGTGGCTGTTGACCCTCGAGCAGCTTGCGCATGCGTACGTCGAACGCGCGAACCTCAGCTTCGCTGTACGTGTTATCGATGCTCATCATCGGCACCGCGTGAACCACGGGCTTGAGGCCCGTTTGCACGTCACCACCGACCCGCTGGGTGGGCGAATCGATCGTGAGCAGATCAGGGTGTGCCTTTTCGAGATCGATCAACTCCTGCATGATCGCGTCGTACTCGCGATCGGAGATCGTCGGGCGAGCCTTCAGGTAATATAATTCGTTATGGCGATTCAGTTCATCGCGTAGCTGCTCGATGCGTTTGTCCGGGGAGGTCGGCATGAAGAACAATATACCGCGGGCGACGCGACGGCTTAAGGGGTCGTGCGACCTGGCGCGAGCAATCACCAACTTCGTCTACGAGGGCAATCTTCCGTTACGCTGGACATAACGGGGAATTGGAGGATCGACGATGAAATTCCGAGTGACAGGCCAGAACCGCGAGACCGGCGCGCGACAGATCATGGAGTTTGAAGCCGAAAGTAAAGGCGCTGCCGAGCGCAAAGCGGACAAGGTGGGGATGTCTGTCAACCACGCGACGCTAATAGCCGACACGGTCGAAGCCCATGACACGCCCGTTCGCAAAGCTAGTGGAGGGGTGTCTGGGAAGCTTGTCTGGATCGTTGTCATCGCCGTGGTGGTGGTCGCAGTGATGAACTGGGGGCGATTGAAGGAACTCTGGGGTGGTTGAACACGACAAGCGTAACACGCGCCATGTAACGTTTTCCCTCGCCGGTGGTAATGTCAGTACGTGACCCAATGGTCCTTCGACATCCTCCGCCAGGGCTCGTGGGACCTGTGGACGCTGGTTTGCCTGATGGCATCGGGCGTCCTCGTCGTCTACGCGCTGACGGGCAAGGCTTGGCATAGTCCTCGGCGGACGCTTGTGCTGGCGTTGCTGGCGGTGGGCGTGGGTGGGACGTTGCTGGTCATCGCCCTGCCACCGCTGCGGAACGCCAAGGTCGGACTCGTTTGGACGTTCCTACTTCTCTGCATCCTCAGCCTCACCTTTTACCTGAACCTGCAGACACAATTGACGCCCGCACGCTGGCGGACGTTACTGGGTTTGCGCCTCGTCGCGCTGGCGCTGCTGGTGCCGATGCTCTTCGAGCCCGTCGTTCGCTACGTGGCCCGCCCGAAGCCGGAACGGCCGTTGATCGTGCTCGTCGACACGTCCGCCTCCATGAGTTTTCCGGACGTACAGAACGGCCCCACGCGCCTGCAATCCGTCTGGCAATCACTACGTGGGCAGTTGCCGGCGCTGAAGGACCATTTCATCCCGACCTTTTACACGTTCGCGGACGGTCTCACTGAGCTGAAGACGCCAGATCAACTCGGTGCGACCCAGCCCGATGGCAGGAGCACCGACATTGTCAATGGCGTCGCCAAGGCATTGGCTGCCAGCACGCGGGAGGATGCGCAGGTTATCCTGATCACAGACGGTATTGATAATGCATCTCCTGACGTCGCGGGTGTGATCAGCGCGTCGCGGCGACCGATCCACACCGTGCGCGTCGGGTCCGACCAGGCCGAGCCGACCGCGATGGCGAACCTATCCGTTGACGACGTGCAGGCGGATGACGACTTCGTCGTGAACCACGAATCGAAGGTCAAAGCGACCCTGCACGCGGCCGGCCTGGCCAACCGAGTCGTCGACGTGAAGATGGCCGAGGCGGACGCATCGGGCAAAGTGGTCGGAACACCGGTCGTGAAAAAGCTCGTTCTTCAACCTTCGCCCGGCGGGCAGGTTGTTGAACTTCCCTACAAGCCAACCCGCGTCGGTGTTCACCGCCTGGCGGTCTGGGTCGACCCGATCGCAGGTGAGCGCAGCACGATCGACAACCGGCAGGAATTTCAGGGTCTGGCGATCGACCCGCGCCTGAAGGTGCTCTATGTCGAGGGCCGTGTACGCCCCGAGTATCGCGAACTTTCGCGGGCCCTGTCGCGCGACCCAAACATCGAACTGGCGACCCTGCTGCGCATCCAGAACGACCGCTTCGCTGCCGGTGGGTTCGTCGAGGGCGTCGCGTTCAAGGAAATGCCCAAAACGCTCGAACAGTGGAAGAAGTTCGACGTCGTAATTCTGGGTGATCTGGATTCATCGTTCCTGCCGCGCCCGCAACAGGCGTTGCTGGAAGCAACCATTCAAGCCGGTGGTGGCCTGCTGATGGTTGGCGGGCAAAATTCGCTCGGGCCCGGTGGTTACAAAGACACCGCGATCGAAAAAGCTCTGCCGGTATTCGTTGGTGAATTGAACGCGCCGCAGGAGAAGACCCCGTTCGTCCCGAACCTGACCGATGACGGCAAAAGCCACCCCGCTATGGAAAATTTGGCCGAGTGGCTTGCCAGCGGATCGTCCAAAAAGCTCCCCGACCTGCGCGGTAACGTCGTCGTCCCCAAAGCCAAGTCGGGTGCGCAAGTCCTCCTCATCCACGAAGGAAAAAAAGGCGCCGACGGCAAGCCACAGATCATCCTCGCGACCCAGCGTTACGGCCAAGGTCGATCGGCAGCCTTCACCGCCGACACCACCTATCTCTGGTATCTCCCCCTTCGAGGCATGGGTCAGGACAGCCCCTACAACCGCTTCTGGGGTCAATTGATCCGCTGGCTCGCCAACAGTGATGTCCGCAATCGCGATCGTGGGCCGGGCCTCGAAGCTCTGCTGAACAAGAACGTCTTTCAACTCGGTGAAAGCGTCCGCATCCGCGCCATGGTTCGCGACGACAAAGGTGACGCCACACGCTATGCGCAGGTGTCGCTCGACGTCGTCAAGGCCGATGGTTCGGGCTCGAAACATCTCAACCTCGCGCCCAGCGAAACGCGCACCGGCATGTACGACGTGACGATCGACGCGCCCGACAAGGCCGAATACGCGCTCACGATGACCGCCAGCAAGGACGGAAAGGAGCTTGGCCGACAGACGCTGAAATTTTCCGTCATCACCCCCGCCGACGAGATGTTGAAGCTTGCCGCAAACCCCGAGCTGCTCAAATCGATCGCCAACAGCACGAACGGCTTCTATTACGAGCTGCCGCAACTGGGCACACTGGTCTCCGAACTGGTCCGCACGACCGCTGGTGACACGGGCTTGAAGCAACAGACCGTCCCACTCCACAGCTTCGTCCGCGCGACGGCAGCGATGACGGTCGGTGATCCGGGTTGGCCGAAAAAGTACGACCTGCCGCTGCAAGGCATGCTTGCGGTCCTGCTGCTCGGCAGCGAATGGTTCTTGCGTCGGCGCTGGCAATTACCGTGATCGTGACGGACGCCCGCCGATCGTTACAATGCCGCTGTGCCCGCTCATCAAGTTAACGTCAGCCTGCAGAATCACGCGTACACCGTCCACGTCGGGCCCGGCCTGCTGGTGACGGCCGGTGAGTTCGTGCGTAGCGTCGCGCCGGCGAAGAAGGCGTTGGTGTTGACCGACAGCGGTGTCGCCAAGGTCGCACTGCCGACGCTGCAATCGTCACTGACCGCCGCGGGGTATCAGACGATCGTCGCGACGATCACACCAGGCGAGAACTCGAAAACACTCGAATCGCTATTGCCGGTCTTCGACACTTTCCTCACCGCCGGCATCGATCGGCGGACGCCCGTCATCGCGCTCGGGGGTGGCATCGTCGGTGACATGGCCGGTTACACCGCAGCTTCCTTGTTGCGCGGGCTGCCGTTCATCCAAATCCCGACAACGCTGCTGGCGATGGTCGACGCAAGTGTGGGTGGGAAGACGGGCGTGAACCATCGGGTGGGGAAGAATCTCATCGGCGCGTTTCATCAGCCGCATGTGGTGCTGGCGGATGTGGACATTCTGAAGACCCTGCCGCCGCGCGAACTGCGGGCGGGCCTTGCCGAATGCATCAAGCATGACATCATCCGCGATGCCACGGGCTTCGCGGAGTTGGAGAATTCGATCGATGGCGTGCTGCGCCTGGATGCCGCCCGACTGGCCCACCTTGTCGCGCACAACGTTCAAATCAAGACTAAGGTCGTCATGGCCGACCCGTTCGAGCATGGCGAGCGCGCCCACCTCAACCTCGGCCACACCTTCGGGCACGCGATCGAGACGACGACCGACTACAAGTACCTGCACGGTGAAGCCGTCGGGCTCGGGCTGATCGCCGCGGCGCGGTTGGCTGAATCGCTGAAGCTGCTGGACGCGTCATCGCGCCAGCGGATCGTGGCGCTCATCGGTCGGGCCGGGTTGCCGACGAGCGCGCCAGACCTGGACGTCGACCGGGTCGTCAATTCGATGTTTCACGACAAGAAAGTGCGCGACGGGACGCTGCGACTCGTGCTGCCCGTAGGGCTGGGTAACGCGACGATTCGCGACGATGTCCCGCTGCCCCTCGTGCGAGAGATCGTCGGTTCATTACGGGGTTAATCGATGGCGCTGCGACATTGGTTAACACTCTCACTGACGGCCGGGATCGGTCCGATCCTGTCGCGCCGGTTAGTCGAGGCTGCGGGCTCTGCCGAAACCGCATGTGAGGTCACACTGCCTGTCCTTCGTAACATTGAAGGAATCGGCACCTCCAAAGCCGACAAGATCGCCGCCGGTCTGCGAGCCGCCAAAACACTGGTCGATGAAGAGCTGGCCAAGGCCAAAGCAAGTGGTGCCCGCGTTATCTGCCCGGATGACGAAGACTACCCATTCCTGCTGCGTGAGATCCCCGACCCACCGATGGTGCTGTACGTCAAGGGCACCCTGCAACCGCGCGACCTGCATTCCGTCGCGATCGTCGGCAGTCGCAAGTGCTCGTTTTACGGCCGCGAACAGGCCGAACGTTTCGGCGCGCTGTTGGCTGGCGCGGGAGTGGTCGTGGTCAGCGGTGGCGCGCGCGGCATCGACTCGGCGGCCCATCGTGGCGCGATCAGTCACCCCAACGGTCGCACGATCGCCGTCCTCGGCAGTGGCATCGACGTCCCCTACCCGCCCGAGAACGACAAGCTCTTCGACCTCATCGTCGAACGCGGCGGCGCGGTCGTCAGTGAGTACCCGATGGGCACCACGCCCACGCCGGAAAACTTCCCCCGCCGCAACCGCGTGGTCAGTGGAATGAGCCGTGGTGTGCTCGTGGTGGAAGCGGACGAGAAGAGTGGTGCCCTCATCACCGCACGGCAGGCGATTGAAGACCACAACCGCACGGTCTTTGCCCTTCCCGGCCGGGTCGACAACATCATGAGCGCCGGCCCGCACAAGCTGATTCGCGAAGGGGCTACGCTCGTGCGGAATCTCGAAGACATTCTTGAGGGGCTTACCCCGTTGTCCGATTCCGCGTCCGCCGTCCCGCCGGCGCCGAAAGTCGAAGCGCCCGAACTGCCGTTCACCAGTGTCCCGTCGAACGAGAACGAGAAAGACAAGCCGAAGTCCCAGCCCACGTTTACCGATCGCCAGGCACTGCTGCTCCATCAGTTTCAAGGCGACGCGATGACGGTTGACCAGCTCATCGAGCAGACCGGCCTCTCCGCCGCCGCGGTGCTTCAGGAATTGACCGTGCTGAGCCTGCGCGGCCTCGTGAAGCGCGTCGACGGCAACACCTACATCCGTGGGCGGGCCACCCGATGAACGAACGATCCGACATGGTGACCGTCGTCGTCGTCCGCCCGACCGCCGACGGGCACGACCACGAGTTCCTGCAGCTTCATCGCGCGGCCACCGACTTCCTGGGCAATACCTGGCAGGTCGTCCGTGGTGGAATCGAAACCGGTGAGACCGCCGTCACTGCCGCTTTGCGCGAACTTCGCGAAGAGACGAACCTGCGCCCGCGCGAGTTCTATCGCCTGGGCTCGGTCGAGACGTTCTACCTCCCACTCGACGACACACTCTGGCACTCGATCGCTTTCTGCGCCGTCGTCGATCGCGCCGACGTCGTCACGCTCAACGACGAGCACCACGACCACCGTTGGATTCATCGCGAGCGGATGAACGACCACACCATGTGGGCCAGCGAGCGTGTGCTGTTGCCGCACCTGTGCGCCGACATCTTGGACAACGGAATCGCCAAGCCGTATCTTCGCATTTCACTTGAGCACGACACGCAAACACAACCTTAGCGCGATGCGGCTGGCCGCGATCGACGTCGGCAGCAACAGCCTTCACATGGCGATCGCGCAGGCCGACGCCGACGGGGGCATCACCACGCTCTGGCGGATGAAGGAGATGGTCGGGCTCGGCCGGATGAGCTTCCCCAGCAAGCGCCTCAGCACCGCCGCCATGGACGCCGCCATCGCGACCCTCGACCGCTTCCAGCAGGCCGCCGCTCGCCGCGACTGCGAGAAGGTGCTCGCCGTCGCCACCAGCGCGGTCCGCGAAGCCGAGAACGGTGGCGACTTCCTCGAGCGCGTGCGCACCGAGATAGGCATGACCGTCCGCGTCGTCAGCGCCCGTGAAGAAGCCCGGCTGATCTACCTCGGCGCCCGCCACGGTGTCGAACTCAAGACCTTCCCAAACCTCTTCATCGACATCGGGGGTGGCAGCGTCGAGTTCATCGTCGCCGATGAGAAACAACCGCTGCTGCTGGAAAGTCGCAAGCTCGGCGCCGCCCGCATGACGGCCCAGTATGTCCATTCCGACCCCATCACCGGGAAGGAACTGAAAAGCCTCATCGCCCACTACGATGCCGAGATGGGCCCGATCGTCGAGTCCGCCAGGAAGCTGCGACCGCGCAAGACCATCGGCACCAGTGGCACGATCGAAAACCTGATCGTGATGACCGTCGCGCTCTATGGCGGTGAACCCAACGTCCTCGTACGCAAGCCATTTGAAAAACTCGTCGACCGGTTGATCGACAGCCGCAGCAAAGACCGCGCGAAACTCAAAGGCCTCGACGACCAGCGGAAAGATCAAGTCGTCGCCGGCGCGGTGCTCGTCCGCGAGTTCTTCCGCAAGATGGACATCGACCAGATCGTCCTCGGCCGATCGGCACTGCGCGAAGGCATCCTGCTCGACTACCTCTCCCGCCATCTGCCTGACCTGGAAATCCGCAAGACAATCCCCGACGAGCGCCGCCGCAGCGTGCTCGATCTGGCCCGCCGGTGCGAGTGGCACCAGACGCACAGCGAGCACGTCACCCGCCTGGCCCTCTCCCTCTTCGACCAACTGAAATCAATCCACGGCCTGGGCGCCGCCGAGCGACACCTCTTGGAATTCGCCGGCCTGCTGCACGATATCGGCTGGCACATTGCCAAGGAAAAGCACCACCGCCACAGCATGTACCTCATTCAGCATGGCGGCTTGAAGGGATTCACCGACGAGGAAATCGCCATCATCGCCAACGTCGCCCGCTACCACCGCGGCAGCCCCCCCAAGGCCGAGCATGAGGCCTACGTGGACCTGTCCCCCCGCGCCAAGCGCATCGTCCGCGCCGCAGCAGGATTGTTACGCGTTGCCGACGGGCTTGACCGCAGCCACGCCAACGTCGTCGCCGACGTCCGCGCCAAGGCCCGCCCCAAGGACGGGCTGGCCCTGCTCGTCAAAGGCCGCGGCGACATGGAACTTGAACTCTGGGGCGCCAAACGCAAAGCCGACATGCTGGCCGCCGCATTAGACCGCGACGTCCTCATCGAACGCGACCACTAACCCACCCCGCCCCGTCCCCCGCAGCCAGTCGCTGTTCAAAGAGGGGAAACGATGGTCGACCACAAACGGAACACCGGCCCGCACATCTCGGCCGATCCCCCCACCCCCCGATCTATAGTTATCGCCCCCACCTGCACCCGCCCCATAAAACGCCCTTTGCGACACAGCTATCCCCGCCCGCTTCGCGGACGAAAAAGTTATCCACACAACCAACATTTAAACGATCCGTTTAACATTTGAATGAAGCAACCAACATTTGGTTTATCCGTTGAACATTGAAACGAACTGGTCTTGAAGTCGATCGTGTCCGTTCACCTGACGAGCGGCACCGTCCGCCGCTCGGTGGCGCTGAGGGCGGCCGAGTCGACGATCTGCTGACCAATTCGACAGATCGCCGGTGACAGGGGTCCTTCGACGGGCTTGCCGGTGGTCATCCGGTCGATCATGTACTCGATCGGCCCCCGGTAGGGCGCCATCGAGACGTCCACCGGCAGGTCGTAGCCCGCTTCGTTCTCACGCGTCTGAACGCGGATTGTCTGCGCGTAGTCGTACGTTGCGATCGTCCCCTTGCGACCGACGAGCACGAACCCGCATTTGGGCTGCGGCTGGTTAACCCACGGATCGGTAAACGTGCCCCATCGCGTCTCGAACTTGCTCAGGCCACTCATGGGCAGACCGTAGCGCACGATCGCGATCGATTGCTCGTCGACGTCCAAACCCGGCGACTGGTCGACCATCGCGGTGACCTCGACGGGTGCCACACCGTTCATAAACCACGTGCCGAGTGTTGTGCCATACCCGAGATAGTCGAGCAGTGAACCACCACCGGCAGCCTTCTGGTAGAACCAGCTTGTTGCCTTTTCCTGGTTGGCCTGTGCTTCCGATATTTCGACCTTATCGGCGACGTGCCGCATCGGCCCACGGTTGCCGTCGTAAAAGTGAACCTGAATGAGCTCACCGATCACCCCTTCGTCGATCAACCGCTTGGCCGTCATGTGAGGGGGATACCATCGCAGCGGCCAGTTGATCGCCAGCAGCTTGCCGGTCTTGTCCATTGCCGACACCATGCGGTCCGCCTGCGCCAGCGTCGATGCGAACGGTTTCTCGACGAGCACATGCGTGCCATACGGCGCGACGCGCTCGGTCCAGTCGGCGTGCGTGCCGGTCGACGAACAGAGGATGACCAGGTCCGGCTTGCTCTGCTCCATGCACTTTCGATAGTCGGTAAAGACACGGTCGGACGGGATGGCAAAGTTGGCGATCGTCGAAGCCATGCGGTCGGGCGTCTCATCACACACCCCGACGATCTCTGCCGAAGGGTGCTCGTGCACTTGCCTCAGCAGGTCGCCCATGTGCATGTGGTCGAAGTTGATCCCCGCGATGCGCCAGACTTTCGACGTGCTCATTTCAAATATCCTCTGCGTTTATTTCAGCCCGCGTGGAACGCAAACGCGCTGGCGGGTGTGGAAACGAAAATGCGATGCAGATCCTGCTCGCTCAAACCCGCACCACGCAACCGCGGCGCGAAGGTGTCGAGCAAAAACGTCAGTCCCGGCCCACCGTCAAAACTCTTCCAGTAGCGTGCGCGGGCGGCGTCCATACCGAGCATAATCTGGTTGGGGAACTCTGCAAACAACTCGACGATGACGTCGAACGTATTGTTGCGGTCGGTCGGCTTCCAGCGAAACGCCGAGTCGAACTCGACGCGCACGCCACTCGACAGCACTTTGCGATGGTAGGCAAGGTCCGGGTTGCGGTCGGTATGGGAAAGCACGACGTGCGAAAGGTCGGCACCGTTGGCTTGCAGAACCACTATCTGTTCGATCGCCGCTGTGCCCTGCTCGGTGTGCGTGAGGATCGGACACCCCGTCTGCACCTGTGCGACCGCTGCGGCTGTGAACAGGTTGCGTTCGTGCGCGCTAAGCTTGTCCAACCCACCGGCGACCTTGATAACGCCAGCCTTGTGGGGTGAACGGCGGACGTCCGGCCCGGCAAGGTCGTTCACATCAATACCTTGCTGAATCTCAGCGACAAAGACCTCAGCGAGTTGATGAGCCGACAGCCGCGATCCCCAATGGCCGTGCGGGTAATATTTCGACAGATGCAAACCCGTCGCGCTGACGATGTTCAACCCACTGCGGCGAGACACCTCCGCAAGCTTCATCACGTTCCGTCCCGCGCCACCCCCTGGCATGGAATCGACAACGGATCGGCAACCGGCATTTCGTAACAATTGCAGTTCGGCAACGATGCGCTCAACGTCGGCGAGCAAAAAGTCCGGCGTCTGCTCGGTCGTGTAGCTCTCGTCGATCACGATGTGCTCGTGTGCGTAGCAGACCCCGAGTTGGCTCGCATCGATATCGCCGAGGATAGTGCGGATGAAGGGCATAGCTTACCGCTTGCGATTGTCGGCCCATGCGTCGGCACCCGTCGCCGCGACGCGATCTGGCATCTCGAGCACCGCGCCCAGGTCAACCAGTTTTCCCTGAAGAGACACAACCGACAGTTGCCGGGCACCCACATCACCCGCGATCGACATCGCGGCGGCGATGCCGACTGCCTGGCCCATCGACATTGTCTGCGCCATGCTGCGACAAGACGCGTGGGCATCGTGCGTGGCGCTGAAACATCGGCCTGCCACCCACACTTCGTCGCGACCGCGCGGCACGAGAGTCCGATACGGCACATCGTACGCGGCGCCATCGGGCACGTACGCCCAAGCAGTTTCGTCCTGACCGTCCGTGCCGTGGCGATGGTCTTCAATCGGCGCGCCACAGAGCAGGACCTTGTCGTCGAACCGCCGGACGGTCATACAATCGTCGCGCGACAGGCGGTATTCACCATACACCCGCCGGGTCTCACGCACACCAATCTGCACGGCCAAGCCGCAGATGCGCGCATTCTCGTAACCCGGCACCTTGTCGCGCACGAAACGCTCGTAGCTGAACGCCTGTCGGCGTCCGGTCATCTCCGCAGCGGTCAACGCGCGACTGTCGGTTCCGTCGACATCCGCTACCCGCGCCGCGACAGTCGAAGCACAACCGGGGATCGCCATCGCGTGAAAACTACCGTTGCGGCGAGGCAGTGGATAGTCGTTTAAATCGACCGCCGCCATTTGCTCGGCCAACATCTTCTTGCCACCGGCCGATTCGAACGTCGCTTGATCGACATTCGCGAGTCGAAACGTCGTTGTCAGTGTTTGCGCTGCGTCGATATCACCGGCACGTTCGTACTTGATGCCGGCAAGGTGGCACAGATCCGCATCGCCAGACGTATCGATAAAGCGCTTCGCGAGAATCTTCGCAATGCCCCCGCGGGTTGCGACGATCGCAGCGACGATCCGTCCTTCACGATCGGTTTCAACATCGACCAGCAACGTGTGCAGCAGCACGTCGGCACCGCTGACGACGACCTGCTCGTCCCAGATCAGCTTCAACACTTCGGGGTTGTAGGTGACGCCTGTCCCCGCGCCATAGGTGTTCGGCCGCAGGTACATCGCGCTGCGCGCGTTTATCGCATCGACAATTCGATCCGGAATGCCGCCGGCGACCTTGCGCGGCTGATCACCGGGCGTGAAGAAGCCGTAGAACGTGTCGAGTATGCCTGTGCTCGTTCCACCAAGAAACCCGTATCGATCGACCAGCATCACGCGGCCGGCCCCCAGTTGCTCCGACGCAGCAATCGCGGCGCAGCAACCAGCAGACCCGGCGCCGACGACGAGCACGTCGACCTCGGCGATGACCGGCACGCGAGAATGGACGAAGCAATCGAGCATCGCTTATTTCTTCGCCTTCACCGTTGCCGATGCAACACTGCATCGTTCAACCGGCACTTTCCGAGCCTTACCGACTTCAACAGGCTTGCCCGATTCGGCGCTCGCTACCGCGGCAAAGCAGATTGCCAGCCCACCGAGGTTGTCGATCGGGTTGTTGCTCGGTTCTCGCTTTCCCTCAATCGCCGACAGAAGTTCCGCCATCGAACCATGAAAGCCGGTTGGGAACCAGTTGCCTTCCAGTTTAGGCGTGACGGCCGTGCCCTTGTCGGTCGCGATCGATACACGGTCAATCGCACACACGGCGCCTTGGGCCCGCATCGTCCCCTTCGTGCCGATGACTGTGGCGCTTTCAAAATGATCGACCAGCGTGCAACCGTCAAACACCAACGATGCCTGCGCATCTTCGTACTCGATGATCGCCTGTCCAAGCAGCGGCGGCTTGGCCTTTTGGCCGTTCGCATAGGCCAGCGTGGCCGTCACGCGCTTAGCGGGTCGACCGCCCATCAGGCAGTGGAGCGCGTCAAACCAGTGGATCGCGAAGTCATACAGGATGATGTGGTGGACACTATTGAAATGGCTGTTCTTGATCCACTCATGGCTCCAGTGGCAGCTCAGATGCACGCCCATGGGGTCACCGATCAACCCCTTCTGCATCGCAGCCCGCATATAGCTGAAGTACGGCGCCCAGCGACCGTTCTGATTGACGGCCAGTTTCACGCCGTTCTTCTTCGCCAGGGCGTCGAACTCCCTGCCTTTGTCGAGGTTCAATACGAACGGCTTCTGGCTCAACACATGCTTCTTCGCCTTCAGCGCCGCGGGAATCAGGTACTCGCGATCCTGCGGGTGCGTCGCGATATCGACCACCTCGATGTCGTCGCGCTTCAGCAAATCGCGATAGTCGGTGAAAGTTCTGGCCTTGGGAAAGAACTGCTCACGACGCTTTTCGGCGCGTTCGGGAATCTGGTCGCACATTGCGACCACGTTGTAGCCAGCCGCCTTGTACGCGCGCATGTGAACTTCACTGATGCCACCGCAACCGATCAGCCCGATCGGTGGGTTGTATCGCTTCGTCTTAGCCGGCTGATAAGCCAGCGTGGGCGCAGTGATCGCCGTGGTGCCCGTTGACTTCAGTTCCTGTCCCGATGTTTTCTTTGCCATGGCGTTAATCTACTACTTTCGTGGTTGAGGGCCGACGTTGGCGTACAGTTTGGCCAATCGATGTGCATGTTCGTCGTAAGCGGCTTCAAACAGTTCCGTCGCGCGTTGCTTTCCAACGATCGCTGCGCCACTGAGCACCTTGGGAGGCTGACCGGCCTGGGTCAGTCGGTCGGCCACCTCGGCCTTGATGGCATTGATCAGCAGACATCCACCGATCGTCGAACCTGGCGCGACGGGCGTGTCCAGCCCGTCGATCGCGACCATCGCGTCGCCGGGTGGAGCGCCGGTGTCGAGGACCCGATCGGAGAAGTCCTGAAGCTTCTTTCCGTCCGCACGGTTGCTGCTGCTTTTGACCGAATGGGCGGTCGAGACGATCGACGCCACGAAAATGCCCCGCCGTTGGAACTGCTCGGCCATCTCGATGGGCACGACATTGCAGCCACTGGAACTGATGACCAGCGCGCTGTCGTCATCGCTGAGATCAAAATTGCGGACGATACGTTCCGCTAGCCCACTGACGTTTTCGAGGAACATTGCCTGCCGTTGACCGTTGGCGCCGACGACAAGGTTGTGGAACGTCAGCGACAGCTCGACGATCGGATTGAATCCGGGGAACGAGCCGTAGCGCGGCCACATTTCTTCAACCATGATGCGACTATGTCCGGATGCAAAGACGTGGACCATCCGACCGGCGAGGATGGTCTTGGCGAATCGATCGGCGACCGACCGAACGGCCGGCAACTGCTGCTCGACGGTGTCGATCAGTCCGCGGCTTTTACGGAGAAACTGTTCACTGGGTGTCATAAATATCCATCGCTGACCGACCATCCACCGTCCACCTTTAGCACCTGTCCGGTGACGAAACGCGAACCGTCGGACAAGAGAAATAGCACTGCTGCATCGAGGTCGTCCGGTCGTCCGAT
>Ga0163144_10014938_pt1 | contig 16065 bp, 16 predicted proteins | sample OliLak19BULKMAT1_FD_123175 | JGI IMG/M metagenome (GOLD analysis project Ga0163144, IMG submission 123175) | Freshwater microbial mat bacterial communities from Lake Vanda, McMurdo Dry Valleys, Antarctica - Oligotrophic Lake LV.19.BULKMAT1 | ecosystem: Environmental > Aquatic > Freshwater >... | reverse complement strand
GTTACGCCTGTTTAATGCCAATTTCCCGGCAGGCTATATGGGGACTACCATCAGTGGACCGACGGTGACGCAGGTATCGGCAGGCCAGTATACGGTAGCGGTCACGGCATCCGTGCCGTCATCGATCATGCAGCTTTTCGGCACCGGTACCGTTACGCTCAACACGCAGTCGCGCGTCAATTTCGGCTATCAGCTGGGTAACCCGCAGAGCCTTGAGTTGGCATTGGTGTTTGATAATTCAACAGGCACCAATATCAATGGCGAACGAGACGCCGGTATCAGGCTCAGGAATCTTATTTTCGGTTCATCCAACAGTCTGCCCAACGTGCGTTTCAATATTATTCCCTTCGATGTTGACGTGGATGTCGGCAATAACCGCGTCGGCTGGATACAAAATGCATTTGTCGCACGTTATAATCTCTATCGCACACTGGCTGGTGGGGGGCGCGGATTCATCTCCAACCGCAATGGCGATAATCCCATTACGACGCATAACGATTTTTCCGATGTGGCGCCGACTACCGATGCCACTCGTTTCCGTGTGCCGTATGGCTATGGCGTGGCTGGTGTTAACAACCCTACTGCTAACCCGGATTACGTGACAACCAACCGGCTGGCGCTCATGCGCTTCGGTCTTAATACCCGGAACTCTATTCAGCAGGCGCTGAACGCCATGCGCATCACCAATGGCAGGCACCGTATTAATGTTGGCCTGATGTGGGGATGGTTCTCTTTGTCGCAGAACTGGCAGGGATTGTGGAGCGCCAGCCTGCCGGGATTGCCGGCGGCAATGAGTCCGCTGGTCAGCAAACAGCTGGTGCTGGTGGTAACCGGCAGGAACAATGTTTATATAGGCCTTGCCGGACAGTCTAACGACGATACCTCCACACGGTTGCTGTGCGAGGCCATCCGGTCGCGGGGCATTACCATTTATACGGTAGGCTTCGGTGCGCCGGGAAGCTACAACCAGACGTTATTGCGCGAATGCGCGTCAGGCCCCACCTATTTTCATACGGCATCTAGCAATGCACAGCTTACCACGGCATTCGAGCGGATCGCCGACGCCATCCAGAGAGATACGCTGCATTTAAGCCAGTAGATTATTCTTCGTCGCGGTGAATCATCGTGCCAGCACCGTATTTGGTGAAGGTTTCCAGCAACAATACGTGCGGCAGGCGGCCATCTAAAATATGCGCGGCCTCAACATCGTTTTCGATGGCATGCATGCAGGTTTCGATCTTGGGGATCATGCCGCCGGAAATGACCCCGTCCTTGACCAGCTTCTGCGCTTCTTTGATGGTCAGTTCGCTGATGAGTTCCTTGTCCTTGTTCAGCACGCCCGGCACGTCGGTCAGTATCATCAGCTTGGCGGCAGCGAGTGCGGCGGCGATGGCACCGGCGGCGGTGTCGGCATTGATGTTGAAGGTTTCGCCGTTAGCGCCGATGCCGATAGGCGCGATGACCGGAATAATATCGGACTCAGCAAATTCCTGCAGCAGCGTCGGGTTGATGCGCACCGGCTCGCCGACAAAACCGAGATCGAGGATTTTTTCAATATTGGAATCGGGATCGCGCACGGAGCGGCGGAGTTTGCGCGCTTCGATCAGCTGGCCGTCCTTGCCGGAAATACCGATAGCCATCCCGCCGGCGGCGTTGATTTCGGAAACGATCTGCTTGTTGATGGAACCGGACAGCACCATTTCCACGATTTCCACTGTCGCTGAATCGGTGACGCGCAGGCCGTCGATAAACGAACTTTGTATCTTGAGCCGCTCCAGCATTCTACCAATCTGCGGACCGCCACCATGCACCACGATGGGGTTTATGCCGACCTGTTTGAGCATGACGATATCTTCGGCGAACTTGCGCGCCAGCGCCGCGTCGCCCATGGCGTGACCGCCGTATTTGACGACGAAGGTCTCATCGGCGAATGCGCGCATGTAGGGCAGCGCTTCCGACAGGGTCGCTGCAGTTTTCAGCCATGAATCAGGTGTTTTTAAGGTTCTTGTTTTCATGTCGTCTTGCTCATTGTCAGGGATAGGCGAACGCTGCGAGCTCTTCTTGTAACTCATGGATACCCTCTTTTTCCAGAGAACTTGTGGCAATTACACCCGGATGCGCCGCCACGTGCTTCCCTATGGTTTTACCTATAGTTTGCAGTAATAGCGCTAAATCCGCACGTGTCAACGCATCGATTTTGGTCAGGACAATCTGGAAGCTCTGGGCGCAATCATTGAGCAGTCCCATGAATTCTTCGTCCGGCGGCATGACCCCGCGGCGGGCATCGATGAGCACGCAGGTGCGCTTCAAGGTAGTGCGGCCCATCAGATAGCTGCGTATCATATGATCCCATTCGCCTTTTTTCTGCTTGGAGACTTTGGCATAACCATAGCCGGGCATGTCCACGAGCGTCAGGCGGCTGCCGAGCTGAAAGAAGTTGAGTTGCTGGGTGTGTCCGGGATTAGCCGAGGTGCGGGCAAGGGAATTGCGACCGACCAGTGCATTGACCAGACTGGACTTGCCGACATTGGAGCGGCCGATAAAGGCGATTTCCGGATAGTTGATTTCCGGCAGGGACTCAACGCTTCCGGCCCCGGCGATAAATTCGCAAGGGGAGCGGAAGAGGGCGGCTACATCATCTGAGGGGCGTGCATTATCCATAGGGGGTGGAAAATTGCATAAAATGGTAATATTTTCAATGGATTATTTTAAATTTCTTGTAGTTGGCCGATGGCATGCGGAATCTATATAATATTGAAATCATTATATAAAGTCAATGAACGCAAATCCCTTTAACAATTTTAACGATCTGGTTTATACATGGCGTTAGTACAATCTGGAGAATAAACATGGCCATTATTCCTATCATCAAAGCGCAAGACGATATACTGCTCAGTGAAGCACGCGACAGAATAGAGGCGGCGCTCTTTGCGGGCGTGCCGAATACGGGCATGTATACCAGCCCGGAAAAGCTGCAATTGCTGATGAAACAGCTAAAGATTCCGGCAGCCAACTATGAAGAAGCTGCGCAGTTCCTGATTACTAAAAAAGAATTTGATAACGTGGGTGACCAAAAGGCGCTGCGTGAATTGCGGCATCTGTTTCTCGATGGCAACCGTGAGCGCGGAAGGTCGGGAAGGCGCGGGCAATCGTACGGCTTTAAGCGTGAAATATACGTCAGCGCCCGGGTGGCGGACGGACTCATTGCCTATACCGCAAGAAGAATAGGGGAAATCTCTTTAGAAGCGCTTTCATTCCCTGAGCCTACGCCCGTTCCCGAATTGCCGACGCCGAAAACCATGCGTACCTATCTTCAGCAGAATGGAGATGCGAATATGGACGCCTTCATGGATGTGCTTGGGCTGGACGCACCGCCGATGAAACAAGACAGGTTGCTCTATATTATCTATACGGCACTGCATGAAGCCAAATTCCTGACCAAGCATGGCAGGGGCAGTCTTTCCAAAGCAGGGCATGATGCGCTTGTCGTAAAAATGCAGGCAGCCCATACCGACATTACCGAACCGAATCAGATCGAGAAGTTGGTGGAGCGTGTTGAGGCAGGGATTGATGCGATGAAATTTACGCGTCAGGAGGCTACAGCGAGCCTTGATCCGCGCCTCCTCGCCATCGGCGAGGATGAAATCAGGATGCTGGCAGAAGTCCTCCGTGAGCAAGCCCCCAAATTGGTGGCCGGGATGAAACGCACCGTTCAGATTGGCGACAGCCAATGGCAAGCGTATGAACAGGCTGCATCGAAAAGAGAGGCGGGGGTGATTTATCTGCGTAAGATTGGCGCCGATAATGGTGAGATACTCAGAACTCAGGTTCCTTTTTCCGACGACAATATCGCCTTGCTGTTTCAGGGCTATGCCGAGGAACTTCTGGCTTTGCGTGCAGCCGGGGACGCCACCGTCACGGACCGTGCTGCGCAGTCCAAGTTTAAGGCTGCTACCACTGTCGTCGAGGGCCAGTTCATTACGAGATAACGGATTACGGTTGTGCCGCCGCCGCTGCCTTGGCTGCCTTTTTGGCGGCGTGGCGTTTGGTGATGACATGCTGCTGCATGATGGACAGGATATTACTCCATGTCCAGTACAGCACGAAGCCGGACGCCATGCTGTCGAATAAGAACAGCATCATATAGGGCATGAACTTCATCATCTTGGCCTGTACCGGATCGGGCGGTGTCGGTTGCTGCGCGGTCTGGATGATCATGGTGACGCAATACAGGATCGGCAGGAAGCCCAGATGCAGCCAGCGCGGCGTCTCCCACGGAATCAGGCTGAAGAGGGTGAACAGGTTGGAGGGATCCGGCGCGGAAAGATCCTGCAGCCAGCCGTAAAACGGCGCGTGGCGAAGTTCGATGGCGACATTGAGGCCGCGGAACAGCGCAAGGAACACAATCACCTGAATCAATATCGGCAGGCATCCCGAAGCGGGGTTGACCTTTTCGCGCTTATATAATTCGCGCGTGGCCTTATGCATCCCGATCTGGTCGTCGACATAGCGCTCGCGGATTTTGACCATCTCCGGCTGCAGGTCACGCATTTGCGACATGCTGATATAGGATTTGTTGGCCAGCGGGAACATCAGCATTTTTACGATGATAATGAAGATCAGCAGCGCGATGCCGAAATTGCCGGTGGCGTGGTACAGGTAATCCACGACCTCACACATCGGCTTGGCCAGGAAGTAGAAACTGCCCAGATCGAGCGAGCGGTCGAATAGCGGGATAGCGGTGATATGATTAGCCGGGTCGCCTTTGGTATAGCGGTCTACCAGTTGCATTTCCTTCGCGCCGGAGAACAGGCGCGTGGTGTTCTCGGTGCTGGCGCCGCTGGCGATGGTGCGGGCGTCGCTTAAGTAATCCACCTGATAGCGTTCACGCGCATTCTTGCTGTAATGGCTGTAGGTGATTTTAGTATGTTCTGCGGCGGGAATCAGCGCCGTCAGCCAGTAATGGTCGGTGATACCGAGCCAGCCGTTAGTGCTTTCATACGTCTTGTTGCCTTTTTCTTTCAGCTCCTGGTAGCCGACTTCGTTGAGCGTACCGTCCATGGCGCCGAGTGGGCCTTCATGCAGGAACGCCGTTGTTTCCGGCATGGTATAGGTACGGTTGATATAGCCGTAGGGCATGATGGAAATCTCATGGCCGCTGTGGTTTTCTACCTTCTGCACGATGCTGAACATGTAATCCTGATCGAGCGTGACCGAGAGGATGAAGGTAACGTTATCGCTATTTTTCCAGTGGAGATTGACTGTTTCGCCCGCCTTCAATTCCTTTTTGTCGGCCTGCCAGATACTGTTCTGGTCGGGCACTTTGGTCTTGTTGTCCGCCGATACCCAGCCGGTCTGCGCGAAGAATCCCTTTTCGTCACCGTTGGGAGACAGGAGTACGACGCCGGGGCTATTTGGTTCAATGGTCTCGCGGTGTTTGGTCAGCGTGAGATCGTCGAAGCGGGCACCTTTGAGCGCGATAGATCCGCTCAGTTTTTCCGAAACAATGCTGAGGCGCGGCGTGGCGGCAATGCGCTGCTCGCGGGTGAGGGATGAGTTATCTTCGCTGTCGATGACATTCTTGGATAATCCCTGCTCAGCGTGTTTTACTTTTTCCTGTGCGCGTTTCTCGGTCACTTCCAGCGCGAGTTTGGACAGGGCCTGACGGCGCGGCCATTCGACCGTTACCTGCCAGCTGATAAGCACGATGGCGGACAGGAATACGGCCAGAAACACACGTTTATAATCGGGTTCGTCGCGAGTGAGCATGGTCATTATTCCTGATGAGTGGTGGGCACGGGATCATAACCCGTAGCGCCGAAGGGGTGACAGCGCGAAAGGCGCTTTGCCGTAAGCCACAGACCTTTGATCAGCCCGTGACGTTCCAGCGCTTCTGCGGCGTAATGCGAGCAGGTGGGATGGAAGCGGCACGCTGCACCCAGAAATGGAGACACGCACCATTGGTAGATACGGACGATAAAAATAGCCGGGCGGCTGGCAATGGTCATGCGTTTGGGTTGCCTGATGCTGATTGATCGTTATGTAGTTTGCCGTTCTTCATAGACGTTATTCGAGAAAATGCAAATTCCATATCGCGCAGCAGGTCGGGAAAAGGGCAATCCAGTAATTTATGACGGGGGATCATGACATAATCGTGACCGGCAAGCTGGTGACGCCCGGCTATTTGCGCCACGGCGGCGCGCAGGCGGCGCTTGATGCGGTTGCGGGCAACGGCGTTGCCCATTTTTTTGGTAACGGTGAATCCGAAGCGCGTGATGGTTCCGGCGGGGTGTTCCTCAGCGCGTGCGAGCGTCTGCAGGATAAGCGTGCCGGTGATGACCTTTTTGCCTTTGGCGGCCACCGACAAAAAATCGCCACGCTTTTTGATGGTTTCGATCATGGATGACACAAAGCCTTGTATTCCGGGGGTGGCCGGTTAACAGGGAATATTACGCAGAGAGGCGCTTGCGGCCTTTAGCGCGGCGAGCGTTGATAACCTTGCGACCACCAACAGTGGCCATACGCGCACGAAAACCGTGACGGCGTTTGCGGACGAGGTTGCTTGGCTGATATGTCCGTTTCATAGGAAGAATCCTGAAATAACTGATTAATCAATGTTTTAAATTCGTGAATCAAGGAAGAAAGTTTATAACGACTCCCCCGCGCCCTGTCAACGACAATATCGGCGGCCTCTCGCTGGGGCAAGGCTGGCCTGAAATTAACAGAATATTCATTATTTCCAGATGGATGCTTTCAATCATTTCTTAATCTGGGTGCTGTAAGGTTAAAATAATCTCTATTTTTCTTGCCTGACTGCGGCTTTTAACATGCTTTGCATAGCTGTTTCCGGCCCGGCGAAAGCACTGAGGAAAAGTAGATATGGAAACTAAGAAAAATAATTATGTTTAGTCACTTACGGCTCATATTGTTGCTTGGCTTATTGGTTGTCACCGGGTTATCGGCGGCAGGCGGTATGTTTTTGCGTGATGCTGCCGTGGAAGACCTGGTGCGTATCGTGGGCAAAAATAACAGCGGCATTGCGCAAGGCTATGTCAATGCGGTGTGGAAACGCCACCGTGACGCCATGCTGCCGCTTCTGGCCAATCCGGCGCTGCTGAAAGACAACCCGCAGGTAACGCTGTTTGCGCAGGATACGCTGCGTTATTTCCAACAGATGCCGCTCATCAAGATCAACATCTACAGCGCCAGCGGCCAGTTGCTGATGACCAGCAATGTCAACCCTGCCCAGAAAATACTGGCGGCCACGGCCTCGCCCGATGCGGCCTATGTGGCTGCGCAGTCGAAACGCACCGGGCCGAACTCTCAGGTGCTAAGCGATGTGCCGCTGCAGGGCATAGAACATGGTAAGCTTGTCCAGACCATCCAGCCAATGATCGTTGGTGCGGAGGGGGCTCCGCCGGAAGGGGCGGTGGAAATCCTGTATAACGTTACCGATCAGTGGCATCAGCTGGAGCTTGTGCAATGGGGCGGCATCGCCAGCGTTGTTGGTATACTACTGCTCTTCATCGCAATCATGCTGCTGATGTCTAAGAAAGCGGAAAACATCATCGCCAAGCAGCATGAAGCCAATTTGGAACTGACCGAAACTGCGGCAGCGGCGCAGGCAGAGAATCAGGAAAAATCGCAGTTCCTCGCCAATATCAGCCATGAGCTGCGCACGCCGCTGAACGCCATCATCGGCTTCTCCGACATCCTCAAGAAGGAAATGATGCCGCAGATTGAGGAAAAGAAATACCATGATTACGTCAACGATATTAACACCTCGGGCGTGCATCTGCTCAGCCTGATCAACGATATTCTCGATTATTCCAAAGCCGAAGCCGGAAAGCTGGCGCTTGAGGTATCCGAGGTCAATACCAGTAAGTTGATCCAGAACTGCATGCGCCTGGTATCGCCGCGCGCCGAAGCGGCCAATGTGAAGCTACTCGAGCAGTTGCCCAAAGACCATATGATCATGATTACCGACAGTAAGAAATTCAAGCAGGTGCTGCTCAACCTGTTGTCTAACGCCGTGAAATTCACGCCAGCGGGCGGGCAGGTGCTGGTGACGGCATGGCAGAATATCGCCGACGATACCTTCTCCTTCGAGGTCGAGGATACCGGTATCGGCATTGCGCCTAAGGATATTTCCCGCGCCATGTCGCCGTTCGGGCAGGTTGACAATACGCTCAAGCGTAAATATGAAGGTACAGGTCTCGGCCTGCCTTTGACTAAAAAATTCATAGAGTTGTTGGGCGGAAAGTTTAAGATCGAGAGCGAGTTGAACAAGGGTACCAAAATCAACTTCGTCCTGCCGCGCGAACTCAAACAGCGCGAAGGCATCGAAGTCAAACAGGCTTCATAACCTATGGTCAAGCGTCTTACCGTTCTCGACATCGCCGCGCGCAAAGGCGGCACTCCGATCGTCATGCTGACCTGCTACACGGCGCCGATGGCGGTGATCCTCGACAAGCATGTCGATATTCTGCTGGTCGGCGATTCGCTCGGCATGGTGGTGTATGGCATGGACAGCACGCTGCCGGTTACCCTTGATATGATGATTCAGCACGGACGTGCGGTTGCCGCCAAATCGGCACGCGCACTGGTGGTGATCGATATGCCGTTTGGCAGCTATCAGGCAAGTCATGAGCAGGCATTCACTTCCGCCGCCCGCGTCATGGCGGAAACCGGCGCACATGCAGTGAAATTGGAAGGCGGCTGCGAAATGGCCGATACCATCCGCTTCCTCGTTGAGCGCGGCATTCCGGTGATGGGGCATGTCGGGCTGATGCCGCAGCGTGTCAACGCCATGGGCGGCTATCGCTATCAGGGCCGCAACGAAGGCGAGGCGGCGGCTATTCTCGAAGATGCGCAGGCCGTGGCGAATGCCGGGGCATTCAGCATGGTGATGGAAGGTGTGAAGGAAGATGTGGCGCGTCACATTACCGCGCAGGTAAAGGCGCCTACTATCGGCATCGGCGCATCGCCTGCTTGTGACGGGCAGGTGCTGGTCGTTGACGATATGCTGGGCATGGGGGGCTATGTGCCGAGTTTCGTCAAGCATTATGCCCATGTCGGCGATGTGGTCGAACAGGCGGTCAAAACCTATACCGAGGAAGTGCGCAACCGTACCTTCCCGAGCGCCGAGTATTGTTTCCCCTATAAGAAAAACTAGCGTTTTCCTGCTTTACAGCGCCGTGGGCGCGTATATGCTGACCTCAATCATTCTCTAAAACTGTAGGTATATCGTGTCTTCCCTCTCATCTGTGAGCCTCGGCGAGCATCCTGAATCGCTGACCGGGACGATGTCTCCCGACGTCGTGCTGTCCGCGCAGGCGCGCATTGCGCCGCACGTTCACCGCACGCCGCTGATGAGCTGCCAACTCCTCAATGATTGGCTCGGTCATGAGCTGGTGTTCAAGGTCGAATGTTTTCAGCGTGCCGGTGCGTTTAAAATTCGCGGCGCACTCAACGCGATGCTGCAACTGAAAGAAGAAGGCCGGTTGCCGAAGCATATTGTCGCTTTCAGCTCCGGTAATCACGCACAGGCGGTGGCGCTTGCCGGAACGATGCTCGGTGTGAAGACGACCGTCATCATGCCGAAATTTGTCTCCAAGCTCAAGCAGCAGGCGACACGCAGCTATGGCGCAGAACTTATTCTCACCGACACACGCATGGAAGCGGAAGAACTCGCCGCCGAGAAACAGGCACAAGGTGCGTGGCTTTTGCACCCGTCCGCCGACGACATGGTCATTGCCGGGCAGGGCACGGCGTGCCTTGAAGCCTTGCAGGATGCGCAGCAACCCGATGCCGTATTCGCCACTTGTGGCGGAGGCGGTTTATTGTCGGGCACCTGGCTTGCCACAAAGCTTCTGACACCGGACGTACAGGTATTCGGCGCAGAACCGGTCATGGCTAATGATGCGACACAGTCCTATCGCAGTGGCAAAATATTTTCCTTCACCGAGTCGCCCATGACAATTGCTGACGGTGCGCGCACGCTGCACGTATCGGAGTTGACCATGCAGTATTTGCGGCGTCTCGCCGGTTTCTACGAAGTAGAAGAACGCGACATCATCTACTGGACGCAGTGGTTGACGCACCTGCTCAAGGTCAATGTTGAACCGACGGCGGCAGTCGCCATGGGGGCGGCGTATCAGTGGCTACGGACGCAGACAGAAAAGAAACGTGCGCTGGTCATTCTCTCCGGCGGCAATATCGGCACTGCTACCTATCAGCAGATATGGAAAGAGAATTATCTCGATCATATCCCTGCGCTTTAATTACGCTATCGCTGCGGTAAGTGCCTTCCAGATGTCTTCCTGCCAGAAACGCCGCGCGCGTCCGGAGGTTGAGCAGCAGACATAAAAACGTGTATCCCCCAGCCTGTCTTGTTGCAGTCCGTATTCAGATTTACGGCCTAAATAAATGGCAGCAGCATTCTTACTGGTAAAGGCGACAAGGCCGGGCTGGTAGCGCCGGATTTTATCGGCAAGCGCCTCGCGGTCGAGTGCTGCGGGTGGAAGCTCATCGTCATTGCCGGAGACGGTTTTGCATAAATCGGTAAGCCCGATACCCAGTTCGAGTAATGCCGGATATTCTCCCGGCGTGAAGCGGCGTGGCGTGATGCCTACGCGGTGCAGCGTAGGCCAGAACTGGTTGCCGGGATTGGCGTAATAGGCTTTCTCGCGCGCGGAGATGGCGCTTGGCGCGGTGCCGCAGAAAACGAGTTTCAGGTTGGGGGCCAGCAGGTCAGGGACGAGATACATGGTTGTCCACGATCCAGCGTGCAAACGGAATGCTTGAGGTGAAGGCTGGTGACACGGCGTTGAGGACATGGACGCTATTGCCGTCGCTTTCGACCACGAAATCATGCAGCAGTTTCAGGCTGCGCTTGTCAAAGAGTTGGGCGCGTATGCCGGGGCGGCTCCAGCCGGAGAAGCGCGAAGTATCAATATGCTTGACCATACGCGCGGCCTGCGCGGCCATGTGCGGCGGGTAGTATTTCTTGATTTCGCGCCATGCTAATGCACGGAAATTTTTATCGCAGGCAAACATCATCGCTTCGCGTGCCAGCACTTCCGCCATGTCGCGCGCGGAAAATCCACTGAGTCCCTGATAGTTTTCGCGCCAGAAAGCAGGAATCGCAGTCGGCCCGATTTTCACCGTGCCGTCCACGGTGACGCTGAAATGCACACCGAGAAATGGGTTGCTGAGATTGGGAACCGGGTAGATACAGGGCCTTACCGGCTTGTCTTCGCCGTTATATTTCAGGTACACGCCCTTGAACGGGATGATGGCGTAATGCTGGCAAAAGCCAAAGTCACGCGCAATGCGGTCGGCATAGAGTCCGGCGCAGTTGATGATGCGGCCCGCCTCAAACAGGCGTCCGCCAGCCATGACGGTATTGCCGCTGATACGCTTTTCATATGCCGTATTCATCAGTACGCGCACGGCTTTCGCTTCTAGATCGCGGCGCATATGGGTGCATATCTCGATCGGGTCGATGACGGCGGTGGTGCTGGCGTAAATCGCCTGCCCGGTGGTTTTGCCATTGGGTTCGATGTCGGCCAGTTCTTTTTCATCGACCAGTTGCAGGGGCACGCCATTGACCTGCCCGCGCCGGTAGAGCTCCTGCAGTGTGGGGAGTTCGCTTTCGTTTTGCGCCACTACCACTTTCTTGCAGTCATTGATGCGTAGATTATTCTCGGCGACATAAGCCCGCATGGCGGCGTTGCCATCGCGGCAGAATTTGGCCTTCAGCGAATCGGCCCCGTAATAAAACCCGGCATGGAGCACACCGCTGTTGCGCCCGCTGGCGTGATGGGCGACGTCACTTTCTTTGTCGATCAGGGTGATGGTGCTGGTGGGGAAATCGGCGCGCAAAGAGCGCGCAACGGTCAGGCCGATAATGCCGCCGCCGATAATCAGGAAGTCAGAGCGCTCTGTTGGGTGCATTCCTTCATAGAAGAATACATGGCGCGTAATTGCAAGAGGCTAGTAGCGCCCGCCGCTCTGTGTCCGGTTAAACTGCTCAAGGCGCTGAAGCAGGGATTCGCGGCGCTGGGCAGTGGGGCTGTGTTCCTCACGGGCGATGGTGCTGGCAATCTTTTCGAACAGGCCGCGCTGGCCCGGAATCAGCAACGATTCGTTAGTCTCGCGGGCAAGTTCATTGACAGGTAAAATGGCCGGACCGCACATTTCCGGTTTCCGGGAAATTTCGTTTCTGGTGTGCTCACGTACTGCGCGGTGATAGTGGTGGTCTTTCATGCGGTCGACATGCGATTTTACCGCCGCGACCTCATGCGGTTCCAGCTTCAGCATGAAGCCGACGACAGCCAGCCGGTCGCCGTTCGGGCGGGTGATAGTTCTGTTATCCACCGGTATCAGGCGCTTGGGGTCGATCTTCGGTAATACCGGTTTGCCAAGATTATTGGGAAGTTCTTCCTCTAATTCACGCAATGCCCCTATCTGCGGCTGCTCGGCTATGCCGGCCTGCGGTGGGACAAGGGTGGTGCCCGGAGTGTTTTCGAGATCGATATAGCCGCCGAATGCCGCATATTCCATTTTCAGGCGGTCGACTTTGCTGCGTTCATGATCATAGTAATGATCGCCGGGAATACCAACTACGGCCTTGTAGTCACCGGTTTCATCCTTGAAAACCGGTATGACGCAGGCGACAACCGACGCCTTGCGGAATTCAGTGATGAGCGGTGTTTTGAGCGTAGCGTGCAGGTCTTGCTTCGGCCATGTTTCGGCGACCAGTTGATGCAGCATTGCCCTTTGCCGTTCGGGCGAAAGTTTCAGCGCACGAATGCGGGTGATGATATCGTCAATTGATGCTTGTTCATCCATGGGTAAAGCAAATGACAAATGGTAAATTTGTATTTACTTTTTCTATCGGGAATACGTGGTTAACACAAGGCAGAAATTAATATTTGTAAATAAATGCGGTTCTTCAACCACGGCGCACAGGCTTAGCCTTGCCTATGCTGGCAATTTGTCCGGAAAACTGTGCCACATCCACATCGGATACCCTGTTTTCTCTCAGTAAATCAACCATCTGGTCGGCCATGGCGAGGTAGCCATATTCCAGATCGTCCGGCATCTGGCCGTCGCGTATCCTCTGCAATCCAGATTTAAATGCTTTAAACTGCGGAAGCGTCAGCGCTTTTTGGTTTTCCATCAGGGGTAATAGCAGCAAGGTGGCGGCTTTTTCCGCAGGGATTTCGGTCAGTGAAATGCCGTCGGTTTCTGCGGCTTTTTCCGTGACGGGCTTTTTCTGGCCGGGGCGCGGCTTTACTTGCAGGCTGGGGTCGGCGTGCAGGCGGGTTTCGACGGAGTGAACAGGAGCGACTGGCTTAATTTCATCACTCTTATCTGCCATGGTCAGACATACTCTATTTTCAGTATTTCGTAGCCCTTGGCACCCTTGGGGGTTTTGACTTCGACGCTGTCGCCTACTTTTTTGCCGATCAGCGCCCGTGCCAGCGGCGCGGTGATGGAAATCCGGTTCACTTTAATGTCGGCTTCGTATTCGCCGACGATCTGGTACTTGCTTTCATCGCCGCTATCGTCATCGGCGACGGTGACGGTGGCGCCGAATTTCACCGTGTCATTCTTCAGCGTCTTTATGTCGATGACTTCGGAGCGGGACACTTTGTCTTCCAGCTCGTTGATACGGCCTTCAATGAAGCTTTGCTTTTCCTTGGCGGCAGAATACTCGGCGTTTTCCGAGAGATCACCATGCGCGCGCGCTTCGGCAATCGCCACAATAATGGCCGGGCGCTCGACGCTCTTTAAGTTCTTGAGTTCGGCTTCCATGCGCGTATAGCCGGAAGCGGTGATTGGGAATTTTTGCATTGGAGTCTCTTGTATTAATGTCCGTTATGGGAGCCCACGCGGGCCTTTGGGCTCATGACCGTTATCTTTTCTGGTATAGCCTGCTGATGCTTCGCCTTCAATACCCGACCATAAATCGATGCTTTTTGGTACCAGCCCGGCCTTTGCCAGCAGGTCTTTTACTTCAGCGGCGTTACCTTTTACGACGAGGTAGGGAAGGGTTCTGCTTTCGAGGTTTAGGCCGTCAGGGCCGCCCCAGCCCGCCGTGTCTGGTGAGCCGCCTGCGGTATCCAGCTTTTCGATCAATGCACTTGCTTCAACGGCGTTGGTACCTGCTTTTAAAAATACGATGCTGTGGCCAGCACGGTCGGGCTCAGAGGTGATCAGCACCGAATTATCGGATACGGAATAGACCGGTGTTTCTCCTGGGGTAACGTTGCGCCATTCCATCTGTTTGGGCGTGACAACCGGTGCCGTGAAAGTTCTTTTCCGTGGGGGCATGATGATCCTCTAAAAAAGCAAAAAGGCCCGGACCAAATGGGTTCGGGCGATAATAATCAGGCAAAATACGCTTGTATGGACTTTACGTCAAGCCCCCGGCCGCCCCTGATAGATTCAATGGCTTGCGTGGCCGCGCGGGCCCCGGCAATGGTCGTATAATACGGGATCTTACCCAACAATGCGGTGCGGCGGATGGAGAAGGAATCGGACAGGGACTGCGATCCTTCGGTGGTGTTGATGAGCAAGGCAATTTTATTATCTTTAAGCATATCAACCACATGTGGTCTTCCTTCGCGCACCTTATTGACCACGTCGACTTTAAGTCCGGCATTCTGGAGGTGGGCCGCCGTACCGCGGGTGGCGACAATGGTAAAGCCCAGTTCGATAAGTTGCTTAACCACCGGGGTGATGGCTGCCTTGTCGGATTCCTTGACCGATATAAACACGCATCCGGCCTGCGGGATGGTGCTTCCGGCGGAGAGCTGCGACTTGGCAAAGGCCCGCGCGAAATCGCGGTCGATGCCCATGGCTTCGCCGGTGGATTTCATTTCGGGCCCAAGCACCACATCGACGCCGGGGAAACGTGCAAACGGGAAGACGGCTTCCTTGACGCAGACATGCTTCGGCGGTTTGATTTTATCCAGCTTGAAGTCTTTCAGTTTTTCACCGGCCATGATGCGGGCGGCAATCTTGGCAATCGGCACGCCGATGGATTTGGCGACGAAAGGAACCGTGCGGCTTGCGCGCGGATTGACTTCGATCAGGTAAAGTTCATCGTCCTTGATGGCAAACTGGATGTTCATCAGGCCGATGACTTTGAGCGCTTTGGCCAGCGCCGTTGTCTGGATACGCACGCGTTCCAGCATCGGTTCGTCGAGTGAGTAGGCAGGTAAGCTACACGCCGAATCGCCGGAATGGATACCCGCTTCTTCAATATGTTGCATGATACCGGCGATGAATATGTCGGTGCCGTCGGAGAGCGCATCGACATCGAGTTCGATGGCGTCCTGCAGATAGGAATCGATGAGGATAGGGCCGTCGCCAAACATTTTGTTGAGCTCATCGACATATTTTTCCAGCGATGGCTTGTCATACATGATGGCCATGGCGCGGCCGCCGAGTACGTAGGAAGGGCGAACCAGTAGCGGGAAGCCGATACCATCGGCGGCGCCCACGATTTCTTTGGTGGTGCGGCCGATGGCGCTTTTCGGCTGTTTGAGTTTCAGCTTGTCGACCAGCTTGCGAAAACGGTCGCGGTCCTCGGCGAGGTCGATGGAATCGGGCGAGGTGCCGATGATAGGCACACCGGCTTTTTCCAGCGCGCGGGCGAGCTTCAGCGGCGTCTGTCCGCCGAACTGGACAATAACGCCCTTGAGTGTGCCGCGCGATTGTTCCTTGGCAATGATTTCCAGCACGTCTTCCGCAGTGAGCGGCTCGAAATAGAGGCGGTCGGAGGTGTCATAGTCGGTGGACACGGTTTCCGGGTTGCAGTTGATCATGATGGTTTCGTATCCGGCTTCCTTCAGCGCATAGGCGGCGTGAACGCAGCAATAATCGAATTCGATGCCCTGCCCGATACGGTTGGGGCCGCCGCCTAAGATGATGATTTTGACGCGCGTGGTAGGTTCGGATTCGCATTCGGCCTGCGTGTAGCCGTTGCCTTCATAGGTGGAAAACATGTAGGGCGTTTTGGAATCGAACTCCGCCGCGCAGGTATCGACG
>Ga0163144_10014937_pt1 | contig 16065 bp, 16 predicted proteins | sample OliLak19BULKMAT1_FD_123175 | JGI IMG/M metagenome (GOLD analysis project Ga0163144, IMG submission 123175) | Freshwater microbial mat bacterial communities from Lake Vanda, McMurdo Dry Valleys, Antarctica - Oligotrophic Lake LV.19.BULKMAT1 | ecosystem: Environmental > Aquatic > Freshwater >... | reverse complement strand
GTATCCAGACTCACCTGAGGCCAGGATTCCGTCTTTAACTGGCCCTTCTTTTTGGCCCCGTCGAGCGCTCCAATCAATGCGCTGGTGACCTTTTCCTGAACGACCCCGCTGGACAAGAAAATAACTCCTAAGTCCTTACCAATGAAAGGGAAAAAGAACTGGTCACTTTAGCATACGGGATAATCAGTGACAAGGCAGCCGGATGGAATTCTCCGTCGAATCGTTGCTTCATCGAGACGGGTAAGACACAGTGCCACAAGATCATCCGTTGGTAGATCAAGACAAGGTTTCCCCTTACATCGACTCACCTCGTCCCATGATCGGCAGAGGCACCATGCGCCCTGCACGACGGTCACGTGGATGCCACGCGGAGCCCAGCGAGCAGGATTGGTCGGCCCGAATAGAGCAACCATGTGTACCCTCATCAGTCCTGCCATATGCGTGATCCCGGAATCCTGCCCGACAAAAAGTTGTGATTGTGCAAGCACTCCGGCGACAGTGAGGAGATCAAGGTCCCTCAAAACAATTGGTGAGTTTGAGCATACCTGGAGTAGACGCTCAACCGGTTCCCGATCTGCCGGCCCTTCAAGAATCACCGGAATGGCGCCAACGCGCTGAACAGCGACGACTACTGGCAGGAGTGTCTCCGGTGCCACACATTTATGGGGACTCCCACTCCCCGGATGAATGACAACAAGAGACTGTCCGATAGAGTGGCCCGCCGATTCCAGGCAGGCTCGCCCAAGCTGGATGGCCGGTTCCGTTACCTTCAGCAAAACATCTCCATCATCTTCAGCGGGGGCCTCATCGATCGCTTCAAGAAATCTGTCTTGCTGATGTGCCGCCAGAATTTCAGTCGAAAATGGAGACCTGACGATAACCGCTCGAACTCCAAAAGCCTTAAGAGTCCTGCTTAAAGTGCCGTCAAGACTCTGCGTCCAGCCGACTGCGAGATCACAGTCCAGCAACCATGTTCGCACCTGACCCGTAACAGAGTCTGCGCTCACGAATAAGTCCGCACAATCGCGCCCCTGTATTGAGGTCCATGTATCGACGACACCGCAGGCGTAAAGTAGATTTGCGGCCTGAGCCTCTGCACAGAGTGCCAGCCGATAGTCTGGGAAACGAGTCCGCAGGCGAACCATAGCCGGAACTGCCAATAGCACATCGCCAAGGCTGCCGGGATGGATCATTATGATCGTCCTTCTCACAGTAGGCATGACGGTTATCCTGCAGGAGGAACCCGAGTCAACAGAAGCCGTGCCTCTTCAAGTTCAGCGACTGTATTCACATTATAAAAGGAACGATAGGAAGGATCGAGAGTGAATAAGTCCTCCTCCGTGACATACTGTACGCGGAGAGACGATTGCGAAACCATCCCTTGGATCTTAAGCCGCCGCGCCTGAATCATCTGTTCGACAAGCGGCACGCACCGTTTTCCATACAATGCATGCATCGGATGTAGACGACCTGCAAGTTTCCCCATCACAATATCTGCGTTGGACCTTCGACTTGTGAACTGAGCAATGACAGTCTGATTCAAAAATGGCATATCGCAGGCGACCACGAAAATGCTGGATGTTGTTGCTTCCATAAGCCCGGTATACAGCCCTCCGAGACTACCGCAATCAGGTACTAAGTCGCGCACCACTTTGGCATCGACGCCAAGTGGATCGCTGTCCTTCGCAATAACGACTAGTACCTCCTGAAAGATTGAGTGAAGCACCGCCAGTCCACGTTCAAGGAGTGTCTGATCTCCCACGACAAGGTGCCGTTTATCTTCGCCCATTCTTCGGCTTTTTCCTCCGGCCAGAAGGACGCCGGTTACTTCGATCTCCACAATCCCCCAATGCGACCGGCTAAATAGAAAGAGGGGGTGGGTCGCCCCACCCCCTCCTGATAGTTCAGACTCCTGTTGCTCTTAAAATCTTAGAGAGTCTTTTGCTTCCGTTTATTAGATCGTCTAGTCAGTATCCACCCTTCGAGAAGCACCACACCAAACGCAATCACAACCGGATAGATATAGGCTTCACGAGGTGTCGGCGGCTCCAGGAAGGTATAATAAAAAGCCGAGACTGCCATCTTCCTCCCTGCATCTCCATTATGTCCATCCCAAGCAAAGAACACCGTGGGAATATACTGCCCCAATTCGAAGAAGGTATCTTCGTCGTAATCTTGATCCTTTTTGTTGCCTAACGGACGCTGAATGATTACCGTCCAGCGGCCATTCTTCCACTCAGAAAATAGTAATTTACTGCTCTCTTCGTAGTTGTCCCGCTCTTCAAAGTCCTTATCCCATCCAGTACCCTTGAAAGCGCGGAGCGACCCATCGGCCTCCCATTTCATAATGTCCATCGGGAACTGCTCGTTGCTGCCAAACAGATACCGTGGCTTAATCGGTGAGGGAAGCTCCTTCCACTTCACAGCAGTTTCGATGGCAACCGCATCATTGTAGACCGTGTAGTTATTCTGACGCGAGGCAATAGAGCCCTCTTCACCGGTCTTCGGATCCTGCTCCTTGACATCGATATTGACGGAGGTTGGAGGCCAGGGCAACTTGCCTTCGGCGACGCTTTTCGTACGATCGTCCCACTGGAACATGAATGCGACATGTTTATCGTTGTAGAGCGACTTCACCCAAATGTCGTCGATCCGGTTGACGAAGTTCCTTGGCTTATGGGTGATCTGACCACCCATCGCGATAATTCTCCTGGCCCGCTTCTGCCAAAGTTCATTTTCAGGATCGGCTGGAATCTCTCCGTTTCCCAGGACCAGCCCAGAGGATAATACGAAGTTCACCTTTGGTTTGTCTGTCAATTGATCGATCGAGAGGGGTGTTCCATCTGCCTCACGTTCACAGAGTGAGTTCACAAAGTTCGCAATGTGCCACCGCTCTTCAACCGTGGTATTGTCAGCGAACGACGGCATCGGAGTACCATTGACTCCGGTTGAAAACGTTCGGAAGATGTTCTTGACGTTATAGGGATCTTGCCGGCTGCCTCTGAAGTTCCAACACTTGTGCCAGTTGGCCGGCTGTATTGAAAAACCCCAATCGTCTTTGAGATTGAACGCATTGCCGTCGCCACGGCCATCAGCGCCGTGACACTCGACACACTTCTTCTCGTCAATGAGTTCTCCTCCCTTTCTCAAACTCTCCTCGGTCGCAGCACTCAGCTTCAGATCGCCTAGCTGCAATATGCTCTGACTCTCTGACTGCTTGTCCGTAAATTTTCGATCTTTCACAAGCTGGGTGGTGACGAATGACAACACTTGGAGCCGTTGCTCTTCCGTCAGAATGCCTTCCCACGACGGCATCGCGGAACCTGGCAGACCATGCGTCACAGTTTCAAATAGATCGTTCTGGCCAGGAGTGGGTTTTTTGGCATCGAATAAAGGCAATTCGCCGCTGGCCGTGTGCCGAATCTTAAACGTCCCCTGGTTAAAGTTGCGGGGACGCGGCCAGAGACGATCGGCACCGGGCCCATCGCCCGCTCCATCAACCCCGTGACACCAGACGCACTTGGTAAAGTAGACCCGCTTTCCTGCCTCGATCATATCTGCAGAAGGCTCAGCCGCTAATTCACCCTTCTTAAAACCCGCAGGAAGAGTCTCTGCGGCAAAGGTCAGGCCTCCTGTGATTCCAGAGACCAGGATCACCCCGAAGGCAGTCGTGAGGAATGCCCTAGCCTTCAGCCTTATCGAATTCTTCATCGCTTCCCTCATGTCATAAATCCAGGTTGGCTATAGACTCGATGAACTCTAATCCCAGGTTCTCGGGTAATACCCTGTGTGCCAATATTCAAACAAGACAACTTTCCAGATCTCATCGACAGTCAAATGCTGTTCCCATGGTGGCATCACAGAGGCCCAGGGGAAGCCTTCATTTGGCAAACCGATTCCACCCTTTGATACACGCCAGAAGATGAATGTTTCTTGTAACTGCGCGATCGTACCTGGGTCAGTAAAGTTTGCGGGGATCGGATTGAATGCGAAGGCATGGAGACCACGTCCGTTTAAATTATCGCCATGGCAGAAGTGGCAATTTTGATAGAAAATCTCTCCGCCCTCACGCACATACTTGAGGTATCCTTGCGCATCCTTATCCCAAGGGTTGGCATTCGGCTTCATCAAGCGGCCCATCCCCTGTTCCACAATATTGGCGTTGCTATACTCCTGATCGTATTTCCCTTCGGGATTGACTCGATAGGGGTTCTGTGAGGTCTGTAATGTATAGGTCTTGCCATGCACTTTGGTGCTTGCGGGGGGGGCTGGATGTACCGTTCGCAGCTCAATGGGCTCCTCAGATTTCGGAACCATGGCGTTATATGAAAATCCTCCAATCAGGAGTGGAATAATAACCAGATATGCAATACGCAATACCTTGGTACCCCCGGTCTTGGCATCCAAGACATTCATGATCGGTCGCTTAAATTTATTCCAGTCTTCTTCATTCGCAGACACCCACATAAAGATGGCCACGAGAGAGACCGTCCCATACATGGCGCGAACGCTGAATGGAATCGGCGGATAGATACGAAACTTCAAATAAAGGAGAATGAATGCCCAAAAAAGAATCCCTTGCCAAAATCGTGGGAACGCCATTCCCATGGCTGCCATCATATAACTAAGCCCTGTAAAGCCCGCCACGAACAGTGTGAGCTCCGCGATCACTTGGACCGGCATATACCCTTCAATCAGGCGTACGTAATTTGACGGAACGATGCCCACGATCATTCCGGCAAGCAAGAGAATTCCGGCTGCCCCCGCAAGTGCCGCGACTGACATTAATGCTTTCATCGGCGAACTCCGTTTACTCGATATAAGAAATGGATAGCCAAGATCATGAAATCTTTGGTGGTGGCGATCCCGCCTTCACCTGTGACAGATAGTCAATGATCTTTTTCATAGCCCCCGCGCTCAACTTTTGGCCAAATACTTTTGGCATGGTATTGTCCGGGAATGGCTTCACCACGTACGCACTGGGTGAAACGATCGACTCCATGATGTAGTCTGGAACGGTCTTTGCCGATCCCTTATAGTCTTTATCCTTCATGCGAAGCAAGGCATTCGTCCCCTCTTCAAGCACAGGACCAATCGTTCCTTTCGCTCCTGGAATACCGGGGATCGTATGGCAGGCCACGCACGTTGCCTTTTGAAAAATTACATCTACCGTCTCGGTTCCATCCGCCATCAGATCACTCGCGCCTGCCGGCTTATCTTCCTGCTGTTTAGGCCGGTCAGCTTCGGGAACAAACTTCTCGTACGATTTAATGATCTCTTCGTATGACGGAGCATCAATTCCTTCGCGAAGATATAGCCAGGTATCCACGGCTGCCAATTCAGGAAGACTCAATGAGATTGGTGGCTTATGAATAGACGGCATAGGGCTTTCTTTATCATTCGTCCCCTTCACGCCATAACCCGCAACGACATAACAGCTTGGACAGGCATGGGATTCTGCAATATATTCTTGGCCATTTTCAGCAGTCCCAGCCCCTGGAAACGCTTCTTTTTGGGAATAGTCTCTCCCAGCCGCCTTGCCTTTGCTATATTTCGGATCCTCTAATCGCTCTTTGCCTGCTCGCCCTGGAAGGCCTTGCAAGTTGGGCGCACGCTCACCCAGCATCCCTGCGTGGAACGCGTGACAGAGAGGGCACTGACCTTTGCCAACCGCCCCTTGCTCTTTGTTCTTTCCAATTCCACCGAAAATGATTTTTTCACCTTCGTCGGCAAGTGCCTGGGAGCTCATAGAACTAAAGTCCAGTTTCACCTCTAAGGGTGGGAATCCTCCCTCGACCTGCGGCAACCAGTTCCCATACCCCGATAGACCGGCAGCAACAAGAAACATGAACCCACCGATCTTGAACAATGCGGCATGATTGGGGAAATAGATTCCCATCATGAAGCAGGTCGTAGTGATGAGAACTAAGGAAACCGGAAGCATCCGATTTGCCTCGTAAAAACTCCCTTTATAATGTGCGATTGCCAGCAACAATAAGAATGCGGAGATCGTACCGATTACGAGCTTGAACAACGAGCGCTTCTTTGCAGTAGCATCCTTAATAGATACCAAGGAATAGACAAAGAGACAGGCGAGAAGCGCGAATAGCGGCCACCCTATTAATACAGCTTCTTTTGCTAGATCGCCCACGAATGTAACCTCCTGAAGTTCGGGTAGGAGAGAGGCCCTTGTCCAGTGCCTCCACTCCCCCAGCCAAGATCCTTAAAGATGATTAGTGGCCACCAGCCGGCTGCGGTGCACCGCCTGGAACCCCTGCCTTCGCCTCAACAGGCGCCTTTTTCATCCCGAGACTTCCCAGCCAGAAGACGAATAGGATGCTCACCCAGAAGAACAGCACATTGAATGAGATCATATTTGCTGCAAAACCCACCGTATGCGTATAGGCCCACGGCGAGTTATCACGCATAATCTCATTCACGTGCCAGAATAATCTGACCGAGGAACGGATGTACCCCATCAATCCCATCATCCAAGTAAAGGCTGTTGCGAGCATAATCAACGCATATTGCGACCGAACAGATATCTTCCCCCATTCAATCGCCCCCATCTGCTTGGCACCCTTCATCATGGCGGTGTTCAGGGCAAACATGAAGAAGAGGCAGGACAGTGTGGTTGCAACTTGAGGCACTGACAGACCTACCCGAACGTTCGCCGGGATGTAATAGCCATAGATCGCGAGCCATATAATGTTCACATAGGCGCAGCCAAAGAAGACACCCATGAAAATGTTGCCAAATTTCGACCAGGATACCGTTGAGACTTTATTGCCTCGCATGTACCAGACGAAGCTCAGAATGGTGGTGGTGATAATCACATTAATTCCACCGTTCTTAGCCGACATAACCCCATAGTTCCCCAACACCGGATGCTGCTGCCCTCCCATAGCCTTAAGCTCCGCCGGAGTCATGACGATCGTGTGGGGGGTGATGAACACCAGGTAGCCGCAACAAAGAACGAATACGAGATACTTAATATATCGTTGATATTTCTCCGCGCCGCGCATTCGGCCAAGCGCCTGCCAGAGATAATAGTTTGTGCTCAAGAAAAGGATACCGATCATGGTGGCCTGAATAATGAAGAGCCAGGCCAGGAGACCGCCCATGAGTGTAATTCCCATCTGCTGGCGATAGGCGTACACCTCCCGCATCAGCCAGTAGCCAGCGAACGGCAAGGGAATCAGAAATGCCACGCCAAGCGCCATGGCGATATATCCCATCCAGTCATAATGTGCGCGATCTTCATCAGTTTTGGAGGCCAAGAACTTATACGCCGCATAGGCCGCCACAACACCGCCTCCGAACGCCATATTTCCCAAGATACGATGCACATTAAGTGGATTCCAGAGAGCGGTATGAATGACGTGCCAAATGTTTCCCAGATACCGGCCCTGCTCATCGACGCCGGCCGGCGACATCATGAAGCCGATCCATGAATTTGCCAGGAACATAAGCAAGGTACCGATTACGTTCAAGATTACGGACATGCTCAAGTGAATCCACTTGAGGAACCCCTCTCTCATCTTGTCCCAGCCGTAGTAGTAGATGTAGAGGGTTCCGCTCTCTGCGACAAACATCAATGCATAGATATGCATGACCGGACGGAAGATGCCGGATAAGTAGCCGAAGAATGCGGGATAGAGAGTGAGGAAGGTGAAGATCAGGATACCGCCAAGAATCGCGGTCAATGAGTAGGCTGTCAGGCTGATCTTGATGAAGTCATAGGCGAGCTGGTCGTACCGCTTCGCCATCGCTTTATCCTTCGTCACTACCCCCATGAACTCGATCACCATACAGAAGATCGGCACTGCAAGCACAAAGCTTCCGTAGTAGAGGTGCTGCTGGTTTGCGAACCAGAGCAACACACGGCTTTCGAAGTTGTATCGCGGATAGTCCCGAGGGCCATCGACTGTCTTTGGAGCAGGAGCGCCGACGACAATACCTTCCGTCTTGTAATAGACGTCTCGTCCCTTCTCGACTTTCGCCTCACCATCCTTCTTCACCGCATCAGGGGCATCTGCGCCCATGGCCAGCGACGGAAGCGATACAGCGATGGGGAGCAGGAGAAGGCCAACCATCGCGCAAAGCGCCATGATTGAAAATAACTTCTTCCCGGCTACACGTCCCATGAAATACCTCCTTGGAGCATTCTGGAAAAAACTCATAACCAATATCTGTCAGTCCGGCTCAGTGTAAAATGACCCACATGGCCTACTTCCGGAATAGATACCAGAAGTCCAGTCCCTGTGAGTCCATCAAAAAATGGTCGACTGCGAGAAAATAGGAAATGCACACTACTAACGACACCAGTACATACACGATTGTCATGCCCATCGCACTCCCTCCCTAGGACTCATACATGCTGCAGTGGCCCTGCTTAGCAGGGGCACTGAATTCCAGCGAACCAATAAAAAAACCACAGACCCACCGCACAGGTGATGTAAAAAATCATCTTGCCGACTTTGACCTTAAACTCGCTATCTGGTGGTGCTGCTGCCGTGGCCATCGCGTCTCCTTCTCTCCTGATGCAACCAATGTGTCCCGAATCAGCTCAACGACTTTCTTGACACATAGATACCCGTATGTTATTCAAAATTCCTTCTCGCACACGAAAAATCAGAGGAAATTCGATGAAACGAAAATCAAAAGTGTTCGACATTATAGTTTTGGTCGGAATGGTTGTCAATATACTTTTGGCCGTCTTTCTCATTCTCTATTACTTTGATTTCTTATAAGTTTCGCATGGTCTTCGCGTTCATTTTTTCTCTGATTTCACACCAGAAACTGCACAACGGAACCCGATCGTCTCATCGCGAAAGTCCTGAACCAGCTTGCTTCTGCTGGTAATGCGAATATCGGCGCCCGTGGTCGCATAGCCTCCCCCACGAAGCACTCGAAATACGCCGTGATCAGGGCCCGGGGAGTTCTGATCCGGAGCCTCTTCGTAGTAGCGCTCCGCATACCAATCAGCTACCCACTCCATGACATTACCTGCTCCATCCATCACACCGTACGGGCTCTTATCTGTCTGAACTGTCCCGACAATTGCGGAAACTTCATGGCCATCCTCTACCCTCGCCCAATTAGCTCCGTTGGGCTGGTCGACATTACCCCAGGGCCACAAGCGTCCATCCGATCCTCGCATGGCTTTTTCCCACTCCGCCTCGCTTGGAAGCCGCTTCCCTTTCCAATGGCAATAGGCTTCCGCATCCTCCCATGATACGTAGACCACGGGCTGGTTGATGCTCAACATCTTGCTCATGTTCTTGGCGTAGCGAGCAGGAGGACCAGATTTGCGATGCCCGGTCGCATCGACAAATTGCTGGTACTGAGAGTTGGTCGTTTCATAGCGATCAATGGCAAACGCACCCAGCACCAGCGTACGTTGCGGCCGCTCATCAAACCCACCTTCATTGGTCCCACGGATGAAGGGTCCTTCCGGAATCGAAATCATTTTTTCCGTAACAGGCTCTTCACGAGAAGCCTGAGAAGGATTAAGCGGCTCCGATGGGGCCGAATCCGTGGAATCGGCAGAAGGCGCTTCAAATGGAGTGAGCGTCGTGCCACGAAGGATTCCCATGATAGGAATCGCAGCGAATGCAAGGATGGCAAGAAGAAACAAGACCTTGAATTTGGTTTCAAGCATGTCGGTTATGACGCCGGGGGACTGTCGCTGGCCTCCATATCGTTCGCACAGCGAAACCCGATCGTAATATCCGTCCGCCAGGCTTTCGCGGCAAATCGTTTGGATAGGCGCGCAGTATGCTCGGTCTCTCGCCACGACCCACCGCGCACGACTTTCAAATCCGCACGGTCCGGTCCTTTCGGATCACGAAATGGCGCTTTCTGGTAATAATGTTCATCGTATGAATCTGCAACCCATTCCGCAACATTCCCTGTCATATCATAAATTCCATAAGGGCTTCTGCCTGCCTCAAAGGATCCGGGAGGCGCGAGATATCGATATCCATCTTCACTTCCATCCAGGTTCGCGTTAGCACGGCCAGTCCTGGCGGTATCACCCCACGCATACTTTCGCCTGCCCTCACCGCGGCCAGCCTTTTCCCATTCTGCCTCCGTGGGAAGGCGCTTTCCCGCCCATTTGCAATAGGCCGTCGCCTCGTCCCATGACATGCTCATCGCCGCAAATTCAGACTGCAATAGCTTGGATTGATCGTCTTCAAACACTTCGATCTTGGGCAACGAACGCTTGGTCATTTTAGCAAACCGGGCATATTCCTCTTGAGACACCTCTTTCCTATCGATATAGAATGCGCTTAAAAACACTTGCCGCTCCGGCACCTCATCTGGGTCGCCATCTTTACTCCCCATGATGAATGGGCCTTCCGGAACTTGCACCATCTCTCGCCCCTCATCGCCTATTTTCGTTTTATACATGGAATAATCCAGCGAGGGGCCGCTGGTCGGCGCAGGTCGAGCTTCAGTCTTGATCGACGAAGCCAGCGCTTTCATCTGCTTCGCCTTATAGGACTCATAGACCAGCAAGCTGATCATCAGGAAGAACGCTCCAAAGACAAACACGATCGAGCCAACAAGCACTCCCTTATTTTCCATTGCGTCTCATGCTCCTCCGGATGCAGTTTTTTTCTTTGCCGCGCGCATATCCAGCAACATCGAAATCTGCACACCGAGAAATCCACCCATCGCGGCGCCGGCCCCCGCACCTACAGATACTCTCTCCGGTCCGGCAATAAGCCAAGCGAGCGCCCCACCTAGCAGAGTTCCCACCAAAATACTCGCTAAGAAACGCCGCCCCCCCATAAAGCCGATCACACCGCCGAGCGTCAGCCCTACCCCACTCGCCAGCGGCATGATGCCGCCACCCATAATGACCCCAATAAGCGTCCCGACGGTTCCCATCACAGCTACGCCGAACAGGATATCGATCACCCTCTGTATAGGTGCAGCTTGTTCCGTGCCAGGGTTGGCCATGTTGACTACGGTCCATTTCTCTAACGTCCGGCGCTCGCCACCATCGAACCAAAATCGATTTCAACACCGGATGCGGCGATGATCGAGATGCCCCAGGCCTTGGCAGCCGGTTCATGCTTGTGAATCCTCTTGAAATCTTCGTAGACGTTCACGCGTTCTTCGAACCATTCCCCGACAGCCTTCGTGCCGCTTTGCACCACGATCTCCGAGCCGCTAAATATACCACCTTCGGTCAGCGTGCCCTCAGGCTTGGTGGCACTCCAGACATACTTCGTAAACACGGGAATAAACATCAAGTCGGTATCTAGCGAGGCATAGATTGCCGCAATTGGCTCAGTATCCGTCGTCGCTTTTTGCAGGCGCCAGCGCCACGTGAGGACAGGAAAGGCCTTAGGATCCCAATCGATCTTCTTTTTCTTGATCCGCTGCCCTGCATCCTTCACCGCAAGAAAATTTACACCGTCCTCTGTCTGGACCTTATACGCATCCCGCCCCTTCGACTGGCTTCGTTGATTTTCATGCTCCCAATTCACTGGAAATCCTTCTGCGTCTTTCGTCTGGAAATCCTCCAGAACCAAAGACTGGCTTTGGGCCGTCACCGCGCCCTGCATTACGGCGCTTCCGCACACCGCCAACACGATCGCAAGAGATCTCCAGATCATCACCTTTCCCCTCATACCCCCTACCCCTTTCGAATGTTAGGCCCCTTGCGACGACGACGGCGGCGGCGCCAGGACCCTTGCATTTCCCTCGGCTAACTCTTCTCCGATCGCAGGCGACTGATCACGCTGAGACATCCAGAACAGGACGAGTACCGTTCCCCAGAACACCATCATGTTGAGCGTCACCATCTTCGCCGCGAACGCAAAGTCCGGCGTAAAGGCCCAAGGAGAGACATCAGCCATCAACTCACTGACGTGCCATGCCAGCCGCCCGGAGGAACGGATATAGCCCATGAGACCCATGACCCATGTGAATGCTGCAGCGAGCCCAAATAAACCCGCCATGCCTCTGAGGGAAATCTTTCCCCACTGAATCGGCCCGTGAAGAAGCGCCCCCTTGAGCATCATACGATTGATAATCACCCCGACCACGAGGACTGTCAATGTAGTCACAGCCTGCGGCGTCGACAGCCCGACACGGAGCTTCGCCGGCAGATAGTACCCATAGACTGAGAGCCAGATAATGTTGACTGCCCCCAAGAAAAATAGCGCGCCGATGAGGATATTCCCTTTCTTGACCCAGGGCACGACCATCGTTCGATTGGCGCGACGGTAATACAGAAAGCTCATGGTGGTCACAAGAATCATGATGTTGACCGCGCCATTTTTTGCCGACATCACGCCGTAGTTGCCGACCACGGGATGAGACGCTCCGCCCATCGCCTTCACTTCACTGGCCGACATAAAGACAGTATGGGGCGTCAGCCACACAAACAACGCCACCATGAACACCGAGAGCAGCACCTGGTAATAGTGCTGATACCGCTCCCCGCCACGAAGGCGCGCCATACTCTGCCAAAGGTAAAAGTTGACACCAAGGAAAAGGACGCCGATCAAAATGGCCTGCACGACAAAGAGCCAGGTGAGTAGTCCGCCCATCATCGTCACCCCCATGCTCTGGCTGAATGCATAGACCGATCGCATCAACCAATAGCCAGCGAAGGGCATCGGCAACAATGCGATCACCGTGACGAATAGAAAAATATGCCCGACCCAGTCGAAATAGGCGCTCTCTTTTTCTGACTTGCTCGTAAAGAATCGATAGCACGCGTAGGCCATCACCACCGCGCCGCCGGACATAATGTTTGCCAAGAAACGATGGACATTGAGTGGATTCCACAAAGCCGAATGGAGCAGATGCCATCCGTTCCCCAAAAACTGCCCCTTCGCATCGACACCAGCAGGCGCCATCATGAACGCCGACCAGGCATTGGCCAACAACAGCAATGCTGTCCCGAACAGGTTACTTAACAGACCGATCGAGGCATGGGCCCACTTCGATGCCGGTTCAGTCAGCCGACTCCAACTATAGTAATAGGTGATGAGCAGCAGCGATTCCCCGAGAAACACGAACGCGTAGACCGGCATAAACGTTTTGAACGTCCCCCCCATGTACTTCATGAAGGTGGGATAGAAATAGAGAAATATCCCCAGCATACAGCTTCCGACCACAGCCGTTACCGACAAGGCGAGGAGAGCGACTTTTGCCAGATCCCGAGCAAGGCCGTCATAGCGAAGGGCAAGTTCTGGATTTTTGCTCCTGAGCCCAAGAAACTCCAGCAACACACAAAAAATCGGCAATGCGAGAACAAATCCTCCGAAGTAGGTGTGGAGCTGGGTGACGAACCACACGAGTAGCCGACTATCCATTTCCCCAAAACGTGAGTAGACCGTCTCCTGGGGAGAAGGAGCCGACGGCCCCTCGGGAGTCCCTGGTGTCTTGAAATACAGATCGGTGGCCTCCTCAGCAAAGGATTGGCTCTGAAGTCCCCAACCAATCCCCAAGGCCACGAGGACAACCAACAGCAGGACAGAAGACCCGATGACTCTGTACGCTCTTCTCTTCGTGACCATATTCAAGACCATACTCTTACAGGCTGTCCGCGTCATTCGTGAAAGGTGAAACGTGAAAGGTTCCAGAAGAAGAGCACTTGCCAGTCCTACGTTTCACGTTTCACCTTTCACGGTTCTTGAGAACGAAGTGCGCATCCTGATTAGACTTTCGAGCCGGAACCAACAGGCATTGACACACCTGTTCCCGTTGACTTGCCAAGAATGCCCATGACGAAAGGACATCGGAGCAAGGCACTCGACATCGTGTGCCCCTGCTGCTCTTCTACTTGCCGGCGAAACCCGAGATAGTAACAATACAACGCCATCATACCTGTAACAAATCCACCACAGGCCATCGCATAGGCAGTGGGAATTCCAGGCTGCCTCAAGAAGAAAATTACACAGCCCGCCGCTACGAGATAGTATGTCGCAGCAAAGGAAAGCCCAGGCCACCACCAGTATTTGAGTAATTCGCCCGGCTTTGTTTGCGACAGCCCTTGAATCCATGACGATTGAGGATGAAGCCCACCCAAATAGGCACAGAGCGCGACCCCGCCCCCCAACAACGCGACAGCGGATAACTGCACCAAGGCTGCAACCTGATTCGTCTCAACCAGATATCCCAGGGATGCTCCCAGTGCGCCAACAACGAGACCGACTGCGACCCAAGGACCGAATTGCATCGCATGGTTGCCCACCATCGTCCGGAGTGCCACCCCATCGGGAAACGTCGGAAATGGACGGCCCATGAGGGTGACCTTCCGCACATGACCGATTTCGAACGCATCGCGCGCGACCGACGTGCAGGAAATGATGATGGCCATCATGGCCGGCCCATCTGGATGTTTGAGATAGTCATACCCAACAAGCCAGAGCAGCGCCAAGACCAACAGAGACAACTGGACCCCGTACACAAACCCGATCCAGCCACCAAGCCACGCGAGTAACCGGTTTCCATCCTCTCGCAAGATGTTCCCCCACCCAGTGGCCCGACCAACTCGATACGCAAACAATGCCGTCACCAATGAGACAAGGCCGCTGACCGCCAACAGCACGATCGGTTCAGAAAGCGGCAACAGCAGCTTGGCTAATCGATAGACCACAAACGCCACCAACCCAGGCACAAACATCACGATGCGCTTCTTCTTGCGGACAGAGCTTTCCGTCACGGCCAGACTGAGGCTGGGTAACACTCGTAATGCCATTCGATGCAACATAATCAGCTCGTTAAACGTGAAAGGTGAACGGTGAAACGATGGAGGATCTATTCATTTCACCTTTCACGTCTTCTGTGCGCCCATCCCAAAATAACGCGCCTTCACTTCTTCCATGAGTGCGACAGTGATCCGCGTCCCCCCACGATCGGCTACGGTTCGTTCTAATTCAATGCGCGCCATGGCCCGCACCGGCGCCGGCACCTTGTCCAATCGACGTTCTGCATCTTGTTCCCACTCGATGCGCTCGCCGGTCCTTGGACGGAGCACGATGTCATAGGTGACGACCCGTTCTCCTCTCACCCGCATGTCCTGCTCGACTTCACTGCACACGAGCGGGGCAAGGTATGGAGGCATGCGATCCAACCGATGGATCGCCTCGTCGGTCCACGTCATCCGATCAACGAACCCACCTGGTTGATCCGCAGGAACATCGACCCCTACTTTCAGCCCACAACCTCGACATTCCGTCCGAATAAACCACTGGGGCGTCCCATCGGCGTACAACCGTTCTTCAACCCCTTCGGTATGCATCCAGCGACCACAGCCACAGGTCAGCATGGGGAAACACCGTCAGGCGTGAGGCCTGAAACGTGAGACGTCCCGAAGCGGGTGATTATCCACCATCGCTGCATTGCATGCCAATCACTCATGACAGATTACCTATCCCTTATCCAATCTTGCCTGGGTATAAGAGATAGAGCATCGTGTAGGTGGTGGACCCGGTCACAAAAAGGACACAATAGATGACCATCGTGAACAGCCCGAGCGCCCGATGGCGCCGCGCGCCGTTCGGCCAGATCCGTTGGATCGTCATCTCAACCGAGAACACAATGGCGATGATAGCCAGCAAACTGGCATACACCTCGAACTTCCTCATCGAGAAATCCGCGGTGGCGATGCGCGAGAAAAACAACAGCATGACCAGCGCTGTGAGCGTACCAAAAATCACCCCGATCTTCCTCCACGTCGTGAGCAACAATGTCTCTCTCAGCGATCGGACACCATCGATCACTTGTTGGGCGCGAAAGCCGAGCACGATCATATAAATCGCCATAACCAATCCGAGAATGACCAGAATAATGTGCACCGTCAGCACGGGAATGAAGACATAGTCATAGAGAGCTTGCGACCCCCCAAATCCTTCCTTCCCTTCAAAAGCCAACACACCTAATTGGCGGAATAAATAGTAGCTGGTGAAGAATGCCAACATGGCGATCATCCCGCCAAACATCATCCAGTGATGCGCATCTGCTCGATGTCTCTTCGCCTGAATCCAGCCGATCACGAAGAGCCCCGTAAAGAACGTCGCCATGAGCTGGCTC